>Ga0114129_10004057_pt1 | contig 20669 bp, 19 predicted proteins | sample RhiMetdeltSRZDD1_FD_80071 | JGI IMG/M metagenome (GOLD analysis project Ga0114129, IMG submission 80071) | Populus rhizosphere microbial communities from Tennessee, USA - Rhizosphere MetaG P. deltoides SRZDD1 (version 2) (version 2) | ecosystem: Host-associated > Plants > Roots > Rhizosphere >... | reverse complement strand
GGCGATTTCACCGACTGGCAGCCGATCGGCCTCCAACCCACGGGCGAGGGCGCGTGGGAAAGCGTGCAGCATATTGCGGGCGGCGTGCACCGGGTCAATGTGCGGATCGACGGCGGGAGGTGGACTGCGCCAGCGGGGACCACGCGCACCACCGACGAGTTCGGTGGCGAAGTCGGGATCGTCGCCGTGCCCTAGCCGCGCCCGCCCGCGAGTGCCGCGGCCTCGGGCCGCCTGCGCAACGCCAGCATCGCCCACACACCGCCCGCCGGCCCGAGCGCCAGCAGGCTCATGCTCCAGCGCCAGCCAATCCGCGCCGCCACCCAGGGCAACAAGTAGATCGTGAGACAGGTCAGGAGGAACCCCAGGCTCGTTTGCAGCGTGAGCGCGGTTCCCACGAGCTCGCGTGGAGCCAGCTCGCTCACCGCGGCCGAGAACTGCGCCGAGTCCGCGACCACGGTGATGCCCCAGACGAGGAGCAGCGGGACCAGTAGGGCGAGGGGGTGACCGAACGCGAAACCTGCCGCGAGTGCGCATGCGCCCGACAGCGTCATCGCCACGCTCGTGATCAGTGTCCGACCCCAGCGATCACCGTACTTCCCGCCCAGCCAGCAGCCCAGCGCGCCGCTCCCGACCACCGCGAATGTGACGAGCGCCGGCGCGCGGCTCCCGGCCGCAGCACCGCCGGTGCGGGCGAGCTCGCTCGCCGCAACGAACGCGGCCAACCACGTCCACATCGCGTACAGCTCCCACATGTGACCTAGGTAGCCGAGGTTCGCGAGCGATACCGCACGGCTCGCGAGGATGCGTGGTGCCGCTCGCCAGCTGAAGGGGGGCGCGGGCGCGGCGAACGGGCCGTCGTGCGGTACGAGCAGGACCAGGAGCCCGCCGACGAACGCCGCCGCCGCCGCAATGATCAGCACGGGTCGCCAATGCTCGACTGGGACCGCCCAGCGGATGAGATGAGGAAGCGCCGAGCCCAGCGTCAACGCGCCGACGAGGACACCGATCGCGAGTCCCCGCCCTTCGCGAAACCACCCGGCGACGATCTTCATCCCCGGCGGATACACGCCGGCCAGCGCCGCGCCCGTGAGCATCCGCAGCGCGATTCCCGTTCCAGAACCCGGCGCGAACGCCACACCGATGGTCACGAGTCCAGCGAGACACGCGCACGCCGCGACCAGCCGACGGGCGGACCAGCGGTCGGAGAGCGTGAGCAGGGCCGACACCACCGCGCCGGCGACAAAGCCGAGTTGCACCGAGATCGTCAGCCACGCCCCACCCGCCGAGTCGAGCCGCCACACGCGGGAGAGCGCAGGCGCGACGGCGGACGCGGAAAACCACGGCGCCATGCCGCATAGCTCGGACACCGCGAGCACGGCCAGCACGCGGCGTGGGGTCACAAGCCGGTCGGATGGTCCACGAATGCCCACGGCAACTGGAACCGGTCTTGGAGATGCCCGGCCAGCGCCTGGACACCCACCGTCTCGGTGGCGTAGTGCCCCGCGTAGAAGACGTTCAGCTTGAGCTCTTCGGCGTCAAAGAACGTGTGGTGGGGACCCTCGCCCGTCACGAAGGTGTCGAGACCAGCAGCGGCGGCCTGCGCGATCATGGAGCCCGCAGCCCCGGTCACGACGCCGACACGGCGCACCCGCTCCGGGCCGAACGGCAACAGCCGCGGCGCGGTGCCCGTGATGGCCGTCAGTTGGCGCTCGAGCGCGTTCCGAGGAACATCGACCTCTCCCCACCGGCCGATCCGCACGCCGTATTCCTCGCCGAAATCGCCGCGCAGCGAGACGCCAAGCTGCCGCGCGAGCACCGCGTTGTTGCCAACCTCGGGATGCAGATCGAGTGGCAGGTGAGCACTGTAGAGCGCGATGTTCTTCGCGATGAGTCCCGCCACGCGCCGATACGCGCGCCCCGTGAGGGGCTCGAGCCCACGCCAGAACAGGCCATGGTGGACGAGCAGGAAATCGGCTCCCTGCTCCCCCGCCATCCGGACGGTCGCCTCGCACAGGTCGACCGCCGCTGCGACACGGCTCACCGCCCCCACGTTCGCGACCTGCAGCCCGTTAACCGCGTGCGGAGCGTCCGGCACCTCGGCGACTCGGAGATAGCCATCCAGGTACGAGACCAGCGCCGCGAGCTCCATTGAGCCTGTCACTTCCGGCAGTATGGAGACATTATCTCACCAGATTATCGACAGTGACGTGAGATTCCCACACCACATGGCAACCTAAAGCATTACTGTATATAGAGATAAACAATCCACACGCGGAGGGTCGAACGTGTGGATATCTAGCACGTCTAGTAGGACCGCTGCGCCGCCGCCTTCTCGACGGGCTCGCCCTCGAGCGCCGCTTCGCCCATACGCACCACGCCGTTGATCTCGCCTCCCTCTTGCACGAGCAGGCGTTTGGCCACGACGTCACCGTGCACGACGCTGGTGGACTGGATCTCGATGCGCTCGTCGGCGCGGATACTGCCGCGCACTTCCCCGCCGATGATCGCCTCGCGCGAAATCACGTCTCCTTCCACCTCGCCGCCCTTCCCCACGAGCACCTGCCGGCCCGCGCGGACGGTACCCACCACGGTGCCTTCGATCTTCACGACGCCGTCGGCCGTGATGTCGCCCACCACGCGCATCCCGGTTCCGATGATGGACAGTCCGGCTTCCGAGTCCAGCGGGCCCTGCCCTTTCTCGGTGAACATCGCCATTTCAGTTCTCCTGTTTCACGACCGTGAGGGGATCGAGCGACTTGCCCTCGCGGCGGATTTCGAAGTGGAGGTGCGGCGCCGTGGATCGCCCGGAGTTTCCGGACAGGGCGATCACCTGCCCCGCCTGCACCGAGTCGCCTTCGCGCACCAAGAGGCGCGAGGCGTGCCCATACATGGTTTCATACCCGCTCGAGTGCCGCAAGAGCACGAACAGTCCGTAGGCCGGGTCGGTGCCGGCCGCCTCGACCACACCGCCACCAGCCGCGCGCACCGCGGTACCCGCGGGCACGGCGATGTCGATGCCGGGATGCGACTCGGCGGGGTCGCCCGGCCGCACCTGCCCCCGGGTGACGAAGCCGGCGAGGTCGAGCGGCCAGTGTGTCGGCTCCGCCGGACCCGGCTCGTAGCGCAGCGGCGCCGACGGCGGACGGGCGCGTACCGCGACCGCACGCACGAGGTCCTCGGTCGGGGCCGACCCCTTTTCCCGCGGCGCCCTGACGCCCAGCATGGTGCGCAGCTCCTGGTAGTTCGCCTCGGCCCGATTCAGCGCCGCGGCGAGCTGCTGCACGCGACTATTCTCCTCCTCGAGCCGCGCCACCTGGCGCTCCAGTCCGGGCACGCGGGCCGCCGCACGACCGATCGGTCCGGCGAACGCGAAGAACAGCACGACCAACAGGCCGACCACGAGCGCGCCCCACTTCCCTGCCTCGAATGCCCACAGCGGGACGCGATATTGTCGAGAAGCGAGGTCTCCATCGGTGTGGACGACGATGGTGACGCGGCGGTCTTTCCTCGTCGTCATCCGTCGAACGGCGCGCCGAGGATCAACTCGAGGAGACGTGCGAGATCGTCGTTTGAATAGAAGTTGAGATGGATCTGTCCCTTGCCCTTGGCGCGGAGCGTGACCCGCACGTCGGTGCCGAGGCGACGGCGCAGCGCCTCCTCGATGCGGCGCACTTCGGGCGCTTGCCCCATGCCCTTCTTGAGGCGCGGACGCCGGACTGGGGCTCGCCCGCCGCGCACCCGGTCCTCGACCTCGCGCACCGAGAGCCCGAGGTCCACCGCCTCCTTGGCGAGCGATGTCGCCGCCCGAGTGTCTTCGAGGGCGAGCAGCGCGCGCGCGTGCCCGACGGAGAGCCCGCCTTCGTGGAGCAGGGCGAGCACGGCAGCCGGGAGCTTGAGCAGGCGGAGGGCGTTGGCGACCGTGGAGCGGTCGCGACCTACGGCGTCGGCGACGTCCTGCTGCGTCAGACTGAATTCCGCGAGGAGGCGCTCATAGCCGCGCGCTTCATCCACGGGCGAGAGGTCGTCGCGCTGCAGATTCTCGACCAGCGCGAGCGTCAAGACGGTGCGGTCGTCGACCTCGCGCTTCACGGCGGGGATGCGTTCCCAACCGAGCGCCTGACAGGCCCGCAGCCGGCGCTCGCCAGCGATCAGCTCGAAGCCGCCGTTGCCGCCCGGGACGGGACGTACCACAACGGGCTGCAGCAGGCCGGCCTTGCGGATGGACGCTTGGAGCTCCTCGAGCGCCGCGGGGTCGACGTCGCGTCGCGGCTGGTAGGGGTTGGGGCGGATGTCGGCGATCGCCAGCTCTACGAGACTCCCCTCGCGCTCGGCCTCCTCGCGCGTGGGCCCCAGCAGGGCTTCGAGACCCCGGCCGAGACGACGGCGACCTGCAATGGTTTCCGTCATGCGGGCACCTCCGGCAGCGGTTCAGCGGCGGGTGGGGCGGGGGAGGGGGAGCGGGAGGGCACGGCACCGTGCTCCACTCGTCGGATCAGCTCCTGCGCCACGGCCAGGTAGCTCTTCGCGCCCACCGACTGCACATCGTACAACAGGATCGGCTTCCCAAAACTGGGCGCCTCGGCGAGGCGCACGTTGCGCGGGATCGTGATGCCGAACATTTGCGAGCCGAAATATTCCTTGGCCTCATCGGCCACCTGTTTCGAGAGATTCAGTCGTGCGTCGTACATCGTGAGCAGCACGCCGTCGATCGCGAGGGCGGAGTTGAAGTTCCGTTGCACGAGCTTGACGGTGTTGAGCAGCTGCGAGAGCCCCTCGAGCGCGTAGTACTCGCATTGGATCGGAATCAGCACGCTGTCCGCGGCCGTGAGCATGTTGAGCGTCAAGAGGCCGAGTGAGGGCGGACAATCGATCACGACGTACTGGTACTGCTCGCGGAAATCCCGCAGCGCGCGCCGCATCATTGTCTCGCGCCCCTGCTTGTTGACGAGCTCCACCTCGGCACCGACCAGATCCTGTGTGGCCGGGATGACGTCGAGGTAGGGGAAGTGCACGTGGGTGAATCGCGCATCGGAGAGGGACCGACCATCGAGCAACGCATCGTACAACGAGTGGCGGATGCGGTCGCGCTCGATGCCGACGCCGCTCGTCGAGTTCGCCTGGGGGTCGGCGTCGACCAGCAGCGTCTTGCGCTCCGCGGTGGCGAGCGACGCGGCGAGGTTCACCGCCGTCGTCGTCTTTCCGACGCCGCCCTTCTGGTTAGCGATTGCGATGACGCGCGACATTCTCTAAGTGATTATGGCAAAATAGGTTATATTGTTACTGTATGCTGAGGACCTCAATATAGGGTCTTGGTACCCCCGAGGTAAAGAGCGAGTTTCACGTGAAACCGAGGCCTAGTTTCACGTGAAACACCGCCTCGTCAGTGGTTGGACCTAGGCAACCCGCCGGCGCCAACGGGCCGTTTCGACGACGAGATTATGCAGATCGCTCGGCGATACGCCGGGAATTCGCGCCGCCTGAGCGAGGGAGGTCGGCCGAATCCGATCGAGTTTCTGTCGCGCCTCGGTCGCGAGGCTCTTGAACTCGACATAGGGGAGATCCGCCGGGAGCGCAAAGGCAGCGAGCTCGGCCAGCCGCGCTGCCGCCTCTCGCTCGCGCGCCAGATACCCGTCGTATTTCAACTCGATTTCGGCGCTCACCACCGCGGCCGCTTCCGCCGTCACCGTCACACCCGCCGCCTCGAGCAGCGCGCGCAACGATACGCCTGGTCGTCGGGCCACGCTCGCGACCCGCTCAGGCTCGCCCAGACGCGTGCCCGTGTCCGCAAGCACAGCCGCGGCGGCACCGGGCGTGATGGACGTCGCGCCCGCCACTCGCAGCAGCTCCTCCTCTTCCTCGAACCGGTGCGTGGCCACTCGCCACTCGGCTGCACTGAGCAACCCCAACCGCTCGGCGAGCGGCGCGAGCCGTCGCAGCGCGTTGTCCTGTCGGAGCAGCAGTCGAAACTCGGAGCGCGAGGTGAACAGCCGGTACGGCTCGTCCACACCACGGGTCACGAGGTCGTCCACGAGAACGCCGATGTAGGCATCGTCGCGCCCCAGGAGCACGGGCTCCGCGCCCCGGATCCGGCGCACGGCGTTCATCCCAGCCACGGCACCTTGGCCGGCCGCCTCCTCGTATCCGGTCGTTCCGTTTATTTGCCCGGCGAAGAACAGGTGCTCGACCACCTTCGTCTCGAGCCACGGCGTGAGCTGCGTGGGGGGATAGTAATCGTACTCGATGGCATAGCCCGGCCGGGTCATCTTCGCCCGCTCGAGACCCGGCACGGCGCGGAGAAACTCGAGCTGCACCGGGACGGGCAGGGAAGTGGACAGCCCGTTTACGTACAGTTCGTGGGTGTCGAGGCCTTCGGGTTCCAGGAACACCTGGTGGCGCTTGGCGTCGGGGAACTTCACGATCTTGTCTTCGACGGATGGGCAATACCGCGGCCCTCGTCCGCTGATCGCCCCGCCGTACAGAGCCGATTCCCGGAGATGCGCGCGGATGATCTCCTTCACTTCTTCCCCCGCCCACGTAATCCAGCAGGGCAGCTGACGCGGCAGGTCGACGTGATGATAGAAGGAGAAGCGGTAGGCGGTGCCGTCTCCGTCCTGGCGCTCGACCTTGGACCAATCGACGCTGCGACCGTCCACGCGCGGCGGCGTACCAGTCTTGAAGCGTGATGTCGTAAGTCCAAGTGAGTCAATCTGTTGTGCGATATCTACGGCCGGCGGATCGCCGGCGCGACCCGCCGGGATTTGGGTGTCGGTGCCGAGGTGGATGCGGCCGCGGAGAAACGTGCCGGCAGTGAGCACTACGGCGCGCGCGCGGAAGCGGCGTCCGTCGGCCGTCGCGACACCGGCGACGCGCGGGCCGTCGAGTATGAGACGGGTTACCATCCCCTGCGTCAGCTCGATGCCCGGGAACCCCTCGAGCAGTTCCCGCACCGCGCGGCGGTACAACGTGCGATCGCACTGCGCCCGGGGCGCCCAGACGGCGGGGCCCTTGGACCGGTTGAGCATCCGGAATTGGATCGTCGCGCGATCGGTCGCCCGCCCCATGATACCGCCGAGGGCGTCGATCTCGCGGACCACGGTGCCCTTCGCGATCCCGCCGATGGCGGGATTGCAGGACATCTGACCGATGGTGTCGAGGTTGGAAGTAAGAAGGAGAACCTTCGCACCCAACCGAGCCGCCATGACGGAGGCTTCGGTGCCGGCGTGGCCGGCGCCGACGACGATCACATCGTAGTCAAACGACATGGAGCTAAAGATAGGAGAGAAGCAGTCGCCTAGGCAGACGGCTAGACGTCGAGACGGCTAGCGGGAGTCAGGGGCTAGGGGGCAGGAGAGCCCTTAGCCGCCTCGGTAATCTTTCGGAGCAGGCCGAAGAGCGTCTTTCCCGTTTCAGTGGCCAGAGCCTCGAGCCGTCCAAACTCCGCTGGCTCCAAGTACTCCAGCTCACGCGCGATGCCTAGAGCCGTCTCGACTTCGGCGAGTGATCCGTTGGCCGTATCGAGGTACCTGCGGTACTCCCGCGAGCCTCGCTTGGCACTTCCTTCGGCAATGTTTAACACGACGGTATAGCAGGCTCGTCGCAACTGGTCGGCTAACGCATCCTGCTCATACTCCGGGAACGCTTTTGCAGCCCTCGCGCATTCGACCGCAAGCCTTTGAGCGTGCTGCCACGCCTTGAGCGACTTATAAGGGGCCACGGGTCGAAGGTACCAACAAGACCAAAGGACACGGCACCGAAACTCCGCGCGCCGTGTCCTTCCTATGCCTCTTCCTGACCCCTAACCACCGCTCGACGTCTAGTCGTCTCGCCGTCTGCCTAGGCGTCTCATCCGTCTACGCCCTCACCCACCGGACCAGCTCCCTCAGATTCGGCCGTTTCCCCGTCATCAGGATCCCGACCCTGTATATGCGCGCCGCGATCCAGGTGACCGCGACAATCGACACGACGAGGATTCCGAGCGACAGCGCCAACTCGTAGGTCGGCAGGTTTCCGGCGGCCCAGCGCACAGGCATCGCGATCGGGGAGCTGAACGGGACGAGCGACAGCGTGACCACAAACGCGGACGCGGGATCGTTCAGCATGCCGAACATGCTCACGAACGACAGCACGAGCAGCCAGGAGATCGGCTGCTGCGCCTGTCGGGCCTCCTGCTCGCTCGACGAAATGGCTCCAACCGCCGCGAACATCGCGGAGTACAGGAAGAATCCGCCGAGGAAGTAGGTGATGAACACGGCCCCGGTGGCGCTGCTGACGTGAGGGACCTGGAAGATCTGATCCGCCTCTCCCACGTCGCCGCCCGTCAAGAATCCCGGCCGGTGGGCTAACAGGACCCTGGCGGAGACGCCCCAGATGAGAAACTGGAGAATCGACACCGCCCCGACGCCGAGCACCTTGCCGAGCATCAATTGAAACGGACGGAGCGACGAGACGAGGACTTCTACGATGCGAGTCGTCTTCTCTTCCAGCACGGAGCTCATCACGTTGATGCCGTAGAGGAGGATCGCCGTGTAGAGAATGATGCCCATGAAATACGCCAGGGAAAAAGACTGTGCGGCGGTCTCGCCCGTGGTCTTTCCACCCGCGATCTTTTTGGTCTCGAGCCGGACGGGGATACGCGCCCGCGCCACTACCTGTGGATCGACACCTTCACGCTCGAGCCGCACCGCGCTCACGACGTCGCCGATGGTCCGCTCGAGGGCGCCGACGGTCGCGAACCCAGAAACGTTGGACCCGCGGTACTCGGCTTTCCCCGAATCCGCGGCGGCGTCGGTCACAATGAGGAAGCCGGCGAGCCGCTTCTGCTCCACTTCGGTGGTCAGTGAATCAACGACCTGACCGCTCGCCGGCACGCGCTGCGCGCGAAACATCGGGCTGTCGTTGAGGAGGTGGGTGATCCGGGCCCCCACCGGTCCGGTCGTCGCGTCCACCACCACGATCTGCCGGACACCACCGCGGCTGGCGAGGATGGTGGGGAGCACGAACACCGCGGCGAAGAACACCGGTCCCAGGAGCGCCATCACCCAGAACCACCGCCTCCGGATGCGCTCGACGAACTCGCGTCGAATCACCACCCAGACCTTACGCATCCGGTCGCACCTCGGCTCGCGCGGCATCCGGGCCGACCAGGTCGATGAAGATCTTGTGCAGGGACGCCTCTTGCAGCTCGAACTTGGAGAGGCGCGCGCCCGACGCCACCAATCGCTGGAGGATGTCCTGGGGGTCGGCGCCGGCCGCGAGCTCCAGCTCGGCATACTGACCGTAGTTGTCGACCTTGCTTACAAGTTCTTTGTCTGCAAACACTTGCGCTGCCCCACCGAGGCTTCCGTCGAACCCGATGACGAGATGGTGTCCGCTACGTGTCCGCTTGATGTCCGAGAGCGCGCCATCCACCAGCTTCCGCCCCCGCGCAATGATGCACAGCTGTTCGCACAGCTTTTCGGCCTGCTCCATGATGTGGGTCGAGAACAGGATCGACTTCCCGCGACTCCGCAGGTCGAGCACGGTGTCCTTCATGACCTGCGCGTTCACAGGATCCAATCCCGAGAACGGTTCGTCCAGAATCAGGAGATCCGGGTCGTGGAGCACGGTCGAGATGAACTGCACCTTTTGCTGCATCCCCTTCGACAGCTCATCGACGCGGCGCAGGCGCCATTGGCCGAGACCGAGTCGCTCGAGCCATGCCTCGGCCTGCTGGCGTGCCCGCCGCCGGTCGATACCCTTCATCTCGCCGAGAAACACGAGCACGTCGAGCACACGCATCTTCCGGTACAGGCCGCGCTCCTCCGGGAGATAGCCGATCCGCTCCGAGTGAGCGCGGCCGCCGTCAGGCTCCCCGAAGACCTGTACCGCGCCGCCGTCGGGCTCGAGGATATTCATGATCATGCGGATCGTCGTCGTCTTCCCGGCACCGTTCGGCCCGAGCAGGCCGTAGATCACGCCGCGGGGCACGGACAGGGACAGCTCATCAACTGCGGTGTGACCGGCGAAGTGTTTGCTGACCCGGTCGAGCGTCAGGATCGGGGTAGGGGAGGGGGACGTCATGAGCGCGGGGCTAATGTAGCCGCGTTACGGCTTGACTGCGTCTGTCAGCGCATTCCAGGGAAGCAGGGCGCATTTGATGCGGACGGGGAACTTCGACACCCCCGCCAGGGCGCGCAACTCGCCGAGCGCCTTGTCCCGCGCGGCGCCGTCGTCCCCCTGCATCATGGCGCTCATCCGGTCGGCCAGGGCGAGCGCCTGGCGGATCGACTTGTCCTTGACGAGCTGCGTCATCATCGAGGCCGCCGCCTGGCTGATCGAGCAGCCGCGCCCGATGAAGCGCGCTTCCTTGATGATGTCGTCGTCCACACGCAGCTGCAGGTCGATCTCGTCGCCGCACAGCGGGTTGTTGAGCGACACCGCGTGCGTCGCGTGCTCCAGCGTTCCCTTGTTGCGGGGCCGCCGGTAGTGATCGAGGATCAGCTCCTGATAGAGGGCGCTGAGTTGCGGATCAGGCGGGGACGTATCCAAACAGGGCTCCCGCCTTGACGAGCGCGCCGGCGAGGGCGTCCACCTCGTCCAACCCGTTGTACAGGTAGAACGACGCGCGAGCCGTCGCGGTCACATTCAGCCGCCGCATCAGCGGCTGCGCGCAATGATGGCCGGCGCGGATGCAGATCCCGTCCTGGTCGAGAATGGTCGCGATATCGTGCGGGTGAATGTCCCCGTACGTGAATGACACGACGCCCGCGCGATCGCCCTTCCCACGCGGGCCGTACACCGTCACGCCCTCGATCTGTGTGAGCTTGTCGATCGCCGCGGCCGCGAGCGCCTGCTCGTGTTCGGCGATCCGCTCGCGGCCGATCCGCTCGAGGTAGCCGATCGCGGCGGCGAGTCCGACCGCGCCTTCGACGTTCGGCGTCCCCGCCTCGAACTTGTGCGGGATCTTGTTGTAGGTGGAGTGATCGTCCCACACGCGCGAGATCATCTCGCCCCCGCCGTGGTAGGGCGGCATTGCCTCGAGCAGCTCGGGCTTGGCCACCAGCGCCCCCGAGCCCATCGGCCCGAGCATCTTGTGACCCGACAAAGCGTAGAAGTCGCAGTCGAGCGCCTGCAGATCGACTTTCAGGTGCGGCGTCGACTGGGCCCCGTCCACCACAACGACCGCGCCGGCGGCGTGCGCCAGGCTGGTGAGTTGCGCCGCCGGATTCACGGTGCCGAGCGCGTTCGATACGTATGGGAACGCGACGATTTTAGGCCGCCGCTCGAGCGCCCGGCCGAAATCGGCGAGATCGATCCGCCCGTCCTCGGTGATCTCGACCATGCGCAGCGTGGCGCCCTTCTCCAGACACAGGATCTGCCACGGCACCAGATTCGAGTGGTGGTCCATCGCCGTGACCACCACGCTGTCGCCGGCCTTCACGTTGGCCCGGCCATACGACCCCGCCACCAGGTTGATCGCCTCGGTGGTGCCCCGGGTGAACACCACGCCCTCGGGCGCCCACGCGTTCACGAACGCACCGAGCTTCGCCCGCGCCGCCTCGTACGCCTCGGTGGCGCGGATCGCGAGATCGTACGCCCCGCGATGCACGTTGGCGTTGGTGGTCCGGTAATACTCGACAATGGCGTCGAGCACCGCCTGCGGCTTCTGGGTCGTGGCGGCGTTGTCGAGGTAGACCAGGGGGTGTCCGTTCTCCCGTTGGGCGAGCAGCGGGAAGTCGGCGCGGAAGCGGGCGACGTCGAGCATCAGGCCCCCCCCAGCCGCGCGCGCACGAGGCGGTCGAGCCGTTCGCGCACCTCGGGGTGCCGCATCCGGCCGAGGATCTCCGCGCCGAAGCCGTACGTGAGGATGCTGCGGGCGGCCTCGGGGGAGAGCCCCCGGCTGCGGAGATAGTAGAGCTGCATCTGGTCGATCGGGCCGACTGTGGAGCCGTGGGTGCACTTCACGTCGTCCGCGTAGATCTCGAGCTGCGGTTGACTGTCGGCACGCGCCTCGGTCGAGAGCAGCAAATTGTTGTTGGTCTGCTTCGAGTCGGTGCGCTGCGCCCCGGGCCGCACGATGATGCGCCCGTTGAACACCCCGTGCGCCCGCTCGGCCAGCACGCCGTTGAAGAACTCGTGGCTCGCGCAGTGGGGCTGGGCGTGGTCGATCACCGTATGATGATCCGCGTGCTGCGCGCCGCCCAGCAGATATAGCCCGTTGAGGATCAACTCCGCACCGGGACCGTCCAGCAGGGCGTTGATATCGTGCCGCGCGAGCGCCGCCCCCAGCGTCACGACGTGCAGGCCGAAGTAACTGTCGCGCTCCTGTCGCGAATGTGTCGTTCCCACCTGGAAGCTGTGCGGGCCCTCCTGTTGCACGCGGTACAGCTCGGCCGACGCGCCTTCCCCCACCACGACCTCCGTGACCGCGTTGCTCCAATACACGCCGTCCGAGAGGGCCGCGTACGTCTCGACGACCGCGGCCCGTGCACCCCGCTCGACCACGATGAGGCTGCGAGGGTGGGAGACGATCGGGCCGTCGGATCCGGCGCGACCGGTGGAGAGGAAGACCACCTCCAGCGGCCACTCGAGCGTCGTGTTGGCGGGAACGTGCACAAACGCCCCGTCCGCGAGGAACGCGGTGTTGAGCGCCGCGAAGGCGCTCTCGCGCCAGCGGGCGTGGCGCGTGAGGTGTGCACGGGCCAGCTCGCTGCCCGCGTTCGTCCGAAGCGCGGCGGCGAGGCTCGCCGCCCGCACGCCACCGGCGAGGTCTGCGGGCGTAGAGAGACTCGGGGCGTGGCGCCCGTCCACAAAGACGACGCGCGGGCCAACGCCGACACACAGTCGCTCGACATCCGAGGGAGCGGGGAGCAGGGAGCGGGGAACAGGGGAAAGCATAAATCGCTGTTCCGCGATCGGCGCGACGCTCGTGAAGCGCCACTCCTCCTGTTTAGTCGTGGGAAAGCCGAGCTCTGCGAAGCGGGCGATCGCCCCCCTGCGGAGCTCGCGCAACCACTCGGGCGCGCCCGAGGCGCCGTTGCGCGCGAACGCCTCGAAGTCGGCGACGTACCGTTCGGTCCTGTCGGCGACCGCGGTCATGTCACGACGGCCTCTTCGCGCAGCCAATCGTACCCCTTCTCTTCCAGCTCGAGTGCGAGCTCCTTGCCGCCCGACTTGACGATCTTCCCGCCCGCCAGCACGTGCACGACGTCGGGCTCGATGTGCGTGAGGATCCGGTAATAGTGCGTCACGAGCACGGTCGCGTTGTCGGGTCGCCGCAGCTTGTCCACGGTCTTGGCGACGGTTTTCAGCGCGTCGATGTCGAGTCCGGAATCGGTCTCGTCGAGGATCGCGAGCTTGGGATCGAGCACCGCAAGCTGCAGGATCTCGTTGCGCTTCTTCTCTCCACCCGAGAACCCTTCGTTCACTGGGCGGGTCAGGTAGCTCGAGTCCCAGCCGATCACTTTGAGCTTCTCTTCGAGCGCATCCATGAACTCGACCGGGCCGAGCTCCTCTGCACCACGGTGCTTGCGGATTGCATTCACCGCGGAGCGCAAGAAGTAGGCGTTGGTGATGCCACGGATGGCCACCGGGTACTGGAACGCGAGGAACACACCCTCGCGGGCCCGGACTTCCGGCGCCATGGCGAGCAGATCGTTGCCCTCGTACAGCACCTGGCCGGCGGTGACGGCGTAGGCCGGATGACCCGCGAGGACCTGGGCGAGCGTGCTCTTTCCCGAGCCGTTCGGACCCATGATCGCGTGCACCTCGCCGGTGTTGACCGTGAGGTCGACGCCCGTGAGGATCTCCCGTCCCTCGACCGAGGCGTGGAGGTTCTTCACCTGCAGCAGCGGATGCTTGCTCAACCCACGCTCCCTTCGAGACTGATGCCGAGCAACCGCTGCGCCTCGACGGCGAACTCCATCGGCAGCTCCTTGAATACTTCTTTGCAGAAGCCGTTCACGATCATCGATACGGCGTCTTCGGCGGACAGACCCCGCTGCTTCGCGTAAAAGATCTGGTCCTCGCCGATCTTGGACGTGGACGCTTCGTGCTCCATCGTGGCGGTGCTGTTGCGCACGTCGATGTACGGGAACGTGTGCGCTCCGCAGCGATCGCCGATCAGCATCGAATCGCACTGCGAGTAATTCCGCGCCTGCTCCGCCCCCTTTAGGATCTTCACCAGTCCGCGGTAAGTGTTCTGGCCGCGGCCCGCCGAGATGCCCTTCGACACGATCGTAGAGCGGGTGTTCTTGCCCATGTGGATCATCTTGGTGCCCGTGTCCGCCTGCTGGCGGTGGTTGGTCACGGCCACCGAATAGAATTCGCCGATCGAGTCGTCGCCCTGCAGGATGCACCCGGGATACTTCCACGTGATCGCCGAGCCTGTCTCCACCTGCGTCCAGGAGATCTTGGAGCCCCGGCCGCGACACGCGCCGCGCTTGGTCACGAAATTGTAGATCCCACCCCGCCCCTCTTCGTCGCCCGGGTACCAGTTCTGAATGGTCGAGTACTTGATGGTCGCCCGGTCGAGCGCGACGAGCTCCACCACGGCCGCGTGCAGCTGGTTCTCGTCGCGCACTGGTGCGGAGCAGCCCTCGAGGTAGCTCACGTGGCTCCCCTCGTCCGCGACGATCAACGTCCGCTCGAACTGGCCCGTCGACTCCGCGTTGATGCGGAAGTAGGTGGAAAGCTCCATGGGACAGCGCACGCCCTTCGGCACGTACACGAACGACCCGTCCGTAAACACGGCCGAGTTGAGGGCGGCGAAGAAGTTGTCGTTATACGGCACCACCGAGCCGAGGTATTGCTGCACCAGCGCAGGGTACTCCCGGATCGCTTCCGAGATGGCGCAGAAAATCACGCCGTACTTCTTGAGCTCCTCGCGGAAGGTGGTCGCGACCGAGACCGAATCGAACACCGCGTCCACCGCCACCCCGGCAAGCCGCTTCCGCTCCTCGATCGGGATCCCGAGCTTCTCGAACGTCTCGAGCAGCTTGGGATCGACCTGCTCCAGGCTGTCCAGCTTGGGCCGCTGCTTGGGAGCCGCGTAGTAGCTGATGGCCTGATAGTCGATCGGCCCGTATTGCACGTTGGCCCAGTGCGGCTCGGGCATCTTCAGCCAGTTGCGGTACGCGCGGAGCCGCCACTCGAGCATCCAGGGCGGCTCACCCTTTTTCTGGGAGATCAGCCGGATGACATCCTCGGAGAGGCCCGGGGGGACGGTCTCCGACTCGATATCCGTGACGAAGCCGTATTTGTACGGCTGGAGCACCTGGGCTTCGATACCGCTGCTCATTGGAGCTTCCGAAGTCCTTTGTGCGTCGTAAGTTGCAGAGATATGACCATGGCGAAAGCGAATCCTACAGGAATTACTCGGGATTGTCAACCAAGCACCCGAATGTGCCCTAGTAGATGTCCCGATTCACCTCCCTGATGAGGCGCTCGTAATCCTCCGGCGTGTTGAGATCGTCGATGACCGCCGGGTCGTCGACCGCCACGGTGACGAGATCCGCCTCATGGGCGGCGAGCACTGCCCCCGCGCCGTGCAGTGTGGCGGCCGCGCCGGTCGCGAGCTCCGGGAAGACGGCCTGATCCCAGATCACCGGTTGCCCGCGCTGCTCGGCGAAGCTCGGAACGACGGCGGGCGCTTTGGCCCGCCGGTGCGCCTCGAGCAGGCGCTCGAGCGTGGTCAGGCGCACGTGCGGCAAGTCCACCGGCCACGCCACGATCCCGGAGGGACGAATCGGCTCGAGGGCGGCGAGGGCGGCGCGCAGCGATCCGATCGCGTGGCTCGTGAGATCGGGGTTCTCGACGATGACGCACTCGTGGGTGGCGAGGGAGGGTCGGACGCGCGCCGCGTCGGGTCCGAGCACCACGACGCGGGATTTCACGTCCAGCGCCTCGAGCGCCTCGAGGATGCGGACCACGAAGGGCCGACCTCGGAAGTCCAAGAGTGCCTTGGGCCTACCCATTCGCTCCGAGGCCCCGGCAGCCAGCACCACCCCAGCGAGACCCATGCAATTACGTTATCGCGAGTTGCACCCCGCCGCCAAACCCCCAAATTGGCGGCCCATGGCCGTACGACGCATTCGCCAGCTGGGCGATCCGATCCTGCGGGTCCGCTGCGAGCGGGTCCAGAACCCGAAGTCCGCCGCCACGCGGCTCGTCGCTGACGATCTGCGGGATTCGCTCGCGATCGCCAGGAAGAAATACAAGATGGGACGGGCCTTGGCGGCGCCGCAAATCGGCGCGCCGGTGCGGATCGTGTTCGTCCAGATGGACAAGCAGCGCTGGACGATGATCAACCCTGAGATCACGGACGTGGGGCGGGACGACTTCCTGGTGTGGGACGATTGCTTCTCGTTTCCCAACCTGCTCGTTCGCGTCAATCGGGCGTACCAGATCACGGTGAGCTATACCGACCCGAAGGGCAAGCAGCACACCATGGAGGTCGAGGGACCGATGGCGGAGTTGCTGCAGCATGAGATCGACCACCTGGATGGCATCCTCGCGCTGGATCGCGCGAGCGGGGTCGACCCGTTCGCGTTCCGCTCGGAGTGGGAGAAGGTGCACAAGCCCGGCGAGCGCTACGGGCCACCTAAACCTCGGGAGGTGTGACAGAGCCGCCGCCACGTTAGATTGACCCACGACAGGGGTGCCCGCGGGTTCTTTATGGTCGCGCGGGCTGAGATCACACCCTTTGAACCTGATCCGGTTCGGACCGGCGAAGGGAGCTCCGGATGACCTGCCTCACGCAAATGCATTTCGCCCGTCAAGGCACCATCACCCCCCAGATGCAGCGCGTCGCGGAGCGGGAAGGTCTTCCCGTCGAGCTGGTGCGCGACGAAGTGGCGCGCGGGCGGCTCATCATCCCCGCGAACGTGAACCACCTCGCGAAACGGCTCGATCCGATGGCGATCGGCAAGGTGGCCGGCGTGAAGATCAACGCCAACATCGGCAACTCTGCCGTCGAGTCGAACATCGAGCAGGAGCTCGAGAAGCTGCACCACGCCGTCCACTACGGCGCGGACACGGTGATGGATCTCTCCACGGGCGGCGACATCGACGCGATCCGCCAGGCGATCATCGATGCGTCGCCGGTGCCGATCGGCACGGTGCCGATCTATCAGGCCGTGACCGAGGCAAAGCAGGTCGAGGATCTCACGGCGGACGACCTGCTCGACATGATCGAGCACCAGGCGCAGCAGGGCGTGGACTACGTCACCGTCCATTGCGGCATCCTGCGCGAGTACGTGGGGCTCGCACTCGGCCGAGTGACGGGGATCGTGTCGCGGGGCGGGTCGCTGCACGCTTACTGGATGATGCACCACCAGAAGCAGAACCCGTTCTACGTTCATTTCGACCGCATCCTCGAGATCGCCCGCAAGTACGACGTGACGCTCTCGCTGGGCGACGCGCTGCGGCCTGGCTCGGTGGCGGACGCGAACGACCGTGCCCAGTTCGCCGAGCTCGAGACGCTGGGCGAGCTGACGACGCGAGCCTGGGCGCAGGACGTGCAGGTGATGATCGAGGGACCGGGCCACATCCCGATGCACCTGATCGAAGAGAACGTCCGGAAAGAAAAAGAGATCTGCCACGAGGCGCCGTTCTACACACTGGGGCCCCTCGTCACCGACATCGCGCCGGGTTACGACCACATCACGTCGGCGATCGGCGCGGCGATGATCGGCTGGTACGGCGCCGACATGCTGTGCTACGTGACCCGCAAGGAGCACCTCGGTCTCCCGAACGCGGAGGAGGTGCGCGAAGGCGTGATCGCGTACAAGATCGCCGCGCATGCCGCTGACATCGCGCGCGGCCGAGTGGGGGCTCGCGACCGCGACGACGCGCTATCGCGCGCGCGCTATGCGTTCGACTGGAACGAGCAGTTCCGGCTGTCGCTCGATCCCGACCGCGCGCGAGAGCTGCACGATGAGGCGCTGCCCGCCGAGTATTTCAAGAGCGCGGAGTTCTGCGCCATGTGCGGGCCGAAGTTCTGCTCGATGCACATCACGCGCGAGATCGAGCGGAAGGCGGGGATGCGGGAGCCACAGCAAGCAGCGAACCGGGAGGCTGTGGGGGCTGACTAGTCACCGCCGTCGGGTCGTCATTGGCGTTTCTGTCGGAGTCTTTTCAGAATGCTAAGCAGGTCGGTTCGTTCGCGCGGATAGTGGAAATTCATGAATACCCAGGACCCATGTCGCCGCACTAGCTCGGGGACGACGTCTGGCCGGTCGCTTCTCTTGCCGGAGTGCACGCCGTAGACGTCAACGAGGCACCTCTGGCCTTTTCGCGTGACCTTCCCAACCGCATAGCGGTCGTAGGGATCCTGGGTGTTCAAAGATGGATCGAAGTCCAGACCCACGATTTCCCCAAGTGCATTGGCCTGCGCTGCTGAATCGGCCTCAAGCGCGCGGGCTAGCTCGGAGTCAAGAGACGAGGTGTTTTGCCCGCGTTGTACCTATAGGTGTCATGATGCTGCCCGCTTGCTGTCACTCCTCTAGAACCGCAAACGCCCGCACCGGAAAGCTCCCCATCCCCCGCACCTTGACCGGCACCGCGAAGAACCGGAAGCCGGCGTCGGGCAGCTCCCGCAGGCCGCACAGGTGCTCCACGATCGGGATGCCGGCGCCGAGCAGCAGCGTGTGTGCGGGGCGCGCGCCGTCGGTCGCGTCGTCGATGTTGAGGGAGTCGATGCCCACGAGGGCCGCACCGGCCGCGATAATGTGCTCCGCCGCTGCCCGCGTCAGGAAGGGATGGCCGGACCCATAGCGCTCGGTGCGCCAGTGGACGTCCCAGCCGGTGTGTACGAGGACCGCCTTGCCGCGCACGTTCAGGCCGCGGAACACACCTGCGTCGAGCGCGCGGCCGGCGCGCTCCGTGGCCCGGACCACGATGCCCTCGAGGTTCGCGACCGCCTGAAGCGGATAATCAGCAACGTCCTTGCCGCCGTCGTATCGATGGAACGGCGCATCGATATAGGTGCCGGTGTTGGCGAGCAGCTCGATCTTCCCGATCTGGAAGGTCGTGCCGGCAGCGTAACGGGTCTGCGATGCGTCGCGCGACAACCAGTCGCTGATCGCTGGCACCGGGAGGCCAGGGTAGGTGACCATCCCGTGCTCGATCGTATGGCTCACATCGATGAGCCGACCCCGCGCCGGGGTCACGAGGGCGGCGCTCGCCGCGCGGGATCCTGCTGGTAAAACTGACGCAGCTGTCCGTACAGCGCGGGATGCTCGCGCTCGAGCTGGGCCGGCTTCTCGAAGAACGTCTCGGTCGCGACCGCGAAAAACTCGGCCTTGTTGGTCGCCCCGTATTCATCGAGTGCCGACCCCCGATCCTGGGCGGTGTCCTGGCGCAACCGCTCGTACTCCTCCGACAGCACGCCGCCCCAGGTGCGCAGTGCGCCGGGCGGCAGGATCGGCGCTCCGTCCGAGACACCGTCTTCCGCATCCAGCTGGTGGGCGAACTCATGCAACACGACGTTATCGCCGTCGACGGGATTGCGCGCACCACGGATGGCGTCGTCCCACGAGATCACGACTACACCGTTGCCCCACGACTCGCCTATGAGGCGCGCGGGGGGCCGGGCGATCTCGCCCGTCCGGTGAGACCGGGCGAGCTTGGGAACGAATCCGTGGGGATACACGAGCACCGTTCGGAGTGTCGGGTAGCACGGGCCCTCGAGGTGGAGCAGCAACAGGCACGCCTCGGCCGCGATCGTGACCTTCATCTCTTCGGTAAGGGTGAGCCCACCGGATCCCTCGAAGTGTTTGTCGGCCAGAAATATCTGCACCAGTCGAAGCAACCGCTCGCGCTCCTCCGAGCTCAGCCCGCGAGCGAGTGGGACATTGTGTTCCACGATGCTGTCCCAGGTGTCCGGGATCGGACCGGTCGGCAGGCGGAGCGCCGTCGCCGGAATGCGGCGCAACACGGCGGACACGCCGACGTATCCGACGACAATGAGGAAGACGACCGCGCCGATGACCGCGAGCCCGTCCATCTAGTCCCACCAGCAGTAGAGTCGTTGCGACTCCGAGAGCTCGCGCGCCAACGCCGCGACCGTTTCCGTTCCCTGCTCCACGATGTCGGGGCAGAACGCGTAGAAGCGTCGGGCCAGCGAGTCCGCGTCGCCGATCGCGGAGCGGAACCGGCCCTCCACCCAATCGAACCCGATTCCGGTGAGGACGAACGGGTGGTCGCGCTCGAGCGTTCGCAACCAGGCGATGACGCTGTCGGGGCCGATGCCGTAGTTCCAGCCGTTCGTCCCCATCAGTCGGAGAATCTCGTACCCGTTCCTGCGCGGGAACAGGGCGACGCGGTCGGGGTGCCCCGCAATCCCGAAGTGTTGCTCCGAGCGAAACAGATAGAATCCCTTTTCGAAGAAGCGCGGCTGTGCCGCGGCCACCAGTCGCTCCGCGCGCGCCGGTGGGACGTTCACCGCGACGCCCTCGGTGACGACAGAGTCGCCGACCGAATCGATGCCCACAAGGGGCGTGGCCTTCCCGCCCGCGAGCTGCTCGAGTGCGCGCACCGCGTCGGGGAAAGCGGCCGGCACGACGAAGTCGGAAGGAAGCGTCCACGACGCGCGGCGTACGCGCGAGTCGAGCTGCGTGACGAGGAAGACAATGACGGCGGCCGCGGCCACCCACCCGAGCGAGACCCGGGTGCGCGGCTGCGCGATGGGG
>Ga0114129_10004056_pt1 | contig 20676 bp, 17 predicted proteins | sample RhiMetdeltSRZDD1_FD_80071 | JGI IMG/M metagenome (GOLD analysis project Ga0114129, IMG submission 80071) | Populus rhizosphere microbial communities from Tennessee, USA - Rhizosphere MetaG P. deltoides SRZDD1 (version 2) (version 2) | ecosystem: Host-associated > Plants > Roots > Rhizosphere >... | reverse complement strand
TACGGCTACAGCGTCGCCGACGGCAAGCCGATCGTCATCGCGACCGGCGACGTCGGACGCATCAACAACTTCTCGGTCTCACCGGACAGCAAGTGGGTCGCATTCGCGAAGCAGGACCGCACGCTGCGGTCGCACGTCTACATCTCGCCGATCACCGGCGGCGAAGCCCGCCACGTGTCCGACGACCGCGTCCAGTATTCCGAGAACAGCGCCGTGTGGACGCCCGACGGCCGCTACCTCGTCTACATCGTCGCGGAAACTGCGAGCAACGGCATCGCGACGCAGGGCGGCATCGCGACGACGATGTCGCTGTGGGCGGCGGCGCTGCGTGATCAGGATCGCGATCCGCTGAACCGCGACGTCGACAACGAGGCGCAGGGCCTCGCGGCCGAAGCGGCGGCGCGCGGCCGCGGCGCGGGCGGCGGCGGTGGCGCTGCGGCGACGCCTCCGACAGTCACCATTGATTGGAACAACCTTGCACGCCGCGCGCGGCAGGTGCCGGTGCCCGGTGATGGATTGAGCGGGCTCCTCGCGTCGCCGACCAACAACTCGGTCGTCGTCAACGTCGGCGGCGGTGGTGGACGCGGCGGCGGCCGCGGCGGCGCGCCTGACGCAACCGGCGGTCTCTACATCGTCAACATCGACACGGGTCAGACGACGCGCGTGCCGCCGCCGGCGGCGGAAGGCGGCGGTGGTGGCGGAGGCGGACGCGGGCGTGGCGCCGCGGCCGGCCCAGGCGCGCCAGGCGCGGGCGCGGCATTCACGCGCGACGGACGCACGCTGTACTTCCGATCCGGCACCGGTCTCTACGCCTACAACCTGCCGAACAATCAGGGTGGCGGCGCGAATGCCGCGGCCGCGGCGGCGGGCGGAGGTGGACGCGGCGGCGGGCGCGGCGGCGGTGGTGCCGCGCCAGCGGCACCGGCGGCGGAAACGGGCACCGGGACCGCGCGTCAGGTGACGTACACCGCGACGATTCAGGTCGATCGGCGCGCGCTCCGGAAGCAGGTCTTCAACGAAGGCTGGCGCATCATGAAGAACCGCTTCTACGACGCCGAGATGCACACGGCCAACTGGGCGGTTGCGCGCACGACCTACGAGCCGCTCCTCGACTACCTGGTCGATCAGGAAGAGCTGCAGTCGGTCATGATGATGATGATCGGCGAGCTCAACGCGTCGCATACCGGCGTCAGCGGTGGTCCGTCCGACTCCGGGCCGTCGACCGGCCAGACGCGCCAGCCCGGCTTCCTCATCAAGAGCGATCCGTCCGGGTTCTACCGCGTCGGCCATATCTTCAAAACAGGTCCGGCCGATCACGACTACCTGAAGATCAGCGAAGGGAACTACATCATCTCGCTCGACGGCCGCGATCTGAAGACGACCGACAACTACTGGCAGTACCTGACGCTCGCGTCTAGCAATAAGCTTCGGTTCATGCTGAACGACAAGCCCGTGAAGGACGGCGCCTGGGAAGTCGTCATCACGCCGGGCGGGAACTTCGGCGATCTGCAGTACGCGAAGTGGGTCGAAGACCGCCGGCAGATGGTCGACAAGCTGTCCAACGGCGACATCGGCTACCTGCACATCCGCGCGATGGACGCGCCGTCGCTCCGGCAGTTCCAGCTCGACCTCGCGGCGAATCGCACCAAGAAGGCGCTGGTCATCGATCAGCGGTTCAACGGCGGCGGCGGCATCGATCAGGAATTGCTCTCGATCCTCTCCGGCCGCGCCTACCAGTACACGCTGGGCCGCGACGCCGGCGTGCGCCAGCCGCGGCCGCAGAACTTCTACGGGCCGATGGTGGTGATGCAGAACGAGCGATCGGCGTCCGACGCGGAGATGTTCCCCGCCGGCTTCCGCGCGCTCGGCCTCGGCAAAGTCATCGGCGTGCCGACCGCTGGCGCGGTCATCGGCACTGGCTCGTACACCCTGCTCGACGGCTCGACGATCCGGACGCCGGGCACGGGCGTGTGGACCAACACGGGCCAGAACATGGAGAACTACGGCGTCCCGCCGGACGTGTCGATCGACAACACGCCAACTGATTTCGCGAAGGGCCGCGACGCGCAGATTGAGAAAGCCGTCGAGGTGCTGAAGCAGGAGCTGGCCGCTGGAGTGAAGCGGCAGTAGAGTCAGAAGACAAAAGGCAGAAGGCAGAAACGATCTGCCTTCTGCCTTCTCGCGATGAACAGATTCTCCGCTCGACGATCCCGCGACTACCCCCTCGCCACCATTGCCGCGTACGGACCGGACACCACGCGAGCCACCAAACTCGTCGCGACCGTGCTCGCCGGGGCCGATTCGGCACCCGTCGCGATGGAGAAATGGATGAGCGACGATGTCGACGTCCGCAACGATTCCGTGATTGCTTCGAAACTGCACGGGTTCCTGACGGATCACGACATCAAGCAGACCATCACCGAGGATCGCATCATTGGCTGTCCGCACGAAGAGGGCATCGACTATCCGATGGGCCGAACGTGCCCGAAGTGCCCTTTCTGGGCCGGGATCGATCGGTTTACGTCCGAACCCATCGCACTTCCGACGCCGTCGATGTCGCCGGCGGGAGTGCTGGAGGCGCTGTCGCGAACCTGGACGACGCCGCCGCTGCGCGCGTTGGAATCGGCAGACAGCCATCGAGCCGCGCTCGTGGGTCCGCTCATCGCGGCGGTCGATCGCACGATCGCAAACGAGGCCTCGGACCAAGAAGCCAATCTGTCCTGCTATGCGCTGTACCTGCTCGCGAGATGGCGGGAATCTCGCGCATATCGTTCCGCGATCCGATGGCTGTCGCTGCCGGACGGGGAACCGTTCGGCATGGCCGGCGATGTCGTCACGGAGGCCGGGGGCCGCATTCTCGCGTCGGTGTGCGACGGCGATCTCGATCCGATCAAGTCGCTGATCCTGAATCGCGCCGCGGATGCGTACGGTCGCTCCGCCGGAATCGAAGCGCTCGCATTGCTCGCCGCCTGGCTGGAAGTGCCGCGCGAACCGGTGGTCGAGTATTTTCAGTGGCTCGCGGTGGCGGGCCTGGACAGAGTGCCGGACCAGGTCTGGAACACCCTGGTGAGTGAAGCCATCGCGATCGAAGCCAGCCCGCTGTACGACGACCTTCGCCGTGCGTTCGAGGATGGGCTGGTCGAGCCCGACTACATCTCTCGTGACGAGTTCGATCAGGCGATCGCCGGCGCACTGCCAGGCGAAACGCTCCGTGACACGCGTGAAAACCGCCCGCCGATTGGCGACGTCGCCGCGGAGATTGCGTGGTGGGCGGAATTCGCGGCGCCGAAGGTCGGCCGCAACGATCCGTGCCCGTGCGGCAGCGGCAGGAAGTTCAAGAGGTGCTGCGGGAAGTAACGAGTTCGACGCGGCGCGCCATCCCGGGAGCGCGCGCCAACCGGGCGTCGCAGGTCAAGACGACCGTCTCGAGAGCCTCGGCCAGGGCCACATAGACTGCATCGTACGCGCTCAGATGCTGGCGGAGCGCCCAGACGCGACCGAGCAGCGGTTCGTGTGCGTGGCGCTGAAGGTCCAGGGCGCGCAGGTCTTCGAGCGCGTCCGCGGCGTCGCGCGGGTCGAGCTCCCCCGCCGCGGTGTACCGGCGCATCGCCTGCACCACTTCGACGTCCGCCAGGTGCGGCACGTGAAGTCCCAGTGCCGGATCCTCGATGCGGGTCGCGATCGTCCGGCCCGTGGCGCTCTGGAGGAGCAGCTCGACGAGCACCGACGCGTCCAGGACGATCATCGTCCCTGACGTTCGGCGTGGATTACGGTGGCGGCGGGCGGGCGCAGACGGCGCACCGGCCGGGCCCGCAGGCGCGTGAGCACCTCCTCGCGGGTCGGCCGGTCGAGCGCCTTTCCGATCTCGCGCACGATGTAGTCGGACATGGACATGCCTTCGGTGGCCGCGCGAATCTTGAGCCGCCGGTGGAATTCGCGCGGGACGTTCCGAATCTGCACCATCGTCTTGCCCGTCGACATGATGTCAGCCTACTTTCATCGGTTTTTCATGTCAACAGCTTGATCGACAACAGGACTGATGTCGCGAAAGGCCGCGACGCGCAGATCGAGAAGGCGGTGGAAGCCCTAAACCGGAACTTGCTGCTGCGGTGAAGCGGCAGTAGAAGTCAAAAGGCAGAAGGCAAAGGCACAAGGCAGAAACAAGAACGTTCTTGCCTTCTGCCTTTTTGCCTTTTGCCTTTCGTCACCGCGGCACGCGCTGACGGAGCTCCTCGAACCAGTTGAGCACGACGTGCATCTGGGCCGAGAAGTTCAACGCCCCGCCGATGGGAGCGACGCCCAGGATTTTTCCATCAGGGGTCACGTCGTACAACCGGCGGGCGGTTGGCGGTCCGAGATTGAACGGTCTGGGGACCCGCGCCGCGGTGCCGAACGCGAACGAGGGGTGCGTGGTGACCCTCACGACTTCGAATGCGCCAGGACGCGGGTTGTAGAACAGTTCCTTGCCGTCGGGAGACCACGCCACTTCGTGCGGAACGTCGGTGCCGCGCTGGACGAGCTCGTATTTCGCGCCGGTCGCTGGAAACGGTTGCACGTACACCGTCGTCCTGGTGCTCGACGTGCTCGTATACGCGACCCATCGTCCGTCGGGCGAGAAGACGGCGCCGGTCGGCGACTGGGACGACGTCACGGCGCCAAAGGGCGAAATCTTCTTATCCGGCATCGAGAGCATCCAGAGCGACACATCGTTGCCCTTGCGCACGTTGAACAGGAGGAACTGATTCGTCTTCGGTGACCACGACTCCGGCTCGTGCGATTCACCCGGATTCGGTTTCGTCAGGCGCTCGGCCGCGCCCGTCCCGTCGGCCGCCTGCCAGAAGATGCCGAGATCGCCCTCGCGGTCCGACTGGAACGTCACGCGCCGGCTGTCAGCCGACCAGACCGGAAAGCGGTTCTTGCCGGCGAACGTCAGCCGCTGCATCGCGCTCGTGCCGGCGAGATCGTACGTCCACACGATCGCCTCTTTCTCATTTTCAGTTCCGAACGCGATGCATTTGCCGTCGGGCGAGATTCGCGGCACGTCATAAGGACCGGGGCTCAGCTTGAGCGGCTCAGCGGCGCCTTTCCGGTCGACCAGCACGATCTCCGCCTGCGACATCGCGTTCGTCGTGGGACCCGGCACGTAGACGATCGAGCCAGTCGCCGACACGCTGTACTGCGCGGCGCCGGAGGTCGTGCCGGGCGAGCGCCGGACGCCTTCCACGACCGGCACCGGTCCGCCGACGACTTCGAGGCGCGCGGCGTCGAAGGCGACGGCGAACAGGGTGCCGCCCAGCGCATAGACGAGATGCCCGGTCGGCAGATAGCGCGCATCGGTGCCTCCGGTCAGGAGCCGCTTGCGTTCGCCGGTTTTCAGCGACTGCGCGACGATGTCGGCTTTGTCCCAACGGTCGGCGGCCGTGCCGGTCGCGAGCGTAAAAAGAACGGCCTTGCCCCCCGGAAGCATCTGCGGCGCGAACGCCTGCTCGTTCTCCTTCAGCGTGACGAGCGATTCGGGCGTTCCGCCATTCGGCGACAGACGAGCAATCCCTTTTTGATCGGGATACGCGAATACGAGGCCCGTCTCGTCCCACGTCATGCCGTACGGCGACGGAGACTGCGTGAGCCCTTGCGGCAGCGTCGACGCGGAGATGGTGACGGCGGCACCGCCGGTGACAGCGATGCGCCTGAGAGAGTTGTCTGCCGGCGCATAAAACGCGATTGATTGTCCGTCTGGAGAAAACACCGGCTCGCCGATGGCCCCGAGCGTCTCGGTGCCTTGAATCGGTTTCGCCTCGAGGTCCGCCATCGATCGCAGATAGAGCCGGCCGCCGGCGACAGTCGCGACGCGCGTGCCATCTGGGGAGATCGCAAGCATGTGGCGGCCCGCGCCGGAGAACGTCACGCCATCCGGCAACGTCATGGCGAATCGGCTCACCGCAACAGGCGGCGCAGGTTTGAGAGACCAGGTGGCCGCGACGCCGATCGCGACGCCGGCGAGCGCGGCGGCGACGGGCACCGCGCGTCTCCACAACGGACGCGGCGGGGGGACGACGGAAGCGGAGACCGGAGCTGGCGGCTGCGTCAACGCGTCCTGCAACAGGAAGCGGACAGTGCTGATCTCCGGAATGCGCGCCTTGCGATCGCGCTGGAGGCATCGCCCGAGGAGCGATCGAATGCCCGGCGGCACGTCCACGGGAAGTGCGTTCCAGTCCGGCTCGGCTGTGAGCACGGCGGCGAGCGTGTCCGACACGTCTTCGCGTTCGAACACGCGCTTCCCGGTCAGCATCTCGTAGAACACGCAGCCGAACGCCCACACATCTGATCGCCGATCCGCGACGCGGCCCTTCGCCTGCTCCGGCGACATGTAGGCGGCGGTTCCCAGGATGAGGCCGGCCTGCGTGGCCGCGAACGTCACCGTCGGCGAGTTCGATTGACTAGCAGTCGGATCGGAATCGATCACGCGTGCGAGCCCGAAGTCGAGAATCTTGATCTGGTTCTCCGCCGTCAGCATCACGTTCGCCGGCTTCAGATCGCGATGGACGATGCCCTTCTCGTGCGCGGCTTCGAGGGCGTCGAGCATGTGGCGGGCGAACGTCACCGCTTCGTCGAACGGCAGCGACCCCCTGGCCAACCGGCTGGCGAGCGACTCGCCGTCGATGAACTCGAGGATGAGGTAGCGCGACTTGCCGGAGTCGGCGACTTCTAGGCCGTAGATCGCGCCGATGTGCGGGTGGTTCAGCGCGGCGAGGACCTGGGCTTCGCGTTCGAATCGCGCGACACGCTCCGGATCGGATGCGACGAGATCCGGCAACGCTTTGATCGCGACGTGACGGTTCAGACGGGCATCACGGGCCTTGTAGACCTCGCCCATGCCGCCGGCGCCGAGCTTGGATATGACTTCGTACGAGCCGATCCTTTGGCCGACCATCGGGGACGGGTTAGTTTTCCACAGATTTGCACAGTTCGGGGACGGAGGTCGCTACTCGGCGGCGCGTGAGACGCCGCCACGGTGGCGACCTCCGTCCCCCGCACCTGCAAATCTGTGGAAAACTAACCCGTCCCCGTTGCCGGATACAGCCGCTCGAACTCCGGATCGCCGTGAAGCAGCGCGAGATCCGGATCGCGACGGGCCCAGTCTGAATCGCCGAAGCCGGCGGCGTGGGCCTTGCGGAGCGCGTCAAGGGCTTCGGGTTTCCGATCCATCCCGCAGAACGCGCACGCCGCGTTGTACAGCACGGACGCTTCATCGGGCCGCAGCACGATGGCGAGATTGACTTCGCGCATGGCGTCTTCGGCGCGTCCAGTTGCTGAGTAATCGATCGCCAGCATGATGCGCGCGCGCACGTCTTCGGGCACGTGGCGGATCTGATCCTCGAGGACCTGCGTGCGACGCTGACGGATATTGCGAAGCGCGTCCGTCTTCCCGAGCGCGCCCAGCGCATTCTGAATCGGCGAGTACACGTTGTAGTCGTCGCCGGCGGCCTGAATCGCGACCTCGGCGACGTCAGCGAGCTCCTGGTATCGCCCCGCGGAGAACAGCGCGCGCCCCAGCAGGTAGTAGCCGCCGCAGTCGGACTTGCGGGCGATGGCCTGCCGGACGACGCGAATGGCCTCGCCATAGTCCTGGGCGGCGTATAAGACCCACGCGCGCGCGACGTCCGCCTCAGGAAGGTCCGGCTGCAGCGACGCCGACTTTTCCGCCGCCGCCTTCGCGCGATCGATCCACACATCGTCGCGCCCGTAGTTGTAATAGATGAGCGCGCAGGCATGGGCGACCGCCGCGTACGCGAGCGCGAACTTCGGATCGAGCGCCGCGGCCTGCTCGAACATCTGCCGGGCGAACTCGAGATCCTGCTTCGTCATCCGGCGGGCGTAGCTCTTGCCTCGCAGGTAGACGTCGTAGGCCTGGAGGTTCGCCGTGGGCTTCGCCGCCAGATCCGCCTGCTCCTGCGGCGACAGCGTGACCCGCAGCGCCTCGGCGATCTTGCGCGCGATTTCGTCCTGCAGCTCGAAGACGTCCTGCATCTCGCGGTCGTAGCGATCGGACCACACCGGAAAATCCGTTTGCGTGTCCACGAGCTGCGCGCTGATGCGGAGCCGCGAACCCGATCGCCGCAGCGTGCCGGCGAGCACGTAGGCGGCCGAGAGTTGCTGTCCGATCTGCGCCGGCGTCACCGGCTTGTCGCGGAACGCCAGGACGGTCGGCCGTGAGAACACGTGCAGGCCTTTGATCTTCGTGAGCTCGGTGATGATGTCCTCGGTGATGCCGTCGCGGAAGTACTCGTCTTCCTTCTCACCGCTGAGGTTCTCGAAGTACAGCACCGCGACCGGCGGCTCTGCCGGCTTCGCGGCGCCGCGGCCGGCGCCTCCGTCGGCCGTCCGCTTGCGGCCGGAATCAAGATCGCGCTTCAACCGCATCAGGTCCGTCTTCAGATCCGTCGCCGACTGGTAGCGGAGGTTCCGATCCTTCTCGAGCGCCTTGTCGAGAATCCGCGCAAGCTCGGGCGGCAGCAGCGGGTTGACCTGCGCAATCGGGACCGGATCCCGGTTCAGGATGGCGTCGAAGACGACGGCCGTTGTATGGCCCTTGAATGGGAGGTCGCCGCACGCGAGCTGATACAGGACCGTCCCCAGTGAAAACAGATCCGTCCGCGAATCGGTGAGCTCGCCGCGCGCCTGCTCCGGTGACATGTAGGCAATCGTGCCCATCGCGGCGCCAGGCTCCGTGAGGTGTGGGTCAGTTGTTGTGTCGTCTGATGGACCGCTCACGCCGGCGCCGGCGATCCGTTCCCGCTCGACCTTGGCGAGCCCGAAGTCGAGGACCTTCGCCTGCCCTCTCGCGTTCACGAAGACGTTGCCGGGCTTGATGTCGCGATGAACGATCCCTTTCGCGTGCGCCGACTCGAGTGCGTCGGCCACCTGTGCACCGACGCTCAGGCACGTCGTGAGGTCTATCGGTTGGCGCGCCACCGCCTGCGCGAGCGACTCGCCTTCGAGCAGCTCCATCACGATGAAGTGCTCGTTCTCCGAATGCTCGATCGCGTGCACGATGCAGATGTTGGGATGATTCAGCGCCGAGGCGGCGCGGGCCTCGCGTTGGAACCGCTCGAGCGATTGCGGCTGCCGCTCGAGCTCCCGCGGCAAAAACTTCAGCGCGACCCGGCGTTGTAACGTCGTGTCGAGCGCTTCATACACGACGCCCATCCCGCCCGCTCCGAGCGGACGGACGATGTCGTAGTGTAAGACGTGCTTCCCGACCATGCCGATCGTCAACTATAGACGGGAGGCGGCGCCGGTGGGTTGTGGGGTTCTTCATGATCCGATGATCTTGCACTGGCTGGCATTCCGATCCGGTGCGGGCAGAGCTGAAACGGCCGCGGACGTCGGTGGATATGGGAGCACGAGCCCCGCGGCCAGCGCCTGATCTCTCCTCCACCCGCCGCGAATTCCCCCTTGCAGCGCCGCGGTGATCGCGGTTTTCTCGGGCTCCGTCAATTGCTGCGACACGAGCGCCGGATTCATGAGGAAATTCAATTCGGGTCGCACCGCGCCGGTCACGTGGACGTGGCTCATGCCGTACGAGTGACCCATTTCGTGCGAGAGCGCCACGTTGCCATTGGGAGAGTTCATGGTGACGATCGATCGGTTCGGCCCGAGGGGGAACGGACCGTACGATGCACACGCGAGAACGTTGGGCCCTCCACAGGCGCTGACGAAGAGACGCACCGCAATCGTGAAGGGCGGCAAGCTTCCGACAGATGACGAACGAAAGTTCTCTGTCGTCATCTGCAGCGACGCGCTCACGGAACTTCCCGGGAGGCTGCTGTAATCGGTGGCGAACACCTGGGCAATCGAGCGGGCGGTCTCACCCGCCTCGGTCGACACCAGGACGCTCAGGTTCGAGCCGTCCGCCCACACTCCCGCCAACGGATTCGACAGGGCTCGATCGGGGTTATCCGCCATCGGTCCGCTGTCGAAAAACAGCGCATCGATAACATTGCGAAGATCGAGCATGTAGACGGGCAGCTCCGGCGCCGGACTGCTGGTCTCGGTCCCGCGCAGCGCGACGACCCGGACGTACCGGACGGCGGCATCGCGCGGGGCCATCCAGGTCAACGTCGTGCCGGTCGTGTCCTGCGTGAGCAGATCCGAACCGCCCGGCGTCGATGCGCCGTACACGCGATAGCTCGATTCGTTGCCAGCCCACGCGAGCTGCACTTCGTTGCTGGTCAGATGCACACGCTGCTGCGTGATTCTGAAATTTGTGGGTGCGGAGAGCGACGGTGTGGGAGCGGGTGCGCCGCTGCCGCCGCCTCCGCCGCCGCAGGCGGCTGAGGTGAGGACAACAATGAGCGCGGTGATCCGGCCGGTCGTGTGGACCATCGGGGGCCTCCGTGATCCGATCGCGGCCGATTCTAACCAAAAAAGACCGAGCGCGGGGCCGTTGCCTTTTCTTACCTGTCACAGCGGCGTCCAGGTTACTCGCGCGACGCTGCCGTCCAGTTGACCTCGGGTTCCGTTTTACGGTTTTCGTAAAACGGAACCCGAGGTCTTCCCACCCAAATAGCTCAGCGGCACGAGCGAGCAGAGAAACGTAAGGTGATACCAGACGGGAAACTTGTCCCACAGCCGGATGTGCTGCGGGATGAAGAGCAGGAGCAGGAGAATTCCCGGCAAGAGCGTCGCGATCGTCGATCGCCGGGCGATGACCGCTGCAGTCCAGCCGGCCGCGATGGTCGCGAGCGCGCCAATCGCGAGCCGGGTGACCTTCATCGAGAGCGTGAACGTCATGGAGTCCGCCGAGCGTGCGTACTCCGGCCACGACGTGCGCAGAATCAGGCCGGCCACAGTGCCGATGATCATGAATGCCGCCACGCCACCGACGGCTCCCAGAATCTTCCTCAGCATCTTGCGAGGAAGCGTACGGATCTAATCGCAGCGGGTCTTGGAAAATTCGGACACGCGGTTCGATGCAAGGTGCCGTGGCGTGTCGCCGGTGAACCGGGCGAGGTCGAGCGTCAGGTGCGCCTGATCGAAGTACCCGTTCTCTGCCGCCAGCTCCGCACCCGGCCGAGTCGGCAGGCGTTCCATTTCTTTCAAAGTCGTCTGAAACCGGACGACACTGGCGAAGCGCTTGGGGCCGTAGCCAACCCAGACGCGCATCAGTCGATTCAAGTGTCGAGGACTGACGCCGCACTGCGTCGCGATGTCGGAAATCCGCTTACAGCCGCGCGTGCGCTCGATCGCCTCCATCGCCCTGGCGACGACGTCGTGCAGTTGTGCGTGCTCGAGACGCGCGATGAGAAACCGCTGCAGTGAGGCAATGTACTCCGCCGGGGTTGATGCGACCGGTTGATCGCCCACGAGGGCGCGGCACGACGCGATCGAGCTCAGCGGAATGCGGCGGCCGACGGTCGTATGTGCGGCGATCCCGGTCACGAGAAACGCGACGCCAGGACGAAGCCGGACGCCGACCTGAACCGTCGGCGATGTGAAACGTCGCGCGTCCGGGCGCACGATGGGACCGCGGAGCATCCACTCGGATTTCTGATTCTTCTGAAATTGGATGGCGATCGCAGTGCTGCTGTCTGGCACCACACGGATGGTCGAGTGCGGCTCCGCCGTGATGACCCAGAAGCACCCGACGTAGGGATGCAGCACGCCCGCGGCAGGCTGGAATCGAATCTCAGCGCGATCGATGAGCGTGCTGCTGATGCTCATCCGTCAGCCTTGTGCGGCCCTGCGAGCCGGCAGCGTCCGCTCCCGCTCCGCCGGCATCCCGACCTTCGTCGTGTCGGGCCGGAAGAAGAGCGCCACGGTCCAGTCGAGCACGATGCGCAGACGACGATCCCAGCGAGGCATCTGGAACAGATAGTACGTCCGGCGGAACCACCAGGCGATGAAGCCGGTGAGGCGCACACCCATCACGAGCGCCACGGCGCGCGTATGCCCGAGCGACGCCATCGTGCCGAGCGATCGAAAGATGAACGGCGCCGGCGTGCGTCCGTCGATCGCCGCCTTCACGTTGCGAGCGACGTGCCGCGCTTCGCGGACGGCGTGCTGCGCCAGCGCCGGATACGGTCGTCCATCCGGTCCCGGAATCGCGGCGCAATCTCCCAGCGCCCACACGTGCGGGTGGCTGCGGCTCCGCATCGTCGCGTCGACCGCGATCCGGCCACGGTCGTCGTGCGCGACAGAAATCGCGCTTGCGACCGTGCTCGGGAGGATGCCGGCCGCAAGCACGATCGTGCCGGCCTCGATGATTTCGTTGGTGAGGTGCACGCGGTCATGCTCGATGAGGCGCACGGGCGTCGACACCCGGATGTCCGCGCCACGCCGCTCGAGTACGCGCTTCGCCACCGCGGCCAGCTTCTCGTCGATCTCCGGCAGAATGCGCGGACCGGCCTCGAAGAGTCTGAACCGCATCTCGTCGGCGCGGATGCGCGGATAGAACCGCAACACGTTTGCCGCGAACGCGGTCAGCTCGCCCAGCAGTTCGACACCGACCAGACCGCCGCCGATGACGACGACGGTGAGGCAGCCGCCGCGGCTGGTCGAGTCGGACGCGGCATCGGCACGTTCGAGCTGTTCGATCACGTGATCTCTCAGCACCAGCGCGTCGGTCATCGTCTTGAATAGGAACGCGTTGGACGACCCGGGAATCAGACCTTCGTTGGTGGATGCGCCCAGTGCAACGATCAGATGGTCGTACGGCAGATCGTAGGGCCGGCCTTCGGCCGCGACGGCGCGGACGACCTGACGGTCGATGTCAACGCGCTCGACTTCGGCCTCGATGAAGCGCGCGCGCCGGAGCGCGGCGCGGATCGGTTGCGCACAGTGGCGAAGCTCCAGTTGGCCGGAGCAGGCTTCGAAGAGAAGCGGCGTGAGCACGAAAAAGTTCTGACGGCTCACGAGCGTGATCTCGACGTCGTCGCGTGAGCGCAGGAGTCGCTCGAGGTGACGCACGGTTGCGACGCCGCCGAATCCGCCGCCAAGCACGACAATGCGGGTCATTTCTGCGCGCGTCGCCCCGTCATCCGGCGGATCCGAATGCGATAGAGAATCGAGACACCATGTTCGTCCGACGCCACGAGTTTCGCCGCGGCGGGAAGCCACCACTGAGCCTGCTTGCCCAGCAGCTCACCGGCGCGCCGGCGAAGCGCAGCGCCGACTTTGCCTTCTCGCGGGATTTCCTGATACCGCCCAAAGGCGACAACGGTGGTCCACTGCGTGCGGCTCACGATCTCCTCGACCTCGATGCACACGCGCGGGTTTGCGCGCATCCAGCGGACCTTCTGTCCCAGCGTCGAGAAGCCGTAGATGAAATCCTCGTCCGGATCGAGATAGAGACCGACGGGCACGATGTACGGCTGACGGCCGCTCACGCACGCAAGCCGCCCGTGCGACACGCGGGTGAGCACCTCCCGGCACTCCGCTTGGGTCAAGTTGTGAACCAGCATTGAGCCAGATTAAGACGTCTTTTCTCCCGCTGTCACCTTTTCCGCGCTGGGAACTCCATTCAGGTGGAGGCAAATATCATGAGTTCTCGAGTTGTCCGTACGCTCGGCGGATTGGCCGCTGGCGTCTTCTTGTGCGCGAGCGCGTCAACCGCGATGGCGCAGACCCCATCGCATCATTCGTCGTCCGCCATCTCTCCGGCCATGACGCTGCGCCAGGACATGCGCAAGCTCTGGACCGATCACGTCATCTGGACGCGCGACTACATCGTCGCGGCCGTCGGCGACCAGCCGGACGCGCAGGCTGCTGCCGGTCGGCTGCTGAAAAACCAGGAAGACATCGGCAACGCCGTCGCGACGTACTACGGCAAACCGGCGGGCGACAAGCTGACGGCGCTCCTGAAGGAGCACATCACGATTGCGGTCGATCTCATCAAGTTCGCCAAGGCCGGCGACAAGACGTCGCAGCAGCAGGCGGACGCCAAGTGGCACAAGAACGGCGAGGACATCGCCGATTTCCTGAGCAAGGCCAATCCGAACTGGCCCCGCGCCACGCTGGTCGACATGATGAACAAGCACCTGTCGACGACGACCGACGAGGTCGTGGCGCGGCTGACGAAGAACTGGGACGCGGACGTCAAGTCGTTCGACGCCGTGTACCAGCACATCCTGATGATGTCGGACGCGCTGGCGGACGGGATCGTCAAGCAGTTCCCGGCGAAGTTCGCGAAGTAAGAAAAAGACCTCCGAGGTCATTTTGCGAAAACCGTAAAATGACCTCGGAGGTCATCCGTGCCCCGCACCGCGCTTCTGTTGCTCGTCGCGCTGACGCAGACCACCGCGCCGAACGTCCACTGGCCGGTCAACGGCGGACCGGACAACATCCGCTACTCGACGCTCGATCAGATCAACACGACCAACGTCACGCGCCTGCAGGTCGCCTGGACGTACGACTCGCACGACTCGTTCCGCGGCTCGGAAATGCAAAGCAATCCCATCGTCGTGGACGGCGTGCTGTACGCGACGACGCCGACGCTGAAGGTGATTGCGGTAGACGCCGCGACGGGAAAGGAAATCTGGAAATTCGATCCGAGCGGCGGCGCGGCGACGTCCCCGAGATTCCGGCATCGCGGCGTGACGGTGCACAAGGATCGGGTCTTCGTCAGCTATCGGAGTTTTCTCTACGCGCTCGATCGGAAGACAGGCGAGCCGATTTCGTCGTTCGGGACAAAGGGCCGCATCGATCTGCGTGAGGGGCTGGACCAGCCAGCCGAGCGACTGAGCGTCAGTGCCAGCACGCCGGGATCGATTTTCGAAGACACGATCATCATGGGCAGCTCGGTTCCGGAAACGCTGCCGGGATCGCCCGGTCACATCCGCGCCTTTGACGTGAACAACGGGAAGCTGAGATGGATCTTCCACACGATTCCCAAGCCCGGCGAATTCGGCTACGACACCTGGCCGAAGGACGCGTATCAACTCTCGGGCGGCGCCAACGCGTGGGCCGGCGTCACGGTCGATGCGAAGAACGCGATGGTCTTCGCCGCGACCGGATCGGCGTCGTTCGACTTCTACGGCGTCACGCGGCACGGCGACAACCTCTTCGCCGATTGCGTGCTCGCGCTCGATGCGCGCACCGGCAAACGCCTCTGGCATTTCCAGGGGATCAGACACGACGTCTGGGACTGGGACTTCCCCGCGGCGCCGAGCCTCGTCACCGTGCAGCGCAACGGCCGCGCGGTCGAAGCTGTCGCGCAGATCACCAAGCAGGGCTACGTCTACGTGCTCGATCGACGGACGGGCGCGCCGCTCTTCCCCGTTGAAATGCGCGATGTGCCTGCGTCACGCGTTGACGGCGAACTGCTGGCGACAAAGCAACCCTATCCAACCTTGCCGCCGCCGTTTGCCAGACAAGGCCTCACGGAAGACATGCTGACGACACGCACGCCCGAGGCGCATGCGGACGTGCTGGCGAGATTCCGGAAATACCGGAAGGGATTCTTCGAGCCGCCGTCACTCGAAGGGACGATCGTGTTTCCGGGCTTCGACGGCGGAGCCGAATGGGGCGGCGCGGCGTTCGATCCGGCGACCGGTCTGCTGTACGTGAACTCGAACGAGATGCCGTGGATCATCAAGCTCATCGCCAACAACGACACGGCGCTCTACAACAGCAAATGCGCGACGTGCCATCGCGAGGACAAGAAAGGCGGCGCCACCGGTCCGTCGCTCGAGAACGTCGCGACGAAGTTCACGCGCGACGAACTGGCGACGCTGATCCGTCAGGGCACGGGGCGGATGCCCGGCTTCCCCGACATGGGGGCGCGCAACATCAACGATCTCGTCGAATACCTGATGACCGGCAAGGACAAGGCGACCGATCCGGCGATCGCGAACGACCCGGCCCGATTGAAGTACCGCAGCGACGGCGAGTCGATCTTTCTCGACCCTGACGGGTATCCGGCAATCAAGCCGCCCTGGGGGACGTTGAACGCGATCGATCTCAACGCGGGCAGCATCCGGTGGACGATTCCGCTTGGCGAATTTCCCGATCTCGCCGCCAAGGGACTCACGAACACGGGCAGCGACAACTACGGCGGTCCGCTCGTCACGGCCGGCGGCCTCGTCTTCATCGGCGCTACCAACTTCGACAAGAAGTTTCGCGCCTACGACAAGCTGACGGGCAAGCTGCTGTGGGAAACCACCCTGCCCGCCGCCGGCAACGCGACGCCGGCCGTCTACATGCTCAACGGCCGCCAGTACGTCGTCATCGTCTGCGGCGGCGGCAAGAATGGCGCGCCATCAGGCAGCGCGATTGTCGCATTCGCATTAAGAAATGGGGCAATGGGGCAATGAGGCAATGAGGCAATCGGAGCCTTATTGCCCCATTGCCCCATTGCCCCATTGCCTCATTGCCCCATTGCCCCATTGCCCCATTGCCCCATTGCCTCATTGCCCGGCATCAGTCTCCAACTGCCGCATCAATCTCTCGAGCGCATCATCATGCGCCTGCAACGCAGAGCGAATGGCCTCCACGTGGTGATAGCTGTGCCGGATGACGCGATCCTCGAGCACGAACTGACACGTGAGCGGCGTATTGTCGTACAGCGACACCGGCGCAGCGCGATCGAGGTGCTCGTCACAGATGGCACGGATCGCCGTCGCCGCGGCCGCGCTGTTGCGCCGGAGTAGATCCAGCGCCGCTTCTTTCGTCACCTCGGCGTAGGCCCACGCGTGCGTCGCGTTCCGTTCGTGGACGTCGTGACGCGTGAAATCGGTGACAGCCTGACCGGCCGCCAGCCTCTGCGCCAGCTGGATCTCCAGCGGATAGACGATCGCCACGTGATGGACGAGCACACCGACCGTGCGTCCGTCCTTCGGGACGCGTGTCTGCCACTGCGTGTCCGTGAGCCCGGTCGCGAACGCCGCGAAGGCGCGCGCGCCCTGTTCGAGCCGATCGGCGAGCGCCTCGACGCGCCGGCTCGTCATCGGCTGGACCCAACTTCGCGTCACTTCAGAATCTTGCGCAACGAGACTCGGCATCGACGTGTCCTTCAGCGAACGACGACGCTGCCGACCATGCCCGGGTGAATCGAGCAGTGATAAGAGAACGTCCCGGCCGTCGTGAAGGTGAACGAAAACTGTCCACCAGGCCCGACATTTCCTGAGCTCCAGACGCCGTTGTTAGACGTCGACGTGTGTGTCACCACATCGTTATTGGTCCAGGTGACCGTCGTGCCCACAGCGACGTCCGCCTCGTCAGGCGCAAACGCACGATTGCCGAGGTTTTCGGCGCCGACAGGAATCGAAACCGGCGTGGACTGCGCGACCGGCCCTGGCGTGGGCGTCGGAGTCGGCACTGGAGCGGGATTCGAGGTGTCGCTTCCGCAGGCGACTGCAAACATGAGAACGACCGAAATAGCTGCGAGACGTATCGAGAACATGAGGCCCTCTGACTGAAAAACGGGTCGACCCGTATCCAATTAATTCGTGTGCCGCAGGCGACAGCCGCCAGGCGGTCACGTACTCATTAATCGGGCGGCGGCTCCGAATATTCCTGTCGCGCACGAACCCGCAGCGTTCGACCGTTTTCCGAGGCGGAAAACGCATGCTCTCGCGAAGGTGGCGACCGGGAATAGATTTGCCGTCCGCACGGTCTGTATGGGTGAGATGGCACTCATCGGACGCCTGCACCCGCTCCTGATTCACTTTCCTATCGCGCTCGTGCTGATGGCGGCCGCCGCCGAGGGCGCGGCAATCCTGACCGGCAACGAACACTGGCGCACCGTGGCCGTCGTCAATGTGCGAGCGGGCGCAGCGTTCGCTCTGCTCGCAGCGGCTGCCGGCTGGTGGCTGGCATCGCTGCCGGACATGGAGCAGACATCCCTTCTCGAATGGCACCGTTGGCTGGGGACGATTGGCGCCACCATCACCATCGTCTCAGCGCTCGCGACATTTCGGATTGCCAGCCGGCGGTCGGCCGAGCTGTGGACGTACCGCGTCACGTTGTTCGCGGCGGGACTGCTCGTAGGTCTGACCGGACATCTGGGCGGCTTGCTGGTTTGGGGACCAAACTTCTTTCACTCTTGAGGAGACGCCGTGGCACGAACGAAGACTGAAAACGATCTCGATCGCCGACACTTCCTGAAGTGCATGGCGTGGGTGGGAACCGGCGCGGTCTGGACCGTGTCGGGTGGCATCCTGAGAGGATCCCCGCTCGGCCAGCTCACTTCCGCGTCAGCAATGGCGCACGGCAACGGGCTGCGCTTCGTCCAGATCAGCGACAGCCACATCGGCTTCGACAGGCCGCCGAACCTGGATGTGACCGCCACTCTGCGTGAGGCGATAGCGAAAATCAAAGCAGAGTCCGAACCTCCTGCGTTCGTGCTTCACACCGGAGATTTGACGCACCTGTCGAAGGCCGCGGAGTTCGACACGCTCCGGCAAGTACTGTCCGAGCTGTCGCTGCCGATCTTCTACGTCCCGGGCGAGCATGACGTGCTCGACGAGGATGGGAAGCTGTACTTGCAGCAATTCGGCAAGGGAACCCGGGGCGCGGGGTGGCACAGCTTCGACCACAGCGGCGTGCACTTCATCGGCCTGGTCAACGTGGTGAACCTCAAAGCGGGCGGACTCGGCACGCTCGGCGACGAGCAACTCGAATGGCTCGAAGCTGACGTGAAGCCGCTCGAGAGCAGCACGCCAGTTGTCGTCTTCGCGCACATTCCGCTCTGGTCGGTCTACCCGGATTGGGGATGGGGCACCGACGACAGCGAGCGCGCGCTGTCATTCCTGAAGCGATTCGGCTCCGTATCGGTCCTCAACGGCCACATTCATCAAGTCATGCAGAAGGTGGAAGGCCAGGTCACGTTTCATACAGCCATGTCCACCGCGTTTCCGCAGCCGGCGCCCGGCGCTGCGCCGTCGCCGGGCCCGCTCAAGGTGGCCGACGACCGGCTGCGAAAAGTGCTCGGACTCTCGACGATGTCGTTTCACGCCGTCGATCATCCGATTGCGATCACCGATGTGCCCCTGGAAGCCGAGACACAGGCAACCGCGCCGAGCGACGTCTCGGTGAACAACTTCAGCTTCGCGCCGGCGATGCTGTCGATCCCTCCAGGCGCGACGATCACCTGGACCAACCGTGACGACGTGCCGCACACCGTCGTCAGCACGGAGCAGAAGTTCAAGTCGCCGGTGCTGGACACCGGCGAGAAGTTCTCGCACCAGTTCGACGCAGCCGGAACGTACAAGTACTTCTGTTCCCTTCATCCGAAGATGACGGGCCAGGTCCAGGTGGGGTGACGTCATGAAGCGAATCGTTTTTCCAGCTTTTGCCTTGGTCATCGCGCTCGTCGCCCCGACGCGAAATCCGGCCGTCAGCGCCGGTCCGCCGGTTCACGAAGTGCAGGTTGTGGCGAAGAAATACACGTTCGAGCCGGCGACCCTCGAAGTGACGGCCGGCGAGGCAGTGCGCCTGGTGATTCACTCCGACGACACGACGCACGGCTTTGCGATCAAGAAAGTGAAAGTGAATGTGGTGGTTCCGAAGGGCGGTCAGCAGGTGACCGCAGAATTCACCGCGCCGCCGCCGGGACGGTATGAGATCGCGTGCTCAGAGTTCTGCGGACTCGGGCACCACGGGATGAAAGCGGAGCTCGTGAGTGTTGCGCCGCCGGGCGGCCCAACTTCGCGATGATCGGGCGTGCTGACTCACCGCGTGCCGGCGACGCGATCGATGTCCCTGAGCAAGGCCTCGATCGTCGTCTGGCGGCCGGCGGCATAGGCCCGCGCCCAGCGATCGGATCCGAGGTGTTCGCGCGATTCCCGCTCCGTGTTGGTCCGGAAGTCCTGGATCGAGTGGTCGGCGACCCTGGCGCCGGTGCGTTCGATGACCGCGTCGCGGGCGCCGAGAATGCGCGCCGCCCACGTGTGCTCGCCCTTGATGACTGCCGCCGCGGCGAGGGGGGCGAGCGCGTACACGAACGCGAACTTGTCCCGGAGCGCCCAGCTGCACGTGAGCGTTTCGCGCACGAACGCAATCGCCTGATCGGGATTGCCGCTGCGAACCGCCAGGATCGCGCGGACGTACAGCGGCAGATTCAGGAACCACGGACCTGCGTGCCGCATCACGGCCGTGGCCTCGTCGAGCAACCGCTGAGCCTCGTCGATGTCGCCGGCCGTGAGGGCGACGCTCGCCATGCCGAGCAGCGCGTTCCCGGTGCCCCACGGAATCGCGAGCGCGCGGAAACGTTCGACGCTTCGCGTGAAATGCTCGCGCGCGGCGGCCGCGTTCCCGACGGCGTGCTCGACGTGCCCGAGCAGGTTCTCCGCCTGAGCGACAGCGCTCGGATCGGCTTCGTCGTGCGCCAGCGCCAGAGCCCGGGCGAGACCGGCGCGGACACGCGCCAGGTCTCCCTGCATGTACGACATCACCGCCGCGCCGACGAGTGCTCGCTGCTCCACCGCAGGTGGATGCAACGGGACATTTAGGAGCCGTTCGTACCACTGAAGCCCTTCCGCTGCGCGGCCGCGGATAATCCAGAAGAACATCAGACCCGACGCGATCTGGCAGGCGTCGGCTGGACGACCTGCCTCGATCAGCCACGTCAGCGCGCCGCGATGATTCTCGAGATCGTCGCGGACGCGATCGAGCCATTCCGCCTGCCGCGACCCGGTCAATCCGTCGGTCGCGCGTGAGGCTTCGCCGATGCAGTAG
>Ga0114129_10004054_pt1 | contig 20680 bp, 16 predicted proteins | sample RhiMetdeltSRZDD1_FD_80071 | JGI IMG/M metagenome (GOLD analysis project Ga0114129, IMG submission 80071) | Populus rhizosphere microbial communities from Tennessee, USA - Rhizosphere MetaG P. deltoides SRZDD1 (version 2) (version 2) | ecosystem: Host-associated > Plants > Roots > Rhizosphere >... | reverse complement strand
GGTCCGCATCGCGAGACTCGGGGATGACGTCACAGTGTTCTACAGCGCCGAGGACGCACCGAAAATCGGATCGAGTGTTCGCGCCGTCGCGCGCCGGCAGGGAGCGACGGTGGCCGAGCTCGAAGCGACCGTTGAGCACACCCTGAGGGAGGCGACGATCGAGTCGCGCTCGATGGCGGCGGCGCTCAAGCTGGGCGCCACACACAATCCGCCGGGCACTCCAACCGCACTTCAGGGAGTGCGTCGGCTCGGCGGAACGGCGACGTGGAAGAACGCCGGCGGCGTATCTGAGGCGCACAGCACAATGCTGGCGCAGTTGAAGGAAGCCGAGTTCGTCCCGATCGTCGTCGAACGGCGACAGGGCCAGTACTTCATCTCGCGTGCGGGGACCACGGCACAGATCGAGGCGCCAGACGCCGCGAGCGCGCTGGATGCCGTCACCTCCAGCGCTGAAACAGGCCAGGCCACGCATCTGCATTTCGTCGGAATGGAAGCCGAGCAGGCGCGCAGCTTCGCGCAAGCTGTCGAGATCCACTCCGGCGGCCCGGGCAAGGCGAGACTCCGTACGTCGGTCGAAGGGCCCGGAGGTCGCGGTCCGATCGTGGTGGGAGAGCTGCGGAAGGGCCGCTGGGACTTTCGCAACGCGGAGATCACGACGAGCGAGTCGGTCGTTGGAACTGCCCAGAAGGCGATCGACATCGCCATTGAAGTCCCGAACACGCTCGGCGGCCGCTTGAAGCTCGGCGTCAGAGTCGTGTTCGATCGGATCACGGACATCTCGGCAGAGACTCTGGCCCGCGTGAGACGGGTCGTGCAGGAATGGCTCCTGGCAGTCGATGCACTGAAGGAGCGACTTGACCTCGTGTTGGCGACCAAACAATTGATGCGGGATCTGGAGAAAATCGACCCACGACTCGGACACGGTGAGACGCGCATCACGATCGAAGCGGGCGAGGTGATCGTGGTGCAGAACGAACTGCCCGGCGAGGACGCCGTTGCAGGCGAATGATTGCGCGCTTCTGCTGGCGATCCCCATCGATCGTCGGGAGTTCGACGCCGATGGGGAGGCAGCGACCGACTTCCTGCGAAGCTACGCGGCGCCGCGGCCAGGCTGGAATGGCGAAAGACTCTGGGCGGCCTACGCACCACTCGCCCGATTGGCGGCGGAGGTTGCGTCGGAGATGGCTCGGTTGGGCGTCCACGTCATCAGACGGGCGACAGCCAGCGATTTCAGCCGGACCGCGATCGACTGTTCCGTCGTGACGCTCGTCGCACACTCACTCGGACCTGACGTCCGGCCCAGCGACGTCCTCGACCCTTTCACAGTCGCCACATCGGTGACAACAATCCGCGACGCGCTGGGACTGCCGGCTCACGCAGCGCCGGCTGCTCCCGGCGCAGGTGACGTCGAGACCGTTGCGAAATGGCTCAACGCGCTGATCGACTTCGACCTCGGGGCGATGACCGCCAATCCGGACGCACCGGACATTCGGCGGATGTCACAGCTCGTGCATGCCTACACGATTCGCTGGCAGCGCCGCCGAACAGTCGAGGGGCTCGTGCCGGGTGCGCTGGCAGCAGGCGTCGGCGTGGAGTTCGCCGACGGTTTTCAGTCAATCGAGTCGCTCGACGAAATGCTGCCCCTCGAGCTGACTGGCACCATCGATTTCACTGTGTGCGAGTCCGTGCTTCTCGGGCAGACGTTGAGGGCCAGGCGCGCGGGCGGAGTGATCCTGTCGAACGCCGATCTCACCAGCGCCGATTTCCGAATCGCCCTCTACCGGCAGACTGTTTCGTTCATGCTTCGGCGTGGGATTCCGTACTCACAGGCTGCGCTGAAATTGCGCAGCCATTTGAGAGGAACATTATGTTGTCATTGAAAAAGGTGTTGCAGAGTTACGCGGTGTTGCCGGCCACTCTGGGGCGAGCGCGCCCCAGGGAACGGCCAGTCGACGCGCTGGCGCGCGACCTCAAACGAGCCAGTGAGTCGAACCGCATCTATTTCAGCATCTGTTTTGCTGCCGTTCTGCTGGTGTTCCTGGGCGCCGGCACCCTCGCCGTGCAATACGTCGATTCGCCACAACGTGTGACGGCCATCTTCAGCGCGGTCGGCGTCACCGTGATGGGTCTGATCGCCGAGATGACGTCGTTGTGGAAACAGAAAGTGGCCGCCGACACGATGATGGTGCTGTGCACCGTGGCGGACGACGATCAGATTCAGCGGGTGATCGATCACCTGCTGAAAACGCTCTGACGACAGTCACGCCGGTTCGTGTGAAGGGCTTGGTCCGGGAAGGCGGCTGGCGATCGCGTCAGAAGATCGGCGGTGGCAGAAGGCTGGACTGAAGGCTGTTGCTGAGCCGCTGCGCGCGATCGGGAACCGACAGATGTTTCGCGTCGGCCATCCAGCGGATCGCGCCGCGGACCACCTCATCGTTCAGGCGCCGGAGCCGGCCCGATTCGTCGCTGCACGTGGAAATGATCTCAGTGACGATTCGGGCCGCTTCGGTATCGGGACACGCGCGATCCCAGTCGATGAACCGGCGCGCGAATGCTTCGCGCTCGTCATCGTCGTCGCCGTACGCCGCGAGCAGCCGTTCGAGCCGCGTCACGTGAATCGGCGACGTCGCATAGAGCCGGAGAAAATCTTCGCGCGCTGCTCCCATGGGATCCTCAAGCAGGCCTAAAGGCCTGCACTACAACGGCAGGTGTAGTGCGGACCTTTAGGTCCGCCTTCCCCTCGTCACTGGCCCTGCGTCACTCTCGGTGATGCCGCGGGCGCCGGCAGGGGCGCGTCGGCCGCGAACCGGCGCAGCACGTTCTCGGTAATCCGGGAGACGCTGTTCGTGTAATTGGCGTACGCGAGGCTTCCGCACCACGCGATCGCGCTCGTCGAGAACACCGCGCCACCGTTGGGATACTCGAGAAACACCATGTCGGCGCGGACGAGCGGATTCTGTGTGCCGCCCGGGTTGGCGCCATTCGAAGTGTTGATCTGCTCGACGACGTGCTGGTACGCATCGGAGTGTCCCGACGATGATGCGAGCACGAGCGTGTGCGGCGGTGTGCCGAGCGAGTAATCGGCGCGGTCGAGCTCCGAGCCGGCTGCACCCATCTCGAGCACGAGCGACGGGTGATCGCCAATCAGCTCGTCGCGCCCGATGCCCTCGAAGATCCACGAGGCCCGGGGATCGAAGCTGCCGGGCTGCCGGCGGTACGGCTGGTTCCGATCGAATCCTTGCGCCGTGAACCCGACGCCGAAGAATTGCTGCGGCGCCATACCGCGGAACCGCCACAGCCCGCCCGGCTCGCCGGTGAGGCTGTGATAGTGCTCGCCCGGCGCACCCTGCCAGTGCTCGGTGCCGTCGCGGCGCCGCACCTCGATGAAGCGTCCGGTCGGATCCATCGGCGTGACCCAGTAAAAGCCGTTGCCGCCGAGATACATCAGCCGTCCGCCGGCGTTCAGATACGCCCGCAGCGCGTTGTGCATCTCGATCGAGTAGTACTCGGGGTGCGTCGCCGTGAGCACGACCTTGTAGGGCGCGAGGAGCGACGCGCCCTCGAAGTGCAGGTCCTCGTCGGAGTAAAAGTCGACGGTGAATCCCTTGACCTCGAGCCAGTCGACGAGATGCGTGTCGGCCATGAACTGCCACGGGTTGTTCGTCTGGATCTTCGGCCGCATGTTGGTGATCGGCCGAAGCCGAGACGAATAGCAGACGCCGCTGCCGTCGCTGTGTCGCGAGTAGAGACTCAGCGGCCGGAACGCGCTGGTCCCGGTTCCGCCGTAGGCCAGGTAGCTGAAGGTGGGAATGAGCAGTGCGATTTTCGCGGCCGGCCGGCCCTTAGGAGGACGGACCGTGAACGGCACGTAGTCCTCGGCCGCATCGGTCCGCAGGCGAGCGGCATACAGTCCCGACTTCAACGTCGCCGGCGCACGGAACTCGAACCCGACATCCCATTTCGCATCGTCGATGTCGTCGTCGTGGAAGTAGATCGCGCCGTACTGCTGCCGGGCGCGCTTGTAATCCATCTCGAACGAATCCCAGTTGTGACCGGTGACCGCGCGCATCGGCAGGTTGACCGTCCGGCCGTGGAGCTTCCGGGAGGAGGTGTCGGTGATCTTGTCGGTCTCGATGTCGATCGAGAAGTCCCACGAGGCCAGCGCATCGGACGGCCCGCGTCCCTGCCTGATGGCGGCGATGTCCTGCGACGAGAGGGCGCGCCGGTAGAGGCGAGGGTTATCGATCTTGCCGTTGTAATGACCCGTCGGCTTTCCAGCGGACGCCCAGCGCGCGCCGATGAGCAGCGGCGCGTCGTTGCTGACGATTGACTTGATCGAGGTCGTCCGCTCGGTGACGCCGCGGCCGTCGTCGAACGAAAAATCGTTGAGCGGATCCTGATGCAGGACCACCTTGCCCGCTGCCGCATCGAAGCTCACGGCAACGAACGTCCAGGCAGTGGCGACGCCCTGCGGCCGCGCGTTCATGCCCGGGATCGCCGGCGCCCACGGCCGGAGCGGCCGCTCGGATGAAATTTTCTCCGTCCGGCCGTCGGCACTGGTCAGCCAGAGCGACAGCCTGCCCCTCTCGTCGATGAAGACGCCGTATCCGCCTTTTTGCGCCTCCGACCACTTCGTCAGGATGCCTTCGACGCCGGCAAACACATCCGTCCCTTCACCGCGCTGGCTCGATGGCGCAATCCACGCGGTGAACGTGAAGCTGCCGGTGATTCTGAGTGCGGGGTTGTCCGGAACGACTGCGTACGACCCGAGCGGCAGTTCCTGACGCTTACCGGAATACTCGGCGTTGGCCGGTGTCTCGACGACGATCTCTTTGATCCCGGGCCCCTTGGGATTTGCGTCGCCATGAATCAGCCGCACGATGTCGGCGCGATACCGCGGCCGCTCGCTGGTGACCATGAACTTGATCGTCTCACCCGGCTGAATTCTCAGGTGATCGGCATAGCCGACGATGCCGCGTTTGATGAGGTTGCCGGCGACTTCCTGCGGAATGGGTGTATACCGCCGTTCGCGTTGCTGCCCTCCCTGCTGCGGAGCGCGCGGCGCCTGCGTCTGCGCCACGGCGTCCTGGCTGGCGATCGTCGTCGTCACGCCGGCGACGCCGACCGTCTTCAGGAAATCCCGGCGGCTGACGTCGGCCTTCGACGGCTCGGTGGAGGGGTTCGCGGCACTGTCATCGTGATCATCGCGAGGAGCCATGTTCGCACTCCTTTGATGACGCGCAGTTTACTACCGCGTCACCTGGCGCGCGGAATCTTTGTACTTTAGCGACTTTGGAAGACGAGGCCTCTCCAGAACGATCGGTTTTCAGCAGAACGATCAGGTTCCGCCAGAACGATCGGTATCTGCTATTTGCGAGGGACAAGAATCTGATCGAGACGCGCGGGCACCGACGTGTCGCGCTCGAGGCGCGGGTAGCGAAGACCGTTGCGGTAGTCGAGACGGATCGTGCGGTAGCGATCGCCTTCTTTGATCAGCAGCTCGATCGGCGTACCGGATTTTGCCGCGGTCACCGCGCTCTTGAGGCGCTCGGCATCGAACGCAACCCCGCCGACCGCCACGATCTCCGATCCGATTGCCAGGCCGTTCTTGTAGGCGAGACCGTTCCACAACACGTCCGTCAGCCGTCCTTCCCGGCCGACGACCATCCCCAGCGAAAACGTGAGGTCGGTCACCCGCCGGCCCGCCTCGGTGTCGCGGAAGTACTGTGTCGGCGTCTCTGCGTAGACCAGCTTGTACCCGCCGCGCGCAACGCCGTCGAGCGGCGCGCCCGGCCCATGGCCGTCGAGCCGCGCGCGCAGAAACGCAGCCCAGTCGTACGGCTGGACTTCCTTGAGTGTCCTCACGACGTCATCGAACGTATACGTGACGGGCACGTAGCTGCCATTGGATATTCCGAAAAACGCTTTCGCGAAATCGTCCAGCGACTTTCGCTCGCCCGACTGCTGGCGGATCATCGTGTCGACGTCGAGCCAGATCAACTGGCCCTCGTAATAGTAGTCTTCGCTTCGCTCCCAGCTTCGGAACGGAAGCGGACGCCGCAGCGCCGCGACCGGATCGTTGGTGGTGTCCTGCAGCGCGCGCCACTCCCGGCCGATGCGGTGATCGTAGGTGGCTGCCGTCGACGCAAGCGCTTCGAGCGCCTGCTTCGTCGGCAGCAGGCCAGAGCGAGCCGCGAGCACGAGACCCCAGTACTGTGTTTGTCCCTCGTAGACCCACAACAGGCTGCCGCGCATCGGCACGTTGTAGTTCGGCGTCCACAGATCCGCCGGACGCCGGAACTTGCCGTTCCACGAGTGCGAGTACTCGTGCGGCAGGAGGTCCCGCTCGTCGGCGTTGCGGTCCCAACCCGTGAAGTAGTCCGTCACGCTGCCGTTCTCGCTCGAGCGGTGATGCTCGAGGCCGATGCCGCCCATCCGATCGGTCAGCGCCAGCAGAAAGTCGTAGTGATCGTAGTGATGCGATCCGAACAGTTTGTACGCCTGCGCGACGAGTGCGCGATGCGCGTCCAGTTGCTCCGGCTTGATCTCGAGCAGTCCCGGGCTGTCGGCCATCACGTTCAGACGAACCGGAACCGTGCCGCCGGGATCCAGATCGAGCCGTTTGAAGTACTGGCCGGCAAAGATCGGCGAGTCGACGAGCGTTTCGAGCGTCGTGGGCTTGAACGTCGTGACGCCGCCGGCGGTCGATGCCGTTTCGAGAGCAGTCGCGAACTGCCAGCCGTCCGGCAGCCGCACGCTCGCTTCCACGGTAATCTGGCGCGTAAAGTAGCCCGCGGGGTAAAGCGTCACCATGTTCCACTGCAGGTTGAGCATCTCCTGCGTGATGGCGACGCGGCCTTCGTTCGTCGCGAGCGGCGACGTGAACTGGAACTCGAGATCAAGCGCGCTCGCGCCGGCGGGAACGTCGACGTGGAACGCGTACACGTCCACGGGATCGCGCACCCATTCCACGCGCGCGCCGTTAGCGCGGATTGTCAGGCCCGCGAGCTTGTCGACCCGGCCGGTCGGCGAATGACTCCCCGGAAGCCAGGCCGGAAACAGCAGCACGAGCGGCTCGCCGCCACGGACCGGAACAGTCTCTCGAACGTTGAACAGACGATGGCGGAGGTCGGTGGCGTCGATGCTCAGACGAATAGTTCCGGAGTAAGGCACGTCACGAGGCGCGGCAATCGGCGGCGGCATCGGCGCCGGCTGCGGACCCGCTGATTGCCCGGCGAGAACGCCGCTGCTTCCCGTCGCCGCGCAGATCACCACCAGGAGTCCGGCGGCGAAGCTCTTCTTCAACATCCGGAAATCTTACTAAACCGAGGCTGCGCGCACAGCCCCGGCGATCCGCGCGGTTCGCATCGATCCGGCTGTCACACTCCGCCAGGAGTCACACTCCGGCAGGAGTAGGGCGGGTCTTGCTCTTTTAGACCCGCCGACCCCTCGGAGCCGGGTCCGAAGGACCCGGCCTACTTTGTGGCGGCCGACGACCCGTCGATGTTCGGCCGCATTTCACCGATGTAGGGATCGAGCAGCTTGATGCTCTGCAGCACGATGTCAATCGCATCGTCGGGGAATCCCGACTCCAGCGTGAACTTGAAGCCGGCGTAGACGTCGCCCGACTCGTCGGCAGCCCAGTACAAGAAATTCGCGTGCGACAGCCGTACAAGCTGACGCATCAGCCCGGCGCTGTTCCGGACCTTGTCCAGGTTGATGTAGTCGCCCTTGTAGTGCGGGAACGCAGAGAGCGTCAGTGTCTCGTTTGCGGTGACGCCGAGCACAACCTCGATGCTGTCGGCGTTGTGCAGTCCCTGCTCGAGGCTCCCGGAAAAATTGAATGGCTGCTTCTGGTTCTGTGCGAATGCAATCTTGAAATTGGGCCCGCGTTCTCTGAGCAGAGCGCGCAGCTTCTCTCGGGTCGCGGCGCGCGCCGCGTCGTCGGTCTGGGCGGTGACCGCGCTGGTGGCTAACACGCACATCGTCAGCAAGCTCGCCAGAAATCGATAGCTCATGACCGGTCTATCGGCCAAAAACGGGTTTTCCGTTGCGCCCGCCAGCCGATACACTATCTGGTGATGGTGACCGCCCGACCTAAAGGTCGGGCCTACGTACGTCTTGGAGTGACCGCCCGACCTGAAGGTCGGGCCTACGTACGTCTTAGAGTGACCGCCCGACCTGGAGGTCGGGCCTACGTACGTCTTAGAGTGACGCCCGACGTAAAGGTCGGGCCCACGTACGCCTGGAGATTCCCATATGCGTGCTCGATTGCTTATTTCTGCCGGATTCGTCTCCGCCGTCGCCGCGGTCGGTTGGCTTGGCTCGCAGTTAGTCGGCGCGCAGACGCCTGCAGCGCGCGCGAAGGCGCCCATCGCGCGGGCGGCGGACGGCCATCCGGATCTTCAAGGCGTTTACGACGTCGCCACGATCACGCCGCTCGAGCGGCCTGCCGGCATCACCAAGCTTGTGCTGTCTGATGCTGAAGTGAAGGCAATGGAGGGCTACGAGGCGCAGCGCACGGAGAAGAGTCTCCAGCCGAGCGATCCGAACCGCGCCGCCCCGCCGGTCGGCGGCGATCGATCGCCGACGAAGTCGTACCTCGAGGGTCTATTTCGGGCCGGCGGCGGCGTCGTTGGCGGCTACAACACGTACTGGATCGCTCCGGGCGACCGTGTGATCTCGGTCGACGGACAGAAACGCACGTCAATCATCATCGACCCGGTCGATGGCCACGTGCCGCCGGTCAAACCCGAAGCGCGGCGGCGCGCCGCCGCGTTCCTCGTCGGTCGCGTCAGCCCCGATGCTGCCGAGAGCGCGGCCGCGGGCCCACCCGGGGCGTACGACGGTCCAGAGGCGCGTCCGCTCGCCGAGCGGTGCCTGCTCGGATTCCTCAACACGTCGGGGCCGCCGACGCTGCCGAACTACTTCTACAACAACCTGAAGCAGATCGTTCAGACCAAGGACACGATTCTCATCAACGTCGAGATGGTGCACGACGCGCGGATCATCCGCATGAACGCCACGCACCTGCCCTCGACGATCCGCAAGTGGATGGGCGACTCAATCGGCCACTGGGAGGGCGACACGCTCGTGGTCGACACCACCAACTTCACGAACAAGACCATGTTCAACGGATCGGCCGAGAGTCTTCACGTCGTGGAACGGTTCACGCGCATCGACGACAAGACGCTTCTGTACCGCTTCACCGTCGACGATCCGACAACGTGGGAGAGGCCCTGGACGGGAGAGTATCCGTGGAACCGCACGGACGAGGCGATGTACGAATACGCGTGCCACGAAGGGAACCACGCGCTGACCAACGTGCTGCGCGGCGCGCGTGTCGCCGAGGCGGATCAAAAAGCGCGGCAGCAGTGAGCCGCCGACCCTGAAGCTCAGAGAACACGTATCGCCCGACCTGAAGGTCGGGCCTACGTACTCGCTACTCTGCGGGCTCGGCCAACTCTGCGGGCTCGGCGAGAAATCCTACGGAATGAACGTGAACTTGGCCTGGCCGGTGATCGTCGCCGCCCAGCCGAAGATCGATGCGCCGCGCGGGCGCTCCCGCGCGTTGATGCGGATGTAGTAGTCGCGGTTCGGATCGAGCTTGGACGTCTCACACAGCGGAACCCTCGACAGCGTCGTCAGCCATCGCCGCGCCACCGTTTCGTCTTCGGTGTTCAGCGACGCCTCGACGCGTCCATCGACGGTCCGCGACAGCCGATGCTGGCGCGTGAGGTTGTCGTACTGATCCGACGTCGTAATCACGGCGGTCGCGATCGTCCGGTCCACCCACGTGGGCACGACCATGCGCACTTCGACGTCGTAGGTGAACGTCGTCCGCAGGCCGCTGGCAATCACTTCGCGGACTTCCTCGGTGTTGAGGTCCGTCACTTCCACCGACACGAAGACCTGGCCCTCATGAATGAGCGGCTGAATGCGCAGGGTTTCGGCCGCACGAAGCAGCACTCCGGCCGCGCAGACGGCAACCACCAGACCGACGATCTTCCAGCGTGACTTCATCGGAGTTTCACGACCAGCGCCATGTTGGCGCGCCAGAAGGATAACCGCTTTTGGCTCAAACTGTCTCTCTGTAAATCCGTGTCTCCGCCGACGCTGCGAAAATAGCGGAGGTCCCAGTTCAAGCCCACTCGATCCGATACGAACCCGGTGACGCCGCCACCCACATCGACCGCGGGCCTGGTCAGCGTGGGCTTCAGGCCCAGAAAGTCCACGTACTCCGCGTGGACCACTCCGAGGCCGCCGAGCACGTACGGCCGCAGCGTGTAAATCGTCCGGCTCTTCGGTACTCCGACGACCACGCTGCCGGTAAAGGTCGTCATCGAGCTGCTGTTCACGAGCGACTGGGTGCCGACCTCGAAGTACCCCGGGGCATGAGCCAGATCAATGTCGATGCCAAGGATCTCGCCGAGCAGCCCGCCATTCACTCCTGTTACGAGCTTCGTGCGGCCACGACCCTGGCCGCCCCCAACGTCTGGAAACGAGTCCGGAATGCCGCCGCCGAAGGTGAGGCCGATGAAGGGCCGCACCTGCCACTCGGTCGCCGCCAGGGCTGGCGACGTCAACGCAATGGCCGCCAACGCCCCAATTCCGATGCGCAAAGCTGTGCTGCGCACACCTGCAATCCGCGAGCCCTTGACAGGATCCTTATCGGCTGAAGGTGACAAGAAACAACTTCCCAAACGGCGATACCGTCAGGTCGCCCGCCGCGAGCGGGAATCCCTTCGCCAGACCGCTGCTGTTGGCCAGCAGGATCAGCGTCAGCCCGCGAGCCGGCAGCATCACGACCAGCGACGATGAGGCATTGTCGCCGACACCGAACTGCCAGATCACGGGCGCGCCGTTATACGTCTGCACGAACCACCCCAAGCCGTGCGGCAGCCGCCCCTTGGCGCCAATCGGCGTCTGCCAGGCGGTCGCGAGCGTCTGAGGCCTCACCACGTAGCCCCTTTTCAGCGCCAGATCGAACTCGGCAAAATCCTCGACGGTCGAAATCGCACCGCCGCCCGGCGTCAGCGTCGTCGCCGGGTACTGGCCGCGCGACGCGCGACCCGATGCGTCAACTGCGTACGGCACCGCGAGACGTTCCAGGACTTTGGCGTAGCGCGCGGCCGCCTGTGGAGGCGGAACGCCCTCCGCTGGCGGCGCCAGCGTCGGCGCGTCCGGTCCGGGCACCGAATCGACCATGGCGAGCTGTTCGAACAGATTCGACAGCGTCTTCCGGAACGATCCGCTCGCGCAGTCGCGGACGATCTTCCACAGCGGCTCGAGGCGCTCGGGGCGATAGTTGAACACCAGGCCCGACGATGTCTCACTGGTGTGCGAGAGCAGCTGACCGATGGTTGCGTTCGCATCGGGACTGTCCGACTTGAACTTGCCGACGCGGTCGTCGAGCGACAGCTGTCCCTCCTCGACACAACGCAGCACCATTGTCGCGGTGAAGATCTGAGTGACGGCGTCGACGTGAAACGGCGTGTCGGGTCTGGTCGAGATCGACTTCTCGAGGTCCTGCTTTCCGTACGCCCGCCGCCAGGCGATGCCCTGCGTATCGATCACGGCGGCGGCGAGGGCGGGGATGCCGAACTGCCCGCGGAGCTGTTCGAGGTAATCGCCGAAGCGCTCGAGGACGAAGTCGTCGCCGTGCAGGCTCACGCCGAAGAGCAGCGAGAAGGCGACGACTGACGTCAGCAGAGCCCGGCGCATGGAGATCTACTTCACCTCGACCAGTTCGATCGCAATGCGATCGGGTCCCTCGATCATCGCCGCCCGCGAGTTGCCCCACGGGTGACTCTCCTCGAGAAACTTCACGTTTTCGTTTTTCAGCCGTGCGACCGTTGCGTTGAGATCGCCGGTACTGACGGCCCAGTGATCGACGATTTTTCCGCGCGTGCTCACGAGGCCGCCGCCCGGCCACGGCCTGATGGAAATCGAAATGTCGTCGATCGTCACGCCGCCGGACGGCTCGCGGACGAATCCCGTCTTGGCAAACGACGGCCACGTGGGCGGCGCGTACCACAGGGTTTTGCAATCGCCGCTGGGCGGTGGACCGGCAGCTTCGCCGCCTCGTCCCCGGCCCTGCGGCATACGGGCGCCGAGATGCTGCACGTACCATTGCATCGCGCAGTTGGGATGCTCGTGATACATGTGCACGTGATTGAACCGCTCGGTCGTTCCGGCTTGCGCGTTCTCGATCATCGCGCCATCCGGTCCTCTGAGGTATCCGAAGCCTCCCTGGAGCTGCGGCTTGACGCCTTTCGCGCGCATCTCGAGGATCTGTTCCTGGGTCGGCAGGCCCGGCAGCACGTCGCTCGACATGTCGACGAGCTTGCCGTCGAGCGCGTCCCACATCTGGGCGATCTGGAGTCCCATCGCGCGGAACTTCTCGTCGTACTTCCGCGAGTCCGGCGTGTTCCAGCCGAAGTGCCACACCGAGGTCTGCGGTCCGGTCAGCTCGTTCTGCGGCGTCGTAGCCACTTTGGTGAACAAGAGATAAATGTTGCCGCTCTTCACCGCCTCGAAGCCGTTGAAGGTCGTCCTGGTCGCCGACATCGCGAACGGCTTCGGGTAATACTCGGCCGCGGCCGCTGGGTTCACCGAGTTCAAGTGGACGTGATGAAAATGAAGCGGCTCGACCGATCCCTGAGCCTGAACCGAAGGCGGCAGCGCCACGCGGCTGATGAGCGCCACGATCGCGACGACAAGCAGCGCGGTGCGCGCGACGAACTTCATACCCTCAACTCCACTGTATCGGTAGAAGTGCGCAGTTGCATTTCCACGGCCCGACATTAAGCTAAGGTTGCATTGTAACTGACCTCGTGGGCACAGCTGTTGAGCTATGATTCACACGCCAAAAATGCAAGTCGTGCCACAAACCTGATCCTTTCTCCCGAGGCAAAACCGTATGAAACGAACTGTTCAGATGACGTTGGCGGCGGTCGTGATCCTGGCCTCGATCGTGGCAATCGGCGCGCAGCAAGGGGCGGCGCCGGCCTCGACCGGCTTCAAGCGCATCCCCGTTCAGCAGGCCGATCTCTCAGTGCCCGGCCGCGAGGTCGTGCAGGCGATCGCAGAAATTCAACCAGGCGCCGAGTCGGGCCGGCACACGCATCCCGGCGAAGAGGTCACCTACGTGCTCGAAGGGGCGGTCACGCTGGAATTCCAAGGCAAGCCGTCCGTGACGAAAAAAGCGGGCGAGGCGTTCATCATCCCACCCAACACAGTGCACAACGCGAAGAACACCGGCAAGACGGTCGCGAAAGCGATCGCCACCTACATCATCGAAAAGGGCAAACCGGTTACGACGCCGGTGACGCAGTAGCGCGTCCGGAGCCGCACACTTGTTGAGCACCGAAGGCGGCGATGCGCGCCGGCCAGCGCGCCACGCGAGGATGACGGCCTCCGATCTCGAGCGATACCTTCAGGTTTACGCCGAGCTCACCGTCAGGGTCGGCCTGAATCTGCAGCGCGGCCAGCGGCTGCTCATCATCGGACCGCTCGCCAACGGCGGCGCCGCGCTCGAAGCGGCGCCGCTCGTGCGGCACATCACCACCAGCGCTTACAAAGCGGGCGCGCCGCTCGTCGAAGCGATCTGGGGCGACGAGCCGATGATGCTCGAGCGCTTCGCGCACGCTGCACCGCAGACGTTTGGCGAATACTCGGCGTGGCTGCCGAAAGCGCTCGTCGACCACGTCGAAGCAGGCGGCGCGACGCTCTCGGTCTACGCCAACGATCCGGATCTGCTGAAGGACGCGCCGCCCGATCGCGTCAGCATGCTCCAGCAGGCGACGTCGTTCGCGATCCGCCCCTTCCGCGAGCTCGTCTCGCGCAATCAGAGCAACTGGGCGGTGATTGCGGCCGCGGGCCAGGGCTGGGCGGCGAAAGTCTTTCCGACCTTGCCTCCCGATCAGCAAATGCTGCGCCTGTGGGAAGAAATCGGCCGCCTTTGCCGGTTGGATTTGCCCGATCCGGTTGCGGCGTGGGAGGCGCATCTCAAAGGTCTCGGCGCCCGCGCCGATTTTCTCAATCGCCGGCACTACGACGCCCTGAAGTACACCGGGCCCGGAACCGATCTCACGCTGGGCCTGCCGGAGCGGCATCTCTGGGTCAGCGGACGAACCACCAATCGAGCCGGCGTTCCGTTTACCGCCAACCTGCCGACGGAAGAAGTCTTCAGCATCGCGCACAAGGATCGCGTCGACGGCGTCGTGCGGTCGACCAAGCCTCTGAGCTACGGCGGCACATTAATCGAAGGATTCACGCTCACCTTCGAGCACGGCCGCGTCGTCAAGTTGAGCGCGGAACGCGGCGAGGCGGTGCTTCGACAGTTGGTCGAGACCGACACCGGCGCCGGCCGGCTTGGTGAGGTGGCGCTGGTGCCGCACAGTTCGCCGGTGTCGCAGTCGGGCCTGCTGTTCTACAACACGCTCTTCGACGAGAACGCGGCCAGCCACGTGGCGCTCGGTTCGGCCTACAAGTTCACGGTCAGCGGCGGCGACACGTTTACCGACGACGAGTTCGAGCGCGCCGGCGGCAACCGAAGCGCCGTGCACGTCGACTTCATGATTGGATCGGGCGAGCTGGACGTGGACGGCGTGTTGAAGGACGGCACGCGTGAACCGCTCATGCGCCGCGGCGAGTGGGTGTAGAACCCGCGCGGAGCATGTCGCGGTGTTGCTTCGTCATACTGCTCGCTTGCATCCTCGCCGACGGCGGTACGTCGGCGCAGTCAGGCGCGCGTCGTTCGACGCAGGCGGCCGCGCCGACCACGGCAACGCTGCGCCTCGGTATTGCGACCCCCAACGCCGGCTACACCGTTCGTTCGATTCCGGTCGAGGAATACGTGGCGGGAGTGCTCGCCGGCGAGGCGGCTCGGGACAGCAGTCCCGCCGCGCTCGAGGCGCTGGCAATCGCGATTCGCACCTACGCGCTCGCGAACCGCGGGCGTCACGCGGCCGATGGCTTCGACGTCTGCGACCTCACGCACTGCCAGGTCTTCCGCAGGGCCACGGCCACGACCGAGCGTGCCGCCACGGCGACCGCCACGAAGGTGCTCCTGTTCAACGGCGCGCCGGCGCAGATCTTCTACAGCGCGTCGTGCGGCGGCCACACTGAACGGCCGTCGAAGGTCTGGCCCGGTTCGACGGATTTCACGTATCTGCCGTCGCGCAAAGATGACGGGTGTCGAGGAGAGCCCGCCTGGTCGGAGGACCTCTCCGCTGCCGATCTCCTGCGCGCGTTGCGCACCGGCGGCTTCAAGGGCGACAGCCTCCGCGATCTGAGGATCGTCGCGCGCAGCGACTCCGGCCGCGTCACGACGTTGCGGCTGAACGGCCTCACGCCGAACGTGATCTCCGGCCAGGATCTCCGGATCATCGTCGCTCGCACGCTCGGTCCGCAGCATATCAAGAGCACCGCATTCAACGTCTCGCGCCGCGGGGCGGACTTTCATTTTGCGGGACACGGGTCGGGCCACGGCGTGGGACTGTGCGTGATTGGCTCGGTGAACCTCGCGGCCCGCGGCTGGTCCGCCGACCGAATCCTCGCGCGCTATTTTCCCGGTCTGACGATCTCGACTCCGCAAACGCAGTCGAACGCTCGATGAGGATCGGCGCTCATCGAGCGTGGCCGAGTATTGCCTGCGCCGCCAACCAACCAGACCGCCCGTCGAGACCAGTGCCTGGGTGGGTGCCGGAACCACATAAATAAAGGTTGTCGATCGGCGTCCGGTACGGCGCCCAGCCGAGCAGCGGACGAGCGACGATCAGCTGATCGAGCGCGAGCTCGCCGTGGAAGATATGCCCGCCGGTCAATCCGTAGGTGCGCTCGAGATCGAGCGGCGTGATCACCTCACGCGCGACGATGGACTGCTCGAAACCGGGGGCGTGATGCGCGATGGTTCTGGTCACGATGTCGCCGAGCCGGTCGCGTTCGGCGTCCCACGTGCTTTCACGCAGCTCGTACGGCGTGAATTGCACATACGCCGAAATCACATGGCTTCCCGCCGGCGCGAGGTCGGGGTCGCCAATCGACGGAATCGCCAGCTCGATCCACGGGCTGTCCGAGTAGCGTCCGTATTTGGCGGCATCGAAGGCGCGCTCGATCGCGTCGAGGCTCGCGCCCAGCCGCACACAGCCTGAAAGCGCAGCCCGCTGATCGGCCAGCGGACTGTTTCTGAGGGCCGTGAACGACGGCAGCGATGACACGGCGTAATTGACCTTGGCGATCGCACCGCGCATCCGGATGTGCCCGACACGCTGACGGAGTTCGGGCGACAGGTGAATCGCATCGACGAGTCCCAGGAGCGTGCGACGCGGATCGGCATTTGAGACCACGAGGCGGGCCTGCAGCGTTTCACCGCTGGCCAGCACCACGCCGCTGGCCGCACGGCCGCTCACAACGATCTCGCGGACGTCCGCGCCGGTTCGGATCTCGACACCGGCCGCGCGGGCCGCGGCGCCAAGCGACTGGGCGACGGCGCCGATCCCTCCGCGCGCGGCCCAGCCGGGTGCGATCGGCTGCCCCTCGCCTGCCGACAGCAGCAACAGAATCGCTGCGCTGCCCGCTGACCTCGGACCGAGATGCGATCCGAGCAGGCCGTCCGCCGCGACCAGCGCGCGCAGCGGCTCGCTCTCGAACCACTCGCGCGCAAAATCCGCGACCGGCATCGGCAGCCATCGCAGCAGCCGGTACGCGTCGCGTTTGCCGAGCGCGCGAAATTGACGCGCCGTCCTCAACAGCTCGAGAAGATCGGCCGCTCCCGGTTTGTCGATGGCCGGTGGCGTCGTCGCGAGAACGCGACGCAGCACGCGGCCGATGGCGGCCATGCTCGCGAGAAACGAGGGATACCGTCCGGCATCGGACTTCGAGAACCCCGCGAGCTCGTGCGCGGCGCGCCGCGCGTCGGACCAGATCGTCAGCCCGCGCCCATCGGCCGCAGGCGCCCACGTGCGAGCGGCCGGCCGGATGATCTGCAGGCCGTGGCGCTCGAGCTCCAGCGCGGAGACGATCTCCGGATCGAGCGCAGCGCGATGCGCGAGCTGCGGACAGCGAAACCCCGGCGCGAGCTCTGACGTGCACGCCGCGCCGCCGAGCCGACCGGCGCGCTCGAGCACGAGCGGCCGGAGGCCGCTTTTCGCAAGACACGTGGCGGCCACGAGCCCGTTATGGCCGGCGCCGATGATGACCAGATCGTGCGTTTCGCTCATCCAGACTTCAGTTTTTCGGATCCAGCTGCCGGCGGATCATGATTCAGTTCCGAACCTTTCTGCTTTCCGCACGGGCGCTCGCTGGAATGATGCTAGGCTACCGGGGTCTTATACATCGCGCGGCGTTCTCATAGCGTGCCGACGGGCTTCATTTGCCATCCAAGGAGGACCCAATGTGGAGTGTCGCGAGAGCCGGAGCCATGGCCCGGCGAGTCATCTTCATAGTCGTTTTACTCATTCTGCCGGCGATCGCCAGCGCACAGAGCGCCATCAGCGGTCTCGTGAAGGACACGACCGGCGCGGTCCTGCCGGGCGTCACCGTCGAAGCCGCCAGTCCGGCGCTGATCGAGAAGGTCCGCACGGCAACGACCGACGCGCAAGGTTTCTACACGATCACCGATTTGCGGCCCGGCGTCTACAGCGTGACCTTCACGCTGCCCGGGTTCAGTGCGCTGAAGCGTGATGGGCTCGAGCTGCCAGCCAACTTCACGATGCCGATTAATGCCGACCTCCGCGTCGGATCGCTCGAAGAAACGGTGACGGTCACCGGCGACAGCCCGATCGTCGACGTCCAGAGCACTCAACGCACACAAGTGCTCACGCGAGACATGCTGGATTCCCTGCCGACGGCGCGCAATTATTCGGGACTCGCCGCTCTCATGCCCGGCGTGCGGATGTCGAACACCGACGTCGGCGGCAACCAGCAGATGGAACAGATCTACATGACCGTCCACGGCTCGAGGCAGACCGATACGACCGTGCAGGTCGACGGCATGCAGCTCAACAGCCTGATGAACGACGGCCAGGTGCAGGCGTATTACAGCGACGCAGCCAGCGCCGAGATGAGCTATCAGACGAGCGGCGTCGGCGCCGACGTGTCCGGCGGCGGCGTGCGGATCAACATGATTCCGCGAGAGGGCGGCAATCACGTGAGCGGCTCGCTGTTCGCGGGGGGCACCAACGGCAAGTGGCAGAGCGACAACATCACGCCGGAGCTGCGCGCGCGCGGCGTGGAGGGCGGCGATCGCGTCGATCACATCTCCGACTACAACTTCGCGATCGGCGGTCCGATCCGGAAAGACAAGCTGTGGTATTTCACGACCACGCGCCGCATCGCCACCAACGAGATCGTCGGCCAGAACTTCTACAAGGACGGCCGCCCGGGCATGGAGGATCAGTGGATCTATAACATCCTGTTCCGCCTGACGTATCAGCTCAATTCGAAAACGAAGCTGACCTCGTACTTCGATCGCTATCCGAAGCAGAAGAATCACGAGATGGGCGCGTTCACCGATCCCGACACCGCGGCGCGCCGCCGCGAGTGGCAGCACGCGCTGTACTACACGTCGCAGGTGAAGTTCACGTCGACGCTCACGAGCCGGCTGCTGCTCGAGGGCGGATACTCGAGCAACATCGAGTACTTCACCGGCCGGTATCAGCCAGGCATCGAGAAGACGCGCTACACGCCCGAGTGGTACACGCAGACCGGCCACGAAGAGCTGGTCGGTTACGGCACCGTCACCCCCTATCGCTACTGGAACGGCATCAACACGCCTGCCGCCGGCACCGATCCGCGCAAGTACGTGCTGTCGACCTCCGCGTCGTACGTCACCGGAACTCATGCGGTCAAAACCGGAATCCAGTGGGGAATGGGCCCCTACATCACGCGCGGCGATCTCAACGGCGATCTCATTCAGCTCTATCGGAACGGACGGCCCGACTCGGTGCGCGTCTACAACACTCCACGCGAAGCGCACGAGAAGCTCAACGCGGATCTCGGCGTCTTCGCCCAGGACTCGTGGCGCATCCATCGCGCGACGCTGAACTACGGCGTCCGGCTCGAATACTTCAACGGCCAGATCGCCGAGCAGACCGGGCCCGCCGGACGGTTCGCGCCGGTCCGCCACTTCGACAAAGTGTCGTGCATGCCGTGCTGGTTCGACGTGACGCCGCGGTTCGGCGTCGCGTATGACCTGTTTGGCGATGCCAGAACGGCGCTCAAAGCGAGCGTCAACAAGTACATGGCCGGGCAAACGCTCGGCTTCGCGCAGCGCTACAACCCGTTCACGTCTCAGAACGACACGCGCACCTGGACGGATCTCAACGGCGACGACGTCGCGCAGGACAACGAGATCGGTCCGAGCAACAACCTCGCGTTCGGTCTGCCGGTGCTGAGCCGCCGACCGGATCCGAACATCGGGCGCGAGTACGACTGGGAATACAGCACGGGGATCCAGCATCAGCTGCTGCGCGGCATGTCGGTGAGCGCGGCATGGTTTCACCGCGAGTCCTACAATCCCACGCGGTCGGTCAACGCGCCGTTCGGACTGAACGACTACACCGTGGTCAACGTCGTCAGCCCGATCGACGGATCGATCATTCCGGCCTACAACCTCAATCCAGCAAAGCGCGGCCAGATCGATCGAACCGACGTCAATTCCACCGACCGCACGCTGCGCCGCTACTCGTACAATGGACTCGAGTTCGCCACGTCGGCGCGCTTCGGTCCGGCGACGTTCTTCGGCGGTTGGACGTTCGACCGCCGGATCCTGAACCACTGCGACGAACTCGAGAACTGGGGCAACCTGTCGGCGGTCATCTACTGGGGCTCGGGTTCGAACTCAACGCAGCCAAAGTCGGATTACCACTACTGCGACCAGGCGGCGGTCGGGATTCCGTACCAGCATGAGTTCAAGCTGTCAGGTTCGTATCGGCTGCCGTGGTGGGAGATTCAGACCAACGTCGCGTTCCAGAGCTATCCCGGCGGGATGCTGCCCACGCGGTGGAGCATCGGCCGCGCCACGCGCTACGCCGCCGATTGCATCGGTCCCTGCACGCCTGGCGCGCTCGTGATTCCCAATCTCACGCCGACGACCTATGTGCTCGACCTGACGCCGCCCGGACAGGATTATTACGGCCGTCTCAGTCAACTCGATTTCGGCGTCCGGAAGATCTTCAAGGTCGCGCGCTATCAGTTCTCGGGCCAGATGGATCTGTTCAACTTCCTCAACTCGGGCTACATCAAGAGCCAGACCACCACGATCGGGTCGTCGTTCGGACAGGTGACGTCGACGCTGCAGCCGAGGACGCTTCGTCTCGCGTTGCAGATGCGGTTCTAGCAAGTCGCTCAGGGCCCGCCCTTGATCATCAGGGGCGGGCCCACTCTCCTCGTCGTTCTACTTGCTGCTTGTCGTTCTACTTGATCCTTGTCGTTCTGCTTGCTTCTTGTCGTTCTATTTGATCCTTGTCGTTCTCCTTGATGCTTGTCGTTCTCTGGAGATCCTGATCGTTCTGCTCCAATCCTGTCATTCGGCTGGAGTCCTGATCATTCTGCTGACGGCATGACTTATGCCTTTCGCCAGCGCATCATGGCGAAGAGATTCGAAGATCTCGAGGCTTGGCAGCTTGCCGACGAATTAAGGCGCGAAGTGTACGAACTAACTGCAACGGGATCT
>Ga0114129_10004053_pt1 | contig 20681 bp, 18 predicted proteins | sample RhiMetdeltSRZDD1_FD_80071 | JGI IMG/M metagenome (GOLD analysis project Ga0114129, IMG submission 80071) | Populus rhizosphere microbial communities from Tennessee, USA - Rhizosphere MetaG P. deltoides SRZDD1 (version 2) (version 2) | ecosystem: Host-associated > Plants > Roots > Rhizosphere >... | reverse complement strand
TGAGGATCTCCGCGCCGCCGCCCGGGATCGAGTCGAGGCCGGCCGCGATCAATCGCTTGAGCGTATCCTCGAGGCTCAGGTTCGAGACGCGGCGGATGTGCTGCACTTCCGCCGGCGAGAGGCCGTGGATCCAGATGGGGTACGTGCCCTTGATCCAGCGGAACAGCTCCTCGTAGAACTCGATCCCGAGATCGGGGTGCAGCCCGCCTTGCAACAGGATCTGGTTGCCGCCCAGCTCCAGCGTCTCCTCGATCTTCTGCGCGAGCTGCTTCTTGCTCAGGAGGTAGCCCTCCTTCGACGGCTGGTCGCGATAGAAGGCGCAGAACGCGCACTGCGCGGTGCAGACGTTCGTATAGTTGATGTTGCGATCGATGATGTAGGTGACGATCGGCTCGGGGTGCAGGCGCCGTCGGACGGTGTCGGCGAGCGCCCCCAGCTCCAGCAGGTCACCGTCTCGCAGGAGCAGGGTCCCCTCCTCGCGCGTGAGGCGCTCCCCCGCCCCGACCTTCTTCCGCACCGTCTCAGGAATCGCCATGGAACCTCAGCTCCGGGATCCGGCCGATGAGACCCTGCGCGTGGCAGCGGCGGTAGAACTCCAGGAGGCCCCGCCGCTCGTCGTCGCCGAACCTGTACACGACGTTGTCGCGCAGGTACGACTCGCACAGCTCCGGTTGTTTCGTGCCGGCACCATTATAGGCCGCGGCGATGTCGGGAATGGCGGACTGGCCTGCGTACAGCGCCTCTTTCAGGCGCCGCACCTGGGCGGCCGTGACCACGTTCGCGCGCGCCGCCCAGAAGGCGTAGACGAACGGCAGGCCGGTGAGGGCGGTCCATTCCGCGCCGAGATCGAGATAGGCGTGGTCGTCGCCGGAGAAGAGCGCGGGGTCGCCGATGAGCAGCGCGGCGTCGGCGCGCTCCATCATCGCCCCGAGGTCCGGCGCGCACGTCACGTATTCGGGGTCGCGCCCCAACCGGTCGCGCAGCAGCACCTTCAGCAGGGCCACGCTCGTGTGGCTCGAGTTGTCCAGGGCCACCGTCTTGACGTCCTCGACGAGGCCCCAATGGACGAGGCGCACGGAGCGCACCGGGCCCCGGCTGGCGATGGCGATGCCGGAGATGATCCGCAGCTCGTGGGCCGCGCTCGCATAGTCGATGGAGGGCACGGTCCCGGCGTCCATCTCTCCCGCCAGGAGCCGCTTCAGCAGCTTCGAGGGCACGTCGCGGATGAGCCGCACGGACGGATCGCCCGCCAGGCCGTGGATCATCGGTGCGACGTTGAGGTACGGCACCACCCCCAGTCGCAGGGGGTGCGGTCCTACCATTCCTTCACCACATGGAAGACGGTGTCGCGCTCCACCGGTCGTCGTCCGGCCTCGCGCACGAGGCGCACGAGGTCGTGGACTGTCATCGACTGCTCGGTCTTGGCCCCGGCGTCGTGGGCGATCTTCTCTTCCGTCACGGTACCGTCGATGTCGTCGGCGCCGAAGGAGAGGCCGATCTGCGCCAGGCGCGGGCCGATCATGATCCAGTACGACTTGATGTGCGGGAAGTTGTCGAGCATCAGCCGGCCGACGGCGATCGCCTTCAGGTCCTCGAACCCCGTCGTTTCCGGCAGATGGCGCATCTCCGTCTGCCACGGCTGGAAAGCCAGCGGGATGTATGTCACGAAGCCGCCGGTCTCGTCCTGCAGATTGCGCAGATGGATGAGGTGGTCGACGCGGTCTTCGATCGACTCGATGTGGCCGTACAGCATCGTGGCGTTGCTCGGGATCCCCTGCTTGTGGGCCTCCCGCATCACGCCCAGCCACTGGTCGCGGTCGGCCTTGCCGCGGATGATCTTGTCTCGGGTCTCCTTGGCGAAGATCTCGGCGCCGCCCCCCGGCATCGAGTCGAGGCCGGCGTCTTTCAGCTCGGCCAGGACCTTCTCCACGCTCATCTTGTACAGCTTGTGGAAGAAGAAGATCTCGACGGCGGTGAAGGCCTTGATGTGGATGTCGGGCCGGACCTGCTTGATGCCCTTCATCATGTCGGTGAAGTAGGACCAGGGCAGGTCGGGATGCAGGCCGCCGACGATGTGCACCTCGCGCACGGGCTTCGGCAGCCCCTGAACGTTCGCGAAGACCTGGTCGAGGTTCATCGTATAGGCGCGCGGGTCGTTCTTCGGCGCCGCCGCAAACGCGCAGAAGTCGCAGGTGGCGGCGCAGACGTTCGTGTGGTTGATGTGGGTGTTCCACACGAAGTACGCGACGTCGCCGTGGTGGCGCTCGCGTACCACATTAGCGAGCCGTCCCAGGCCCAAAAGGTCGGGGGTGCGATAGAGGGCCACACCGTCCTCGAACGACAGCCGGCGGCCGGCGAAAACCTTTTCCGCGACCGCCTGGAGCGCGGCATCCTGGAGGTCGATCTGGGCAAGAGCGGTGTTCATCGTGAACCTGCTGGGCCTTTCGGGACCCGGTGAAAACGAAAGTTTACCTCGCCTGGAAAGTCTTGACCATCCGCGGCGGAATCCGCATACTAAGTAGGATTGACGACACGCTTGGCAAGGCACCTCCCATGGATCTCTGCCCTCGCGTTCCTCGTCGTCGTCGCCACCGTTTCCATCTCCCCCTACCTGTTCACGCGACGCCTGGAGCCCCATCAGGTTCCCCTGCTGCACGTGCGGCTGCCGCTTCCCGATCCCCCGAAGGTCCTGAACGGCACCATCGGCCGGAACGCGACCCTCGCCAGCTCATTACAGGAGTTCGTGTCACCGGGTACGGTGCACACCCTGGTCGAGGCCGCGCGGCCGGTTCATGACCTCGCCCGCGTCTCCGTCGGTCATCCCTTCGGCCTGACCGTCGAAGCCAACGGCCTGCTGAAAGCCTTTACGTACGGCATCGACGAGCTGCGGACCCTGCGCGTCACCCGCCAGGGCGACGCCCTCAAGGCCGACCTGCTGACTCGGACATACGACGTGAAGATCGAGCGCTTCGCGGGGACCATCGACAGCAGCCTCTTCAACGCCATCGAGGATGCGGGGGCCGAGGACCAGCTCGCGCTCGACATGGCCGACGTCTTCACGTACGACGTCGACTTCAACACCGAGGTGCAGCGCGGCGACTCCTTCCGGGTCGCCGTCGAGACGATGAGCCTCGACGGCCGCTTCGTGCGCTACGGCAAGATCGTGGCCGCGGAGTTCGTCCGCGGCGATCGCCAGATCCAGGCCGTGCACTTCCAGAGCGAGTCGGGAGCGGGGTTCTACCGCCCGGACGGCAAACCGATGCGCCGCGCGTTCCTGCGCTCGCCGCTGAAGTTCAGCCGCGTGAGCTCCGGCTTCACGCGGCGCCGCTTCCACCCGGTGCTCGGCATCTATCGGCCCCACCTCGGCGTCGACCTGGCGGCTCCTACGGGTACGCCCGTTCACGCCGCCGGCGACGGCGTCGTCACCGTGGCCGGATGGCTCGGCGGCTACGGACAGACAGTCAAGATCCGCCACCCGAACGGCTACGAGACCCTGTACGGGCATCTCTCGCGAATACTCGTCCGCCGCGGGCAGCGGGTCGCGCAGGGGTCACCCATCGGCAAGGTCGGCTCGACGGGAGTGGCGACCGGACCTCATCTCGACTACCGTATGCTCCGCAGCGGCGCCTACATCAACCCCCTCAAGGTCGTTTCACCACCGGCGGAGCCGGTGCGGGCTGACGAGCGGCCGCGGTTCGAGCAGGCGGCGGGTCGCGCCCTCGCCCAGCTCGACGGCATCAACGTTCCGGTTCAGCTCGCCGCCGCCGGCGCGCGCTGAGCGCGCGAAGACAAGGAGCCCGATGGCCGCCGCCGCCAAGAGCAAGAAGAAGAAAAGCCTCGTCCAATCGCTGCTCGTGGGCAAGAACGTGCTCTACGCCCTTCTGGTTTTCGTGCCCGTGGCCATCGGCCTCGGCCTGAGCCATGCGAGCCCGACGTGGGTCTTCGTCACCTGCTGCCTGGCCATCCTGCCCCTGGCCGGGCTCATGGGTGAAGCGACCGAGAACCTCTCCCACCACGTCGGCCCCAACATCGGCGGGCTGCTGAACGCGACCTTCGGCAACGCCGCCGAATTGATCATCGCCTTCATGGCGCTGCGCGCCGGCGAACAGGAGATCGTCAAGGCCTCGCTCACCGGCTCGATCATCGGCAACATGCTCATCGTCCTGGGCCTGGCCATGCTCCTCGGCGGATGGAAGCACAAGGAGCTGAAGTTCAGCCCCATCGCCGCCGAGAGCAGCAGCAGCATGATGGTGCTGGCGGTGGTCGCCCTCGTGATCCCCGCCGTCTTCGCCACCGTGACCCACCACAAGGAGGCCGTCGAGCTCGAGTCGATCAGCTTCGACATCTCCTGGGTCCTCCTCGCCACCTACGTGGCGAGCCTCATCTTCCAGCTCAAGACCCACGCCTACCTGTTCCACGTGGAGGGTGAAGATCCCGCTCACGAGATCGAGGGGGGCGACGTCTGGAAGAAGCAGACGAGCTTCATCGTCCTGTTCGTGGCGGCGGCCCTCGTGGGGTGGGTGGCGGAGTTCCTCGTCCATGCCGTCGACCAGGCCGGACACGCCATGGGCCTGGGCAAGGTCTTCATGGGCGTGGTGGTGGTGGCGATCGTGGGCAACGCGGCCGAGCATTCGACGGCGGTGCTCGTGGCCATGCGCGGCAAGATGGACCTCGCTCTCAACATCGCCATGGGCTCGTCGATGCAGATCGCGCTGTTCGTGGCGCCCGTGCTCGTGATCGCCGGCCACTGGATGGGTCAGCCGCTGGGCCTGGAGTTCACCATCCTCGAGGTGGTGGCAGTGATGTTGTCGGTCGGGGCGGTGGCGCTCCTCGTCCACGACGGCAAGACGAACTGGTTCGAGGGCCTCCAGCTCATCGCCATCTACGCGATCCTGGCGATCGCGTTCTTCTATATCTGAGCCTCTACCGGCGCGTCCTCCGCCTCGCACGGCCGCACCTGCCGGCGGCGGCCGCGTCGAATCTCCTGCGCCTCGGGACGACGGCGGCGGATGTGGCGCTGCTGGCGCTGCTCTCGCGCTTCGTCGACCACGGGCTCAGCGGCGGCGGGCCGAGCCTGGGTCTGCTCGGTGCGGCGCTCGGCCTGGGCGCAGTGCGCGAGCTCGCCGCCTTCTGGTCGGGCCGCCTCGCCGTCTCTGCCGCCACCGGCCTCATCGGCGATCTGCAGAACCGGGTGTTCTCGCACCTGCACGCGTTGTCCCTGTCCTTTCATCGCCGCCACCGCCCCGCCGATCTCATGGAGCGCCTCTTCTACGACGTAGAGCGCGCCACGAACCTCGTCACCGGCGTCACCGCCACCGCCCTCGAGACACCGGTGCGCCTGGCCGGGCTCTTTGCACTGCTCTGGTCGCTGCACCCGCGCCTGGCCCTCGGCATCGCGGGCGTCCTGATTCCCGCCGTGATCATCGGCCGGCTGCTGGCGCGGCGCCTGCGCCGGGCCTATCGCGACCTCAGCGAAGACCTCGCGAGCCTGTACCACACCGCCTACGAGTCGCTGGGATCGGTCGAGCTGCTCCACAGTTACGATCGCAGCACCGACACCGCCGACGATTTCGCCTCCCGCAACCGGCACCTCGTGGCGCGCCAGGCGCGCCTCCACCGCATGCACGCGCTGCAGGGGCCGGTGAGCCAGGGGCTGCGCCTGCTCGGCGTGATGCTCGCGTTCACCTACGGCAGCGCCGAGATCGCCGCCGGCCGGCTCACGACCGGCGGGTTCGCGGCGATCCTGGTGGCGGCGTACGCGTTCCTCGGGTCCGTCGACACCTTCGTCGGCCTGCAGTCCATCGCCCAGGGCGGCCTGGCCTCGGCCGAGCGCGTGTTCGAGGTCCTGGACGCGGCGCCCGCGATCGTCTCGCCGCCGCGCGCCCCCGCGGCCACGTTCCGCCACGACGTGCGGATCGAAGACGTCGTCTTCGCCTACGAGCCGGGCGGGTTGCCCGTCCTCGATCACCTCGCCCTCACGATCCGGCCAGGCGAGCGTGTGGCCCTCGTCGGGCCGAGCGGCAGCGGCAAGACCACGCTCGTGCGCCTGCTGCTGCGCCTTCATGATCCGCAGGCGGGGCACGTGCGGTTCGACGGCGCGGATGCGCGCGGCGTCGACTTGGCCTCGCTGCGCGGCCTCGTGGCCGTCGCGCCGCAAGACGGCCTCATCGTCGACCTCACCCTGGCGGAGAACATCGCCCTCGGCCGGCGTGGTGCCACCCGCGCGGAGATCGAGGCGGCGGCGCAGGCGGCCGGTCTCGAGCCTCTGCTGGCTCACCTGCCCGCCGGGCTCGATACCCGCGTCGGCCGGGGCGGGGCGTCCCTCTCCGGCGGCGAGCGCCAGCGGGTGGCCCTGGCCCGGGCTGCGCTGCGCCAGGCGCCCCTCCTCGTTCTCGACGAGGCCACGAGCGCCCTCGACAGCGCCTCCGAGGACGCGCTGCAGCGCTGGCTCGAAGGCGCGGCCGAGACGTCCCTCACCATCGCCCACCGGCTCTCGACGCTCCGGCGCGCCGAGCGCATCCTCGTTCTCGACGGGGGCCGACTGGTGGACGAGGGCACGCACGACGCGCTGCTCGCGCGCGGCGGCCTCTACCGGCGGCTCTGCGAGGATCAGGTCTTGCGGCTCTGACCTCGCCTGGACCGGCCCTCGCCATCGACGTAGACTGGAGATATGCGGTTCTTCGCCGTGGCGGTCGCCCTCGTCTTGCTCTCCGGCTTCCCGGCACGTGCCGATGTGAAGGTGTCCCTGAAGGGCGGGAAGATGGATATCGTCGCCACCAAGGCGACGGTCAAGGAGATCCTCGACCGCGTGGCCAGCGTCACGGGGATGAAGGTGATCTACGACGGCCCGGTGCCGGTGAAGGCGATCACGAAGTCGGTGCCGGATCGAACGCCCGCCAACGCCGTGCTCGGCATCCTCGAAGGCGAGGGCATCAACTTCGCCGTGATCCTCAGCCAGGACGGCACGAAGGTGGAAACGCTCCTCGTGACGGGACCCTCCAAGGCACGGCCCGCGCCGGCCGGACCGGCGGGGATGCCTCCGGCGGCCGATACGGGCTGGGCGGTCGAGGTCGACGAGCCGCCGCCGCCCCCACCCCCGCCGGGAGACCCGGGCGCGCCGCCGGCGCCACCCGCGGATGCGGCTGGACAACCCGCCGCCAGCACGCCGCCGCCGATCACCCTGGCCACGCCGACGCCGTACGCCTCGTCACCGTTCACGCCGCAGGGTGCCGGCCCGATACTGCTGCCGCCGCCTTACGGCACGCCGGCACCGCGCTAGAACGTAGGAGCGGCCGGTTCCTCGAAGAGGTCCCTGGAAGCGCCGCCCCCTTTGCCTTCGGGAAGCGGTGGCTCACGGCCCCGGTGCGGGTCGAGCTTGTCGCCACCGCCTTTGAACTTCGGCGGCTGGGCGCCCACCGGCACCGTCATGAGGAGCCGGCGAAATTGAAACAGGTTCGCGATTGTGGGCGGAATCATATCCGTGGCGGCGAAGCACCACTGCTCGTAGCGGTTCTTGTTGTTGAAGATCCCGTAGGACTCGCCTTCGAAGCGGGTCATGACGCCGATGAACCCTCCCTCGCTTTCGGGAGGCAGCACGCACGACGCGTTCGTCCCGGGCGGCTGCTGTGCGGCGGGCATGCAGCAGGCAGGGATGTTGTCGGCTGCGATAAGCCGCCACTTACCACGCTTGCCGTTCTTCACCATCATCGGATCGCCGCGGCTGTCGGGCTCGCGCAACTTCTTGGCCTCGACGAGCTGCTTGATCGAAAGGGGCATCCCTCCGGGCTGGATCTGATAGGCCCGAATGGCCTTGACGATCTGGAACCCTTCGTAGATGAGCTGCTGCTCACGGTCGTGGCGGATCAGGTACACCCAGCTCGGCGCGACCAGATACATCCCGATCATCATGAGGCTGAGGGTGGCGACGAGCGCCACCATGGTGACGCCGCGCTCGCCCTTCCGATCGCGCTCAGCGGGCCGGCTTGTAGCGCTCGAGGACCTTCTGGACATAGTCACGCGTCTCGCGAAACGGCGGGATGCCGCCATGACGTTTCACGGCACCCGCCCCGGCGTTGTACGCGGCCAGGGCGCGCTTCAAGTCGCCGTCGTACTGGCGGAGCAACGCGTTCAGGTACCGCGTGCCTCCGTCGAGATTGGCGGCCGGATCGAGCGGATCCTTCACGCCGAGATCCTTCGCCGTACCCGGCATGAGCTGCATCAGCCCCTGGGCACCCTTGCGCGAGACGGCGTCGGGGCGGAAGCCCGACTCCACCGCCACCACCGCCAGCACGAGGGCCGGATCGAGTCCGTGCTTCTTCGCGGTGGCCGCCGCCAGCGCGCGCAGATCGCTCGGGTCACCCTCGGCCGCGGCCTCGGCCACGGCGGCGGCGACCTCGTCCGCGATCTCGTCGGGGACGATCCCCTGGATCAGCGACGACGGCACGGTGACGTCACCGCCGCCCTTCAGGAACAGCGTGACCGTGCGCTCGTCGAACCGATACGACGACACCTTCATCGTCATGCCGTTCGTGAGCACGGCGATCTCGGCCTGGGCGGCGGCCGGCAACATCACCGCACCCAGCACGACGGCGGTCAGGAGCTTCACGCGACTAAGATCGTAGCATGCGGTGGCGGCCACAAGACCGAAGGCTCAGTTGATCGTGACCAACACCTTCTCCTCGATGAATCCGGTGGCCCCCACCGCGCGCCCGCGAACGGTAACGGTGTACGCGTTGCCGTCATTGATGGCGATCGTCCGCAGGACATCCACGGCGCGCCCGTTGTTGTCGGTGAAAATGGGGTTGCCCGCACTGTCCATGCGCTCGTTGCCGGGATTGCCCTCGACGTTGAAAAAGACGGGGGCATTGGGAACCGGATTGCCGGCGTTGTCCAGGACCGTCGCCGTGATCTGGGAGGAACGTGAGCTCGTGATCCGATTCGGGTTGGCAAACAGGAGAATCCTCGTCCCGCTGAGGTTGCCGATCGTCACGTCGACACCGCCGGACGTGGTGCCACCGCCTCCGCCGCCGCTGGTGGCCGTCGCCGTCGCCGTTCCCGTGCTCGTCGCCGTGGCTGTGGATGGCCCGGAAGGAGCCGAGCCGCCGCCCGAAAAGGCTTTGACGTGCGCCACGCCCGAGCGGCTATCGGCGACCAGCTTCACCCGCGCCACGCCGTCATTGGTTCTCCCCTGCTCTTCGACCCGACCGAGATCGGTGAAGAACTGGACCACGGTGCCGTCCGCAACGGGGACTCCGGTCGACTCCATGATCAGCACCGAGATCTCGGCCACCCCCGTGTGCGCGGCGATGATGGGCGGGTTCGCCCCGATGTAGGCGATGCTGGAGCCCGGCGGAGCGACCATGATGACGGGATTGCAGCTCACGGCGACCCCGAGGCCGACGGCGACGAGAACGCCGAACGCGGCCCAGAACTTGAGGCCCTCCGTGATCTGTCGGCGCAGTGCGAATGGAATCCGATGCATAGGATCCTCCGTTACGGGAGCACCACCACGCGACCCGGACCCGGCAGCGTGACGCGTTCGCGGCCGCGGGGCGTGATGAGCGAGAGGGACTCGATGACCAGCGTCGTCGGGCCCGGCTTCAGGGCCTTGAAACGCATGAGGGCGACGGCGCCCGAGCTCGGGACCGTCGACGTCGGCCCGGTCCGCGAGAATCGCGCGCGGACGCGGCCCGGTTCCAGGTTCTTTTCCGCCGACACCGTCGAGCCGTCGAGGGTCAGCAGGGTGCCCGCTTCGACATCCAGGGGCTCCAGCGCCGTCGCGTCGAATGTCACCGCCAGATCCACAGAGACCAGCTCTTTCACGCGCAAGACGATCACCGAGACCGGCGGCGGCGGGTCGCCCACCTTGAGGGCCACCTCCGGCGGGCTGAAGAGCACCATCACGTTCGGCTCTTCGGGCGGCGTCTCCGGGGCGGGCGCGGGTGGAGGTGCGGGCGACGGCCCGGTGCTCGCCATCGGGCCGCCTTCGACGGGCGGCGGTGGCTGCTCCGCCTGCTCCTCGGAGATCGGCGGGGGGGGCGGTGCGACACCCACCGGCGGCGTCGTCGGTGATGGCGGCTCGGCGCCCGGCGCGCCCGGAAGGGCGGCGCCTGGGGTCTGCGCCTCCTCGGGCGGTCCGTTGGGGTCTTCCGTGGCACTGAAGAGCGGCGGCCGCGCGCTCGGCACCCGGATCGTCTCCTTGGTACCGGCGTAGAACGACCGCAGGTCCTCGTCCGAGAGCTTCGGTCCACGCACCACGTGCGGCGTGAGGGAGATCAGGATCTCGGAGTCGGACTTCTCCTTTTTGGGCGCGGTGAACACCCGATTCAGGATCGGGATGCTCTGGAGGCCGATGATGCCCTGGAAGGCCTCACGCTCCTCCTCCAGCACCAGGCCGCCGATGAGCGCCGTCTCGCCGTCCTTCACGCGCAGCGTGCCGCGCACGGTGCGCGTGAGGAACTCCGGCACCTTGAGGCCGCCGCCGACGTCGCGATCGGCGCCGATGAGGCTGAACTCTGCCGCGATGGGATCGAAGGTGACCTCGCCTTCCGCGTTCACGCGCGGCGTCAGCTCCATGTTGATGCCGACGTTCTTGTACTGGAACGACGTGGCCGGCGAGAACGCCTGGCCGGTGCCCGCACCGGTAGCGGTGAACGTCGTCACCGGGATCGGAATCTCGGTTCCGATGCGCAGCGTCGTCTGCTTGCCCTCCGCCCCGCGCAAACGGGGCGAGGCCAGGATGCGCGCGGTGCTCTCGTTCTGCAGGAACCGCACGAGGAGCTGGTTGGGGACGTTGACCACGAAATCGGCGAGGTTCAGCGAGGAGAGCAGGTGCGCCCGCAGCCGGCCGGACCCGTTGCCGGACGGATCGAACGTCACGTCACCCGTGTAGTTGGCCAGCTCCACGCCATACTGCCGGAGCGCCGAACGGCGCACGTCCAGGATCTCCACCTCGACCAGCACCTCGCCCAGCGGCTTGTCGTGGGCGGCGATGATCTTGGCGGCCAGAGCCACTTCATCGGCGTTGCCGGCGATGCTGATCGCACGCAGGTTCGTGTTGAGGGCGAGCTGCGGCGGCGTGCCGCCGCGCTGCAGCATCTGCCGCAGCGTGCTCATGAGCTCGGGGGCCTCCGCGTTCTGCACGTAGAACGTCATGAAGAGGCTCTCGTCGTAGCGGCGGCGCACCTGGGGCTGGCCGTCCTCCGCGATGATGATCGTGTTCGAGTCGAGCACCTTGTAGAACTTCTTGTTCACGAAGGTGAGCTGGTCGAGCGCCTCCTGGAAGGTCACGTCCACGAGCTTGGCACTCGTCTGCTTGTCGCGGAAACCTTCATCGAACAGGATGTTGACGCCCGCGAGCTGGGCCAGCGTCTCGAAGATCTTCTGCAGGCTGGCGTCCGGCATGTTGATGCTGATCGGCACCGGGCTTCGCGGGGAAAGAGACGGCACCGGCGGCCGCATGGCGGCGGCGCGGCGGGCCCTGTCCTCGAACTGTCCGCGCTGCTGCTTCTCCTCTTCGCGCGCCTTCACCCTCTCGCGCGCAAGCCGCAGGTCGGCGGCGAACGCCTGGTTTCCGGTGTCGAACTTCGAGGCGATCTCGAACTCCTCGACGGCCTTCTCCAGCTCACCTTTGGCGAGGAGCTTCTGCGCGTCGTGATGATGGGCGCGGCTGGCCTGGATCTTGGCGTTGTCCAGGGCCATCTTGTAGTCGATGTTGCTGGGGTCGTACTGCAGGGCACGGGTGAGCCGCGCGACGGCGAGGTCCCAGTTCCCCTTGCGCGCTTCGGCCTTGCCCTGACGGTAGGCCCAGCGGCCGGCGCACCCTACTCCCGTCAGAGCGATGGCCAGTATTGCGACGGCTCTCCACGCACCCAGCCTCATCAATGCCCCCCGATGCGGATTGTCTGCTCCTGCCCCGACACGACCTCCTGGACCTTGACCGACTCCAACCCGATCTGCACGACCTTGTAGCGTCCCGCCAGCACGTCGCCTTCACGCCCGTGAAGGATCTCCTTCTGCTCGGTCATCAGCACCGCGATCCGCGGCCCGTTCTCGGCCTTCACGACACCCATGAACTTGAGGTTGATCTGCACCGGAGGTGGTGGCACCGGCGTGCCCGGCGTCTGCGGCATCATCTCCGTCGGCGGCGGGACGTCCGTGGGCTCGGGAGGTACCGTCGGTGGTGGAATGACCGGCCCGTAGACGAACAGGTTCCGCCGGCCGAGAGAGACGGCCGGGTTCTCCCGGCTCAGCCGGGCAAGGTTGATCCACGGGACGTCGCTCCCCCGCTGGGCACCGGACGCTGCGCCCGGCGCGGAGCTCGCCGTCGGCGTGTCGCTGCCGCGGAAGAACAGCAGCCACACCGCAACGCTGGTGAGAATTGCCAGCACGATGAGGCCACGCCGGTTCTTCACCATTCGCTATAGGGTTTGCCGCTGAGAGAGGTCCCGGTGGACGCGCTCGTCACGTCCTCCACGCCGGGCGTCTGTCCGGCCGCCAGGTCCTTCGAGTCTTCGAACTTGATCTGCCAATCGCTCGTTCCGGTGATGGGATCGATCGGCATCTGCCGCAGGTAACCCTCGGTGACGAGAGCTTCCAGCGATGGTGGGTAGCCGCCCTTGTCCGCGTTGTACTGATCGAGGAGCTTGCGGATCTGGAACAGGTTCTCGCGGAGCACCGTCTCCTTTGCGACAATGATCGAGGCCTTGTAGTTGGGGAGGGCGATCGCCACCAGGATGGCGAGGATCATCATCACGGTCATCAGCTCGATGAGCGTGAACCCTCGCTGGCCCTTATATCGAGACCTCGTCGCGGGGGTTTTCCGCATCAAGTCCATGAGCTCCAGCTCCGCGTCAGGACGGCTCGCAAGTATCGTTGGGCGCGGTATGATAACTCATTCCGTGGCCAGGGCCTTCGCGTTAGCGGCCGTCTATTGTGACGAAAGCGGGAGACCGGAAGTCGAGCCGACTTACCACTCCGAATACGGTTCGCCGTTAGTGCCCTTCTCGGTGCTCTTGCTGCGGACGTCATAGATGTCCTTGCCGCACCAGGAGGTCGCGTCGGGCCGGTCTGAAAAGCAGCGGAAAGACCAATCCTTGTTGCCCGTCATCGGATCCTCTGGGATCCGGCGCAGGATCCGCAAGATCTTGGTGGGGCTGCCTATCAACTTGCCGCCATCGAGGAGGTCGTCGAGCTCCGCGGGGTAGGGAGGGTCTTTCGCCGGAATCCTCTGGTCCTGGGGCAACGGCGACTGCGCGTCGCAGTGCAGCTTGTAGTCGTCAATCGCGTCGCGCAGTGTCTGCAGTGCCCTCCTCAGCTCCGTCTCTTTCGCGCGCTTCTGCGCCGCCTTCACCGTCGGCAGCACGGCCATGGCCAGGATGCCGAGCAGCGCGGTCACCGCCATGATCTCGACGAAGCTGATTCCTCGCTCGGAAAGCCGTCCCCGCCGCACGATCGCTACCGCCGTCCTCTCTTCTTCCCGGCCGTGGGCGAATGGCAGTAAGCGTTCAGCTTGATGCTGACCTCGGCCCCCCCGCCATCACCGGCGCGCTCACGCAGGCCGATGCTGTCGACCACCAGGAAATGCTCGGAGCGCTCCAGCTTCTGTAGGAACGCGCCGACGTTTGCATAGGTGCCGGCGATCGGCATGGTGACGGCGATCTCCGCCAGCGGCACTTTTTCGAGGTCATTGGGCGCCATCCCAATGCGATCGGCTATCACGCCCAGCTCGCGGGCCGCCGCGGTCAGCTCCTTGAGCACGAGCGCCGGCTCCCCCGCGCAGGGCTTCACCGACTCGGCGTAGAACGTCGCGGTCTCGGCGATATTGGCCTTCACCGTCTCCGCGCGGGTACGCACCTGCGCGATCTCGGCACGCCGGCCCTCCATCTCCTGACGAAGCGCCAGGGCCTCGGCCGCCGTGCGGCGTTCCTGGATGCTGCGCGGGAGCGTGAAGGCGAGGAACAGCAGGATGTTGAAGGCGAACAGGGCGAGGAACGGCCAGGCGTACGGCCGCGTCCAGGCGGCACGCGTGAGGATCGGGCTCATCGCGTCTCCTCCCGGCGCGCGAGCTGCGCGGTACCGCCGCCACTCGGCGGCGCTGGTACCGGAGGCGACGCCTCCGTCGGTTGCCCGGCGAGGTAGCGCGCGCTGATCTGGAACTCGATCTCGCCCCCTTGCACCTCCCGACTCATGCTCTTGAGAAGGACATCCGCGAACTCCGCGCGCTTGCGGAGCGCCTGTTCGAACCGGAAGCCGGCTTCGTCCTGCTGCACGTGGATGATGAACTCGATGAGGCGCTCCTGATCCCGGACTCTCGGGGCCAACGAAATGATCCGCACGTCGGGCGGCATCATCTGCTCCAGCACCTCGAACAGCTTGCTCCACCAGAAAGTCCGCCGGTCGACCAGGCTCTTCAGCACGTTCCATTGGACGAGGTCCTTGCTGGAGACCGTCACCCCGCGCAGTTCCCCCGCCTCCTTCGTGAGCTTGGCGGACTCGTCGCGCAAGCGTTCCACTTCGGCGTGCAGGGCCTTGGAGCCACCCGGCCGCAGCCGGTACACGATGAGTGCGTGCTGCGCGGTGACGATGAGGAGGGCCAGCGCCGCGAGCAGGAACAGAAGCGCGGGCAGACGCTCGTTGCGGACGGGCCGTGTGGCGAGGTTGAGGGGCGTGGTCCTCACGACGCCCTCCCCACGATGCACGAGGACGCGCCGGCGACCGCCTGTCCGGCCACGCTGTCATCCGAGCCGCCCCACGGGTCGAGCAGCTCGGGCGCGCGTTCGAGCGGCTCGCGGAGCAGCGACACCACCTGGGCCGGCGTCAGCACCGCGGAGCGAACCACGACCTGCGCCAGGCCGGCGCCGCCCAGCTTCTCGCGATAGAAGAGGACGGTATTGGCCACCTCGCGGATGACGTCGTCGTGGGTGCTCACCACCTCGCCGGTCAGGGTGCGGGCGAGCACCGGCTCCCCGGCGCGGGTGAGCACCAGCGAGACGTAGCCTTCGTCCCAGTTGACGACCAGCCGGTCGCCGGGCGCGTGCGACGCCTCCACTGCCCCGACCATGGCCAGGCTGGCCAGCTCGACGAGGCCCACCGAAAGCCCGAGGGGTGTCAGCGCGTCTTCATAGGCTTCGAGCACGGGGCGGGCGATGGCGACGGCCAGGGCCTGCGCTTCGGAGGTGAGGACCCGGGGCATCCGGAAGGCGAGGCGCGCGTCCTTGATGTCGAACGGGACCGCCTTGCGCAGCTTGAAGCGAAGCATGTCCTCGGCCTCGGCGGCGTTCTTGCCGGCGAGATCGTTCGCGGCCACCAGCGAGACACGCGCCACCGGGTCGGGGAGCACCAGGGCGACCTCGCTGTGCAGCGGGATGCCGGCCTTCTCCAGCACGTTGCGCACGGTCTCCCGAAAGGCGTCCACGGCGGCGACGTTCGGCTGGACCATCGACAGGTTGAGGGTGCCGTCGGGCAGGTCGAGCGACGCCGCCATCCCGAAGGCGACGTGCCCCCGATCGCGCACGCCGCGGACGGCGCCGATCGACCGCGGCCGGACCTCGATGGCCGTGAGCGGGTAGTCGGGATCGAGGAGCCAGCTCCGAAGCTTCTCCGCCAGGCCCGCGCGCGGCGCGGCCGGCGCCGGCATGGCGGGCAGCTCGGGCTCGCCCGCCGGCGGCGTGGCCGCTCCGCCGCCCAGTCCCAGCGAGCTCAGAACGCCTCCACGAACGTCACCTTGTTGATCTCGGCGAGTGTCGTCTCGCCGCGCAGCGCCTTCGTCACCGCCACTTCACGCATGAAGACCATGCCCTCCTCCTTGGCGGCGCGCTTGATCTCGGCGCTCGACTTGCGCTCGAGGATCAGCTCGCGGATGCGATCGGAGAGATCCAGCAGCTCGCAGATGGCCGTGCGGCCCTTGAATCCGGTGCCGCCGCACTCGACGCAGCCCGCCCCTTCCCACACCACGGTGTCGCCGTCCGCCATCAGGCCCGACTCCGCCAGGATCTCGGGGGACGGCGCCACCTTGCGCTTGCAGTTGACGCACAGCGTACGCACGAGGCGCTGGGCCAGGATGCAGTTGAGGGAGCTCACGAAGTTGTACGGCTCGATGCCGATGTTCAGGAAGCGGCCGAGCACGTCGATGACGTTGTTGGCGTGGACGGTGGTGAAGACGAGGTGGCCGGTGAGAGCGGAGTTGATGGCGATTTCCGCCGTCTCCTTGTCGCGGATCTCCCCCACCATGATGGTGTCGGGGTCGTGGCGCAGGATCGAGCGCAGCCCCTTCGCGAACGTGAGCCCCTTCTTCTCGTTCACCGGGATCTGGGTGATGCCCCGGAGCTGGTACTCGACGGGGTCCTCGATGGTGATGATCTTGTCTTCCTCGCTCTTGATCTCGCTGAGGGCGCCGTAGAGCGCCGTCGTCTTGCCCGAGCCGGTGGGGCCGGTCACCAGGATCATCCCGTAGGGCTCGCGGATCAGGCGGCGGAAACGCTGCAGCTCGCGCTCCTCGTAGCCCAGGATGTCGAGGCTCAGGTTCGCGAACTGCTTCGACAGGCTCTCCTTGTCGAGGATGCGGATGACGGCGTCCTCACCGTGCACCGACGGCATGATCGAGACGCGGAAGTCGACCTTGCGCCCGCCGAGGAATACGCGGAAGCGGCCGTCCTGCGGGATGCGCTTCTCGGCGATGTCGAGCTCGGCCATGACCTTGATGCGCGACAGGATCTCCCCGTGGTGCTCCTTGGCGATGGGCCGCATCGCGCGCAGGAGCGCGCCGTCGATGCGGTACTTGATGACGACCTCGGCGTCCTGGGTCTCGATATGGATGTCGGACGCGCGTCGCGAGAGCGAGTCGAAGAGGACGGTGTCCACCAGGCGCACGATCGGCGACTGGTCGTGCTTGATCTTGTCGATGGAGAGGACTTCTTCACCACGCTCGTTCTCCTCGACGACCTGGATCTTGAACGAATCCCCCGCCTCGGCCAGGACGCGGGCCGAGCCGTGCCCGCGCTTCAAGCACTCCTGGATGGCGGAGGACGTGCCCACCGCCGGCTGGATCGGCACCCCGAGCAGCAGCGAGATCTCGTCGACGACCGGGATGTCGGTCGGATCCGCCATGACCACGACCAGGCGGCCGCGCTCCTTGCGGTGCGGCAGGAAGTTGTAGCGGAACATCAGGTCGATCGGCACCGACTCGAACATCTCCGCCTCGGGGGCGAACTGTGAGAGGTCGACGTACTCGAGGCGATAACGCGCGGCCAGGGCGCGGGCCTGGGCCTCCTCGTCGGCCTGGGACGATCCGCTCCCGAGACCGGCGACGAGGTCGCGCGACTTCATGTCTTCTGAGACGGGAGCGCCGGCCGGGGCGGCGGCGGGGCTCACCGGCGCCTCCGGAGCTTTCGCCTTCGCCGCCGGGGGGTCCGTGGCCTTGGCCGGCGGTTCGGCCGGCTTCGCGGAGACCTCCGCCAGCGGTCCCGGGCGGACGCCCAGCTCCTCGCCGAAGTCGACGTCGAGAGGGAGCGCTTCGATCGTGTGGATGGGACCGGCGTCCAGAAGCTCGTCGATCAGATCGTCGTCCGCGGAGCTGCCCTGACGGCGCTTCCAGGCGTCGAACGCGCGGATGGCTTCCTCTTCGCTGGTGCCCGGCGACACGATCGCATTGCGCAGATCGGCGGGCATCGCGCTCCACTGCTTCCACGCCTTCATCGCCCGCGAGGCTTCTTCATTCGTGGTCTTGCCCGCCTCCATGTCGACGCCCCGGCGGACCTCCTCCTCCCGGCGCCGCTTCCGGGCGGCGAGCAGGCGGGCGAGATCGTCGTCGGACAGGCGCGGCAGGTCGTCGAGGGGCTCGGATGAGCGGCGCTTCTTCCGGGCCAGCTCCTCGTCGGCGGCCCGGATCAGCTCGTCGAGGGACTCCGACGACGAGCGCTTCGCCCGCGAGACGTCTTCGAGGGCATCACCGACCCGCGACGGATCTCCCGCCGCCCCCCAGCGCTTCCAGGCGGCGAGCGCCCGCGCGCGGTCGTCCTCCACGAGAGGCTTCGACTCCTCGGCCTTCTCGGGTGGGGGCGCGTCGGTCTTGCGCGGGGTGTCGTCGCTCAATTGTGGATGGTCCCGAAGACTGTGAACATCGGCAAGTAGAACGCGAGCAGCATGCACGCCACGATGACGGCCATGAGGATCAGGAGTATCGGCTCGACGAGGCCCATGACCGCGGCCAGGCGCGTCTCCATCTCCTGATCATAGAACTCGGCGAGGGTGTTGAGCATGTCCCCGAGAGCGCCCGTCTGCTCGCCGACCTTCACCATCTCGATCGCCAGGTTGTCGACGACCTGAGTGGATTCGAGGGCGACGGTGAGGCTGCGGCCCTCGCGGATGTGGCTGGCTCCGCCCGCCACCGCCGCCGCCATCGCCCGGTTGCCGATGGAGCTCGCCGCCACGCCGAGGGCGGAGAGCAGCGGCAGCCCGCCGGCAAGCAGCGTCGACAGCGTGCGCGCGAGCTGGCTGGTCGCGTACATGCGGATCATCGGGCCGATGACCGGGACGTTCAGGAGCAGGCCGTCCACGAGAAGCTTGCTCTCCTCGCGGCGGTACCACGCGCTGATCGCGGCCACCGCGCCGGCCACACCGACGATGATGAACAGGATGTTCCCGCGCACGAAGTCGGACAGGGCCAGCATCATCCGCGTGGGCAGCGGCAGCTCGCCGCCCAGGCCCGTGAAGAAATCCTTGAACTGCGGCATGACGAAGACGACGAGCAGCGTGACCAGCCCCGCCATCATCACGAGCAGCACCAGCGGATAGACGGCGGCGGAGACGGCCTTCTTTTTCATGGCCTGCGTCAGCCGCAGGTACTGGATGAAGCGCCGGATGACCGCCTCGAGGTTGCCGCTGCGCTCACCGGCGAGCAGCGTCGACGACCAGATGCCGGGATACAGGTCGCCTTCGGCCTTGAAGGCGTCGGAGAGGGAGATGCCCGTCTTGATCTTGTCGCGGATGATGGTCAGCGAGCGCTTGAACGTCGGATCCGCTTGCCGCTCGAGCATGATCTCGAGGCCCTGGAGCAGCGGCAGGCCGGCCTTCAGCAGCGCCGCCAGCTCCTGGCAGAACATCAGCAGGGTGTCCATCTTCACGCGCGGGCGGCGGAAGCGGAACTCCCTGCCCGCCTGCGACCGCACCGTGAAGATGTAGAAGCCCTTCTGCTCGAGATCGGCGCGGAGCGCGGCCTCGTCGTCGGCGCTGAACGTCCGCTCGACGATCTCCCCCGTCGGCATGCCGACTTTGCACGCGAACTCCATCAGTCGCTAGGAAAACCTCCCGGAGAATCTAGCACAGCCCCGCATGTCCTTGGACGAACGAGGCCCGCACGCGGCCTCAGCCGCGATAGTGGAAGTACAGGTCGTCGCGGAGGTTCGCCAGCGCCAGCCCGAGCTGGGCGAGGACGAGGGCGGCCAGCGTCCAGCGCGTCGCCAGCGGCCCCTTCGCGAGCTCAATGACCCCCTGGCCGGCGGCCACCGCCAGGGGGAGCGTCAGCGCGTAGAGATAGCGGGCCTCCACCGGCGAGACGAGCGCCGCTACCGCCAACACCGACCCCGCGACCCAGAACGCGAGCAGGTCGCCGCCCGGGCCGCTTCGGCCGCGCGGCCGCCCCGCCCAGGCGATCGCGATCGCGGGCAGCCCCCACTCCCAGAAGATCTCCCACCCCTGCTTGCGCAGCACGTCCCACGGCGATTTCACCTGGGCCTGCGTGCCCGCGCCTTCGAGCAGCCGCGGGAGCTGCTGCGCGATGATCGGCCAGAAGGTCGCGTAGTACGCAAACACGAGGACGACTGCGGCGATCACGCCGAGACGGCTCGCGCGCGACAGCTCGGTCCAGCCGCGGCCCACGAGGAGAAGCGCGGGCAGGAGCGCGCACAGCACGAGGAAGCTCGAGAAGTGGCCGAGAGCCGCCATCAAAAGGAGCCCGCCCCCGAGGAGCGGCCCCCCGGGCCCGCGGCGCGACCACCAGGCGAAGAACAACACCGTCATCGCCTGCGCGAAGATGTTCGACAGGTTGCCGTACGAGTAGCGGTCGAAGGTTCCGGGCAGGAGCTGGAGCATCACGACCGACAACGCCGCCGCCAGAGGCGACCGCGGGGCGAGCAGCCAGAAGACGCCGATCGATCCCAGCAGGCCGGCGATGGCGGCACCGACGCGCACGAGCCGGACGGGATCGCCGCCCGCCCGCGCGAAGGGAACCAGCGGGGCGTAGAAGGCCGGGCCGTAGGGGAACAAGAAGGGAGGCTCGTGCTGCGTCTTGCTCACGATCCGCCAGTCGCCCGCCGCGACCTTCTGCAGGTTGTGCGCGTTCATGGCGACGTCGCTGGCGATCATCGCCGGCCAGGTGGCGGCCGCTCCCTGGACGATCAGCGCGGAGAGCCCGGCCAGCATCGCCAGGCGGCCCGCGCCTGGCCACGTCCTCTCGGCCAGCCGCGCGAGCCCCGCGCACACGACGGCGCCTCCGGCGAGGAGGAAGGCCAGCCTCGTGGAGTAGCCGGACCACAGGATTCCCCACGGCAGGAGCAGCGCGCATTGCGCGGCGGTCACGGCCGCGCTCGATACGGTCGCAACCGCGGCTCCCCATCCCGAAAAGACCACCGCCGCTGCTACGATGGCCGCGGGCAGGACGAAGACCGCCAGCGGCCGCACGCGGC
>Ga0114129_10004052_pt1 | contig 20681 bp, 34 predicted proteins | sample RhiMetdeltSRZDD1_FD_80071 | JGI IMG/M metagenome (GOLD analysis project Ga0114129, IMG submission 80071) | Populus rhizosphere microbial communities from Tennessee, USA - Rhizosphere MetaG P. deltoides SRZDD1 (version 2) (version 2) | ecosystem: Host-associated > Plants > Roots > Rhizosphere >... | reverse complement strand
CGGTATCTGACTCGGTTCCAGCTCGCTTTGAAGCCGGAGGAAGTCGACAGGTATCGCCAATTCCTTGGCAAGCAGATAACCGTCAAGGGCACGCTCGCGAAAGGAGTGCCGGGCCGCGACACCACATCGCTTGTCGTGAACGTCTCGAGCTTGGTCCTGTTCTCGACACGAGACCATTATTGATCTTTCAACTGGCGCTCAACACTGACGTCAGGCCGTAGATGCTCTCCATCCGACCGCTTATGCCCGCCGATGTGGCCCAGGTGCTCAAGATCAATGTTGAGGCACAGCCGAACGTCGCGGCCCTTGACCGCGTCGAGTTGACTCGGCTTGCGGAGCTGTCGCCCACACACATCGTGGCCGCGGATGGAGACGCGGTTTGCGGCTATGCGCTGATCTTTGGCCGGGACGATGAGTATGACGGCGAAGAGTTCCTGGCACTGAGATCGCTCATTTCGCAACCGTTTGTGTACATTGACCAGGTCGCTGTAGCGGGGCCGGTACGGTCCCAAGGCATCGGGCGGCGACTCTATGAAGCGCTCGAGCGCTCAGCGTCGGATCGGCGCATCAGTTGCCTGTGCTGTGAGGTAAACACCATGCCCCCGAATCCCGGATCGCTGGCCTTCCACGCCCGGCTGGGATTCAGCACGCTTTCGTGCCTGGCGACCCGGGACGGGCGCAACGTCGTTCTTCTTGAGAAACGCATCATCGGCGCTACTCTTACGTAGTACGACCGTTTCTTGGGGAGCCATGGAGAGTTCAGCTCACGCCTTGCTCGACGCCTGGGAAGCCTTCTACGTGATCCTGGGAAGCTCGGCAGCGGCACTCACAGGCCTGCAATTCGTCGTCATAGCCGTGGTGGCAGATACGCCGGGCCTTCGCACCGCAGAGAGCGTCGGAGCATTCGCGACTCCGACAATCGTTCACTTTTGCCAGTGCCTTTTCATTGCCGCGGTCTTGTCGGCGCCGTGGCCAGGCATGAATCCCGTCACCTGGCTGCTCGCCGCTGCCGGCGGCATGGGCATCTTCTACACATGGATTGCGTTCCGCCGGGCACGCCGGCAGACGACCTATCGTCCGGTAGCGGAAGACTGGCTGTGGCACACCGCGCTGCCGCTGGTCACTTATTGCGCGCTCCTGGTGGCGGCACTCTGCCTTCGTCAGGACCCGGCCATCGCGTTGTTTTTCATCGGAGCCGTGGTGCTCGCGCTTATCTTCATCGGCATTCACAATGCCTGGGATGCGGTGGCTTATATCGCGACACAGCCGCGCAGCAAGCCATGACCCATCGCGCAATCCTTGACACGGCAATCCTCATCGGCTGGTCGCCGGACGGGAAATGCGTCTATAGCTCGGCGACTCCGCTGGGCCAGTACTGGAACGGCGAGCATGTCTGGGACAGTGCCGAGGGGATCAAGAAAATCCACCTCGAGAAGCTGCGCGGATTCCTGTTCGACGCTCACGGCGTGCTCACGCAGGAGTTCGAAAGCAACTTCGACGTGCTTACGGGGCGCTTCAAGGGCGGGTGGACGAAGCATGCGGACGGCAGGTTTGAGCGCACATGAAAGGCCTCCGTACGACCTGGCCACATGGCTTCCATGGCAAGGCGGCCCCGCACGGCGCGTTTTTCTCGAGGTAATCCGTGGCGACCGCCGAACAGCCCCGCCCGCCATTCCCGCCTTTCACCCCGGAGACGGCCGCGCAGAAGGTGCGGATGGCCGAAGACGCCTGGAACACGCGTGACCCGCAGCGTGTGTCGCTCGCGTATACGCCCGACAGCGTGTGGCGCAATCGCTCCGAGTTCATCTCCGGGCGCGACGCGATCCAGCAGTTCCTGGTGCGTAAGTGGGCCAGGGAGCTCGACTACCGGCTCATCAAGGAGCTCTGGGCCTGCCACGGGAATCGCATCGCGGTACGGTTCGCCTATGAGTGGCATGACGATTCGGGCAACTGGTTCCGGTCCTACGGCAACGAGAACTGGGAGTTCAACGAGCAAGGCTTCATGCAACGCCGCATCGCGAGCATCAACGACCTGCCCATCGCGGTGAGCGAGCGCAAGTACCATTGGCCGCTCGGCCGGCGATCCGACGACCATCCCGGGCTCTCGGCGCTCGGACTCTGACTCCGATGAGGCGCACGTGGACGATCATCGCCGTCCGCGATGTGCGAACGAGATTTCGCTGGTACCAATCGCGTCGACGACTACGAACCCGCGTTGCGGCGGGCGCGCGGGCTCGTCACCCGGTTTGAGGAAGAGCCACACCTCAATCCGAACACCGAGACTCCGGAGTTTTCGCTCCGGGACCCGGATGGCTACTACGTCACGATCAGCTCGCTGACCGCGGCCTGACGTATGCTGCAGCAATTCCTGAGAGCCTGTGGACCATGAAAAAAACCAGTTCAAAACCCGGCGATTCCCCCTCGAAGCTCATCGATGCGCGGATCAAGGAGCTCGGCGACTGGCGTGGCAAGACGCTCGGCCGCCTCCGCGCGCTGATCAGGGAAGCCGATCCCGACGTCGTCGAGGAGTGGAAGTGGGCGGTCCCGGTGTGGTCCCACGACGGCATCATCTGCACTGGCGAAACCTACAAGAAAGCCGTGAAGCTGACTTTCGCCAAGGGCGCGTCCGTGAAGGACCCGACAAAACTCTTCAATTCCAGTCTCGAGGGAAACACCCGACGCGCGATCGATTTCCATGAAGGCGACGAGATCGACGAGAAGCCGTTCAAGGCGCTCATTCGCGCGGCAGTGGCCGTCAACCAGTCGAAATGAGACGAGTCGTGGCTGGCTGACTCACGGTCAGGCGCTGTTGACCGCCGTCGTGAGGACCATCCCGAGCAGGACAGACGCGATGCCAGCCCACTGCAGCGACGACGGACGCTCTTTCAGCACGGCCCAGGCAAAGCCGAGCGTCACGACGGGATAGGCGCCGGCGAGCGGCGTCACGAGCGACGCCGGTCCGTGCTTGTAGGCGATTGCGACCAGGAGGCTCCCGATGGCCATCGTCGCCATCGGACCGAAAGCGCGCAGCCACTCGGCGCGGGTGCCGCCGCGTGCGGCGCCCTTCAGGATCCCATAGAGGCCAAGCGTGGAGACGCCGCCGATGGCGATAAAGAGCGCCATGTTGGCCTCGTGCGCGGCAGGGAAGTAGTACGCGTAGCGGATCAGCGTGCCGCTCACACCCCAGATGACGAGCGCTGCGCCCGCGTAAATCATCCATCGCTTCTGCGTGTCGGCCCTCGCGTGCGGCGGCGAATATGCAAGCGCGATGCAGCCGAGCAGCACCGCGGCGACTCCCATGCCCTGCGTGATCGTAAGGTCCTCGCCGAGAAAGCTGCGCGCGAAAACAACCGTGAGCGCGGGATACGCCGCAGAGAGCGTTCCGACGATCGAAATCGGGCCGTATGTGATCGACTGGTAGTAAAAGATCCAGGCGATGCCGTCGAGCACATAGGCGAGCAACCCCCAGAAGGCGAACTCCCTGCCCTCCGCCGCAAAAGCCGGCGGCGAGTCGCTGAGCGCCCAGAAGGCCGTGTTGACGATCGCGTTCGCGAGCGCGTAGTAGAGGCAGAAGCGCGCAGCGGAGACCTCGCCGATGTACTTCTTGACGAGTCCCTGGGCGATGCCCCAGGCAAAGAGCGCGCCCAGCGTCGGCGCCAGCCACGGCAGCTGGCCGAGTTCCGTCGGCTGCATGAGATCCCCCCTGACGACAGCGGTGCGATTATTCTTGTTGCGCGGTGGCCGGGCAAGTCATGCGCATTGGGCGCACAATGCCCCGGCGCCTGCACTGATCGAGGAAAGTCATGAGCGCGTTGGTGGCCCTGCTCGCCTGGTGCGTCCTGTTCGTCCTGTGCTGGCCCCTTGCCCTGCTCGCGCTCGTGCTGTGGCCGGTCGCATGGCTGCTGTCGTTGCCGTTCCGGCTTCTGGGCATTGCATTTGAAGCCGTGTTCGCGCTGCTGCGCGCGCTCCTGATGTTGCCGGCACGCGTGCTCGGTTATCGGGGCGCGGCCTAGGCATCCAGAATTTGCGAGTCGCGCTTTCTCGCATTTTCCTTGCCCTCGCTGCGGCAATTCTGCTGGCGGGCGCGTGGATGCACACTTCCGCGTTTTATCGCGTCACGGAAGCTGTCGCGAATTCAGACCTTGAATCGTTCTTCGCGCATTCGCTGCCGGCCCTCTGGCTGATCGACTCTGCCGTCATGATCGTGTTGGCGCTGCTCTTCGCGGCTATTTCATTCCGGCCTGCGATAGCAACGCCGCTCGCTGTCCTGATCGTGGCGCTGATACCCGGGGCAACGGCTTATTTCCTCTACCGCTTTGTCGGGAGCAACTTCATTCCTGCGCACATGCTCGCGATCGCAGCGGCGTTGACGGCCGCGAGCGCCGCGTTGCGGTTCCGCGCAGCCGCACCGTCATGATTTTCAACGATCGTCCCAACGACTGACCATGGCCGAAGCGACTTGGCACTGTCCCACTTGCAAGACGAGTGTCACCACGCGCTTCTGCCCGCGTTGCGGCGAAGAGCCGCTGAAAGCGCGCGACCTTACGCTGTATGGCTTCGCGGAAAAGGCCGTGCACGACTTCACGAGCGTCGATGCGAAGACACTGCGCTCGGTTCGCACGCTCATATTGCGACCCGGCGAACTCACGCTCGCATGGTTCCAGGGCATTCGAAAGCCCTATGTCCTGCCGCTGTCGCTCTTCCTGATTGCCAATGTCGCATTCGTCGCCGCCCAGCTGCTGACCGGCCAGCACGTGTTCAACTCCTCGCTCGCGTCCCACCTCTACCATCAGGACTGGAGCGGGCTGGCGCAGTCGCTTCTCGCGCGTCGCCTCAATGACACCGGCCGGACAATAGAGGAATACGCGCCGATCTTCGACCGTCGAGTCGCGCTCAACGCGAAATCCATGGTCGTGATGATGTCACTCGCATTCTCGCTGCTGCTGCCGGCGGTATTCCGGCGCGAGAAGCGGCCTTTCATGGTCCACGTGGTCTACTCGCTCCATTTCTATGCGTTTCTGCTGTTGCTCATGAGTGCGGCATTGCTGGTCGCGGGCCTTGGGGAGCTCCTCGGGTTCGGGGGCATCGATACGCCAATCGTCGACAATGTGTTGAGCGTCGCGATGGTCCTCATTTGCGCCTATTACCTGTATCGGGCGGTTGTCCCGGTCTACGGCAGCCACGGCGGCGTGCGCGCCTTGAGTGCAGTCATTCTGGTGGTAGCCGTTGCCGCTCTTGTGCTTGCCTACCGGTTCGCACTTTTCTTCATCACGCTCTACTCGACGTGAATGCGAATGAACGATCGCGTCATAGACGACTCAAAGCTGCCCGCAAGGCCTGAGCGGAGGAATAAATGAAGCACCTTCTCGTGCTGGCTCTCTGCATGCTGTGGCTGCCCGCCTGCGGCGACCACGAGGCGAGCAAGGCAACGACGCCCGACCCCTACCTCGACTACACCGGGCGCAGCGACATGCTGACCGGTGGCGTACGGATGATCCCGATCCATACGCCGAAGGGCGACTTCCATGTCTGGACGAAGCGGGTCGGCAACAGTCCGCGCATGAAGGTGCTTCTGCTGCATGGCGGGCCGGGCGCCACGCATGAGTACTTCGAGGCCTTCGACAGCTACTTCCCCGCAGCCGGCATCGAGTACTACTACTATGACCAGCTCGGCTCCGGTTTCAGCGACCAGCCCAAGGAGCCGGAACTGTGGGACGTGCCGCGCTTCGTCGAGGAAGTCGAGCAAGTGCGCGTCGCGCTCGGCCTCGACAAGGACAATTTCTACCTGCTCGGCCACTCGTGGGGCGGGATCCTCGCGATCGAGTACGCGCTCAAGTACCAGGAGCACCTGAAGGGACTCATCATCTCGAACATGATGTCGAGCATTCCCGCGTACGGCCACTACGCGACGAACGTGCTGATGCCGGAGATGGACCAGGCGGCGCTCGCGGAGATCAAGCAGCTCGAGGCGGCGGACAGGACCGAGGATCCGCGCTATATGGAGCTGCTCATGCCGCAGCACTACGAGAAGCACGTCCTGCGGATGCCGGCAGCCGAATGGCCGGACCCGGTGAACCGCGGCTTCGGCCACATCAACAAGGACATCTATGTCCCGATGCAAGGGCCGAGCGAGCTCGGGGTCGCCGGCAAGCTCCTGAACTGGGACCGGTCAAACGACCTCGACAAGATCACGGTGCCGACGCTCGTCGTCGGCGCGCAGTACGACACGATGGATCCCGTCCACATGGAGACGATGGCGCACAAGGTGAAGCACGGCCGCTATCTCTACTGCCCGAACGGCAGCCACATGGCGATGTACGACGACCAGAAAGTCTATTTCGACGGCGTGATCCGGTTCATCAAGGACGTGGATTCAGGCCGACTAAAGGGAGAATGATGATGCGTACGCTAATGATGCTCGCCGCGGCCGCGACGATTGCTGCCGCCCAACCCGGCACCGCCGAGGAGAAGCCCGTGATCGAATTCCTCAACTCCGGCAAGGTCGTGCCGGCTTCGCTGCCGTTCTCCGAAGCCGTTCGCGTCGGCGACGTGCTCTACCTTTCCGGCCAGGTCGGCATCAAGCCGGGGACGCTCCAGCTGGTGCCGGGCGGGATCAAGGAAGAAGCGCGCCAGACGCTGGAGAACATCAAGACCTCGCTCGAGGCGAACGGCTACACGATGCGCGACGTCGTGAAGTGCACCGTGATGCTCGCGGACATCTTCGAGTGGGCCGCGTTCAACGAGGTGTACAAAGCCGCCTTCACGCCGCCCTACCCGGCGCGCAGCGCCATGGGCACGGGCGGGCTCGCGATGGGTGCGCGCGTCGAGGTCGAGTGCATCGCCGCGAAGGCGAAGTAGCGCGCCGCGCCTACTGCGCGTTCTGCGGCAGGCCGTCCTTGATCTCGTAGTAGTCGCCCTTGTCGGCGACGTAGATGTGCTTTTCGAGGCGCGAGTCCGTCGGCGCGTCGAACGCGCCCATCGAGACCGCGATCCAGTCCTTCTGGATCGGGTCCCAGAAGAGCGTCGAGCCGCAGGTCGAGCAGAACCCGCGCTGGACCTTCTCGGACGAGCGGAACCAGGCGACATTGTGCTCGCCGTTGACCTTGAGCGCTGCGCGCGGGATGTCCGTGGACGCCCAGTAGTGGCCCGAGACCTTGCGGCACTGGCTGCAGTGACAGGCGTCAGGCGGCTTCAGCTTACCGGAGACTTCGAAAGTCACGGCGCCGCAGAGACAGGATCCCGTGTGCATGGTGCGTTCCTCGCCGGTGGCGCATCATTCTAGGCCGGTCGCGTCCCGAGGTGCTCCATGAAACGCCTGCTCAAGTGGATTGCGCTCGCGATTCCGGTCCTGCTGCTCGGCTGGTTCGCGGTAGCCTATGTCCGCTCGGACAACGTCTGCTCCGATCCCGGCAATGGGCCGCCCACTCATCCGGTGAAAGCGATCGTCTACTGCGACTACGGCCTCGCAGACCGGCTGAAGCTCGAGGACATCGAGAAGCCGATACCAGAGGCCGGCCAGATCCTCGTCAAGGTGCGCGCGGCCGCCGCCAATCCGCTTGACTGGCACTACCTGCGCGGCACGCCTTACGTCATGCGCCTCGGAGCCGGCCTGCGCCGTCCGTCTGAGATCCGGCTCGGCGTTGATTACTCGGGCGTGGTCGAGTCAGTCGGTGCCGGCGTCATGCGGTTCAAGCCGGGCGACGAAGTATTTGGCGCTCGCACGGGAGCGTTCGGCGAATACGTCGCAGCCAAGTCTGACGGCAGTGTCGTTCTTAAGCCGCCGAACATCTCATTCGAACAAGCCGCCTCCGTACCGGTCGCTGCGGTCACGGCCCTCCAGGCCCTGCGCGCGGGCGGCGTCGGGCCGGGCATAAAGGTGCTGATCAACGGCGCCTCGGGCGGAGTCGGTACTTTTGCGGTGCAGATCGCCAAGGCTCAAGGCGCCGTGGTGACGGGCGTCTGCAGCGGCCGCAACTTCGAGCTCGTGAAGTCGCTCGGCGCGGATGCGGTCATCGACTACACGAAGGAAAACTACACGACGCAGGTCGCCAAGTACGACGTCATCATCGACAATGTCGGCAATAACGGCATCTTCGCAAACCGGGGCGTGCTGACTCCGACCGGCAAGTACGTGCTGGTCGGCGGCGGCGGACCCGACAATGGAAAGTGGATCGGGCCGCTGATCAACCCCGTGAAAGCGCTGCTGTTGTCGCCTTTCGTCAAGCAGGACCTCGACGTGCTGTTTGCGCAATTGAGCAGCGACGAACTCGCGGCAATTGCCAAACTCATGGAGGAAGGCAAGGTGACGCCCGTGATCGACCGGAGCTACAGTCTCGCCGAGACGCCCGACGCGATCCGCTACCTGGAAACCGGCCGCGCGCGCGGCAAGGTCATCATCGTCCCGTGAGGTCCTGATGCAGCAAGCACATCTGCGCGCAGTGTTGCTCGGCGGCCTGATCGGGGGAGCCGGCGACATCCTGTTCGCCATCGTCTTTGCGGCGATCCACGGTCGGACGCCGGTCTGGCTCCTGCAGACGGTCGCGACAGGACTCCTCGGGCAGGCGGCTTACGACGGCGGGCTGCCCGCCGCGCTCCTGGGACTTGCCGGCCATTTCGCGATGTCCTTCCTGTGGGCCGCACTCTTCGTCGCGCTCGCAGGGCGCATCCCGCAGCTCGTCTCGAAGCCTGCGATCTCGGGTCCAGTTTACGGCGTGCTGGTCTTCCTCGCGATGCGCCTCGTCGTACTGCCGGCCTCGGCGTTTCCGTATCCAGTCTCCTTCAAGCTCGACTCTGCTGGCCCGGACCTCCTGTCGCACATGTTCCTGTTCGGGCTGCCGATCGCGCTTGCAGCATCCCGCGCATTCACGCCCGCGAGAAAGACATGAAACGAGTTACTGGCATCGGCGGCATCTTCTTCAAGGCGAAGGACCCGGCTGCGCTCCGAGCCTGGTACCAGAAGCACCTCGGTGTCGACGTGCAGTCCTGGGGCGGCGCGGCCTTCCAGTGGACCGACGACGCCGGCAACGCGTACAAGGGCACCACGATCTGGAACATCGGCGACGCCAAGAACGACTATTACGCGCCGAGCCAGTCGACCTTCATGATCAACTATCGCGTGGCAGACCTCGCGGCACTACTCGCGGCGCTGCGCGCGGAAGGCTGCAACGTCCTCGACAAGACCGACGATTCCGAATACGGCAAGTTCGGCTGGGTCATGGATCCGGAAGGCAACAAGGTCGAGCTCTGGCAACCGCCACCGGGCTCATGAACGCGCTCGAGGGCGGGTGCCTCTGCGGCGCCGTCCGGTTCTCCGTGGACGACGCATTCCGCTACGCGCTCAACTGCCATTGCTCGCAGTGCCGTCGCGCCACCGGCGCGGCGTTCAAGCCGTTCGCTGGCATCGAGTGCGCGAAACTCAGGGTCGTCTCTGGCGAGGACGAGCTCCTGATCTACGGCGACGCTGCAAGCCACGATGCGCATTGCGGGCGCTGCGGCGCATTCCTGTATTCCGTGGTGCTCGATGGTCAACAGGTTCATGTGAATCTCGGCGTGCTGAAGGATGCGCCTTCCATACGCCCGACAGCCCACATCTACGTCGGATCGAAGGCGGCGTGGTACACCATCAGCGACGACCTCCCGCAATACGACGAGCTGCCGCCAAAAGGCTAGCCGTGAAGAATCGCGTCACCTCATCGCTCGGAACGTTCGCCTTTTTCTGGATCGCGCCGGTCACCGTCGCCGGGTGGCCGCCGTGGTACCTCACGCGATGGCAGATTGCCGGGCCGCTCTTCGACGGTGCAGCGAGCCGCTGGCTCGGCGCCCTCCTCCTGCTCGCAGGTGCAGCGGTCGTGATCGAGTGCTTTGCCCGCTTCGCGCTCAAGGGGATCGGCACGCCGGCGCCGGTCGCGCCGACGCAGAACCTGGTCGTCTCCGGGCTCTACCGGCACTTCCGCAATCCCATGTATGTTGGGGTCGTGACCGCGATCCTCGGACAGGCGCTCGTCTTCGGCAGCCCGGCACTGGTCGTGTATGCCGCCGTCGTGTTCGCCGGCTTCTTCCTGTTCGTGCTTGGCTACGAGGAGCCAGCGCTCAGGCGGCAGTTCGGAGCCGAGTACGAAGCCTATTGCAGCAACGTTCCGCGCTGGATTCCGCGCATTCGTCCGTGGAGCGGCGCGTGATCGAGCGCCTGAAACTGCCGGTCGCCGAATCGGACCTGCATGCGCTCGCCGAGCTGCTGGTGGATGCCGTCGATTCCGGCGCTGCGGTCAGTTTCCTTTCGGTCACTCCCGAGCAGGCGCTCGACTGGTGGCGCCGCCATTTCGCGGCCACGCATCGCGGCGCGATCTTCCTGGTCGCGCGCGACGAAAAAGGCATCGTCGGCTCGGTGCAGGCGCACCCATCCTGGGCGCCGAACCAGCCGCATCGCGCCGACGTCATGAAGCTCATCGTGCACCGGCGCGCGCGCCGGCAGGGCCTCGGCGAACGCCTGATGGCGGCGCTCGAGGTCGAGGCAGGCGCCGCCGGCTTCACGCTCCTCACGCTCGACTCGAAGCGGGGCGACGCTGGCGAGCGGCTCTATCGCCGCCTGGGCTGGAACGTCGTCGGCACCATTCCGCGCTACGCCCTCGACACGGACGGCCGCACACCGCACGACACGGTCGTCTTCTACAAGGAGCTGCGCGCGTCGGCATGACGATCCGCGTGGTCAGGCTCGGCTCTCCACGCGCGGCCGGCGAAGGTCCGCGCCTCGGCACGGTGCGGCGCCCGCCGCGCGGCGTACCGAAATCGAAATTCGCGTCCGGCAACTGGTACGACGCCTGGTTTCCGGCGCTTGCGCCCAGCGAAGCGGCGGTGAAGCTCGGCCGCGGCGCAAAAACGGACGCCGACTGGCGGCGCTTCGCGAAGCGCTACCGCTCGGAGATGAAGCGGCCCGAAGCCAGCCAGGCGATCGGCGTCCTCGCGGCTCTTTCCCACCGCGCCAATTTCTCCGTCGGCTGCTACTGCGAGGATGCCGCGCGCTGCCACCGGTCACTGCTGAAGGAGCTCCTGCTCGAGCGGGGCGCGGATGTCGCCTGAAGACCAGGCTGCCTGGGACGAGATGACCGGCCAGCTCGACTTCCACAACAAGCCGGGTCATGGCTGGCTCGACACGCTGAACCGCCTCTGGCGCAAGAACCGGTTCGTGACGTCGCTCGACGGCGTGCTGAAGCTCGCCGAGCCGCCGCCTGTCCTGACCCGCGAGATGCTCTCGGTGTCGCGCGAGCGCTGGCCGCTCGAGCGCCTCGCGGCGCTCGCGCACCCGGATGCACACGGCCGCGCGCGGCCGAAGCGCGACGACCGGCCGATCCTGCTGCTTGAATGGAAAGGCCGGCACTACCTCATCGACGGCACGAACCGCGTGAATCGCCGCCTGCGCGAAGGACTCGCGGGGCCGCACGAGGTTCTCGTGATCCACGGGAGAACGCCTTGAACGCAATGATTGCCTGCCGGACCTTCGTAATGCTCGCGGCGCTTCTCGCGCCGCCGCTGGCGTCGGCCGACTGGGCGGCGGATGAATCGGAGATTCGCCAGGCGCTCGCGGCCTCCGTCGAGGCGTTCAACCGCGGCGATCTCGCGGGCCACCTCGCGATCTACGACCCGGGCGTGACATTCATGACGAAGGACGGGCCGCGGCCCGGCGTCGCGCCCATCGAACAGGCATTCCGCGACCATTACTTCAAGGACGGAAAGGCCATTCAGCAGCTCCGCTTCGAGCAGCTCGCGGTGCGCCAGCTCGGGCCGGATGTAGCGCTCGCGACGGCGCGCTGGGCACTCGCCGGCGGCGGCAAGCCCGATCAGTCCGGCTGGTTCACGCTCGTCTGGCGGCGAACGGCGGCGGGATGGCGGGCAGTGCACGACCATTCGTCCTGAACTGTCGCCGAATGGCAGCAACCGGGTCGCACGCCGGGCGGCCGTTGAGCCATAATTCCCGGCCGCCGCACCCGCCCCGCCATGTCCTACCAGCTCAAGATCATCGAGAAGCCGAGTTACCTGCACGTTATCGTGACCGGCGCGAACACGATGGAAAACGTCGTCGGCTACCTCAAGGATCTCCTGCGCGAATGCGAGTCGCGGCAGTGCTACAACGTGCTGATCGAGGAACACCTTATGGGGCGTCGCCTCGAGACCTGGGACGTCTACCAGATCGCCTCCGACAGCAGTGCGCAGGCGCGCGGCGTATTCCGCAACGTCGCCTACGTGGACGTCAACTCGGCCGGCGACCTCATGAAGTTCGCGGAGACCGTCGCCAACAACCGGGGCGTGCCAATGACGGAGTTCAACACCGTTGCCGAAGCGGAGCAGTGGCTCGCCGGCAAGCCGCGCTGATGGCAGCCAACGGCTACGCGACGCTCTGGACGTTCAACGTCCAGCCCGACCGGAAGGCGGAGTTCGAGTTCCACTACGGGCCCGATGGCACCTGGGTCCGCCTGTTCCGCCGCGCGCCCGGCTATATCGGCAGCGAGCTGCTGCAGGACCGCGCCGACGCGCATCGCTACGTGACGATCGACCGCTGGGAAAGCCGCGAGGCCTGGCAGGCATTTCGGCAGCATTTCTCCGCCGAGTACGAGCGCCTCGACCGAGAGTTCGAAGGCATGACGACCGCGGAAGCGCAACTCGGCGAGTTCGCGCCGGCCGGGTTGCCGTCATGAGCGCCGCGAAGTTCCCCGCCGAAGGCGGCTGCGACTGCCGCACGATCCGTTACCGGCTGGAAACGGCGCCGCTCTTCGTGCACTGCTGCCACTGCCGCTGGTGCCAGCGCGAGTCGGGTGCCTCCTTCGCGCTCAACGCGATGATCGAAGCGGAGCGCGTGACACGCCTCGCGGGCGAGCCTGAGATCGTCGACACGCCCTCGGCGAGCGGCAAGGGACAGAAGATCGCCCGATGCCCGCGCTGCCGCGTCGCCGCGTGGAGCCATTACGCGGGCGGGGGCCTGCGGATCGCCTTCGTCCGGGTCGGCACGCTCGACGACCCGGACGCGCTGCCGCCCGACGTGCACATCTTCACGTCCACTAAGCAGCCCTGGGTGGTGCTGTCGCCGGGTACACCCGCCGTGCCGGAGTACTACGACCGCAAGCAGCTCTGGCCGGCCGAGAGCCTTGCGCGCCTCGATGCGCTACTCGCCCGCAAGCCCGCATGAGAATATGCCCGCGCGCCCATCCGCCGCGCCAAGCCTCGGGGAATTGAAATGAGCGAACCGATTTCGAGAAGCCTCGTGGTGCTCGGTGCGAGCGTGACGCTCGGCTTCATCGCGCTGGGCTGGCTCCTCGGCCATGCGATCGTCAAGGTCAAGAAGCTCGAGCGCACGGTCGTCGTGAAGGGACTCTCCGAGCGCGAGGTGCCGGCCGACATCGCGATCTGGCCGCTCACTTTCCAGGATGCCAACAACGATCTGAATGCGCTGTTCGGCTCGCTGCAGAAGAAAAACGACGAGGTCACCGCGTTCCTGGCCGGCCACGGCATCGCGAAGGACGCGATCTCGGTCGGCGCGCCGACCGTCACCGACCTTTATGCGCAGAATTACGGGGACAAGAGCAACGTCGTATACCGGTACACGGCGAGCTCTACCGTCACGGTTTACTCGACGGATGTCGAGGCGGTGCGCAAGGCGATGAAGGACGTCATCGCGCTCGGCAAGGAGGGCGTCGCACTCGCCGGCGAGGGCTACCAGAGCCAGACGCAATTCGAATTCTCCGGCCTCTCGAAGCTCAAGCCCCAGATGATCGAGGAGGCAACCAAGAACGCGCGCGCCGTCGCCGAGAAATTCGCCGCGGACTCAGACAGCACGCTGGGGCGGATCAAGTCGGCCCAGCAGGGCCAGTTCTCGATCGAGAACCGCGACAGCACGACGCCGCAGATCAAGAAGGTACGGGTCGTGTCGACGATCGAGTACTACCTCGTAGATTGAGCGTGGTCGAACCGGCCGAGACCGACGAGGCGATTCTCGCCTGCTATGAGGTGATGGCGCAGCTGCGCCCGCACGTCGCGCGCGGAAACTTCCTCGCGACCGTGCGCGCGATGCAGGCGGACGGGCTTCGCCTCGCCTGCATCCGGGAATCCGGGCGCGTAATCGCGGTCGCGGGTTACCGCATCTCGACGAACCTCTTCTGCGGCAAGCACCTGTACGTGGACGACCTCGTGACCGACGAGGCCGAGCGCTCGAAGGGCCATGGCAAGGAGCTCCTCGGCTGGCTGCGCCAGCTCGCCGTCGAGCACGACTGCGACGTCTTCCACCTCGACTCGGGCACACAGCGCAATCGCGCGCACGACTTCTACGAGCGCGAGGGCATGGAGCTCGCGAGCTACCACTTCAGCGTGCGGCTGAAGCCGCGGGCCTGACCATGGCCGCCGCGCCCGAGTTGCTTTGCGCCCCGCGGGCGCTGACGCGCGAGACGCTCGCAATGGGCGTGCGCGCTCTTGTCCGCCAGGACCCGGACTTCGCTGCACTCTATCGCCGGAACGGCCTGCCGCCGATGTGGGCGCGCAGGCCCGGCTTCTCGACCCTCGTGCACATCGTGCTCGAGCAGCAGGTCTCGATCGCCGCGGCTCGCACGCTCTTCCGGCGCGTCGCCGCCGAGATCGGGGGCATGACGCCGGAGCGGATCCTCGACCGCGGCGCGCTTGGCCTGCACCGGCTCGGCATCACGCGCCAGAAAGCCGCCTATTGCCACGCGCTCGCTGCGGCCGTGCAGGACGGCAGCCTGTCGCTCTCGCGCATCGCGCGCAGCGACGACATTGCGGGGCGCGCGTCCCTTCTCGCGCTGCATGGCATCGGGCCGTGGAGCGCCGACATCTACTACCTCATGGCGCTCCGGCGCCCGGATGTCTGGCCCGTCGGTGACCTCGCGCTCGCGGTCGCGCTGCGCGACGTCAAGCGCCTGCGCAAGCTGCCGGACGTGCAGCGCCAGCTCGCGATGAGCGACGCCTGGGCGCCCTGGCGCTCGGTCGCGGCGCGGCTCCTGTGGCATTACTATCTGACCACGCGCCGGACGAAACCGAACTGAGGAGACGGAATCATGCAACGGAAGGCTTTCGCCGCCTGGCAAGGCGGCCTCAAGGACGGTAAAGGCACCCTGACGACGGAGAGCAAGGTACTCTCGAACACGCCCTACTCGTTCGCGACGCGCTTCGAGAGTTCGCCCGGCACCAACCCGGAGGAGCTTCTCGGCGCCGCGCATGCCGGCTGCTTCACGATGGCGCTTGCACACAATCTCGGCGTGGCCGGGATCAAGCCCGAGAAGATCGACACCGGCGCGACAGTCACCCTCGAGAAACAGGAAAACGGTTTTACGATCGCGCGCGTGCACCTCGACGTCACGGTGAAGGCCGCGGGCGCTGACCGTGCCAAGTTCAACGAGGCCGCCGAGAAGGCCAAGGTCAACTGTCCGATGAGCAAGGTGCTGCGCGCCGAGATCTCGATGGACGCGAAGCTCGCGGCCTGAGCGATGACGCCGTTCCACCTCGCCATTCCGGTACGCGACCTCGCCTCGGCGCGCGCATTCTATGGCGGGGTCCTTGGCTGCCCCGAGGGTCGAAGCTCGAACGACTGGGTCGACTTCGATTTCTTCGGGCACCAGCTCGTCTGCCACGCGGTGTCGGGAGACGGCGCCGGCAGGCCCGCGCATAACCCCGTGGACGGCGATGACGTTCCCGTGCCGCATTTCGGCATGGTGCTCGAGATGCCGGATTGGGAAGTGCTCGCCGCGCGCCTGAAAAGCGCGGGCATCGCTTTCGTCATCGAGCCACACGTGCGCTTCCCGGGCCAGCCGGGTGAGCAGGCGACGATGTTCCTGACCGACCCGAGCGGCAACGCGCTCGAGTTCAAGTCGTTCCGCGACATCGCGGGACAGTTGTTCGCACGATAGATTCGCCAGGGGGATGTTCATGCGCCTCGTACGACCAACTCTCGCGGCCGCGGCTTGCCTGCTCGCGGCCGGCGTCGCCGCGGCTGACCGGCCGACCGACGCCGAGATCTCGGCGCTCGTCGCGAAGTATTCCGGCACCGCGATCGCCGAGCGCCAGGACATGCACAAGAATCCCGAGCTCTCGAATCGCGAGACACGCACCGGCGACCTCGTCGCGAAGCGTCTCAAGGCGCTCGGCATCGAAGTGCAGTCGGGAGTCGCGCACACGGGCGTCGTCGGCATCCTGAAAGGCGGCAAGCCCGGGCGCACGATTGCGATCCGGGCGGAGATGGACGGCCTGCCGGTCGTCGAACAGACGGATTACCCCTTCAAGTCAACTGTGCGCAGCAACTACCTGGGCCAGGATGTCGGGGTCATGCACGCCTGCGGCCACGACGTGCACACGGCGGCGCTTCTCGGCACGGCCGCGATACTCTCCGAGATCCGGGGCGAGCTGCCGGGCACGGTCATGTTCCTGTTCCAGCCCGCCGAGGAAGGCGTGCCCTCCGGCGAGCGCGGCGGCGCGCGCATGATGGTCGAGGACGGCGTGTTCTCGAAGATCAAGCCGGACGCCGTGATTGCCTTCCACACGAATGGCGCGCCGCCCGACGACGAGGGCGACAATGAGCGGCTCGGCACGATCGCGTACTCCGTCGGGCCGGCCTTCGCGGCCGCGACGCGCTGGGAGGCGACGGTGAAGGGCCGCCAGGCCCACGGCTCCACGCCGCACCTCGGCGTCGACCCGATCGTCACGGCTTCGGAGATCGTGGTTGCCCTGCAGACGATCCGCTCGCGGATGCTCTCTCCGCTGTCCGACAACGTCATCACGACGGGCATCTTCCGGAGCGGTGAGCGCCATAACATCATCCCCGAATCGGCGTTCCTCGGCGGGACGATCCGCACCTTTGACGACGCGACGCTCGAGACGATCGAGACGCGCATGCGGGAGATCTTCGACGGCTACACGAAGGCCGCGCATGCGACTTACGAGCTCAGCTTCGATACCGGTCACCCGATGACGGTCAACAACCCGGAGCTCACGGCGCAGCTCGTGCCGACGCTCGAGCGGCTCGTCGGCAAGGACAAGGTGCACGAAGCGCCGCCGATCACCGGCGCCGAGGACTTCTCGTACTTCTCGCAGGTGGTGCCGGGCTTCTATTTCCGCCTCGGCGTCGTGCCGGACGGCAAGGTCTCGGGCGGCCACCATACGCCGACGTTCTACGCGGCCGACGAGTCCGTGCCGATCGCGATGCGGCTCATGACTTCCCTCGCGGTCGACTATCTCAACGCCGGGACGCCGTGACGGATCGCCTCGTCGAGTGCGTCCCGAACTTCTCGGAGGGACGCGACAAGCCGGTGATCGACGCCATTTCGCGCGCGATCTCGGCGGCGAGCGGCGTCCGCCTGCTCGATGTCGACCCGGGCGCCGACACGAACCGGACCGTCTACACCTTCGTGGGCGCGCCGGAGGCGGTCGCCGAGGCGGCGTTCCGCGCCGCCGAGACGGCCTCAGGGCTTATCGACATGTCGAAGCACCACGGCGCGCACCCGCGCATGGGCGCGCTCGACGTCTGCCCGATCGTTCCCGTCACGGGCGTCACGATGGACGAGTGCGTCGAGGTCGCGCGTGCGCTCGGCCGGCGCCTGGCGGAGGCGCTCGCATTGCCCGTGTATTTCTACGAGTACGCGGCGACGCGACCCGAGCGGCGCAACCTCGCAGACATCCGCGCGGGCGAATACGAGGCACTGCCGAAGAAGCTCGCAGATGCCGCCTGGAAGCCCGATGCCGGCCCGGCCAGCTTCAACGAACGGCTCGGCGCCACGGTCGTCGGCGCGCGCGAGTTCCTCATCGCCTACAACATCAATCTCAACACGCGCGACCCGAAGCTCGCGAACGAGGTCGCGCTCAACATCCGCGAAGCGGGACGCTTGAAGCGCGACGCGATGGGCGAGGTCGTCAAGGATGCGGCGGGCCAGGACCTGCGCGTGCCGGGGCGGCTCAAGGCCACGAAAGCGATCGGCTGGTACATCGAGCAGTATCGCCAGGCGCAGGTGTCCATCAACCTCCTCTCTTATCGCACGACGCCGCTGCACGTGGTCCTCGAGACCGTGCGCGAAGAGGCGGTCAAGCTGGGACTCGTGGTGACGGGCTCCGAGCTCGTCGGATTGACGCCACTCGAACCGCTGGTGGAAGCCGGCCGCTATTACCTGAAGAAGCAGGGTCGCTCGCCAGGCCTTGCTGAGCGCGAGCTCGTGGAAGTCGCCATCCAGTCGTTGGGTCTCACGCAGCTCGCGCCGTTCGACCCGGACAAGCGGATCATCGAGTACGCTGTGCGCGTGCCGGCACCTCTCGCGTCCATGACGATCGAGCGCTTCGTCGACGAAGTGTCGAGCAACTCGCCGGCCCCCGGGGGCGGATCTGTCGCGGCACTCGCGGGGAGCCTTGGTGCCGCGCTCGCGGCCATGGTCGCGAACCTGACGGTCGGCAAGAAAGGGTACGAAGCCGCCTGGGATTCCTCATCGAAGCTGGCCGAGCGCTCGCAGGCGCTGAAAGCCGCGCTCCTGCGCGCCGTCGACGACGACACGAAGGCTTTCGATGACGTGCTGGCAGCGATGCGCCTGCCCAAGGCGACCGACGAGGAAAAGCAAGCGCGGGCCGCTGCGATCGCGGCCGCCTACGAGAAGGCGACCGCCGTCCCCCTCGCCACCGCCCGCCTCTGCCTGCAGGCCATCGAGCTCGCGCAGGAAGCCGCCATCATCGGCAACAAGAATTCCATTTCCGACGCCGGCGTCGGGGCGCTGCTCGCCAAGGCCGGGCTCGAATCCGCAATCCTCAACGTCCGTATCAACCTGCCGTCTGTCCGCGAAGGCGCGTTCAAGACCGCGACCCTCAAGGAAATCGCCGACCTCCAGTCGAAGTCCTCCGAGCCGCTCGCGAAAACACTCGCCGCAGTCGACGCCAGCCTCAATAGCTGACTGTTGCTGCGGTCCCTCGCGCGCGCGAGCGCCGGGCGGGTCCCCGAGCGAGCGACTAAGTTCCGGCGGAGCGAGCGAGGGTCCCCGACCGGCGCGAAGTGCGCGCGCAGTACCGTAGCAGTCTTTAGATTGGAGGCCCTGCCGGCGGCTTCGGCCTGCCGCGAACGCGGTTGACGACGTCGCTCGCCGTCGCACGAAGTTTGCGGAGCCAGTAACGGGCCCAGGCGAACTCGAGCCCGAGGATGCCGAGCCCCACCGGGATCACGACGATCGCGGGGCCCGGCAGCACGATCATCGCGATGCCGATCAGAACAATGCTGCCGCCGATGACAGCGACGACAATGCGTCGCGCCCAGGGGTAGGTGATCGTGCGGCGCAGGTAATTGCGCAGGCGCCATCTCATGGCAGCGGTGTCCCGACGAAGGCCTCGATGAGCCGCGCGATGGCGCGCGGCGCCTCATGATGCAGCATGTGCCCGGCGCTGGCCACTCTCTCGATCGTCAGATGACGGATACATGACCGGAAGGACTCCGGGCCACCCTCTGGCAGGAGCCGCGCAACGAGCTCCGACTCCGCGCCGACGACGAGGAGCACGCGCGCTTCAATCGCGCGCCAGCAGGCCTCCACCTCGTCGCGCCGGTAGAGGTAGGGACTGGTGCGGCGGTGCGCGGGATCCGTCCGGAGCCTCACGCCGCCCTCGACCCTTGGCACGCTCCAGCACGCGGCGATGAACTCCGCGTTTTCTCGCGAGATCCGCGGGTTGCGCTTCGCGACGCGCGCCGCGAGCTCGGCGATGCTCGGGTAGTCGGCCGGCTCGAGCGGCATGCGCAGCTCGTCGAGCCACTGGCCGAGCCGGGCCGGCGCCTGCGACGGCTGGGTGCGCGGCAGTCCGAAACCCTCGAGGTTCACGAGCGCGCGGACGCGTGCGCAGCGCGCGCCGGCATAGATCATGGCGACGTTCGCGCCCATGCTGTGGCCGACGATGCACGCGGGGGCGCGCGGGCAGAGCCCATCGATGAGCGCCTCGAGATCGGCGTAGTAGTCCGGAAACCAGTAGCCGCCGGGACTGCGCGCGCTCTCGCCGAAGCCGCGCCAGTCGACGGCGGCCAGCGGCAGTCCCGGGTCGATCTCGTCCGCGATGAACTGGAAGGTCGCCGCGCAGTCCGCGTAGCCGTGCAGCAGAAGGATCGGATCGTCGGAGTCCGGCCCCCAGCGGATCAGGTGATGGTCGAGGCCGCGGACCGGGAACGTCGCATGACGCCTCGGGCGGAGGGGCCGGTAGCTCATGCTCTCAGGCCTGCGGTGCGAGGCGTTGCACCAGCAGCTTGTCGATGCGCCGGCCGTCCATGTCCACGACCTCGAATCGCAACCCGCGCCAGCGGAAGTGTTCGCCGGCGCTCGGCAGGTGGCCGAGCTGCGCGAGCACGAAGCCGGCGAGCGTCGTGTAATCGTCGCCGGAGCGCATGTTGCCGTGGCCCAGGAGCCGCTCGACGTCGTCGATCGACATGCTGCCGTCCACGAGCCAGGACGAGTCGTCGCGCGCAACCGCCTCGGGCACTTCCTCGCTCGCCGCCTCCGGCAGCTCGCCGGCGATCCCGGTGAGGATGTCCGAGGGCGTCACGATGCCCTCGATCGAGCCGTGCTCGTCAACGATCGCGGCGATGTGCATCTTCGACTCGCGGAACAGCTCGAGGAGCCGGAGAATGCGAGTCGATTCGTGCACGATGAGCGGCGTCCGCGCGCGCGCGGCGAGCTCGCCGGACT
>Ga0114129_10004051_pt1 | contig 20684 bp, 22 predicted proteins | sample RhiMetdeltSRZDD1_FD_80071 | JGI IMG/M metagenome (GOLD analysis project Ga0114129, IMG submission 80071) | Populus rhizosphere microbial communities from Tennessee, USA - Rhizosphere MetaG P. deltoides SRZDD1 (version 2) (version 2) | ecosystem: Host-associated > Plants > Roots > Rhizosphere >... | reverse complement strand
GTCGAGGCGTGCAAGGGGCTCAAATAACGATCACGGATCAACGTTCAACGTTCAACGCTCAACGTTCAACGTTCAACGCTCAACGTTCAGTTCAGCGCGAACACGAACAGATAACTCGAATTCTCGAGCTTGTCGAACTTCACGGGATGCAGGTGGCGCCCCCCGGACTGCACGGCCAGATACTGCTTCGGCCCGATCGCGTACGTCACCGGCGCGCCCTTCAGCGGCGTGCCGACGTTGAAGCGCCAGAGCTCCTCGAGCGTCTCGTCGTTATAAGCGACGACCCAGCCATCCTGTAACGCCGTAAACACCACGCCGCCCGCCGTGGCGGTCACGCCCGAGCGAATCTCGATGTCGGTCACCGCCTTGGCGAGCGGCTTGTGGTCGATCGCATCGAACGCGGTGATCGAGCCGTAGTACAGGTCGCTGCTGTACGTGCGCTTCTCGCTGTTCTTCTCGTCGATCCCGCCCTGGGGCGACAGGAAGGCGACGGCGGCGCCGTTTGCCGAGGAGCAGCCCTCGATGCCAACGCCGTAGGCGATGTGCTTCACCGGGTTGTAGGCGGTCGGCTGGTGCGCGATGCCGCCGTGCCAGGTCGGACACGTCCGCTTGGTGGGGTCGCCGCGCAGCGCGCGCGCGGCGCGATTGTAGACCTGCACGTCGAGCTTGGGATCGTAGTCGAGCGGCTTGCCGGTCCTGGGATTGAGTCCCTTCGTCCAGTTGAGATCGTTGACGTACTGCGCTCCCCGAAGGAATTCGCCGTTGGTGCGATCCAGCGAGTAGAAGAAACCGTTTCGCGCGAAGTGGCCGACGACCTTCCGGCTGCGGCCGTTGATCGTCGCGTCGTACAGCATGTGGACGCCGACTTCGTCGAAGTCCCACGAATCGTTCGGCGTGTATTGGAAGTACCACGCCAGTTTGCCGGTGTCGACGTTCACGGCGACCACTGAGTTGGTGTAGAGGTTGTCGCCGGGACGCGCCTGCGGATCGTAGATCGGGACCGGGTTGCCCGTGCCCCAGATCGTGAGCTTCGTCGCGGGGTCGTAGGAGCCGACCTGCCAGAGGCCGCCGCCGCCGGTCTTCCACGCGTTGTTCGTATCCTTCCAGGTTTCGCTGCCGGGATCGCCGGGCTTCGGCACGACGTACCAGCGCCAGAGCTCTTTGCCCGATCGCGCGTCGAGCGCCGCGATCCAGCCGCGTGTTTTCGCATCGCCCGCGCCGTTGGCGACGATCACTTTGCCGTCGGCGGTAATGGGCGCCGCGTTGAAACGTTCCTTCGCGCCGAATTCGTTGGTGGTCGCCACCATCTTGTCCCACACGATCTCGCCGGTGTTGCGGTTCATCGCAATCACGCGGCCGTCGGGCAGATTGGCGATGACGAGATCCTCCCACAGCGCGATGCCACGCGTACGCGGCAGATTCCCCTGATGCTTCACGCCGGGATCGGTCACCCAGACGAACTCGCCCTTGTTCGGACTGCGGCCGTCGATCTTGTAGATCGTGCCCCAGCCGTCGCTCGTGTACAGGAAGCCGTTGTCGACGAGCGGGTGGATCTCGTTCTCTGGACCGTTCTGCCCCACGTCCTGCATGCCGCCGAGCGCCATGGCCCAGACCAGCCGAAGATTCCGGACGCTGTCGCGGTTGATCTGCGTCAGCTTCGAGTACCGCGTGGACCCATAATCCCCGTTCATCATCAGCCAGTTGGGCGCCTCGTTCTGCGCGTTGAGCAGCCGGTCCGCGCTGACCGTCATGGTGTACTGGCCGGAGACGGTTGCTGCGGCAAACGCGGCAACGGACAGGCACGCCACGGCCGACGACAGGGTGTGCTTCATGCGCCGAATTGTATACATTTCAGAGTCCAGCTACCGTTTCTCGTCACAGACCGGACCGATCGCTCCCGACTCAGAACAAACGGGACCACCCTGATCGGTCTTCGAATCTCAGCGCACCTTGCGCCAGGAGCGCCCGCCGCCGTGCAGGTACTCGACAGCGCCGTCGGCGCCTCGAACCACGACGAAATGGGCTTGGTCGGGTACTTCGATTTCCGCGTCGCCGACCTTGACGAGCGCCGATTCGCGTGTCTGCTGCTTGAGAACGATCTTCCCGTCGCGGCCGACGATCTCCATCGTGCGGGCACCTTGAGAGTAGGTGCCGATGTAGTCGTGGATTTCCGCAGCGCCGAACGTTGTCGCCGGTCGCGATGGCGTCGGTTTCGCCGGCTCGAGTGACAGTACCGTTTCCATCGCCTTGTTCACCGTGCGGCTCATGCCGGTGCCGGTCCGATTGGCGAGAACGACGACGCCGAAGTGGCGCTCCGGAACCATCAGAATCATCGAGCCGTAACCGCTGCGCGACCCGCCGTGCCGGACGATTTCGACACCGCGAGATCTGACGATTTCCAATCCGTACCCGTACTGCGCTTCGCTGCCCGGTATCTTCACGCGCGGCGTGCTGAGCGTCGTGATCAGCGTGGGCGACAGCACTTGCGTGTTGTCGAGTCTTCCGCCGTTGACGAAGGCGACGACGAACCGCGACAAGTCGCTGACGTTGGAGAAGATCGATCCAGCTGGCCACGATGCCGTGTTGTTCGCAGCAGGGCGGACGACCTTGGGACCCTGCGGCGTTTCATCGTGTCCGAGGGCGAGCGGATAGGTCATCGCCAGCAACGGCCGCAGCGTCGTGCGCGTCATGCCGAGCGGCTTGAAGAGCCCGCCGTCCATCTGGTCGGCATATGGCTTGCCGCTGAGCGATTCGACGAGGAACCCGGCCAGCCAGAAGCCTGGATTCGAATAGGAATAGATCTTCGAGGGCTCTGTGAAGAATCGCGACTCGGTCCACGATCGAACTTCTTTTTCGAGTGCCGACTCGTCGCTGCTTCCGAACATCGGCGCCTCGTCGAGGAATCCCGCAGTGTGCGACAGCAGCTGATGCGCGGTGACTTGCGCAATCTTCCCGTTCAACCCCTTGACGTACCCGCCAATCGGCCTGTTGAGGTCGATCGCGCCTTTCTCGGCCAAGCCGACCAGCGCCGTCGCTGTGAACATCTTTGTTGTCGACCCGAGCCGGAACAACATCTCGGGCCGCAGCGGCTCGTTCGTCTCGACGTTCGCGACGCCAAACCCGCGCGAGTAGATCACCCGATCGCCCAGGACGACGGCGATGGCGGCGCCAGGCGTCTGCGTGTCGTGCATCTCCTTTTGAGCGGTGGCTTCGACGGCGGAAAAATCGAAGGAGGTGTTCGATGTCTGCGCGGTAAGCCGGGTCTGGACGAGCAGAAGAATGACAGGAAAGACCGCCAACAATCGACGTCGTGTCATGGCGGGCCGGATGGTATCAAAGTTCAAGTCCGCGCGACTGACCCGTTTCTGTCGCCGAGGCCGCGATCGTCACAGTTCAGCGCGTGACGCTCGATCCGCGCGTTTTCAGTTCTGCATCCAGATCATGATCAGGCTGCGCGACCGCACTAAAACCACTCGCGCTCGCGCCACCAGGTTTCCTGCGCGGGCCCGTACGACTCGGACATATCATCGAACCCGATGGCGGAGAGCAATTCTTCCGGCGAAAAGGGCTTTTGCAGGTAAACGGCGCCGAGCTCGTCGGCATCGCGGCGGATCACCGGATCATCCCACCCTGACACGATCACGACGCGGACCTCGGGGAAACGGTCGCGGGCAAGAAGACCGAGCTGCAGACCGTTGAACGCGCCAAGCCGGACGTCCGCGATCATGACGTCCGGAAGGCAGGCGCGAAGTTGAGCTCTGCCGTCGAGGAAGTCACTCGACGTGACGACCTCATAGCCCGCGGCTTGTAGCCATCGTTTAGTCAGCGCCAGAGTCTGGACGTCATCGTCAATAATCAGCGCGCGTCGCATGGCGGACCTCCTCAGTCAGTTGTCATCGCAGTCGCCTCGCATCAGTCGTCAAGCCGACGTGGACGTGATGAACGTGTCGACGAGATCGGCGCGCCGCCATCCGCGCCGGACTTCTCCGCGGAGCTCCTCGTGCGCGCGATCGGGCGGAAGCGCCGACTTGTACGGGCGGACAGTCGTCAACGCGTCGTACACGTCTGCGATTCCAATGATCTGCGCCAGCAGGGGAGTCGAATCGCCGCGCAAGCCATCGGGGTAGCCGCTTCCATCGAGCCGTTCGTGATGGTGGCGCACGATGCCGCGCACTCGGCTGAGCGATCGGAGACCTCCACAGAGACGATCCCCGACGATCGTGTGCTGCTGCATGCGCTGGTACTCCTCGCGCGTGAGCGGAGCCGGCTTCAACAGCAGAGCATCGGGCACGCCGATCTTGCCGATGTCGTGCAGGAATCCGCCGTACTCGAGCGCCGCCAGGTCCTGCTCGTCGAGCCCCAACTCGCGACCCAGTCGAACCGAGTACTCCGCCAGCCGCTGACAATGGCCCAGGGTGTAGGCATCGCGTGCCTCGACCGTCTCGCCGAGCATCAGCATGACCGCTTCCGCCGACTCCAGTTCGTCTGTATAGCGCTTGAGACGCACGAGCGAACGGACGCGCGCTCGCAACTCCGTCGTGTTGACCGGCTTGGTGAGGAAGTCGTCGGCGCCGGCCTCGAGCCCGCGCAGCTTGTCCTTGGAATCTCGAAGGGCCGTCACCAGGACGATCGGAATCAACCGCGTGGCGGTGGCTTCCTTCAGCATCCGGCAGGTTTCGAAGCCATCCCTGCCGGGCATCATCACGTCCATCAGGACGACATCGGGATGCTCGCGCGCGACGAGCTCGAGGGCCTCGTCACCATTAGTGGCGGTACGAACCACATGCCCGTCTCGGGCCAGCATTTGAGTCAGGAGACGCAGATTCACCGGACAGTCGTCGACGACGACAACCTGGCCGATCGGGAGGGCGCGGTCCTGGAGCGCGCGGGCGATTGCGGCACTATGGTCGTCGGCGCGCGCGGTCGGCCCCATGCTGGAGAGCCGCATGGTGGCTTGTGCAGCAGGTGCGGAGGTTCCGTCATGAGATGCGTCGATACCGCCTGCGTCGCCGATTGGAGCCGACGCCCGTGCATCGACAGCGGCGGCTGGCGTCGGATGCCCCGTCAGCAGTAACGAAACGGCCTCGACGACTTCGTTCAGCGTCGACGGCTTTTCGAGAAACGCTTCGTTCTCCCAGAGGATCGCTTTTCGATCGAACAGCCTGTCTGCGTACCCGGTGAGGTACAACACTTTGAGATTGGGATGAGCCTGCCGGAGACGTCTCGCCAACTCGTAGCCATCCATGCGCGGCATCATCACGTCGGTGAGCAGCAAGTCGATCGGCCCGCATCTTCCCGCAACGTCGAGCGCTTCTTCCCCGTCGGCGGCAACCGTCGTCGCATAACCCGCATTGCGCAGCAGCTCGTCGACAAACGCACGCATCGACAAATCGTCGTCGACGATGAGAACGTGGCCACGCGGCGTGCTGGAAGCGCGTAACAATCTGCTCATCGATGCGCGAAGTTCATTGAGCAACCCGTGGATCTGCACCATGACCCCCTATGAGGCGAAACGATTGATGGCGAAGCGTCGAGTGTCGATAGGCTGACGCCTATGTGCAACCATGTGCAATCTCTGTCGTCAATCCAGACAGTTCGATGGGGGGCGATCAGGTACGAAGCAGGATGTCTGCCAACGCGTCGAGCTTTACTCGCTGCGCAGCGCCTCCGTTGGATCGACGCTCGTCGCGAGACCGAACAGCATCCCTTCGAGATATCGCGTCGTCATCGCTTGTTGATGCGGACGAGACCGAACCGGGCTGAACGTCGATGGCGAACGTCCACTATAATCCGCGCACATCGCGACCCGGCGAGACGAGCGCCGCGCTCCGAACAGGACCGTCGCGAAAGACAACGTGTCCGGCGAGAGTCGACGAAATCGAGCGGATGTCGCTGCTCGTGGAACAGGGAATGCGCGAGGGCGCAGTCGGCGAGCTGGTGTGGAACGACGGCAAGCCCGTGAGCGGTGGCGCTGCCGCTCCGGGCGGCGTGATCCGACGTTGATGTGAAATCAGTGCTTCGCCGGCTGAGGGATCTTCAACATCTGACCCGGCTTGATCTTGTCCGGGTCGCTCAGCTGATCTTTGTTCGCATTGAAGATGTCCATATACGCGTTGGCGTCGCCGAGATGCTGTTTGGCAATCTTCGACAACGTATCGCCCGCCTTGACGGTGTATGTGACCTCATGGGTTTGCGCACCACCGGTCGCCTGAATGTCGGCAACGATGTCGGTTTTCCATTCAGGAATGGTCTTTATGGCATCCCAGATCTTGTTGGCCTCTTCCTGCGTGCGCGTCGTGCCTTTAAAGTACAGCTTGCCGTCGCGCTCTTCGATCGTTCCCTGCCAATTCACGTCTTTCGCAACTTTCCCTGCCCAGGCGTACTTACCGCTCAGTCCCATGGTGATGCCCCCTATGCGAACGAGCGGAAGCAATAGGCCTGCCGCACGCGCCGATGATCGCTGATACCTCCCGCTCTGTTCGCGAGGCGCTGATCGTCATCGGCTCGTTCGTTGTCTTGTCAATGGTGGCCACGTGGCCTCTGGTGCGCCATCTGGGGAATGCGCTGCCGTCGGACCTCGGCGATCCGCTGTTGAACTCATGGACGCTTGGCTGGGTGGCCGATCGATTGCGGCACGGTCTCGTCGGACTCTGGAGCGCCCCGATTCTCTTCCCCGTGCAGTATGCGCTCGGACTCTCAGAAAACCTGATTGGCATCGCCATGTTCGTCGCGCCGGTGATCTGGATAAGCGGCAACCCGATCCTCGCCCACAACGTCGCATTCGTTCTGAGCTACGCGCTTGCCGGGTCAAGCATGTACCTTCTCGTCCGAGCGCTGACGGGTCGCCGCGACGCGGCAGCCATCGCGGGAATGATCTTCGCTTTTGCACCGATTCGAGCGTCCTACCATTCGCACCTCCACACTCTGATGTCAGGATGGATGCCGCTGTCGCTGTGGGGCCTGCATCGGTACTTCGCCGCGCGCTCGATACGATCGCTCGCGGTGTTCGTGGTCGCCTTCGCGCTGCAGGCCTGGTCGAACGCCTACTTTCTGTACTTTCTTGCGATTCCTGTGGTCGCGGTCGTCGTGTACGAGCTCGCGGCGAGATTGGGGCCGGCAGGCGTCGATCGTCGGCTGATCTGGCAGCTGGCAGCTGCGGCAGCGACGATTCTTCTGCTGATTGCCGCGATGGTCGTCACGTACGCGACGATTCGCCGGCTGTACGGCCTGCATCGCTCGTACGGCGACTGGCGGATGTTCAGCGCCGATCTCAGATCGTATGTGTCGGTCATCGATGACGTGTCCGTTTGGCGGTCGTGGCTGTCGGGCGACCGCGCGCCGGAGCGGCAATTGTTCCCCGGGTTGATCGCGCTGCTCCTCACTGCTGTGGCGCTGTGGCGCAGGCCGCGCCGCTCCGTCGCCACGCTCTACGCGACAATCGGCGTCGTCGCGCTGCTGCTCTCGCTCGGTCCGGAGCCGCGAGTCTGGACGCATCGTCTGCCGCTGCCCGGTCCATTCCTGTTACTGACTCATGTCGTCCCGGGTCTCGACGGTATCCGCGCTCCCGCGCGTCTTGCCGTCCTCGTGCTGCTGTCGGTGAGTGTGCTGGCTGGCTTTGGCGCAGCGCGTCTGCTGGCCGCGTGGCCGCGACCGCGTCCGTGGCTCGTGCCCATTGTTCTCGCGCTCGTATTCGTTGAGGGCTTGGCGGTGCCACTGCACCTCGTTGCGTTCGATCCGAAGGGCCGACCGAGCGATCGGCCGCTGTATGCATGGCTTGCTCGTGAGCCGCCGGGCGCGGTGCTGGAGTTACCCATTCACGACTGGTCGATTGCGCCGACGCTCACATATCAATTCGCGACGCTCACGCATCACCATCCGATCGTGAACGGCTACAGTGGCTATGGAGCCGCGTTGCAGGCATTCCTCGGCGGCTCGGCCTCGCCGTTGAACGAGCTCGAGAGGATGAGCGACGTCCTCGCGATGCTTCGATCGTTGGGCGTTCGCTCCGTCGTCGTTCACCCGCGCGATTACGACGATGCGAGGGTTGGAACGTTGACGGCGGCCGCGATTCGGTCGGCATCGTCTGACGTCGTCGCCGAGCAGCGCTTCGAGGAGGCCACGGCTTTTCGATTGCGCGCAGCGGACATGGCCTCGCCCATGATGCAGCGCGAGAGCGCCGAGATCGATCTCCGTCCCCTGTCGGTGACGGCATCCGACAACGAAGATCGTGTTCGGATGGCGATCGACGGCGATCCGGCGACGCGCTGGTTGACCGGACGTCCACAGAGTGGCTCGGAGTGGGTGAGGATCGCGCTCGATCGGCCTCGCGACGTGACGCGGATTGTCCTTGGCTTGCACCCGCGCAGCATCAGCGACTATCCACGAGAGCTCGTGGTCGAAAGCCTCAATGACGGCCGCACCACGGTTCTCTACAAAGGCGCCGTGCTGATTCCTCTCGGTCGGAGCATCACGGGAAGCCAATCATCGCCCGACATCGCGATCGATCTTCCGTCGAACGTCACGCAGACGCTGACGCTCAGACAAACAGGCAGCTCGAGACGATGGTGGTCGATTCACGAGGTGCGCGTCTGGGGCCGGTGATCTCTCAGGGATGGTAGAGTAGCCTCTTGTGTTGAAGGACACTCTGTTTCGGGTGCCGCGCGCTGCGGGACTCCAACTCCTCCATCGCCGCGGCGAGGGCGACGGTCGCGAGCTGACGAGTTGGCGGCTCCGGCTCGATGCCGGCGGTGCAGAACGCTACGTGGCGCCGGGCGAGGAAACCGTTGTCGTCCTGCAGGAAGGTCGCGGAACGTTCGAATCCAGCGGCGAGCGATGGAACGTGAGCCGCGCCAACGTGTTCGCCGAGCGCGCGACGGCACTGCTCCTCCCGCCCGGCTACGCGCTGACGGTGCGGGCCGAAGCGCCGCTCGAGGCGATTCTCATTTCGGCTCCCTCGACTGCGAGCGGAACACCAGTCCTGATACGTCCCGACGCCGTCGTGGCGCAGACGCGAGGGCGCGGCCAATATACGCGCGACGTCCACAACGTCTTCGTCACCGACACGCACGCGCAACGTCTGCTCGTCGGCGAAACGTTCAACCCGCCTGGCCACTGGAGCAGCTATCCGCCGCACAAACACGATGGGCGCGATGGGGAGCCGGTGCTCGAGGAGGTCTATCACTACCGCATCGATCCGCCGCAGGGATTTGGGGTCCAGATGCTGTATGCGGCGGAGGGCGAGTCGATCACGCACGCGGTGCGTGATGGCGATGCGGTCCTGTTGCCTTACGGATACCATCCCGTTTCCGCCCCGCCCGGCTATCGTTTGTACTACCTGTGGGGGATGGCCGGAGCCGAGCGCAAACTGGCTCTGCACGAGGACCCTGCGCATCGCTGGATCCACGACGCGCAGTGACCTCCGTCCCTGGCGGCGACCTCCGTCGCCGGTTTTTATAATCGACCGGTGATCGACGACCTGCTGGGCGACGTTCGCTACTTGAATCTTACCTTCGTGTCCTTCGTGTCCTTTGTGGTGATTTCAACTCGCCCTACGAACATCTGCGAATCGCTCTAAACTACCGCAATGTCCGACCCGCTGATCCGAGACATCTCGGACACGGCCCGCTGGATGGCGGTGTATCGCGCGCGGGAGACCGAACGGACCGACGCGGTGTTCCGCGATCCATATGCGCGCGCGCTGGCGGGAGAGCGCGGTGAGGAGATCGCGAAATCGGCCGGGTTCGGGCCGGAAAATGACTGGCCGTTTGTCGCCCGGACGTACCTCTTCGATCGCTTCGTGGCGGCGCAGGTAGAGGCGGGCACCGATTGCGTTGTCGATCTGGCCGCCGGCCTCGACACCCGTCCGTACCGGATGGCTCTGCCTTCGTCGCTTCGGTGGGTCGAAGTCGATCTGCCCGAGATTCTCGATTACAAGGAAGCGATCCTTGGCGACGCGAAGGCAACCTGCGCCGTGGAGCGGGTACGCCTTGATTTGTCGAACACGGACGCCCGACGCGGCCTCTTCGCGCGGCTCGATCGCAGCGCTACCAGCGTGCTGGTCATCTCTGAAGGATTGGTGATCTACTTGATGCCCGCCGAAGTTGGCGCCCTTGCGCAGGACCTCGCCGCGCCGCCGTCGTTCCGCCGTTGGGCCGTGGACATCGCGTCACCCGGTCTCCTCGACATGCTCAAGAAGCGGATGGGCGCAGCCGTCGAGGAAGCCGGCGCGCCGTTCCTGTTCGCGCCGCCCGAGGGGCCGCCGTTCTTCGAGCAGTTTGGATGGAAGCCGCAAGCGGTCCGCTCGATCATGAAGACAGCCGCGAAGCTCGAGCGGCTCCCGATGATGCTCAGAATGTTTGCGATGTTCCCGGAGTCTGCAGGTGCACAGGGCTCACGACCCTGGTCGGGTGTCTGCCTTCTGGAGCGGTAGGCGGCGCTCGAGCCGGGCGTAGATCGACATCACCGGATGATGCGACTCTTCGAGCGCGTTCAGAATCTCGTTCCGGTCAGGGCCTCGCGCCATCTCGATCAGCCGCGCGAGCATCGCGAACCACAGCGACCGTAGGTTGCGATCGCTGTCCTCGTGCCGGAGAAACTCCACCAGCGCGCGAAGCGCCCGCGCGCGCACGGGGCTCGACGGCATCAGCTCGATGAGCCCCACCAAGAGCACGCTCTTCTGATACAGGTAGTCACGCGGCGCAGCTTCCCGGATGCCGGTCCACTGCTCGATCCCGGTCAGCAGGCGCTCGGCCTGGTTGCGCCACTCCTGCGTCACACGGACGTCGAGGCCGACGGGCGTCTTGTCGCGCCCGCGCAATCGGAGCCACTCGTCGCGCAGCCGCCGCGCGTCAGGCGTCTGCCAGTAGAAGTCCAGGCGTGCCGGTGCGAAGATCCGCGAAGGCTTCAGCGCCGCACTGTCGATCGGTTTCACGTCGAGATCGGCATGGAGGAGCGTCAACGCCGCATTGAACGCCGGCGCCGTCAATGGCTCCGTTATGCTGTCGCCGCACCGCGGTCCCTTCAACTGTGTGGTCAGATAATCGCGAAGCGACAGCATGACGTCCCATCCGGCTACGCCGATGTCTCTGTGCGCCTTCTGGAGGTCGGCCATCCGTGAGACGGTTTCGAGGCTCGCAACGGAGAAGCCGCGCGCGTCGGGGTGAACGCCCTGCAGGATCGTGCGAATGACCCCCTCGAGGTAGATCGCTTCGTCCGGGCGCGGCCGGAACCGCTGCACCGCCATCGCGACCGCCGGCACTTCGCTCGGCAGATGCGCGCGCCAGAGATAGAACTCGAGAAACCAGAGGCCCTCTGCGCGATTCGATCCAAACGTCGTGCGCGCCAGATAGCTGAGCGCCGTGTAGTAGTCGTCGACCGCGGGGACGAGCGGTCCATCGCAGACCGGCGACGACACGTTGAGATCGATCCACTCGAAGAGCTCGCGCGCCCGCCGTGGATCGACGAACGCCATCAGCTGTGCCGCGCGCGCCTGCAGCGAAACGCGGCTCAGTCCGGTTGCGGACGCCTGACGCTGCGCGCCCTGACGCGTGTCGACGGGGAGGTCGGGGAGCGACGACATCCGATACTCGTCGCGTGCGCTCTGCGCGCGCTGGAACGCTTCGTCCAGGAGCTCGACCTTCTTCGCGTTGCTCACTTGCGACAGTCCGGCGAGCCGGATGAGCGCGTCTGCGGAGAATTCGGCGGGGACCGCGCGTGCGTCCGCAATGAGTGTGTCGATCCGCGGATCGCGCGCCCGTCGTTCCTGGGCGAAGGTCGAGGCTGTGCACGCGGGCACCAGCGCCGCCAACAGGAGGCCGCGTGCGAATCGCATCATCGTGCCTGGAGGTTAGGACGATCGGTTGTGGCAGTCAGCCGGCGATAGTCTAGCCGGTTCCCTTCACCCTTGCCTTGAAAATCGGGTATGGATCCACGGCGCGGCCCTTCCACCATTGGCGATCGCCACTCAGCTCGATGACGGCGAAGTGTAAATGCGGCGTGTTCGCAGGCGCATTGCCCGACGTGCCGACGTAGCCGATGACGTCGCCCGCAGCGACCGTCTGCCCTTCGTGCAGGCCGGCTGCGTACCGCTCGAGGTGGGCGTAGTAATAACAAACCTGTCCGCCCGGATCGAACTGATAGATCGTGATGCCGCCGGCCTTGCTGAGGAATAGCTTCGCGATGGTGCCGCCTTCCACCGCGTGGACCGGAGTATTCCGTGGCGCCAGCAGATCGGCGGCCTCATGCGCTCGCGATCCTCGCCGTTCCTGGAAGCTCCCCTTCATCTGCTCAACGTCGATGCGATCGAGGGGCATGCGGAGCGGCGGCGCGCTGATGCTACCGGTGGTCGGCACCGCATGCGTCCTTGGCGGAGGTGGTGGCGCAGGCGGTGCGACGCGCGCGCTCGGCTCGACGACCGGTGTAAACGGCGTCGTCCTGCTAAGGTCCGGCACTACTGGCGCGGTCGGTTCGGTCGCGTCTGCCTTCAGACGGACCTCCTCCGGTACGGGCGGGCCGTAGTGATGAAGGCCCCACTCGACCAACATGCCCGCGCAGAATGCCACGAACAGTGCCGAAAGGGGCACCATTGGTCGCCGATGTCTGCGGTTCACTGGAAGCGCACGGGCGTGCCCGGCTTCACGAGCGCCGCGACGCGCACCGCGTCCCAGTTCGTCAGACGGACACAACCATGAGATTCAGTGTGCCCGACGTGGCCCGGCTCAGGCGTGCCGTGCAATCCGTAGTGCTCGAGGCTCAACGAAATCCAGACGACGCCCACCGGATTGTTGGGACCAGCCTTGATCGTCGCCTTCGTGTCGCTGGCTTTCGCATCCCAGAACAGATCGGGATTGTAGTGAAACACGGGATGCCAGCTGACGCCGGTGACCTTGAAATCGCCTGGCGGCAACGGATCGTGTTCACTCCCAGTCGTAACCGGCGCGAAGAAGACGACCGAACCGTCCGCGCGCGTCGCGCGCAGAGCCGATTCCTCGCGCGAGACCTGGATTGACACCGCACCCGCGGCAGGATCGGGCGTCGGCTTTGCTGCCGGATCGAACGGCGTCACGCCCGGCACACGAATCTGACGTCCGGCAGTCAGCGACAGTCCGGGGTTCAACTGTTGGATGAGCGCGGGTGATGCATGAAACCGTTCCGCGATCGCTTCGAGTGGGGACTGATACGCGAGCTCCGGCAGCTTCGCCTGTTCGGTGAGGTTTCGGGGAATCTTTTTTTCGTACGGTCCCTTGAGATCGCCTTCGGTGATCGTGTAGCTCACAGTCGTCGGCTCGGCCTGATCTCCTCCGAGCGCCTTCCATGTGTCGCACTCGGGTTTGCCGGTGACGTTCAGTTTCCGCGCGTCCTGCAGCGCGGCGATCGCGTGCGTGAAGTTGACGCCAGGCTTGCCGTCGATTTGTCCAGCCGAGAATCCTTCGCGATCGAGGAGGACCTGAAACGACAGATAGTCGCCACACGGCAATGCAGCGATTGCAGGGGCTTTCGGCTTTGGCCGCGACCGGGCTTTCCGAGGGTGCGCCGCCGCCGCTACGTTGGCCGCCAAGAGAATACAGCCGAGTAGTCGAACAATACGGGTGCACATATCCGAAGGATGTGCACGACGCATGCCTCAAGGGATAATCAGCGGGCTTCTGATGTTTTCCCATCAGCGCATGATTTGCCTTCCCCATCGGGCGTGGACGGCGCCTGCTTCGGCCGAAGTTGTTGATTCCGCCGTCGCCGGCATCGAGGCGGGTCGTGTGCTCTTTCTGCCTGAGCTTGGGTTTAGCAGAGCGCTGCCCGAAGCCGCGCTGTTCACGCCGGCGATCCTTGGCACCTCGAAGAACGCGAGCTTCGACCCCTCGACCGGACGGCTGGGAGGCACGACCGCCACCGGGAGCGACGCGGACGTTCTCGGTCGGTTCCTTCGCCGATTCAGCGATGCCGCGGCCGCGCTCGTGCACGAATTGCTGCCTCGCTATCGCGACACGATCATTCGCGGCCGCGCCAGCTTTCGACCCGCCGAAATCGCCGGGCGCGCTTCGTCGTGGCGCAAGGACGATACGCGGCTGCACGTGGACAGCTTTCCAGCGACGCCAACAGGCGGCCGGCGTATTCTGCGCGTGTTCTGTAATGTGAACCCGGACGGGAAGGTTCGTGCCTGGCGGATTGGCGACGAGTTCGAAGCGGTGGCCCGTCGCTTTCAGGGGACCCTGAAGCTGCCGCTGCCTGGCAGCGGCCATCTTCTCGCGCTGCTGCGCGTGACGAAGAGCCGGCGGTCCGCCTACGACGCGCTGATGCTGCAGCTCCACGATCGAATGAAGGGTGACGAAACCTTCCAACGCACATCGCCGCAATCAGCGATCGATTTCCCCGCGGGATCGACGTGGCTCGCGTTCACCGACGCTGTGAGCCACGCCGCGACGGCAGGCCAGTATCAGCTGGAGCAGACGTTTCTCCTGCCGGTTTCGGCGATGGAGCATCCCGAGCGCTCGCCGCTCAGAATCCTCGAGCGGCTCAAAGGGAGAGCGCTCACCAGCAGTTGGTAAGTTGGTCGGTTGGTAAGTTGGTAAATCAATTACCACATTACCAATTGACCAAGTTACCAATTGCGCTATCTCAGCACTGTCGCCTTCACTTCCACCGTCACCTGACGATCTCCGATCGGATCCGCGGACTGCGCCGTGACGATCGGTTTGCCGTTCTCGAGAATCACAGACATCTGATCGTGCAGAGACGTGCTGACGACCGTGCCGCGCGCCGGTTGCTGATTGGTCCCTTCGAGCGGCGCCGGCCAGTCGTACTGCAGGTTGAACCCCAATCGAATCTTTCCATCCGTAAGCAGCGTGGGGGTCGCGTCCACGTTCAAGGGGACAGTCCCCACCTGGATGACCTGTGACTGGGTCCGGATCGAGCCGGTGCGTTCATCTGCCACCAGCAAGGTGAGAGTGCGTTTGATGGCCGCCGCGCCGCCGCGCTGATCGGTGATCGTGAAATCGATCTTGATGTTGATCGGTTGCCCTTCGCGGCGCGGGGCGGGCGGGGTCGGAATCGCCGTCCGCACGGGCGCGGCGCCAGGCTGGTCGGCGCGCTGTATCTGGGCTGGCGGCGGCGTCGAGGCGGGTGGCTGCGCCACCACCGGAACCGTCCCACCGAGAAGTGCTGCGAGAACGAGGGTTCGAGCATTCACTGGCGATCTCCTTCTATGGTCGTTGCTCGTTGATCGGTAGTGGATCGACGGCGATCGGCACGATGGCGTCGAGCTGGGACACTGTTATCGATTCCGTAGAAAGTGCCTCAATCCCGAGCGGCGCAACCTGGATCGGCTGTGGTGACAGCGGGTCGATCCCGGCGGCGCGAATCACGTCGGCCGTCGGATCGGCTCTTGTCCGTGGGCCGTTCCGCACCGGCCTCACGTCCGGTCTGTTGATCGGCGAAGCGTTCGGAGGTGCGCTTGGTTGGACCTGCCGCCCAGCAATGTCTGGGGGTGCGGACGGGCCTGGCCTCCGTGGCGCCGCTTGACTGCTCTGAATATTTTCCGCGGTTTGAAAACCTGGAATGCGCAGCGGCAAACCGCGCGCGACGAAAACCGCGAGCACGATCGCTGCTGCCGCACCCAGCGGGGCAACGACCCACAGCGCACGCCACCCGCGGCGTGGGCGGCGATCGAGCCTCGCGATCACGCGCGCGCGGAAGTCGCTGGACAGTTGACCCGCCGTCATCTCATGCGCCACTTCGTCGATCAGACGATCCAGACGTTCATCCGACATTGGCGTAGCCCTGCTGCCGCAGCTGCGCGCGCACGGCGCGTCTCGCCTCGGACACGCGCCATTTGATCGTGCCGACCGGCGTCTTCAGCATCGTCCCGATCTCGTCGTAACTGTATTCACCGGACTGCGCGAGCAGCAGCGCATCGCGCAGCTTCGGGGAGAGCATTCGAATGGCTCGCTGCATATCCCGCCGCAGCTGGTGATGTGCGGTCGTGCCTTCCGGTGTGGGGCCGGCAGCGGCGATGTTCTCGAGCACCGTTTCCGCCTCCTCCTGATCCTTCGGCGCAACCATCCGGCCCCACGCGCGCCTGAGACTTCGCCGCCGGTTGATCGCCTGATGCCACGCGATGGTCAGCAGCCATGTCTTGAAGCTCGCGTCGCCGCGGAAGCTGTCCAGCCGCCGGAACGCGAGCAAGAACGCGTCTTGCGCCGCATCCTCCGCGTCCGCGTGCGAGCCCAGCGCGGCGAGAGCGGCGCGAAAGACCGCCGCCCGATGCCGTTCGACCAGTTCGCCAAACGCGGCAGGATCGCCCTGCCTGGCCCGCGCGACCAGGTCGACATCGCTCACACAGACTGTAGACACGCCGGCGGCTTCCCTGGTTGGGCTGAGGGAAGAGCTAGATGGGGAGGACAGCTTAGTCGCGAACGGCTTTGATGATCGCTTCCATGTGAACGAGGTACTTCTCGAGCGCGCGGCGGCCGGCTGCGGTCAGTCGGTATTCGGTTCGCGGCACGCGGCCGTCGAACGACTTTTCACAGGTGATGTACTCCGCGTCCTCCAGTTTGCGCGCGTGGACGCTCAGGTTGCCGTCCGTTGTCTGAAGCAGCCGTTTGAGATCGTTGAACGTCAGCCGTTCGTTCACGGCGAGCGCGCTGACGATGCCAAGCCGCAGCCGCTCGTGAATCAACCGATCGAGCTCCAGCGGACTCTGCTTGTTCGCCGTCGCTTCGGACTTCGGGCTTCTGACTTCAGCCTTCGTACTTCCAACTTCTGACTTCTTGGTCGCCGTTGAAGCTCTAGCCACCGTATCTCCTCGCGATAATCGTTCCAAACAGAATGTGAAGGCCGCCGAATCCAGCGGCCATCAGCCAGTGGCCCCACGCCGCGGGCGCGGCAAACGCAACCGTGCCGAGCGCCATGAAGCAGAGTCCCATGATCGGCACGACTCTCACCGAGAACGCTCCGCCGGTTGCGACGGCCGTGCCGTACAGGAGCAGCCAGCACCCCGGCAGCCGCGCCATCAGTCCCATCACGACGAAGACCGGCGTGAGGATCATGCCCGCAACGAGCGGCGGCAAAAAGGCGAGCGCGAACCTCACCGCGGGTGCGGTTTTCGACAGCGGTGTCCCCGATCGCTTTGACTTGATCGAGATCGCGACGAGCGCGATCACCATCGCGACCGCCGCGTCGGCGGACCAGATCATCGCCCAGCGGACGGTATCGTCCGGCGGCCCCGCGATCGGGGCGGTGACGAGCGCGCTGATCCCCATCAACACTCCGCCCCAGCCCGGCACCGCCGTGAACTCGCTGGCGCGTGCCATGGCCTCGCGGATAAAGCGCAGGTTCTCGAGAGCATGCGCGTGGATCGGCTCCGGCTGAGGCACTAAGGACTTTATAGCATAGAGCTTGGGCGGTCGGGTGGGTTAAAGCGAAGGCGGATTACTGGGCGCGGAGCAACAAGACAGGAATCTTGACGAGATGCCGCACGCGGTCGGCCGTCGCGCCGAGGAGCACGTCCTTGATGAAGCGATGACCGTGCGTCGACATGGCGATTAAATCGACCGAGCGGTCTGCCGCCACTTTGATCAGCTCGGTTGCGGGATCGCCCATCGCCAGACACGTATCGACGGTGAAGCCGCGGCCGGTCAGCTCCGCGCGCAGCGATTCGAGATACGCGCGGTCTGCGGTCATTTCCTCCGATTCGCGCAATTTCAACTCATCGAAGTGGCGCGCGGCCCAGCCGTCCGCGACGTGCACGAGGAGCAGCGACGCGCCGGTAAGCCGCGCCAGCTCCGTCACGTGCGAGACGATGGTTTTGTCGGCGGCCGAGTTCTCAACCGCGATGAGGATTTTCCGGTACATCACAGCGCCATGAACGTCTGGTACAACAGATAGACATTCAATGCGGCGATGATAACCGCAACGCCCCATGCCAGCGCCTTCACCCACGGCGGATTTGTGAAGGGCCCCATCTTGTGCGGATCGCTCGTGAACATCACGAGCGGAAACACCGCAAACGGCAGCTGGAGGCTGAGGACCACCTGGCTGAGGATGATCAACGGGCCAGTCCCCGCGTCGCCGTAGAGGGCGATCACGATCACGGCCGGTACGATGGCGATGAGACGCGTGACCAGTCTGCGCAGCCACGGCCGGATCCGCAGGTTGATGAATCCCTCCATCACGATCTGGCCGGCGAGCGTCCCGGTGAGCGTCGCGTTCTGCCCTGAACACAGCAGCGCCACCGCAAACAACACGCTCGCCATCGTCGTGCCGAGGAGCGGCGAGAGCAGTTTATAGGCGTCGCCGATCTCGGCAACGTCCTGGTGCCCGGTGCCGTGGAACGTCGCGGCCGCCATGATCAGGATCGCGGCGTTGATGAAGAGCGCGAACATCAACGCGACGGCCGAATCGATGGAAGCAAATCTGATCGCCTCACGCTTTCCTTCGAACGTGTCGCCGTATTTTCGCGTCTGCACGATCGAGGAATGCAGATACAGGTTGTGCGGCATCACAGTCGCACCGAGGATGCCGATGGCGATGTACAGCATGCTCGGATTGCGAAGGACCTCCGCGGTCGGAACGAAGCCGCCGGCCACCTCAAGGATGGCCGGCTTCGAAAGCCACAGCTCGATGGCGAACGAGCCGGCTATCAAGGCGATGAGCGCGATGACGAGCGCTTCGACGTAGCGAAAGCCGCGATGCTGCAGAAACAGCACGATGAGCACATCGAGGGCCGTCAGGCAGACGCCCCAGATCAGTGGAAGGCCGATGAGAAGGTTCAGCGCGATGGCGGCACCGATGACCTCGGCGAGATCGCACGCCGCGATCGCGACCTCGCACAGCAGCCACAAGACGATGGTGACCGGCCAGGAGTAGCTGTCGCGGCACGCCTGAGCGAGATCACGTCCACTGGCGATGCCGAGACGCGCCGAGAGGGCCTGCAGCAAGATCGCCATCAAGTTGGAAAGCATGATGACGCTGAGCAGGGTGTAACCGTACCGCGCGCCGCCTGCCAGGTCAGTCGCCCAATTGCCGGGGTCCATGTACCCGACGGCGACGAGGTACCCGGGACCCGCAAAAGCAAACAATTTGCGCCAAAAGCTGGCGGTAACTGGAATTGCGATCGAGCCGTGTACTTCGGGAAGACTCTGACTCGTAGACGGTTGACGCCACCCGCGATCGGGCGTCGCACCGATTTCCGTGGCCATTCCCCTTAATTTTGAGTCATCAAAATCTCGAAGTCAAGGCAAGACTGCCCGTCTAAACGAGCAAATCAGCAAGACGACGCCACGACGTGCATCTCTGTCACTCGGGCCGGCGCGGCGATAGTCCGTCCACAATTGTGTAGTCCAGCGGCACGGTAAACAGCTCTGACGCCGGTTCGCCGCGCGTGATTCTCGTCAACCGGTATTCGACGTCGCCGGTCCGGGGATCGCGATGCCGCATGAGGACCACTACGCTCAATTCGGGCGATTCCCACTGCTCGCTCGTGATCTCGATTGGGCGATCGTTGCCGATCCGGCCGACCGGAATAGTCGTGACCGTTTTCCATCCAGTCGCCATCACGCCGTCGATCTGCCGCGTTCCGAGGGACTGCGGCGTTCCTGCGCGCCCGGCCGGCTCGAGTTGGACGTCGCCGCCCGGTAGCGGCGGAGGCGGCGGCGGAGGCGGCGGTGGCGGCGGACCCGGGAGCGGAGGTGGCGGAGGTGGCGGAGGTCCCGAGGTACTCACGCGAGAACCTCCGCCAGGAGGCGGAGGCGGCGGCGGTGGAGGAGCGCCGGCCGGATTGCGCCGCGCCGTTCTCGTGGCGGGGTTGAGCACATACGTCGTCCGCGCGTAGGGATCCACGATCGTGACGAGCGTTTCGGACTCGCGCGACGGGTCGAGCGCGGCAAGCCCCATGATCGTCTGCTCGCGCCGGACACGTCCCGCGCTGTCGCGATAGAACTTCGAGGTCGTCGTCCGCTCGATGTGCGTGCCGTCGCCCAGCGTCTGCGTGACGGTGGTAATGCCCTCGGCGGAGTACGGCGCATTCCGGATGACCAACGCGTTGACACCCGTCGGGGCGCTCAGGAAGTCGATCGTCTGGGCGCTGGTGAACGTCGCGCCTGAAGCCAGGAAAGCGAACGCTATGGCGAGACCGGTTCGTATCGATGAATTCATGGCATCACCTCTTGATCCACTGCGGGCCTGACGAATCGAACGGCGCGTGCCAATCCGTCGTCTCCGACGAGGATGTCGGCCAGCACTGTCTCACTGGACGTCCGATCCGGCGCTTCAAGCGGGCTGAGCCCGAAGGACGCGAGGGCCGCGCGCGGCACCGCGATCCTGACCATCTGCACGTTGCGGGCGGGCACGCCGCTGTAGAGAAGTGGCAGGAACTCCGTGGTCACCTCTGCGACGCTCTGGGGGTTGGCGGGCGGGCGAGACAACATGCGGCGCGCGGGGACGGCGACGGCGATCAGCAGCGCCGCAGCGATCGCGACGAACGCAGCACGTTTGCGACGCCGCGCGGCGGCGATCGATCGCACTTCCTCGAGGAGCCTCGTGTGAATCGAAGCGGATGCCCCGATACTCGCGTCCTCTTCGGCGACCGCTCGAAGCGCCCTTACCAGCGATCGATTCGCTTCTGATTCGTGCACGTCATCCTTTCCGCGCGCTCGCCGGCGAATGCGCTGCGCTCAGCTTTGCCATCAGCAGCG
>Ga0114129_10004050_pt1 | contig 20684 bp, 29 predicted proteins | sample RhiMetdeltSRZDD1_FD_80071 | JGI IMG/M metagenome (GOLD analysis project Ga0114129, IMG submission 80071) | Populus rhizosphere microbial communities from Tennessee, USA - Rhizosphere MetaG P. deltoides SRZDD1 (version 2) (version 2) | ecosystem: Host-associated > Plants > Roots > Rhizosphere >... | reverse complement strand
GTGATCCGGCCAGACGTCATCAAGCTCGACTTGAAGGTGACTCAGAGTACGCCGAGCCGTGAGGCGATGAAGGTCCTTCACTTCGCGTACGAGGAGGCCGAGCGAACGGGGGCCACCATCCTCGCCGAAGGCGTCGAAACCAAGCGGCACCACGAGGTGGTTCGTGCGCTGGGGGCTCCGTTGGCGCAGGGGTGGCTCTACGGGAAACCGACCGACGATCCGGCGCCCGCCGAAGACCACGACATGCACTCGTCGCTCATGGCCGATCTGGGGCTGGAGGATGTGCGCTCGCCGTTTGAGGCGTTGGGCCGGCAAACGATCAGCCGCGCGCCCCGCGCCCTATTGCGTTCCTTAGCCGCAGAGGTCTTCCGGCATGGTTTGCATCTCGTGCCTCCCGCACTCCTGGTCATGCTCGTCCCTGGCCCCGAAATGCTCACCCGGAACGATCTGCGCGTCTTGGGCCAGATGGCGCGCCGCCAAGTGATCACTGGCCTGATCGGCGCCGGCATACCGCCCGAGCCGGCGCCCGGCGTGCGAGGTTCATGGGAACACGACCCCGCGCTTGACGGGGAGTACGCGGTCATCGCGGTCAGCCCAAGCACAGCCGTCGCAGTGCTGGCGCGACAGGCAGACTCGACCCAGTCCGACTTTTACTTCGGCGTGATCCACGACCGCCCACGGATCATGTGTGCCGCCCGCTGCCTGCTGCGGAAGCTAGGCCCTCAGCCTGCCAGTGGCTGAGGGCGGGTTTCACCGCTGGGACGACCGAATTCGGTTTGTTCTGCTCAGTCGCGTGGCAGCAGGGTGCCGAGCGGGCCGAGGTCGATGTTGAGATCTTCCTGTGTCAGACCGAAGTGCTCACGCAGCCGCGCCATCTGTTCGTCGAGGGCCATGAGCGTCTGGCCGATCGTTTCGATGCGCTCGTCGGTGAGATCGCCTTGGTCGATCCGGCGTATCGCCTGCCGTTCCATCAGCTGCCGGATCAACTCAACCACGGTCAGGACCAGGCTGGCCAGGCTCCGTTCCGCTCCTTCCCGGTCGATGTCGAGATGGTGGTGCGGTGCGGTCATGATGCCTCCCGAACCGGCGGCCCGTCCGGCGACGGCGCGCCGGCGCGCACCGAGGCGATGATGGCGTTCAGGTTGACATGGACCAGATCGACGTCGGCGATCGAAAGGGTCACATCACCGGTGATGACCACGCCGGTGTCGAGCAAGCGATCCAGAAGGTCCACGATGGACACCTGCTCATGTGTGGTCGGCGTAGCGCGGTCCGTGCGGTCCAGGTCCGTCATGGCGCCACCTCGATCACTGCGAACGAGTACGGCGGCCAGGGGCCGGTCAGCTCGACCGACAGTTCCGGATGGGCGCCGGCGAGAACGCTGACGGCCTGAGCGAACTTCTCGGCGTCGTCGTTCGCCACCAGGTACGCGTCGTTGAGCACCATCGGCCGGGGGTCGCCGCTCAGCTGTGGATCCTGCGGTCGATGCCGGCCGGCGTCGACCGCGAGCGCGGCCAGCCGCTCGTGGATCGCTTCGGCGCCGGCGATCACCTCACGCCGCGAGGCATCCCGGGCCGACAGCGCTGCCCGCCGCTGGCGCAGGTACGCCGTACCAGTCATCGGCGCTCGCTCGTCCGAGCCGCTGGCGACATCCGACCGGGCCCGGCCGTAGGCCTTGACCCCCCATTCTTGCCGTCCGGTGACATGGTCCAACGCCGCTGCGAACGCGTCCCGGTGCACGGCGAGCATCTCCCGAACCCGGTCGTCGTCGTCATACACGGTGGCCAGGCGGGCCGGCGCGGTGGGGCGTACGCGCGCCGCGGCCTCCACGACCGCATGGTGCGCGCGGGCGATCGCCGCGAGCTTGTCCAGATCGTTGAGGCTGCGCCGGAGCCCGTCCGCCCCGAAGCGCTCCCTGTCCACCGAACCCACCACCGCCATGAGGTCGCCGGCCCGGACGTGGCGGAGAATCTCATCGTCGACCCCGCGTACCTCGACGAGGAGCCGGTCGTCTACTGCAGGGCAGATGGCGTATACCCACACACCCGGGGCTGGCTCAGTCATCGGCGGAGCGCCTACGCCGATCCGCCGAGTGATCCCACCGAGGCGCCGGCTCCGCGTCGATCACAGGTGGCTCGCCGGCCTCCACCGCGGCCGGGTGTGAGCCACGATCCGGCCCCCGGTCCACCTCGAGAGGTTCCCGCGCTCGGGAGGTGAGCCACGGGTCGTGCTCCCACCAGTCGATGCCGAGTTCGCGGGCGGTGCCGACCGAAGAGATGAGGAGGCGAAGCTTGATCGTCAGCAGCTCGATGTCGAGCAGGCTGACCCGGATGTCGCCGACGATTACGACGCCTCGGTCGAGAACGCGCTCGAGGATGTCGCCAAGGCTGGCCGACTGATGTCCGGCGCCGCCCGTCGGCGATGCCTGGCTGCTGGACTGAACGGTCACTAGTCCATCTCCCCGCTGTCGCTCTTGCCCCGGGCGTAGCGGCGCTTGCGTGCGTACGAGACGAGATCGCCCTGCGTGTCGATCTCGACCTCGTACAGAGCGAGCAAGTCCGTCGACGACGGGATACGCCGGTCCTCTACAACCTCGATGCCGACGATCCAGCCGTCATCCGAAGGCTCCAGCGACACGATCCCCTGCGAGTCGTAGGCGGTCAGCTCGTTGAGGTGCTCCAGGGCCGCAGTCGCCGCCGCCGGCGGCCTCAGCCGTTCCGGACGCGTACGCTTGCGGCGGCTCTCCCGTTCTTCCGGCATGTGGCTGTCCCCCCTTCGGCCCGGGCGTGCATTCAGCGGCCGACGAGCCGCGTGAGGGCCTGTTGCTTGCGCTTCTGCGCGTCCTCGTCCGACAGCGCCTCGTCCGACTGCGCGTCCTCGATCTCCTCCAGTTCGCGGCGCACGCGGCTGGGGGAGTAGAGCTCGCGCTCGGCCTCTTCTTCCAGCACTCCGGCGAGTGCGGTCAGAAGTTTGAGCGGTGCAAGCGGCAGCCCGATGGTCATCGTTATCAGGTCCATCGCGGACCTCCTACTGGGTGGTGACCACGAAGTCGTACGGCGCCATCGGGCCGAGCAGCCGCACGGTTGCCCGCCCGGCCCAGTTCTCCGCCAGCGCGGTCAGTGCATCCTCCACACTGGAGTGCTGCTCGACCTGTTCCAGGATCGCCAGATGAGCGGCGTCGAACTCGTGGGTCGGTGGCCGGATGGCGGTCGCGACCGTGAGGGGATCGAGCGTCTCGATCAGCGCTTTGGTGTCGGCATCGCGCTTCTCCTCGACCGCCGCGTTGATGATCTCGCCGAGCCCGATCCGCAGGCTCTCGGCCGACTCCGGTGTCTTGCGGCCGATACTTTCGCGCAACCGCTGCGCCTCGGGGTTCTCCGCCAGGATCTCCCGCAGGACTGTCTCATCGCGGTAACGCGCCCGAACGACGTACTGCGTCTCGCCCTCGAGCTGCCGCAGCGCTTCGGCGAATTCCTCCTCGTGTGGTTCCAGCAGCTCATCGACGACCGCGCTCCGCGAGCCCAACACGGCCCCGAACCGGAACGGCAGCACCGGTGCGTCGGCCGCGGTTGCGTCCAGCAAATCCTTGTGAGCGACCAGATCCTCGGGTTTGTCCAGCGGCGTGTCGAGATCGATCCTGCTGACGAGTGCCGCTACGCCCCCTTCACGGACGAGCTCTACCGCCGCGCCGGCAACGCCGGTGCTGCCTGGCACCACCTCGAGGTCCGGTGGGATGACGCCGTACACGTACCAGCCGGTGCCGGATGCCATCTCAGTCCTCCTCCGCGCGGGACCGGCGCTTGCTCTGGCTCGACCCGTCGTCGCCGAGAAATTCCTTCACCGCGTCGCCAGCCGCGTCCAGCGCCCCACGCGTGGCACCCTTGACCTTCTTGTGTGCCCCGCTCTCCTGAGCGCCCTCCAGAACCTCGGGGAGACCCTTGCTGTTGCCCGTTTGCGTGAGATCCAAGCGGTTCACCGCCTCGGCGAAGCGCAGATAGGTGTCTACGCTCGCTATCACCATCCGAGCGTCGATCGTGAGCAGCTCAATGCCGACCAGCGAAGCCCGGACGTATGCGTCGATAACGAGGCCCTTGTCGAGAATCGTGTCGATCACCTCGGCGAGCCCTGAACCGGAGGGACGGTCCAGGGCACCTCCGCCACCACCGCCTGAAGCCTGAACGGACGTCGTCATGCCTCTACTCCGTTCGTCGATGAGGCAAGGCGCTAGGCCGCCTGCCGCTCACGGGTCGGCCGCCGCGGCTTCTCGTTTCGAGATGGCGCGCCGCGCTTCTCCACACGGCTGCGGCCTCGCTGCTCGCGAGGCTCCTGCTCCTCGCGGGGCTCCTGCTCCTCGCGCGGCTCCTGCTCCTCCTGGTGCGCACGCTCCTCCTGACGCGCGGTCTCGTCGTCCTTGACGACCTCGCCGTCGTGGACCTCACCTCGCCAACCCTGGATCTCGTCCGGGTGCAGCACCGACTCGGTCATGACGTGCCGAGCGAAGTGCTTGAGCTCCAGCCGAGCGCGCCGCCCTTGCGCACGCCACAGGTTGCCGGTCTTCTCGAAGAGACCCTGCGGGTGATATTGGAGTACGACCACGATGCGGGTCAGTTCCGAGTCCAATTCGTGGAAGGTGACCGCGCCGTCGACATATCCCTTGGCACCCTTGGACTGCCAGACGATCCGCTTGTCCGGCACCTGCTCGATGATCGTCGACTCCCAGTTGCGGTGCGACAGGAAGATCTGGGCCCGCCATTGGAGCGTGACGTCGTCCTCCTGCTCCACCGATTCCACCTTTTTCATGAAGCTTGGGAAGTCCTTGAACTGGGTCCACTGGTCGTAGGCGAGGCGGACCGGGACAGAGACGTCGATCTCCTCGACGATGTTGATCACCTTGAACGACTTGTCCTTGGCGCCCCCTCCCCGGCCATTGCCGGTGACTGCGGACATCAGGCCGGGGCCGCCTCCGTTGGACGCGTACTCGGTCAGCCGCTGGGTCGTCTCACCGATCCGGTCGGTCGCCGAGGAGAGCAGGCGCTTGCCCATAGCACCGGCGAGGCCCTTGGCTCCCTGCGCGAGTCCACCCACGACGGCCGTGCCGGGACCGCCAGACTTGTCTGCCGCCATGTCGCTTACCTCCTGGATCCGGTCTTGCGGACAACGGAACCGCGGCCTTGGCGACCTCCCCGTGCGGAAGGCTCCGGCTCTCGCTCCTCAGCGGTGTCCGCGTCCTCGTCGTCCTCCTCGTACTCCTCGTCCTCCTCGTCCGGCAGCTCTTCCTCGTCGTAATCGTTGTCCTCGTCCGTGTCCTCGACGTCGCCGCTGCTCTTGTCGCGCCGCTTGGCGCCTTCGCGCAGTTTGCTGTCCTCGGCGACCTTCTCGCCGGCTGATCCGAGCTGGTCGGTCTTCGCGCCGAGGGTCTCGGTCATGGACTCAGCCCGTGACGCCATCGAGGAGATGGCGGCAGAGCGACCAGCCTGCAGCAGGCCTGTGGCGCTCTCCGTCAGCTTGGCCAGCTCGGGCGAGGAGCGAAGCATTTGTGTCCCGCGTTCGATCGCCTGCGTCGACAGACCGCCGAGCCGCCCCGTCGCGGCAGCGGTACCCAGCAGCACTGCCCACCTCAATTTGTGGGACCGCCCGAGGACGTAGCCCACCCCGATAGCCAATGCCACAGGAGCCCCTGAAGCCATGATCGGTCCCCCCGTCAACAAGAGATGCTCATTGGAAACGTTCATTGGAAAATCGTCGTCCGGGAATGTTCACCGGGTACGCGCAGCCCCGCGCGCGGAACATCAACCAATTACCCTACTCTGCATTGTCTACCAGCTCACGTTTACGAGGAAATGCCCGGCAGCCATAGCGCGTATCGGAAAGTCCACCGGCGCATACCGCTGCGGTCCTTTCCGCGCAGGCGCCTTGGCATGTCGCATGTAGACACACGTCCGGTTAATGCGCCAACAAGTCCGGAAGGTTGCGCATCGATCGTATGACCGTAGTGCACCGCGCTGCTGTTCGAGGGTGGCCGCGCCGAGCGCGCGATGGCGGTCACGCATCACTCAAGCCACACGAGCGGGCTGCTGCCGCGTCAACTCCAGATCGAGCCTGATCGGAAGGTCCGGCCGATCCAGTGCGTGCCGCGCGTGGGCCAGCGCGCCGTGCTCGATCCGGTCGCGCAGCGCGCCCAGGTCGGCGTCCGCTTCAGTGTCCACGCGGACCGCCAGCCGCGGCTCCTCCGAGCTGCCGATGAGCCACACCTTCGCCGACCGTACGGTGTGGTAGCCCTCGATCTCGCCACGGACGGCGTCGGCGACGGCCGGGGCTGCCAGGGTGGTGCGGTCGGTAGCCCGGTCGGTGTGCAGCGGGAGCACCCGCACCCGGTCGGTCGAGAACAGCACCGCGATCAGCCAGCGCAGCACCAGCAGCGCCACGATGAGGGCGACTGCGGCCGCGACCGGCCATAGCCAGCGCCCGTTGTCACCGACGAAGCGGCTGGCGCCGTTGCCGGCGAGTGTGCGGTCGGCCACCGCCGAGCCGAATGCACCGGAGCCGGCGAGTACGCCAGCCACCCCGGCCACGGTCAGCAGCAATCCGAGCAGCAGCAGCACTATCCGGTTTGTTCGGTCGGCATGCATCACGGCCTCCGCGAGACGTTCACCGCGAGCTGCTGGGGGCGGCGTAGCTGGAGTCGGTCGACCCGGTCCCGTACCGAGCTGGTGACGGCGTCGCGTAGCGCGACCGGGTCCGTCGCGGTCTTGCCGGCCGCCGCCCGGATGGTGATCCGGCCGCGGCCCACTTTGACCCGTTCCGGTGTCACGCCGCCGACGTCGTTGACGGCCGCGGTCACATCGCGTGCCAGCCCGCTGCGGGTGATGGCCGCATCGGTCGCCGGATCAGGGCTGTCGACGGCGAGACGCTGCACTCGCGACGGCCACAGCTCCCCGATCACCAGTGCCAGGCCGACCAGGGCCAGCAGCAGGCTCACGCCTATCACCGCGGTGTCGCTCCAGGTGGTGCGCTGCGCCCAGGCGTACACCTCGGGCCAGTCGACCAGCACCGGGCCGCCGCCAACGAGCTTGGCGACTACCTCGATGATGACCACCACGGCCAGGACGATCACAACCAGGCCGACGATCAGCGCCAGCAGGCGGTTGACGACGGTTCTCATGCTGCTTCCCTTTCGCTAGCGCACCCTGGCCGTCGGCGCTGTGTCACTGATCAGATCGGCGACCTCGATGCGCACCTGGCCGACCTGCAGGCCGGTCAGCTGCTGCACCCTGTGGCGCAGGTGGTCCCGCAGCGTCGTGGTCACCTGGGGCACTGACACGGGCCAGCGGACGCTGACCACCAGGTCGAGGTCCGCCCGCCCGTCGTCCACGTGGGCGGTCACCTTCGGCCGCCGGTTCAGGTCGGCCCGGCCGCTACCGAGCATCTCCCCTCCGGGCATTCGCCCCAGCCCGCGCGTGGGCCCGCCGACGTCCGGCAGTTCCGTCGCGGCGTGAGCCGCCACCTTGGCGACCACGTCGTTGCTGATCCGGATCGCGCCGAGGTCGGGCGTCTGGCTGTCCTGCATTGGCGGTGTAGCCGCCTGTCCTCCGGCCGGCGCGGCGGGGTGCTCGATGACGTCGGTCATCGCGGGCTCCGCCGCTGCTGCGTCATTGAGGTCAGGCTGCCCAGGTCAAGCTCGCCGGCCAGTATCTTCGCGACCACCCAGCCGGCGGCGCCGAACAGCGCCACGACCAGCATTTGCCAGAAGCCTGCGAAGGCGAGCACCAGGCCGACGACCAGGCCCACGGCGGTGCCGAACTGTGTCCGGCTCATGATCTGTCACTTCCCTTCCGGGTTGGGTGTCCGCCGTCGCGGGCTGACCCGGGCGGCCCTTGCGGATCCACCTGCTCAGGGCGGTCCGTAGGCTCGGTCGGTCCGCGCTCCGATCCGGTCGGTCTCGCCGCGTGTGTCAGCGGCGGGTCGCCCTGCGCCTCACCGGCCGGCGTCGGCCCGGTGTGCTTGGCTGCCGCCTGACCGCCGGCGCCCGCCTCGCCGGCGAAAGTCATCTGACCAGCGGCCTCGGCCAGTTCTTCGGCCGTGTCATGGGCTGTGGCGCCCGACTGACGGCTGGCGCCCGGATGGCGGGCGGCGGTGGTCTGGCCCGTTCTGGGCGGGTCCCCTAGGTCGGCGATCGTGACGTCAACTGCGCGCCCGCCAGCCAACGGCGCTACCGCGGCTTGGATGCCGACTGCGATCTGCAGCACTGGCATACCCCAGGCGGTGCGCACCTGCACCTCGACCACGCGGCTGTCCACCCGCACTCCGAGTATGCGGCGTCCGGGCAGGTACGTCGCCACCTCGCCGGGGAACCCGCCGTGGAGGTCCTCGACGCCGGGACAGCCGCGCGCTGCCTGCGCCACCGCATCCACGTCGACGCCGTCGATGAGATTCTGCGTCGGCGCCACGGCGGGCGCGCTCATCACGACACCCGAGCGGGGGTACTTTGATCCTCGCCCGAATCGGGCAGGTGCACGTCGTCCACGTTGACGTTGACCTCGACCACTTCCAGCCCGGTCATCCGTTCGATCGACTGCTTTACGTTGCGCTGCACGCCCCGGCCCAGCTCGGCGATGTTGGCGCCGTAATCGACCACGATATCGAGATCCACCGCGGCCTGTGTCTCGCCGACCTCAACGCCGACGCCCTGCGCAACGTTCGGCCCGGAACTTCCAGGGATGCGCTCGCGGATGGCCCCGAAGGCCCGCGCGGTGCCGCTGCCCATCGAGTACACCCCGGCGACCTCGCGGCACGCCAGACCGGCTATCTTCTGCACCACGCCCTGCGCCACGCTGATCTTGCCATCGTCAGTAGTAAGGCGGTCAAGCTTGGGTTTGCCTTCCGCGCCCGCTTCGGCAATCTGCGCCGAAGGGCGATCCATCGTCGTCTGCGTCATGAGCCGTACTCCTTCGCTCTCCGGGACAGCGTGACCAGACCCAGTTACCCGTATTTGTTGGCTTTAGACCCACTTTAAACCCGCGTTTCGGTAGCTTGCTCGTGCTCTGCGCACCCGCGCGGGATTTGCGTGATTCGGCTATCTCCCGTCTTTCGGCCCATCCGGGCAAGATCCTCGGGTGGGACAGCGACCCTGTGGGGTTTCACAACTCGTCACCGTGATTGACCTGCGCTGATCTGATGTCCGGGAGTGTGGTCAGGCACCATCTTGATCTATGGCGGTTCGGCTGCTGTATCTCGTGCTCTGCCGCGTCCTCGGCTGGCTGGCGCTGCTCATGTCCACGAGCGACGCGAAGGACGTCGAGATCCTGGTCATGCGTCACGAGAACGCGGTGCTGCGCCGGCGAGACTCACGTCCGCGGTTGAACTGGGCCGATCGTGGGGTGCTCGCCGCCCTCATCCGACTGCTGCCACGGGCGTTGCGGGCGCACCGCCTGGTCACCCCCGGCCACCGTGCTCGCCTGGCATCGGCGGCTGGTCGCCCGCCATGGGACTCACCCGAACCGGCTGGGCCGCCCGCCCATCGATGTCGAGGCGGCCCGACTGATCGAGCGGATGCCTGGGACAACCCCGGTTGGGGCTACCAGCGGATCCGCGGTGAACTGCTCGTCCTGGGCCACCGTGTCGGCGCGTCCACGATCCGCCGGGTCCTCAAACGAGCGGGCGTACCACCGGCACCGGTGCGCCGCGACCACACCACGTGGCGCCGGTTCGCCGCTGGTGACAAGTCGGGTAACGCCGACTTCCACTACGGTTCCGACCGCTTCACCGACGAGGACCGCAAGCAGCTGTTCTGGGACAACGTGGACGGCCTGCTCACCAACGGCGGCGCGGGAATGTCGATCGAGCAGACCTTCATGGCCTCCTACGACCTGCACTGGCAGGTCGTAGGCGAGAAGGACGACGGCGCCAAGATCGTCGAGTTCTACCTGACCAACGCCAGCACGTAACGCTCGGCGATGCCGAACCCGGACAAGGTCAAGGGATCGACCTACGGCGATACACCGGCCGGCACGGGCGGGGATGCGTACAAGGGAGAATACTGGACCCAGCAGTCCGTCCGGTGGCGCGAGACGTTCCCGGCGGCGAGGCTCCCGAGCGCCCCGGTGCGTGGTACCCGACGACGTACAAGCGGCCCAGCTATGTCCTCAAACCGATTTGGGAAGCGATCAAGTGGTTCTTCCGAGTGATCGGCGTGCCGCTCAGGGCCGCTCGCCGCGACGGATGCTCACGGGCATCCTCGTGGCGGCGGTCCTGGGCGGCTGCTCGCTCGGTGCGGCGACCTCCCAGCGACCGCCCGTGGACATGACCGCCGACAAGCTGGTCGGATCGTGGAGTACGCCCACCGGTGAGGTCCTGAGCTTCCGCTCGGACGGCGGCCTTACCGCTACCGACCTGCCCCCGTCGGAGTTCGAGGACTTCGGCATCCTTCCTCCCGGCTTCGATCCGAAGAAGGACAAGCTTCCGGGGGAGGGGACCTGGGAGATCGAACGCCCACCGGGTGCGAGCACCGGGCCGGCCAGCCGCGTGTACCTCCATGTGAGAAAGCTCAGCGGCAACCCGGTGGCGAGCGGGACCGAGATGCTAGCCCAGAAGGATGGCGAGGACACGGTTCTGGCCTCCTTCATCGGCGATCCTGACTCGGACAACCGCGTGGTCTACCGCAAGTGCGTGCCAGTGTGTGATCAGGTGTCCCCGAGCCCGCCCACCGCGACCTGACGTAGCAACCGGCTGACAGCGGAGTGCGGGGCGAACACGTCTACTTCGCCGTTACCCCGCGCTCCAGTTTCGCGCGGGCCCGCGCTGCGGTGATCGGTTGGTCCTAGTGCCAGACGTAGAGATCAACGCTCACCGCGACACCCTACGTTGGAGGGCCTGCCGACCGCGCTCTTGCCGTTCCTATACATGCGCGCTCTTGCCGTTCCTATACATGCCAGTACGAGCCGAACCTACGCATCGGTATCAATCACGATTGGTGAGGCGTGTTAGCCCTGGTGACGATCGGGCAAATGGGAAGGAAATCCGACGAAAGGTCCCCAGCGGGAGCTGTCAAACGTGGGAACGCCCCACGTTCGGTGATGAGGTGGTGGTCGTCCGGCCAGTTGGTGGCTGAACCCGGCCTGACCTCAACCTCCCCTCGACATCGAGCCAGAGTCGCTGCTCAACCGTCGGCTAGCAAGCCGAGGCAGCCGTGGACCGCGTCCCACAGGTGGTTGTCGGGATAGACGCGCGGGGAAGCGCCTTGGAGAGGATGGTCGACGAGTAAGGCGAATGCCCGGCTCACCCAGGCGCCGGGCTTTCAATGGCTGGCAGGTAACCCGCTGAGCCCTAGACGGGCTCGGTCCGAACCGGCATCGCCACCGTCGAGAAGATCTCGACGTCGTCTACCTCGATGCGGACGGTGAGTGCGCCCGGTGATTCCGGCAGGTCCTCGAACTGGCCGACGAGGACGCTATCGGACTTGCCGCCGGACCTAGGCTAGTCGTTGAGCGATGGATTGCGGCAGCACGCCGGGCTACGGTGTGGATCGCTCACTTCCGCTCCAGTAGGTCGTACCCACACCGTGCCCGCGCTGGACCACCAGTGCTTACGCGGGAACGGTATGACGTGGTCAACGTCCGCTCAGTCGGGTAAGCGTTGGTCACTGTCCCGTCCAGGCAGTCGCTTTCATGCTGCTCGCCAACGTGGTTCATCGCCGAGCGGAGATGGTCTAGGTCGACCAGCAGGTCTGGCTGGTTCAAGTACGCGAGAAGTCGGTGCACCCGACCCAGTAGTCCGCGACCCACAGCGCTGACCGTCAGCCGCCTTCAACTTCGTCGATCAGTTGGAGACTGCTGGCTGTCTGCGTCCGTGGGTTTCACGTGCTCCCCGGCCAGCGTCTGGGCATCGATTCCCAGTGTTTCGAACAGGCTGGCGTTGCGCTGGACGTCGATCTCGTCCGGCATCGCTCGGTCAACCCAGTCGGCGCGGGCGTCCAGACGCCGGCGGCGCAGCACCTGAAGGACGAGAGTCTTTTGCACTGTGGCCATGCTACGACCTCGGTAGATCGAGGGGCTTCGCAATCTTCTGCGCGGCCTTCGCGAGCTTCGCGGCGCGCTTTTCCTTCAGTGTCTTGCCCTGCTTTGCGTTGGCCTTCTGGGGTGACTTGTCGGACACGACGGCTCCTGACTCATAGCGGAAACGCTTCGGACGAACCAGATGCTGGGGCCCGTGGCCGACAGCTGTCTGCGGGACTCGCAAGGCAAGTGGCCGGCACAGACACGGAAACAAAAGGAAGAAGACCGGGGACCAGCCATGCCGTGATCGCCCTTATGGCCCACTCTACGCTGCCATCCGCGCCGATACGTAGCCCTCGGAAACGCGCTGCCCGAGCATCTGTCAGTGCCGGTGTACGCCTACCACCCACCCGAGGAGGCTGACGCGCCGGCGCCCGACCGCCCGCATCCAGCCCGGCCTCAGCTACTTGCTCAGGTAGCGGGAGCGGTCCGGAGGGTCCAGGCGTTCGGTGGCGTAGCGCAGCATCACGCGCGGCATCATGACCAGGATCTCGACGTCCTTCGCGTCGCTCGTGGACATGAGCAGCGCCAGCCAGCCCAGGACGCGGCAGAGCACGAGATACAGCAGTCGATCGTGGACATGTTGTCCGCCGGTGATGCGTCGCCCGGCGAACTGGCGGCCGTGCTTAACATGGCCACGAACTTGATCGCTCACCACATCAAGGTGCTCTCCGATGCGGGTCTGGTGACGCGGACGCGGTCGGAGGGCGACGGGCGGCGGGTGTACCTGCGGCTGATCCCCGAGGTCCTCGCCGCGGTCAGTACACCAACGCTGGCCCGGCCGGCGCGGGTGGTGTTCGTGTGTACGCACAACTCGGCTCGCTCGCAGCTGGCCCGAGCACTGTGGGCGAGAGCGAATGCCATTCCGGTGGCATCGGCCGGCACCGAGCCGGCGCCCCGCATTCATCCGAGGGCGGTCGCGGTGGCGGCCAAGCGCGGTCTGCGACTGGGCCGGGTACGCCCGGTCGACATCGACGACGTGCTGCAACGAGGCGACCTGGTCATCGCGGTCTGCGACAACGCCCATGAGCAGCTGGAAGGCGGAACTCGGCTGCACTGGTCGGTGCCCGACCCGGCGCGCCGGGACACCGATGCGGCGTTCGAGGAAGCCTTCGACGATCTGGCCGAGCGGATCGGACGCCTCGCACCGATCCTCGCCGGCGGCACGACGACCGCATCCGACTGACAGCGGACGCTTCGCACCGACGATCTTCTATCGGAACAATAGACACATTGGAGAGTCGGCACCGGTTCCCGCAGCACTGCTGCCACGTCCAAGTCGATGAATCAATAGTGAACAACCAGGGTCAGCAGGTGACGCATTTGCCATCTGGCCTGCTGTCATAAAGGCTCGCCTATGTTCAGCATCCGTTCACCTTTCCTACGTACGGCGCTCACATAAGGACCTTCTTATGTGCGTGTCGGCGGGCATCGCCGGCGAAGATCCCGGCTCCGCGAAGCCGGTTCGGTACTACACGAAGGACACCGATGATCAAGTCAGGACGTGTGCGGTTGCTCGTCGCCGCGGCCGCTGTGGTGACCGCCGCCGCGCTGACCGCGTGCAGCAGCGACAACAACGGATCCAATGCGGGCAGCGGCAACAAGGAGCTGGCTGGTGACATCCTGGTCGACGGTTCGTCGACGGTAGGCCCGTTGACCAAGGCCGCGGCGTCGCTGTACGCCGAGGAGCAGCCGAAGGTCAACGCCACGGTCGGTATCTCCGGCACCGGCGGCGGATTCAAGAAGTTCTGCAACGGTGAGATCGACATCTCCGACGCCTCGCGCCCGATCAAGGACGAAGAGAAGACCGCCTGCACGGGCAAATCCATCAGCTACACCGAGCTGATCGTGGCCAACGATGCGCTGACCGTCGCGGTGAACAAGGATGTCGACTTCACCGACTGCCTGACCGTGGCGCAGCTGAAGAAGATCTGGGAGCCCGGCTCGAAGGTCAACAACTGGAACCAGGTCGACGCCAAGTTCCCGAGCAAGCCGCTCAAGCTGTTCGGCGCCGGCACCGACTCGGGCACGTTCGACTACTTCACCGAGGTGATCAACGGCAAGGCGAAGGCGTCGCGGACCGACTACAGCCCCAGCGAGGACGACAACATCCTCGTGCAGGGCGTAGCCGGCACCTCCGGGGCGATGGGCTACTTCGGCTTCACCTACTTCGAGGAAAACACCGAAAAGCTCAAGGCACTCCAGGTCGACGGCGGCGCCGGCTGTGTCGGCCCGAGCATCGAGACCGCGCAGAACAACACCTACAAGCCGCTGTCGCGGCCGCTGTTCATCTACATATCCAAGGCCGCTTCCGGCAAGGAGCACGTGCGTGACTTCGTCGACTTCTACATCGAAAACATCGATGAAGTGGTCAAGGCGGCCAAGTTCGTCCCGCTGACCGCCGCGCAGAAGACCACGCTGAAGTCCGAGTTCGAGGCGTTCAAGGCCTGATGGGTACCCCGTCTGCGACCGTCCCCGCCGCACCCGACGTGCGGCGGGGACGCCGCCGCCCGGGCGAGGCGGCGATCAAGGTCCTCCTCGCCGTGGCCGCAGTCGTATCGATCGCGACCACCACCGGCATCATCGCCTCCCTGGCGGTGCCGACGGTGGAGTTCTTCGAGGAAGTCAGCATCGGCGAGTTCCTCACCTCGGCGAAGTGGACGCCGCTGTTCGCCGACAAGAATTACGGCATCTTGCCGCTGCTGATCGCCACCCTCATCGTGACTGCGATCTCGGTCGTCATCGCGATCCCGATCGGGCTCGGGTCGGCGCTGTACCTGTCGGAGTACGCCTCGGCGCGCATGCGCAAGCTGCTCAAGCCGATCCTGGAGATCCTGGCCGGCATCCCGACCGTCGTGTATGGCTTCTTCGCGCTGCTGTTCCTCAACCCGATACTGCGCAGCCTGTGGCCCGGTGGCGAAAAGCCGGACTTCCAGAACATGCTCATCGCCGGAATCGTCATGGGCATCATGGTCGTGCCCACCGTGGCCAGCCTGGCCGAGGACGCGATGTCCGCCGTCCCCGGAGCCCTGCGCGAGGGCGCGTACGCGCTGTCGTCGACCAAGATGCAAGTCGCCACCCGGGTAGTGTTCCCCGCCGCGCTGTCGGGGATCGTCGCCGCCGTCGTGCTGGGGGTCTCCCGGGCGCTGGGCGAGACGATGATCGCCACCATCGCCGGTGGGCTGCGAGTGGCGGACATCGTGGTCAATCCGACCCAGATGGCCTCCACCATGACCGCCTATATCGCCGGCGCCGGCCAAGGCGACCTGCCCGTGGACTCGCTGGAGTACCTGACCATCTTCGCCGTCGGGTCGACGCTGTTCGTGTTCACCTTCATCCTCAACGCGATCTCCATCCGGCTCGTGCGCAAGTTCCGGGAGGTCTACGAATGACCACCGTCAACACGGTCATCCCGGCCGGAAAGACCGTTTCGCTGGCCCGGCGCCGCCGGCGGCCCGGCGAGGTCGCGTTCAAGCTCGCCCTGCAACTGTGCCTGGTAATCGCGCTGGCGTTCCTCGTCGGGCTGATCTCCTACGCGGTGTTCAAAGGCTGGAACCGTCTAGACGCCCGGCTGTGGAACAACATGCCGACCGGCATCGTCTCGCGCGCCGACCGGGCCGGTGTCCAGTCGGCGATCTTCGGCACCCTGTGGGTGATGGCCCTCGTCGCCCTGATCTGTCTGCCCATCGGGATCCTGTCGGCGATCTACCTGGAGGAGTACGCCGACAACACCCGTTGGTACAACAGGATCCTGGAGCTCAATATCCAGAACCTCGCCGGGGTACCGTCGATCATCTTCGGCATCCTCGGCCTGGGGATGATCGCCCGCGTCATCGGGCTCGGCTTCGGGGTCATCACCGGCGCGATCGTGCTGGCTTTGCTGGTGTTGCCGACGGTCATCATCGCCAGCCGCGAAGCGCTGCGGGCCGTGCCCGGCTCGATCCGTCAAGCCTCCTACGCCTTGGGCGCGACCAAGTGGCAAACCACCTGGCGTCAAGTTCTGCCTGCTGCCACTCCGGGCATCGCGACCGGGGCGATCCTGTCGCTGTCGCGGGCGATCGGTGAGGCCGCCCCGCTGATCCTGCTCGGCGCGGTCACCTACATCCGGTTCAACCCCGACGGGCTGACCTCCCGCTACACCACACTGCCGATCCAGATCTACAACCTGCTCAAGGAACCGCAGGCCGAGTTCCAGGAGCTGGCCGCGGCGGCGATCGTGCTGCTGCTGGTGATCCTCCTCGCGATGAACTCGATCGCGATCATCGTGCGCAACCGATTCCACAAGAAGTGGTAGTGAAGGCGACCATGACCATGACCAACCCCCATCCGGCCGTTCCGATCGGCATCAACCCGGACACGCTGCGTACCGACGGGCCGCCCATCGGCTCCCACCCGGTCCTGGAGCTGGACGAGGTGACGGCGTTCTACGGCGACTACGCCGCCGTCCGTGACGTGTCGATGACCATCGCGGCCAAGCAGATCACCGCGATGATCGGCCCGTCCGGCTGCGGCAAGTCGACCGTGCTGCGCAGCCTGAACCGGATGAACGACCTCATCCCCGGCGCGCGGATCGCGGGGCGGATCGCCTACCACGGCCAGGATCTCTACAGCCGCGACGTCGACCCGATCGAAGTACGCCGCCACATCGGGATGGTCTTCCAAAAGCCCAACCCGTTCCCCAAGTCCATCTACGACAACATCGCCTACGGACCCCGGGTCACCGGGATGAAGGTCGACGACATGGACGCCCTCGTCCACGATGCCCTCGTCTCCGCCGCTCTGTGGGAAGAGGTCAAGGACAAGCTCAGGACCTCCGCCTTGGCGTTGTCGGGTGGGCAGCAGCAACGGTTGTGCATCGCCCGCACCATCGCCGTACGCCCGGAAGTGATCCTCATGGACGAACCCTGCTCGGCACTGGACCCGATCGCCACCGGCAAGATCGAAGACCTCATGTTCGAACTGGCCGGCGACTACACGATCGTCATCGTGACCCACAACATGCAGCAGGCCGCCCGGGTCTCGCACCGCACCGCGTTCTTCACCGCCGACGTCGACGCCGACGGCGTACGCCACGGCCGCCTCGTCGAGTACGACCAGACCAACAAGATCTTCGTCAACCCGAGCCAGAAACGCACCGAGGACTACATCACCGGCCGCTTCGGCTGACCCTGGGGAGACCACCGATCATGCCAACCGCGGCGACCACCCAGACCTGCGTCTCGCCCGCGCGCACGGGCCGCACCCGGTTCCTGCTCATCATCGCCGACCCCGACCAGGCCGCGGCCGAGAAACTCGCCCTGACCCTGGAGGACCACCAGATCGACGCCGTCATCCTCGCCGACGGCGCCGATGTCCTGCTGCAAACCGGCATTTTGCTCCCCGACGCAATCCTGATCGCCGCCAGCGTCGCCCCGCTCGGCGCGACCGCGATTGCCAAGACCCTGCACAACCAGACCTGCATCCCCGTCGTTGTCGCCGCCGGCCAGGACCCCGCCGAAGCATCTCAAGCCGTCGCGGCGCTGGCCGCCGGGGCGGCCGCCTGCGTAGCCTGGCCTTACCGCGTCGGCGAGGTCCTGTCGATCCTGCGCTCCATCAGTCCCGAGACGGTCAGCGGCCTGCAAGCGCCCCTCACCGCCGGCACCCTGCGGCTGGATCCCGCGGCCATGGAGGTCAGCATCTCCGGCCAACGCGTACGCCTGCCGCTGCGCGAATTCCAGTTGCTGCACTTTCTGATGGCCAACGCCGATCGGGTCGTCACCCGATATCAAATCGTCGCGGCGGTGTGGAAAGGCGAGGATCACTCCAACACCGTCAATGTCCACATCAGACGCCTGCGAGCGCGCCTTGGAGACGATCCCAACCACCCCCGCGTGATCGTCGCCGTACGCGGCATCGGCTACCGCCTCATCCCACCTCAACCATGATGGGCTGCGTACACAGTCGGTGCTGCGTGTGCGACCTGACCGCCGCGATAGCGGGAATCGCCCGGCTGCACGCGATGATCGGCGAACACCTGGGCGAGGACGAGGAAGAGCCGACCGTTGTGGTCGGAATCGAAACCGAACGCCGCCCGTGGGTGGCGGCGCTGATAGCGGCCGGCAATCAGGTTCATGCGGTCAATCCGTTGCAGGCGGCCCGTTACCGGGAACGCCATAGTGTGTCCGGAGCCAAGAGCGACACCGGGGATGCGCACATCCTGGCGGATATGGTCCGCACCGACCGCCACCAGCTGCGTGCGGTGGCCGGCGACTCCGCAGAGGCCGAAGCGGTCAGGGTCCTGTCCCGGGCGCACAAGACGCTGATCTGGGAACGCACGCGGCATCTGCAACGGTTACGCCACGCGCTGCTGGAGTTCTTCCCGGCCGCCTTGGTCGCCTTCGACGACCTGGCCGCCGCCGACACCTTGCAGCTGCTTGCCGCAGCCCCGGATCCCGTCTCAGCCGCCGGGCTGAGCATCGAGGCGATCACGGCCGCGCTCAACAACGCTCGCCGACGTAACCGGGCGAGCAAGGCCGAGGCGATCGCCGCCGCGCTGCGCGCCGAGCACCTCGGCCAGCACGCGGCCGTGGCCGCCGCGTACGCGGTCACCGTCCGGGTGCAGGTGGCGATCCTTGCTGTCCTCAACACGCAGATCGCCGGGATGGAGCAGCAGGTCGAGGCAAATTTTTCCCAGCACCCGGACGCTGAGGTCTACCTCAGCCAGCCCGGCCTCGGTGTCGTGCTCGGCGCCCGGGTGCTGGCAGAGTTCGGCGATGACAAGGTCCGCTACGCCGATGCCAAGGCTCGCAAGAACTTTGCCGGCACGAGCCCGATCACCCGCCAGTCCGGCAAGAAGAAAGTCGTCATGGCCCGCTATGTGCACAACGACAGGCTCCTTGACGCCCTCAACCGGCAGGCCTTCGCCGCGCTGCGCCAGCTCGGCAACCGCCTCGTCGGCATCCTGCACGGCTGCCTCAAGACCGGCACCGAATACAACGAAATCAAGGCCTGGAGCCAAACTACACACGATCAACAACTTGCTGCTTGACAGCAAACGAAATGGGATGTCTGTCATGTCAGTCTTGCTGACGATGATCTCGGCAGCGGTATCCGCAATCGCCTGCGATTTCAGACGCGGCGGATGGGATCGGCAGGGTTCAGTGCCCAAGCCACGTCCGCTGCGGCGCCTGCCGGCGCTGTTCGAGATATCTGGTGAGTTCGGGGCGCTCGGTGGTAATGCCTTCGCTCAGGCGTGCGGCGGCGTGAACGGTGAGCCACTCGTCCGTCTGATGAAGGGCCTCGGAGGAGCCGTTGCGGTAGGCGCGAGCGTACGCGTAGGTGAAAGCGGCGCGGCCGGTCGTGAGGAGCAACCGCGTGGCCCAGGGTGTGCCGGGCAGCGGTTCGGCCCAGCGCAGCAGCACGATCGTGCGCGCGTAGTCGGCTTGCGGTACTCCGCGGGTGGCGGCGGTCCAGTCGATGACGCGGGTCTGCTCGCCATCGACGAGCACGTTGGCGGGGTGGTAGTCGCCGTGGCAGAGCCGGTCACCGGTCGGCAAGTCGCCCAAAACCTTCAGGGCGAACGCTTCTAGCGGCCGGGGAAGGTCGGCGTCGCGGATGCGGGCATCCAAGACCGTGCGCAGGTCCGCAAGCTGCGGCGGTGCCAGGACATTGTGGATAGCGAGATGCGCGGCCGCCATCGTCCGCGCGAGGCGGAAGACGCGCCAGGGCTGGCGTTGCAACAGGGCGAGCATGTCGGATCCAGCTAGGCGCTCAAGAACGAGGCCGACGCGTCCACCGCAGTGGACGGTATCGAGCAGCCGAGGTGCGACGCCGTATCCGTCCAGGGCCGCGAGTGCCAGAGACTCGCTGCTGTGGCCGCCGAAGCCGATCCGGTACAGCTTGACGACGGCGTCGGCGTCGCGGGCGTACACCTCGGCCTCGCGGCCTTCGCTCAGGCGGGCGCCGAGCTGATCGGCGCAGTCGGCGGGCGGGGGAGTGCTCATGGTGTGGCGGGTTTGCGGGCGTGGATGCGTTCGATCGTGCCGGCCTTGAGCCGCTGCGTTTCCACGATGTCGAACCCGGCCGCGCGGACGCGAGCCAATGCGCGGCGGGTGAAGTGCTCGCCGGCGGCGGCGATAGTGATCCGCTCGATCAGCCACTGGGCGGCGTAGAGCGGTGGCCAGGTGCTGGCGATGTGGTCGAGCAGCAGCAGCCGCCCTTCCGGGCGCAACACGCGGTGCATCTGCGCGATCGCGCCGGCGGGATCGGGGATGGTGCACAGCGACAGGGCGCAGACAACGGTGTCGAAGCTGTTGTCGGCGAACGGCATCGCCTGGGCGTCGCCTTCGCGCAGGTCGACGTCGAGGCCGAGTTCGGCGGCCCGCTGCCGGGCGATGGCAAGCATCGCCGGGCTCAGTTCCAGGCCGGTGATCCTTACCCCGAACGGATAGAAGGGAAGGTTGCGGCCGGTGCCGATCGCCACCTCCAGCACGCTGCCCTCGGATCGCTGGGCCAGCCATTGTCGGCCGCCGGTGAACCAGTTGCGTTCGAAGAACGCGATCTGGCGGTCGTAGCCGGGTGCTGACTTGTCCCATACGCGGCGGGCCTTAGCGGTCTGTTCAGCCGTTTGGTTCACGATGTCCTCCAGCGCATTAG
>Ga0114129_10004048_pt1 | contig 20690 bp, 19 predicted proteins | sample RhiMetdeltSRZDD1_FD_80071 | JGI IMG/M metagenome (GOLD analysis project Ga0114129, IMG submission 80071) | Populus rhizosphere microbial communities from Tennessee, USA - Rhizosphere MetaG P. deltoides SRZDD1 (version 2) (version 2) | ecosystem: Host-associated > Plants > Roots > Rhizosphere >... | reverse complement strand
CGTTGGCCTCGTGGCGCTTGGATTGTGGTCGTTCCAGCAGCTCAAGATCGAGGCGTATCCAGACATCTCGGACACGAGCGTCGTCGTGATTTCTTTGTATCCGGGTAACGCCAGTGAGGAGGTCGAGCAGCAGGTCACCATTCCGATCGAGCGCGCCCTCAACAACGTGCCCCACGTGATCGCCCGCCGTTCACGCACGATTTTCGGACTCTCGGTCGTCGAGTTGACGTTTGCCGATGGGACCGACGACTCCTTCGCCCGGCAACTGGTGCTCGAAAAGCTCAGGGACGTGGTGCTCCCCGAGGGCGTGATGCCGTCGCTCGGTCCGCTGTCGACGGGCATCAGCGAGTTCTATCGGTACGTGGTCGAGGGAGACGGCCGTGACGAGATGCAGCTTCGTGAAGTGCAGGACTGGATCATCGCGCCCCGACTGGCGCAGGTAGAAGGTGTAGCCGATGTCGTGACGTTCGGAGGACTCGTCAAGCAGTACCACGTCGAGGTCGATCCGCTCGCGCTCGAAAAATACAAGCTCACGATCGCGCAGGTCGCGAACGCCGTCGACATGAACAATCGCAACGCCGGCGGCGCGGTCGTCAGCACCGGCCAACAGGCCATGGTCGTCCGCGGCGTTGGCCTCATTCAGTCGCTGTCCGATGTCGGCAACATCACGCTTGCGGCAAAGACCGGCGTGCCGGTCCTGCTGAAAGACAGCAGTCGTGTGTCGATCGGTGCCGCGCCGAGGACGGGTATCTTCGGATTGAACGATCGTACGGGTGGCGTCGAGGGGACCGTGCTGATGCGGCGCTGGGAGAACCCGAGCGAAGTCCTTCGGGCGATTCACGAGGCTGTCGACGATCTGAACGCCAACAGGCTGCCCAAGGGCGTACGCATCGTGCCCATCCACGACCGGACCGAGCTGGTTGCGAACACGCTCCACACGATTGCCCGGACCTTGACCGAAGCGTTGATCATCGTCGTGGTGGTCCTTTCGCTGGCGCTCGGCAGCCTGCGCGCGGCATTGCTGACGGCAATCACGATCCCGCTGTCGCTACTCTTCGCGTTCGTCTGCATGCAGTTTGCGCAGATCCCGGCCAATCTCCTGAGTCTCGGCGCGATCGACTTCGGCATCATCGTGGACGGCAATCTCGTCATGGTGCAGCACGTGCTGCGCCGGCTCGCGGAACGAGACAGCAGCGGGCGTCGAGCGACCGTGGACGAAACGATTCGTCGTGCCGCGATCGAAATGCAGCGGCCGATCTTCTTTTCGCTCCTCATCATCATCGCCGCATATCTTCCGCTCTTCACGCTCGAACGCGTCGAGCGGCGGCTCTTCACGCCGATGGCGTACACGGTGTGCTTCGCGCTCGTTGGGGCGCTGCTGCTGACGCTCACCCTCATTCCGGTGCTCGCGACCTGGCTGTTTCGAACAGGTGTTCGGACCTCGCGCAATCCGGTGCTGGAATGGCTCTTCGATCGCTATGAGGCCGCCGTCCGGTGGACGCTCGGTCACGCACGGCTCGTCGTGCTCGCTGCCGTCGGCGTGGTCGCCTGCGCGCTCGCCCTGAGTCGTGCCGTCGGCACGGAGTTTCTCCCGCAGCTCGACGAGGGGGTTATCTGGATTCGCTCGAACCTGCCCCCGGGCATCTCGCTGGAGGAATCGGCCGCGACCGCGTCCGAGATCCGCCGGCTCGTTCGACAGTCGCCCGAGGTGGAGATGGTCATGTCGCAGACGGGACGCAATGACTCGGGGATGGATCCGTTTGGACCGAACCGGAATGAATTCCTCGTCCAACCGTATCCGTACACGAAGTGGCCGGCCGGGAAGACGAAGAGCGCGCTTGTCAACGAATTAACGCAGCGGCTGAACAGTCATATTCCCGGCGCGAGCTTCAACATCACACAGCCGATCATCGATACCTCCACGGAGATTGCGACCGGCTCCTCGGCCGATCTGGCAATAATCATCAGCGGTCCGGACCTGTCGGTGCTTCGTCGTCTCGCGAACCAGATCGTCGGGATCGTGAAAGGGATTGAAGGGACCGCCGACACGTCGATCGAGCAGGAAGCCGATCAGGGACAACTTCGGATCGCCGTCGATCGCGGCATGCTCGCGCGCTACGGCCTGAATATCAGTGACGTCCAGGATGTCATCGAGCTCGCCGTTGGCGGTCGCGCGGTCGGAGCGGTCTTCGAAGGGGAGCGCCGATTCGACGTGACGGTGCGGTTCGCGCCGGATGCCCGCGCTGACCCGACGGCGATCGCGACCATTCTCGTACCGACGCCCGGCGGGGGCCGCGTACCACTTGGTCAGCTCGCGCGGATCGAAACCGTGCGCGGGCCCAGCATCATCGCGCGTCGAGAAAACGAACGGCAGATCACCGTCCGGACGAACATCCGTGGCCGCGATCAGGGAGGATTCGTCACCGACGCTGAGGCCAGGGTGGCGGCCTCCGTGCAGTTCCCGCCTGGCTACCGCGTCGGATGGGGCGGCCAGTTCGAGAATCTGGCGCGCGCCCGTGCGCGCCTCGCCGTCATCCTGCCGATCACGATTCTCATTGTGTTTGCGCTCTTATTTGTCGCCTTCGCGTCCGTACGCGATGCCGCACTCGTGTTGGTCAACGTGCCGTTTTCGCTCGTTGGTGGCATCCTGGGTCTGTATCTGCGGGGGATCCATCTGTCGGTCTCCGCCGCCGTGGGATTCATCACGCTATTCGGCGTCGCTGTCATGGGAGGGTTGCTCTATGTGGCCGAGATTAATCGACGGTTGAGCGTACCGGGAACGTCGTTGGAGGACGCCGTCGTGTCTGGCGCGAAATCACAGGTTCGCCCCATGTTCATGCTGATTCTCGTGGCGATGCTCGGGATGATGCCGGCGGCGTTGGCCAAGGGCATCGGGTCAGATATTCAACGGCCGCTCGCGACTGTGATCGTGGGTGGCCTGCTCTCGACTCTGCTCCTCACATTACTCGTGCTCCCGAGCCTTGATTATCTCGCCGGCCGATCGACGGGATCGGCGGCCACGCTCTCGAGCGCAGGAGAGGGCGAATCGTGATCGATGAAAGCATTCCCTCAATCCAACCGCCGGCGAAGATCCTCCTGATGATTTTCGACGCGCGGGATGAGTGGGAAGGTCAGCCCTTGCACGAAGCGCTCGTCGGTGTGCTCGAGGCGCATGGCATTGCCGGAGCGACCGTCATCCCGGGCATCATGGGCTACGGGGCGCACCGGGGTGTGCATCGCAAGGGACTGATTGGCGTACCCCATGACAAACCGGTGATCGTGTTCGTGATCGAGAACGACGCGAAGCTGCGGGCGGCGCTGCCGATTCTGAGGCCGATGGTCGCCGAGGGTGTGTTCGTCATGCTCGATGCGGAGGTGATTCCATTGCCCTGACGTCAGGTGAGATGAGGCTGGTGCGACGCGTTGCGGAGGTCAGGACCACGAGTACCGCCACGACAGCGGGCGATGCGCCGAAGGCTCGGACGTGATTCACCGCGTCATCTGAATTCAACGAGTGGGCGAGATCACGATGAACTGGAAACATGGATTGCGGCAACCCGGCGTGGCAGCCGCCCTGGGTGCAGCACTTCTGTTCGGTGGGGGGACTCCACTCGCCAAGTGGCTCCTGGGGAGTGTCGATCCATGGCTGCTGGCTGGCCTGCTGTACCTGGGGTCCGGGACGGGACTCTCACTGTACCGCCTCTGGCGGCAGGCGCCAGCTTCGCGCCTGCCACCCTATGAATGGCCGTGGTTTTCGGGCGCGATTCTCGCTGGCGGTGTGATTGGCCCCGTATTGCTGATGTTCGGGCTTACAGGGATGCCAGCCTCGGGCACATCCCTTCTGCTCAACTCGGAAGGCGTGTTCACAGCCCTGCTGGCATGGTTTGCCTTCCGCGAGAATTTCAACCGCCGTATCGCGTTGGGGATGGCCGCCATCGTCGTTGGCGCGGTGATCCTCAGCTGGCCGCGAGAACCCCGGTTCTCCGGTGCCTGGCCCGCCATCGCCGTCCTGGGGGCTTGTGTGGCATGGGGCATCGACAACAATCTGACCCGCAAAGTGTCGTTGGCCGATGCAACATGGATCGCGGCGATCAAAGGCCTGGCTGCAGGCAGCGTAAACCTGGTACTCGCCGTTCTCCTGGGCGCGGCGTGGCCGCCGTTACTGAGCCTCGCCGGCGCAATGGTGGTTGGCTGGCTTGCCTATGGAGTCAGCCTGGCGTTGTTCGTCGTAGGACTCCGTCATCTCGGGACGGCCAGAACCGGCGCCTATTTCTCCGTCGCGCCATTCTTCGGTGCACTGCTGGCGGTTCCGCTCCTGGATGAATCGATCAGCCCGCGACTGCTGATCGCCGGTTTACTCATGGCGTTCGGAGTCCTGTTACACCTCACCGAGGATCACAGCCACGAACACACGCACGACGCGATGGAACATGAGCATGAGCACATCCACGATATCCACCATCAACATGAGCACGATAATCCGGTGGCCCCCGGCACGAGGCATCGCCACTGGCATCGTCATGAACCTCTGACGCATACCCACGCGCACTTCCCGGACGCGCACCATCGGCACCACCATTGACGCTCCCTGCTTCAATAGCCCGTCAGCGAGAGTCTTCGTGCGAAGCGCCTGAGATTCTCGATCGATGCTGAGCATGCCGAGATCCGATCGTCGCCACCTTCGCACGTTTCTGGCGTTCGGCCGACTGTGGCCTGCGGAACGGCCGACGTGGTGGGGCGATGCAGTGGTCCTCATTGTGTTGGTCGTCGTTCTGTACGTCGGCGCTCATCTGGCGTTCGGCGCTCCGGCCGTCGTCAAGGGCCGCGACATCTCGCTGTCGCCGGCGGTGTTGCCGTACTACGCGATGCTCTCACTCGCGCGAATGACTGCCGCGTACGGACTATCGCTCGCGTTTACGCTCGTCTACGGCTACAAGGCGGCGTTTGACGTACGCGCGCAACGTGTACTCCTGCCGCTCCTCGACGTGCTGCAAAGCGTGCCGATCCTGTCATTCCTGCCGGTCGTGCTCCTCAGTCTGACCGCGGTACTGCCACAGGCTGTGGCGGCGGAGCTCGCGGCCATCGTCCTGATCTTCACGAGCCAGGTGTGGAACCTCACGTTCGCCTGGTACCAATCATTGCGTACGGTCCCGCGGGAGCTTCGCGAAGCGGGTCGAATCTTTCAACTGCGCGGTCTGTTGCGGCTGACGACGATTGAATTGCCCTTCGCCGCGATTGCGTTGATCTGGAACAGCATGATGAGCTGGGCGGGCGGCTGGTTCTTCCTGATGGCCGCGGAAATCTTCACCGTGGGCCAACGGGACTTCCGGCTTCCCGGCCTGGGTGCGTATCTCAGCGAAGCGGCCAGCGCCGGGAACGCCCGGGCAATCGGGTACGGCGTCGTGAGCCTGGTGCTCGTGATCGTCGCGCTGGATCAATTGATCTGGCGGCCTCTGCTGGCGTGGGCCGATCGATTCAAAGTGGAGCTCGTCGAGAGCGCCGAACCCCAGCGCTCGTGGTTTTATGAGGCACTCATCGCCTCGCGACTGTTCGCCTGGCTGCGGGCACACACGCATACCGGGTTGGAATCGATCGACGCGCGCACCCGGTCGTACGTGTCGGTCGAAGAGACGACGGACGAGTCGACGGCGCCAATCGGGCCATTGGGATGGATGCTGAGGATTGCCGCCGGGAGTGCGCTCCTCTACGGAATCGTCCGTGCGGGCGTCATGCTCGCCGGTGTACCGGCCGGCGAGTGGGGCCAGATCGCGATCGGCGCAGGTGCCACGCTGCTGCGTGTCGCCACGTCGCTGGCCATCGCGCTCGCCTGGACCGTGCCGGTCGGCGTCGCGATCGGCTTCAATCCGCGACTGGCGCGCTGGTGTCAGCCGATCGTGCAGATCGCCGCGTCGGTGCCGGCAACCGCGCTGTTTCCTGTGCTCCTGCTTGCCGTCCTTCGGCTCGCTGGCGGGATGAATCTCGCCGCGATTGTGCTGATGCTGACGGGCACGCAGTGGTATCTCCTCTTCAACGTCATTGCAGGCGCCACCGCGATTCCGCAGGATCTGAAGTACACGACCGCCCTGCTGGACATGAGTCGGCTCGATCGATTTCGCACGCTGATTCTGCCATCGCTGTTCCCCTTCCTCATCACGGGTGCGATCACGTCCACCGGCGGCGCGTGGAATGCCAGCATCGTCGCGGAGTACAGCACCTTCGGCGGACGGACGGTTCAGACGCTGGGGCTCGGCGCGCTGATTTCGCACGCGACCGCGGAAGGCGCCTATCCGTTGCTCTTGGCGGCGACGCTGACGATGATTCTGATTGTGACGCTGTTCAACCGCTTCGTGTGGCGACGCTTGTATCGTCTGGCGGAAGAACGCTATCGGATGGAATGATCATGCCGGATCAGTCAGAGCTCGTGCGCGTCGACCACGTCAGCCAGACGTACACGAGCGGCACTCGTGAATTCACAGCGATTCATGATGTCAGCCTGACCCTGGCCGAGGGGGAATTCGTGACACTCCTCGGACCATCAGGGTGTGGCAAGAGCACGCTGTTACGAATGATCACGGGCCTCCAGCGACCGACAGAGGGCCGCGTGCTCTATCGTGGCCGCGTGCTGACTGGCGTAAATCCGCGCGCGACGATTGTGTTTCAGAGCTTCGCGCTCTTTCCCTGGCTGACGGTCGAAGAGAACGTAGAGGTGGCCTTGAAGGCGCGTGGCATCACCCCACAGTTGCGTGCGACACGCGCGCTGGACCTGCTCGACCGCGTCGGGCTCGACGGATTCGAGAATGCGTACCCACGCGAGCTGTCCGGCGGCATGCGGCAGAAGGTCGGCTTCGCGCGCGCGATGGCCGTCGAACCAGAGCTACTCTGCATGGACGAGCCGTTCTCGGCGCTCGACGTCCTGAGCGCAGAGGCGCTGCGCGGAGAGCTGCTCGAGCTCTGGACGGCAGGGAAGATTCCGACGAAAGCGATCCTGATGGTCACGCACAACATCGAAGAGGCTGTGCTCATGGGGGATCGGATCGTCGTCATGGAGAAAGACCCCGGTCGCGTGATCACGGAAGTGCAGGTATCGTTGAACCACCCGCGCCGTCGTAAATCGTCGGAGTGTCAAACGCTGGTCGACCACGTCTACGAGCTTCTCGCAGGACAAACGAAAACGGAACCCGAGGAACTTGGCAGTGCGCCGGGCGAGCCTGGCCTCACGCGTGGGCTTCCGCACGTCACGGTCGACGAGCTGGCGGGGTTTCTCGAGCACCTCGCGCAAATGCCGGGTCAAGAGAGCGACATCTATCGCTTGGCCGAAGCGCTTCGCGTGGACTCCGATCGCGTCCTGCGCCTGACGGAAGCAGCGGAGCTCTTGAACTTCTGCACGCTTGCGCACGGCGACATCTCGCTGACACCGCTGGGCGAAACGTTCGCAGAAGCCGGCATCCAGGCGCGCAAAGAGATCTTCGCGACGCGTGCGCGACGCGTCCCCATCGTCGCCTGGCTCCTGTCGCTGCTCGCCGCGGCCGATCGGCACGAGCTCGAACGCGACGTCATCGAGTCGGCGCTGCGGCTCGAGTTCCCGCTCGAGGAAGCCGTCCGGCAGGTTGAAACGTGCATCAATTGGGGACGGTACGCGGAGCTGCTGGCGTACGATCATGGTGCCGGCATGATCTATTCAGAGACCACAACTGCGCCGAGTATTCGCGATGCTGCAGGACGATGAATGCAGCCCTTTGGACTCGCCCGTCGCACGGCTTTGCGGTCCCAGCCGCGCTGATTGTGACCACGCCCGCAGCGAACGGCCCCGAAACCACTGACGGCGGGGACGAGCACGCCGCGTTCAATGATTCCCGCGTTGACGGACTGGTGTGGACGTTCGTGCGCATTCGCTATCGCGCCTTGCCGGCCCTCGAAGCGCAGTATCAAGGCGCGTATGGGAGCGCGCCGCGGGCGATTGACTTCCCGGCAGCCGAGCACAATCTCACTCGGCGAGTTCGGACCGTCACCGCTCTCGAGGTCGCCGACCCGATGGTTCTGACGCTCAAGGATCCGCAGCTCTGGCAGCATCCCTGGGCGTACTTCGTCGAGCCAGGGACGATGAATCTGACGGACTCCGAAGCGCCGATCCTCCGTGAGTTCCTGCTCGGGGGTGGCACGGCGACGTTCGACGATTTCCGGCCCCATCGAGTGGTCGAATTTCGAGCAGCAAATGACCCGGGTCTTTTCGGATCGACCGATGGTCGAGCTCGAGACGACCCATCCTGTTTTCCATTGTTTCTATTCGTTTGACGCCTACCCACAGGTGCCCGGACTCGGATCCTTTCTCCAGCGTCGCACGTGGGAGAAGGTAGGCTATGCGGCCCACCTTCGCGGGATCCTTGACGATAGCGGGCGGGCCATGGTGCCCATCAACTGGAACACGGACATGGGCGATGGGTGGGAATGGTCGAACGCACAGGATTACCCTGGCTACGTGAAATTCACGACCGAGGCGTTGAAGTGGGTAATGTCGACGGGCTGGTCGTCCTCGTAGACGATGAAGTCGGTCTGCTTAAGTCCGGGCACGAAGCGCCCGGAGCTATCAGTGACGGTGGCGGTGACATTGATCAGCTCGACGCCCGTGCGGAAGCGGAAGCCTTCCTGGGCGTCCAAGGCGCCAGCGGACACAATCAACGCGATGAACGCGGCGGTTCCGCAAACCGCGGCCGACACGTCGCGCCGAAGAACAACCAACCGCATGATCGTGAGCCTTCGAGCTACACTTCCGCCATTGTGGTCGAACAGTAGTGCTGGGGCAAAATCCTTGCCGGTCACAGCGACCTGAAATTTGCGGCTCATTTTCACGGCTCGGTGCAGACTCCCCGCGTGATGTGGTCTGACGAGGACGGACGACGTCCTGGTCAGGATGCGCACGCGCACCAAGAGTCTCTGGTTGCAAGCCGTCTGTGCATTCTGCGCGCAATTTGATCGCTCGGTTCCGGCAATTTGCATGGACGGAGCCGGAGACGCCATCACTTCCGATCCGTCATCCGCTGCAGACTCGCTGAATGGCGAATAATCACCGATGTGCACCGGATCTGCCGTCAACATCTGAGAGAGTGTCTGCGGCGACGATCTTGCTGGGAGACACGAGATGGCCGACGCCAGCAGCGAGCGCGCCACGACGCAAGAATGGGAATATGAGATCGTCGAGGAGCCCAATCCCGCTGCATTGGAACAACGATTAACCAAGGGGAGCTGCGAGAGGTGGGAGGCCGTCAATCTCGGGTACGCGGGAGAGTGTCACCTGCTCGCCCTCTTGAAGCGATGCGCGCGAAGATCCAGGGAATTGTCGTTCTCGAGTGCGTGGTCCTGACTGATGGCACCATCGAGGATGTGAGAATCACCAAGTCGCTCGACAAGACCTTTGGCCTCGACGAGGAGGCGATCAGGACCGCGAAGCAATGGCGCTTCAAGCCAGGTCGCCGATTCGGCGAACCGGTGCCCGTGTTCGTCAGCCTCGAATTGTCGTTCACGCTGCGTTAGTAGACGATGCTCCGACCGTTGGCCGTATTCGTCTTGCTCGTCGCAGTTGCCTGCACACACGAATCCAGGGCGTCAGTGCACGGCAGTGTTCCGGCGCCGAATCCGACCGGTTGTTACGCCATCGTGTACGAGCGCCCCGGATTCAAGGGCGTCGGGGACGTCTTCAACGGCCCTGGGCGTTGGTCACGCCTGGAACGCCTGGCCGAAACGAATGAAGGGAATTGGCGACACCGAATCCGTAGCCTCCACGTGGGAAGTGTCGCCACAGTGACGGTGTATGTCGACGAAGCCTTCAAGGGTGAGTCGAGACAGTTTTCGCCGTCGAGCGATCAGCCGCGCCTCGATACCCGTTTTTCGGGTCGTATCGAATCCCTCGAGATGACGTGCAAGTCTGCGGGCGCGGACGGAGCACCTCGCGACCATCGTTGACCGCGGACGATCGGCCGCTCGAAAGGTTTCGCAGTGACGATGCGCACCTTGCTCGCAGGGCTCGTTGCAGCGGTCGCGAGCCCGCTCGGATTGAGCGACGGACGTGTTCCTGCGCAGGGGCCGCCTGCGAAGGCCGACGCAAAGCCCGTTGTGCTCAGTATGGAGCTCCTCGCGAGTCGGCCGCTGATTCGCATCAGCGTCAACGGAAAGGGTCCGTTTGCGTTCTTGATTTCGCCGGAGGTGGAGACGACGCTGGTCGATCGGACGCTCGCCGATGAGTTAGACCTTAAGACCAAAGACCGCGCCAGCGGTGGAGCGTCTTATGACGTCGCGCTGGAGTTTGCGTCGACGAAGGTTACCGTGCCGGTAGCCGTGACGGACATCGCGCACTTGGTCCCGGAGTTTGGCGCCGGCGCGCGACCACGCGGGGTCATCAGCCTCACGGTGTGGAAGGAGCAGCTCGTCACGCTGGATTACTCTCGATGGCGTGTGACCATCGAGCCCGGCGCGTTGCCCGATGCGGACGAACGAGCCGTGTTCAAGCTCAGTCCCTCGCGAGAATTGATAATCCCCCTGATGGCAGGCGAACGGTCCGTGCCATGCCGAGTTGACCCGTTGTTCTCCGGTGGGATCATCGTGCCAGCTTCGTTCGTGAAAGAGCTAAAGACTGTTGGCAAGTCGATGCCGCCTCGAACCGTGAACACGCCGAAGGGACCGATCGACGTACAGGAGACGCAGCTGGCTGTCAGCGTTAAGCTAGGCGGGTTCGAGCTGTTGAATCCCACCCTTCAGGTTTCTGACCGTCTGCCGAACGCGATCGTCGGCGGCCAAACACTCGCCGGCTTTTCGATCACGTACGACCTGACGAACGGGCGGGCTCGGTTGGAGCGACAGAAAGGATCAGCAGGCCGGAACTAACCGCCGAAATAGCCGCTTCGGGCCCTGACGATGGCCGACGGCCGCTGCTTGACGCGGACTTGCAGTCGACGCCATTCGTGAACGTTGACCGCTTCGATGGCGAGGATATATTGCTGGCGGAGTTCGTCGACGAGCGTTGAAGCGACCGAGGCGGTCTCCATGAGCGTCGTCGCGAAGACCAACTGTCCTCCGGTCCATTCTGCAAGATCACGAAGATCGGCGCCGTTGGACGGCACTGATCGCTCGGTCCCTTCCATCAGGGTCGCTTGATCGACCGACGGCACGGTCGCCACGACGTACACGGGTACGTCAATCGAGCTCGCCAGCCCGGATACTTGCGGCGCGGTCATTTTGCTGCTGGTATCGACTCCGTCGGTGAGGACGACGATCGCCTTGTGAGTGGCCGATCGATTGGCGAGCTGTCGCGCGGCAGCAGCCGTCGCATCGTAGAGCGATGTCGATCCGAACGGCCGGAAGTCGTCCAACGCGTGTTTGAGACCAGCAACATTGTTCGTGAACGGTTGACGCTCGTGGAGCGCCGAATCGAAGGTGAAGACAGCCAATTCGTCCTGACCGTCGCGCAGCTGCAGGAGAAGCGAATCGTAGGCTTGTCGCGCCATGGCGATTTTCGGACCCACGTTCATGCTTCCGCTCATATCGACCAGGATCGCGATGCTCAGGGGTGACCGGCGATCGGACCGAAGGGAGAGGAGTGGCCTCAGTTGGCCGTTATCGCGAACCTCGAAGTCAGCACTCGTGAGACCGGTCAGCGGGCGTCCGCGCTTGTCCCGCACCGACGCCTGGATGCTGACAAGATCCGCCGCGCTGCGAAAAGTTGGTCGAGACTGGTCACCCGGAGCTTGTGCTCGGAGCGATGCGCCCTCGACGACCCCCAAGACCGTGAGCAAGATGAGCACTCGATTGAGTATCGCCGTCATGCGCCGTTCTCAACTATCGCGTATAGAGACGTGGAGCTCAGAAAACCGTCGCGAATCGACAGCATTCGCCCGCACTGATCTGAGCTGCCATTGGTTTGGGGAGTGACTTCAGAATAGCACAGGTTCTGGTCGGTTTCCGAGACGTCCCGGCGCCGGGCAGGTAACGTCCCGGCCGATGTCTCTCTTGATCCTCAAGCTTCGAAGCTGGCTGGCAGACTAGAGACTAGGAACTGCATCCTGCTGCTCGTCGACAACGACTTGCTCGCGAATGAGAACCGCTCGCGGCGTGAGATATACTCGCGATCTCAACCGTCAATCCCAATGGGTACCGCGCCGCCGCAGGAAAGGCGGTCGCCCACTCGTCCGCCGGAGCCGTGCTGCCCGGAGTGCGGGTCAGCAGATGTGCGTGCAACGCTTAGGACGCCGTACGCGGTGTACTTTCGTGTGAGTCGTGCGAACATCTCTGGGCGATACAGAAACCCAGAGCGTCACACCGTAAGCCTCTTTCAAAGCAGGACGGATTCGTCTGTGGGAGTTCTGGAACTCTTTGTAGGACAATCGGAAGGCTGTTCAATCAAGGAGCTGCCGGGAAGTGTGGACCGTAATCTGCGCCGCCGACGCATCCACACCTCAGTCGTCAATTTGAACGGGCGTCCACCACGTATTACCCACGCGGCGATAACTCCTCCGAATGTTGATCTCGCTGACGCGACCTCTGATCTTCGCAGGAACCGGCGAGATTCCGATCCCGTTGTCGCGGATACAGATGGCGCACTCCCTGTCATCAGCGGTGCCCGGAACGATTTCAACGAATCTCTGCGTCTTGTCTCGATCGCTGTACTTAAACCCATTTGACACGAGATTCATCAAAATGAGCTCGAGCTTGCCGGGAACCACCAAGACAGTTGGGAGGTTTGGTGAGACGAGCAGCTCGACGTCCCGCTCGGTCGCCATCTCTTGCAGCTGGCGCACGACTTTGCGCGCGAGGCCACTGACGTCGACCTGTTGTTGGGCGGGACCGTCGAGCGCTGCGCGACCGAGGGTCAGGCCGGCGAGAGCGCGGACGATCGACGTCGCGTGGTCAACATTCCGATGGAGGATACTCGTCAGGCGTGCGCGCGCTTCGGGATCGCCGCCGTTTCGTTCAAGTGCCTCGGTCGTGAATTGCAAAACGTTCAGCGGATTGATGACGCCGCTATTTGCCGCGATGCCCTCAGTCTCCGGGGTGCGGAGATAGACACCGACTTCGTCGAACAGTTCGGGAATGTGATCGAGCAACTCTTGTGTCGGGAACACGGCTGCCGTGTCGACGGGCAGGAGAGATGTCAGCCGATGGAGCCAGCGGGACGCGAGGCTCTGGCGGCATTCCTGGATACGCTGTCCGATGAGATCCCCGAACGTGCCAGTAATCGGGCCGAGCTCCATGCAGTTCTCAACCTCAACAGTATGGCACGGCCGTTTGGGAGTTCCTCAGATGGACGTCTTTCGGCAAGGCGATCTACGGCGCACCGTCAGTCACTATTTGTCGCCGCCGCGTCGTGCGTTGAAGATCAAATCGGCTTGCGCCCTTGAATGACCCGGATCAGGATGACAATGATGGCGATGACCAGCAAAACATGGATGAATCCCTGAATCGTGTACGTCGTCACGATCCCGAGGAGCCACAGCAGAATCAGGATTACGGCAATTGTCAGCAACATACCTAAGATTATGACGCGCTCGCGGCTTATTGCGCGTTACCCGCATTAACGGCGCAGGCTTGATCGACAGCGATGACACGTGACGTAGTCTCATCTCTTGCGCGATGCCCGGGCAAGAGTTCGAGTCCAATGAGCTCGTCTTGCAAGTAGCTGATTCGTCGTGGTTAGGAGATGGCTCTTCCAGGCTGGATTCAAACGGGCAACTCTCCGGTTAATGCTCCAAGTGAGGTGTGGGCTGTCGTCCGCGGCCGGAGTGGACGGCCAGCACTACCAGCTTCGGGCGAACGCGACCGTCAGTCAGCCGAAGCCAGCAGAGCGAACTGACGCTTCAGCGCGTTGACCTGTGCAAGGTAGCGCCGGGCGTCGTGGGCGCCGCATCGCTGGTCGCCTCTGAATCGGAAGCCGCGGCGCGCGTACCCGTCACCGGCGCCGGCCCCGCATAGGTGGATGATCGCCGCGAGGTTTTGCCGCTGCTGCAGCGAGGCGGTCGTGATGCGGTTGCGGGCGAGAGTGCGTGCGACCGCGCGATCCAGCAACGCGGCGGTCATTTCCACAGCATGAGTCGGCACCATACGCGTGTAAAGCGCGTTGAACCAGCACGAGCGCGGGTCGTCCCAGGGGCCGTCCTCGACTACGACGTGGTCATGGATGCAATAGCGCCGGGCCTCTGCGAACGTTCCATTGGTGATCTGAAACATCCCGACGGCGCTCGAGGCCGGTCCGTATAGCTCGAACGGGTTCCAGCTAAACCGCCACTGCCAGTAGGTCCGTGCTACCGGATTGCCGCTGCTCTCCACCTGGGCCAGTGCGGCCAGCAATTCCGGTGTGATGACGGCCGTGGAGTGCTCGTCGAAAAGCGGGCCGTATTGCCGCCAGGTCTGCGCCGGCACCTTGGCGAGCGAGCCGCTGACCGCAACAAACACCTCGGTGGGCTTGCGGGCTACCTGCACTATCCAGTTCACGACCGCCCAGACGGTCACCAGCAGGACCGTCGCGACGATTATCTGGACGGCCAACGGGGCGCCCCGCATGGCCAGAAACCCGAGACGCCCAAGGCACGAGGCGGCCGAGCGGCGCGCGCGACGGCCTCGGATGCGCGGCGCCCGGAGTGCGGCCCGCGCAATCATCGCGTGGGGCATGACGGACACCCACTTATTATCGAGCCATCCCGGACGGATTCCTCGACGAATGGCGACTGCTCAGGACCAATCGCCACTCGTCGCAGCCACTTCCCGAAGCGTCGGCCATTCGGTTCGAATCCCAGTCCCCGAGCTAAGCTCTGCTGTAGGTTCCCTCCCCGCATCTGTAGAGCACGAGTTCTAGGCGAAGTCTTTCAAGCAGCGACTCCACACGAGGACCACCTCGTATCTGTAGCGGCGACAGTGGTCGGCGTCTGAGGCCGCAGATCATCTCGTCAACGACATGCCGATCACAAGACGTATGCCAGTTCAGCGTGTCTGTCCCGTTTGAGGATCGGTCATTGAGTCGAGACCGCGGCACCGCTGGCGGCCCCCATTGGACAGGGTCCGTCGGTCGCCGGCGGTCGTCCGGCCCTCTCGATGACGTATCTATCTCACGTGCTTCAGGTCGGCCGTGGCCGTTCCGACTTGCAGGCGCCCGGTGGGCCGGTAGGCCTGGATCGTCACTCCGCGAGGAGTGGCCTGCGATTCGAGCAACTCGAGCGCTCGGTCCTGGCCGTTGTCGGGAAACAGCCGCGTCCCCTGGCCGACGATCACGGGAAAGATGAGGAGGTTGAGCTCGTCGACGAGGTCGTTGTCGAGCAGCCACCGGATCAGGGCGCCGCTGCCGTGCACCTGCAGCTCACCGCCGGACTTGGCTCTGAGCTCGCCGACGGCCGCCGCGACCTTACTGGAGAGGACGGTCGTGTTCACCCACCGGGGCTCGGTGAGCGTGGTCGATGCCACGTACTTGGGCCGCGAGTTCAACGCCGCTGCGATGGGGTTGATGCCCCGATCTGCCACTGTTCCCCAGGAGCCGGCAAAGATCTCGTAGGTCCGCCGGCCGAAGAGGAACGCATCGGCGCGCCCGTAGACCTCGTTGAGAAAGGTCGCGGTCTCGTTGTCGAAGAGCGGGGTGGTCCATCCGCCGCGCTCGAATCGCCGCTGCGGTCCTCGTCCGGACGCCGATCCCCTGCATCACGCCGTCGACGGAGACGAACGTGGTGGTCGTCAGCTTCATGGTCGCAATTCCCTTCTCGTTGGTTTGGTCGTCGTTCGGTCGGACCGGGCCGCACCGATTTTATCGGTCGTGGCACGGTCCGTGCCGCAGGTGCATGCTGCGCCCTCCCCGAACAAGGGCCGCAAGTCGGCGATGGCGTACTCGGGCCCTAGGCGCGAGACGCTGTGCGCGCAACCGCCGCGCTGGGGACTCGGTCAGCGTGACAGCACGTCGGGAAGCTTCCGCATGAAGATGCGAACGTCGCCGATCTGGGCGGCCGTCGAGATGAAGTCGAACTCCGTCGGGCTGACGGTCGTGGTGCGACCTTCGAGAACGGCTGTCAGCGCCGCGGGCAGGACGGGACATTCGTCCAGCAGGCCGAGCACGCTGATCCAGGCTGTCATGTCGAGCATCGCGAGGATCTCGGCCGCGTCGCGCGCGCGCCACGGTGTGCCGGCGTCGCGCTGCTTCACGAGCGTGCGCCGCAGCGCGACGAGCCCGCGCCGGATGTCGCGATCGACGCAGTCAACATCGGTCAGCGTCGAGATGAGCTGTTCCGCCGCGAACAGGCTCACATCCTGGTGCAGCACCGACCAGCCCACTTCGAACGCGGTCACGAGGTCGTGATCGATCAGCAACGAGTCGGGCGGGAACGTGTCGGGCGGTGTGGCTGTGGCCGTGTCGTGAGATGCGGCGATGACGCACCCAGCGAGGTCACGCTCGGCCAACGCGCGGGCCAGTACTCTAGCCCCAGATTACAGATCCCCGCGGCAGCATCGGACGCTTCCTGTGGCGCGAACGGTCGCGACTGGACGGAGCATCCCGCGAGGAGCGTGTTCGCGAGGAACGCGAGCTCACGACTGCGCGTGAAGTATGCGGTCTCGTGCGTGTCGCGGACGTACGCCATCAGCCGCCGCAAGCGCGTGACCCTGGCGGCCTGCGGGTCGGCGTCCGCGGCTTCGAGCAGCGCGCGCGGACGCTTCGGCATCACGCCTGCCTCGGTCAGGAGTTCCATGACCGCGTCGAGCGATTCGGGGCCGTCGGTCGCGTGCGCGTGGACATCGCTCGAGTGTGACGCTGCGGACGGCAACGACATCGACGCGGACGGCGATGTCGACGACGGCGATTCCAGTTTGCGTTCCGGTGATCGCGCAGTCTCGTTCGACGATGCCGGTGCTTGGTCCGCCGCTCGAAAGTATGCCGTGACGATCGGATTGACCTTGATCGACCCCGTCATCGACGCTCCTGATCGCGTGTGTTTCGGCTGTCGCGCCATCTCGAGGAAGGCGCGCGCGTCGGCGGGCGTCGCGTAGCCTTGCTGCGATCGCCGGCGCTCCCGTTCGATCGTGACGTCGTGGAGGTGCTGCTCCGGTGCCAGCAGCAGATCGTCCAGGCCGTCGATCTCTGACCTGGAGTCGGAGAGGCGCCGGCAGCCCTGCATCACGGCGTGGAAGTAGTTGCCGTGCTCGGCGTCGAGCGCGACCAGCAGCGTGACGATCGCGTCCCACGCGTCGGCTCTTCGCGCACGGACGATGTAGCCGCCCACTTCACACCCGAGCCAGTCGCCGCTCGAATCGTGCACCGGCGCGTCGTCGGCATGCATCGACTCGGCGTCCATCGCCTCGTCGACATCCATCGAATCTCCTTCACGCATCGCCTGGTGACGATCCGTCGGCTCGTCATCACTCTGGGCGGTTGGTTCGAAGATGCCCGGGTCGAACACACGCACGTAGCGGGAAAGGCCGGCGACCACGAGGTTCTTGTCGAGGGCGGCGACCGTTCGTGCGGCCACCGAGTTACCGGTGTCCACCAGCACTTCGAGCCATTCGCCGAAGCGATCGACGTCGAACGGCGACTTCCAGCCCGTCGCGCATTACGCCGCCGTAATGAGGGAGTTGCGAATTCCGTCCCGAACACCCAGCCAGGGCCGGACCGCAGGTGCGGACGGACGCCGCTTTCTGTTCCTCAGCCTTCGTCGATGCTCGCGCGAGTGGGCTTCCTCGTGCGAGCCGTGACGCGGGATATACATGCGACGCCGAGTTTCGCTGCGGGCATTGACGCCCACCGATCAGTGTGGCGGCCTAGGTGACGGTCATGATCAACGTTCTCCGGCAGGACATCCGTACCGCCTATCGAGCGGCGAACGACAACCGGACAACGAGCGGCGTTCGCCTGGTGTATCCAGGCAATAAAGGGTTGACGCAGGCAGCCCACGTCAGGCCGCGCGCCGCTCATAGCGGTGGTGTAATCCGCCCACTTCGGGCAGTTCGATGACGACTCCACCAGCCGCAGCCTGCGTCAGTCGACCATCAGGCGCGGTTATCCCCTTCTGCCCAATCTCCGGGACAAAGGGCTGTTACGGACCGAGTCGACGATGTCGCCGGCAGGGCGGGCGCGAAAGATTCATCGCGTGACACCTCGGCCGCGCGGCGCTCGAGCGGCAGCTTGCTGATTGTCGCCTTTTCGCGAAGGGAATGGCGCTCGCACTCGGAACCCGGTAACATGCCCGCCGATTTCGCAGCTCGAGCGAACTCAGGCCGCGCCGTACCCGTCTTGCGTACTTATGAATCAGCTGATTTCCGACGTCCGCTCCGGAATTCGGATGCTGGTGAAGTATCCGATGCTGTCTGGCGTTGCGGTCCTGACACTCGGGCTCGGGATCGGCCTCAGCACGACGGTCTTCTGCGTCGTCAATGGGGGCCTTTTCAAGGGGCTGCCATTTGAGCATGCCGACCGCATCGTGTCGCTCGTGGGCACCAATCCCTCTCAGAATCAGCCACGGCAACCGATCAGCGTTCAGGACCTCGTGGTCTATCAGGAACGCCAGACCTCGTTCGAGAAGATGGGCGCGTATGGATTTGCCGCCGTGACTCTCGCAAACGAGGAAGGCCGTCCGGAACGGTTCCGAGCCGCCGAGCTGACCGTGGCGGCGTTCGAGACGTTGGGAGTGCAGCCGATTCTCGGCAGGGGGTTCAGAGCCGGAGACGATCGACCGGGCGCCGCCCCCGTCATCCTCCTCAGCTACCAGTTGTGGCAGGAGCGATACGGGCGCGCGAACGACATCGTCGGCGAGACCGTGCGGGCCAACGGCGTACATCGGACCGTGATCGGTGTGATGCCCGAGACCTTTGCGTTTCCGATTCGCGAGTCGCTCTGGATGCCGCTTGCGGTCGATCCGCTCGCGCGGCCGCGCGGACAGGGGCCGGACTATCAGGTCATCGCGCGGCTGAAGCCAGGCGTCGGCGTTTCGCACGCGAAAGTGCAGGCCACGACCATCGCTGCCCAACTCGAGGCCGAGAATCCGGCCACCAATCGCGGCCGCAGCGCGGACGTGATGCCGTATGCCAAGACCGTCCTCGGTCCCGAGGTTTATGGGCTGCTCTACACGATGCTGGGCGCTGGAATTGGCGTGCTGCTGATCGCGTGCGTGAACGTCTCCAACCTGCTCGTTGCGCGAGCCTCGTTGCGCCAGCGAGAGGTCGCCGTGCGGATGGCGCTTGGCGCGGGGCGGCACCGCGTCGTACGGCAGCACCTCACCGAAGTCCTCGTGCTCGCCATGGCTGGCGCGGGCATCGGCATCTTCCTGAGCGTCTTCGGCGTCCGCTGGTTCGTACAGCAGATGTCGATCAACCCGCCGCCTTTCTGGATCACGTTCGACCTCGACTATCGGGTGATGCTCTTCGTGCTTGGCCTGATTGTCCTTGCGAGCATTGTCGCGGGCGGGCTGCCGGCCGTCCATGCGTCGCGCGTCACCGCGGGCTCCGCGCTGAAGGACGACAGTCGCTCGTCAACGAGCGCCCGGCTCGGACGTTTCAGCAGCGGGCTGGTCGTCGCCGAGCTCGCAGTGTCATGCGGCCTCCTGATTGCGGCGGGCTTGATGATCAAGAGCGTCGTTCAACTGAAGAACGTGCAGATGCCGTTCGCCGTGGAGCACATTCTCACGGCGCGTGTCGACCTCCCACGGGATACCTATCCGGACTCCGCGGCGAGCATCCGGTTTTTCGAGCAGCTCCTGCCAAAGGTACAGGCCACACCAGGTGTCGAGGCCGCGACGCTCTCGGACGGCCTGCCTGCCGCGGGGAACGGCAGCATACCCGTCCAGATCGAAGGGAAAGCGTACCCCCGGGAGAGTGACGCCCCCCTCGCGCGCGAAGGCATTGTCACCGCCGGGTACTTCGACACATTCCAGACGAAGCTTCTGAACGGGCGGGAATTCACGCCTGCCGACACGGCTACGAGCCAGGCCGTGGCGATCGTCAACGAGTCGTTCGCGCGGACCCACTTTCCGGGACTGGATCCGATCGGGCGACAGATGAAGCGGATCCGTCCTCGCTCGAAGGAGCCTTGGCTGACCATCGTGGGGGTCGTCCCCGATCTGCTCATGGAAGGCATCGGCAACAACGGCGCGAGTCCGGTCGGCTATTACATTCCTATCGCGCAGAGCGACGTCGCCAACGGCGTTCGGATCGCGGTTCGCACGCACGGCGAGCCCTCCGCGGTCACGTCACTCCTGCGCGGGGCCGTTGCGTCGCTGGATTCAAACCTGGCGATTTACGACATCAACACGCTGCGGTGGGTGATCGATCAGCAGACGTGGTTTTACCGCGTGTTCGGCACGTTCTTCATGACATTTGGGTTCTGCGCACTGTTCCTCGCCGCGGCCGGACTCTACGGCGTGATGTCATTTGCCGTGACGCAGCGAACGCGCGAGCTGGGCGTTCGATCGGCGCTCGGCGCGCGAGGACTTCAGTTGATCCTATTGATCATGCGCAAGAGCATCGTTCAGCTCGCCATCGGCCTCGTGCTGGGGCTCGGGCTCGCCTTCCTGGCCTCGGGCGCGCTGCAGCCGGTGCTGTACCACGTCGATCCACGCGACCGCATGGTGTTCGTGGCAGTCGTGGCGATTCTGGCTCTGTCCAGCCTCGTCGCGAGCTTCCTGCCGGCTCGACGGGTTACGAAGATTGATCCGGTGCTGGCACTGGCGAGCGAGTGAACCTTG
>Ga0114129_10004047_pt1 | contig 20702 bp, 22 predicted proteins | sample RhiMetdeltSRZDD1_FD_80071 | JGI IMG/M metagenome (GOLD analysis project Ga0114129, IMG submission 80071) | Populus rhizosphere microbial communities from Tennessee, USA - Rhizosphere MetaG P. deltoides SRZDD1 (version 2) (version 2) | ecosystem: Host-associated > Plants > Roots > Rhizosphere >... | reverse complement strand
CCACCTCAAGCGCGGGATGCAGCACCTGAACGGCCAGGACGCGCTCGCGTTCTCCCGCGCCCGCCACGACGTCCCGGCCGGCGACTTCAGCCGCTCGTTCAACCAGGGGCGGGTGATCATCGCTGCGCTGGCGGAGCTCCGGCGTCAGGTCGCCCAGGGCTCCCCCTCGGCGCTGATCCCGTGGGTGGTGGCCGGGAGCCAGATCCTTCGGACCGACCTCGGCCTGTCGGACCTGTTCGAGCTCCTGCTGGCCGCCCCGGCGTTCGACCCCTCGAAGGTGCGCAACGACGTCGCGAGCGGCAGCGGCACCACGATCGGCGGCCGGAGCGTCGTCGTGCTGGGCGAGCGCGCCCGCACGCTGTTCCGGGACCTGCGGGTCGACGCGGTCCTGCACGGGTGAGACCGAGCCGCCGTTTACCCAGCGTGCAATCGCCCGACCCCGTGAACCCTTGGGCGGAAAGCGGTCCTGGCCTGCTTGATTCGCCGATTGAGGCGTCAGCCCCTATCCTGCCCGCGTGATCGAGGCGTTCGTCTCGCCCGCCGCGCTCCGGGGCGGCGACCACGCGTACGCCGTCACGCGCTCCGACGCCGACCGGTCCTGGCTGGCCCGAGCGTTCGTCGACAACGCCGAGAAGGCGGACGCGAGAGCCTTGGTCCTGACCGACGGGCCGGCCGAGGACGTCCGGCGTCTCGGCCGGCGGCAGCCGCGCCACCCCGGCGGGATGGTCGTGGTCGAGGCTGCGCCGGTCCTAGCTCCGGGAGACGCCTTCAAGCCCGAGATCTACGCGCGGGCCCTCGAGAGCGCCGTGGACGCCTCGCTCCGTGACGGCTTCACGGGCGCGCACCTGCTGGTCGAGGCGGGATGGAGCCTCGGCCGCATCCGCAACGTGGACGCCTGGTGGGAGCTCGAGCACGTCCTGGGAGAGATGACCCTGCTGAAACGCGGCACCTCGCTGCTCGTGTGCCAGTTCGACCAGGACGCGTTCGGGGCGGTGCGGCTGCAGCGCGCCGCGCGCAGCCACGCCGTCGAGGTCGTCGCCAACGCGAACGGCTTTCCGGCCGCGGCGCCGATGCGCGTGCACCGCGAAGACGACGATGTCCTGTACGTGATGGGCGAGCTCGACCGGGGAACCGCCAACCTGCTGGCCACCGCGTGCCGCGGGAGCGTGGGCACGGTGACGATCGATCTGGCCGAGGCCACGTTCTTCGACGCGGGCGCGCACCGGGCGATCTCGCGGATCGCCAAGAGCTGCAAGCAGGTGCGCCTTCGCAACGCGCCCGCGATCGTGCAGCGGGTGGTGTTCGCGCTGCAGGGCGAGGGCGGGCTGGAGCTCGAGATCGAGAACGACGCGCTCTCGCTGCGCCTGGGCTGAGCGGTCCCGGGACCGGAATACCCGCGGGCCCGATACCGTTCCAGTCGAAGAACCCGCACGGAGGAGACCCGGAACATGCCCGCCATCACCGTCGAGGACCCGACCAAGCTGGAGCGCGTGCCGCCCGTCCCGGAGGGGGCACGGCTGCGGCCCGTCCGCAGCGTGACGGCAGCCCCGAGCGGCCTGGAGGGCGAGGGCTTCCCGGTCCGGCGCGCGTTCGCCGGCGTCGACCTGGCCGAGCTCGACCCGTTCGTCCACATGGACCAGATGGGCGAGGTCGAGTACGCGCCCGGCGAGCCCAAGGGCACGCCGTGGCACCCGCATCGCGGGTTCGAGACCGTCACCTACATCATCGACGGGATCTTCGAGCATCAGGACTCGAACGGCGGGGGCGGGACGATCACCAACGGCGACACGCAGTGGATGACGGCCGGCGCCGGCATCCTGCACATCGAACGCCCGCCCGAGCACCTGGTGATCTCCGGCGGCCTCTTCCACGGGATCCAGCTCTGGGTCAACCTGCCCAAGGCCGAGAAGTGGGCGCCGCCCCGGTACCAGGACCTGCGGGCGACCGAGGTCTCGCTGCTTTCGTCCCAGGACGCGGGCGCGCTCGTGCGCGTGATCGCCGGCGAGATCGGCGGGCACCCCGGCCCGGGCCAGACCTACACCCCGATGACGATGCTGCACGTGACGCTCGCGCCGGGCGCGCAGCTGGACCTTCCGTGGCGTGAGGACTTCAACGGGCTCGCGTACGTCCTGGCGGGTACCGGGTTCGCGGGTGCCGAGCGTCTGTCGGTCTCGATGGGGCAGCTGGCCGTGTTCGGCCCCGGCGAGGCGATCCGGCTCGAGGCCGCCAAGGGCCAGGAGTCGCGTTCGCCCCAGCTCGAGGTGCTGCTGCTCGGCGGGCGTCCGATCCACGAGCCGGTCGCGTGGTACGGCCCCTTCGTGATGAACACCAAGGCCGAACTCCTGCAGGCGTTCGAGGACTACCAGGCGGGACGGCTGGGCACGATCCCGGCCGCGCACAACACGCCCGACCACATCGTCGAGTCGGGCACCGAGACCCCGGGCTGATCGACCGGGGTTTCCGCCCTCGCACGGCGGGTAAGGGGGTCCATCTGCGACCCCAACGAAGGAGGCCCGCCCATGCTCGAGGTCACAGAGGCGGCATCGTCCGCATTCCGAACGTTCCTGGATCGTGACGACGTGAACGGCAACGCGATCAAGCTCGTCGCCGAGCGCAACCCCGACGGCGAGACCGGGATCGGCGTCCAGCCGATCGACCAGCCCGGCCCGAACGACATCGCCACCAGCTCGACCGGCGTCGTGGTCGTGCTCGCGCCCGAGATCGCCCCGTCGCTCGACGGCGCGGTGCTCGACGCGCGCACGACCGATAGTGGCGCCGACCTGTTCGTCCGCGCGCAGACTGCCTAGCGGCCCGCGCCGCACCTCGGCTCGCGCTCTCCGCGTCTCCTCGATACCGTCTGAGGTTCTCTGTCCGGTATCGGCGAGCGAGGAGGGCGCGATGTCGTTTTCGGTTCGAAGGACGCTGGCGATCGTCGCGGGGCTGCTGCTGTTCGTCGCGGGGGCCGCGACCTCAGCCGCGCTCCGCCAGTCCGCCAGCGGCGGCGAACGCGCGCCGGTGCAGCTGCCGGCGTTCGGCCGGGCGGTGTTCCTCAGCCACGTGAACGACCCGGCGCGGACGCCGCTGTTCCCCGGCGACCCCGCGTTCCACATCCGCACGGTGTTCACGGTGCCCAACGACGGCTTCTACCTCGAAGTGATCCGCGAGGGTGCGCACACCGGCACGCACTACAGCGCCCCGTGCCACTTCCACGAGGGTGCCCTGTGTATGGACGACCTGTCGCCCTCGGACCTGATCCTGCCGGCGGTGGTGGTCGATGTCCGAGACGAGGTCGCGAACGACCCCGATCACGTCGTGGGCGTGCCGGAGCTGAGGGCCTGGGAGGACACGTACGGGGAGATGCCCTCGGGCGCGGCGGTGCTCCTGCTCACGGGCTGCTCGGACCATTGGGCAGGCGACGGCGACGCGAACTACTTCAACTGCGGTAGCGGGCGCTCGGGCGTGCACCAGCCCGGCTTCTCCCGCAACGCGGTGCGGTGGCTGATCCGCACGGGCGTGCTCGGCAAGACCGGTGCGACCGGGACGGACACGTTCGGACCCGACCCGTCGTCGGACGCCGCGTTCCTGCCGACCTGGCTCACGCTTCGCAAGCACCGATTGACGATCGAGAACCTGACCAACCTGGACGCGCTGCCGCCGTCCGGTGCCTGGGTCGTCCTCGGGAGCCCACGCAACGTGAACGGCTCGGGTGCGCCGGGGACCGTGTTCGGGTTGGTGCCGTGACCACGCCCCTGCGTTGGCGCCTACCTGCTGTGGATGATCGCGCTGTCCGGAGGGCTGCTGTGCGTGCCGGCTCACGCGAAGCAGAGCGCGCGGATCGTCGGGAGGCCGTCGGCGACGCGCTCCCAGCGCGCCCCCGCGTCCGCCGAGCGGTAGACCTCGCCGTCCGGCGTGCCGAACGCGGCGTCCGATCCGCTCGCGGCCACCCAGCCCGAGTCGAGGTTGCCGTCGAACCACTCGGGCAGGCCGTCGGTGCACTTCTCGAACCCGGCGCCGGCCTCGATCCCGGTCCGGTAGAGCGCGCCGCGACCCCCGTGCGGACCGGTGCAGGCCGAGAGCAACACGGTGTCGCCCGCCACCGCCACGGCGCGCGCGTAGCTCGAGTGCAGTCCCTCGCGTTCGGTGCGCCATGTGGCCCCGCCGTCGGCGCTGACGCACAGGCCCACGGCGCCGGCCGCCAGCACGACGTCGGGCTCGGTCGGGTGCCCGATCACCTGGTGGACGTCCGCGTCGATGTCGATCGTCGGCTCCCACCGCTCGCCGTCTTGCGAACGCGGGATGCCGCCGACGTGCACGTTCGCGTGCAACCGCCCGGCGAGGTCGGCCGCCATCGAACGCACCGCCGGGGGCCCGCCCCATGGCGTGTACCACTCGTCGCGGCCCTCGACGGCCTCGAACGCCTCGACCCATTCGAGCCCCTCCCCGTCCAGACGGAACAGATGCGCCTCCTCGGAGCCGGCGAAGACGCCGGTCCGGGCCGGCAGCACGCTCACGAGATCCAGTTCGGTGCTTTCGGCGAGGTCCGTCCAGGACCCGTCCGGTCCCCGGCGAACGAGCGTCCGGCGATCGGCGATCGCGTACATGGTCCCATCGCCGGCGGCCAGGGCCGTCACGCCCCGGGGGCCGAACCCGCCATCGGGCTCGGGAGCCCCGCCGTTCAACGAACGCATCCCCGTCGAGGTGCCGACCAGCAGCTCGGTCATGCCTCCACCGTACGAGACGAGCCGGGAAACGACGGCCGGGCTACGATCGCGCCACGAAGGGGGCAAAGACGATGACGCAGCCGATCGTGTTCATCAGCCACAGCGCCGTCAAGGATGGGCAGGTCGAGGGCTTCCGGGACCTCATCCGTCGCGGCGCGCCCAGGCTCGAGGCCGACAAGCCCGGCACGGTCGCATTCCTCGCCTACCTGGTCGAGGACGGCTCCGAGGCGAGCATCGTCCACGTGTTCCCGAACGCGGAGGCGATGAACGCGCACCTGGAGGGCGTGCAGGAGCGGTCCGAGGAGGCGGACGCATTCATCCAGACGACCGCATACGAGATCTACGGATCGCCAGACCCGCAGGTCGTGCAGATGATGCGGGCGTTCGCCGAACGGTCGGGCGTGCCGCTTACCGTGCATCCCGAGCACGTCGGCGGCTACCTACACCCCTGAACCGAACTCCGTCTCCGAGCGTGACGTGACGGGCGTTCCTCGCATCGCCGCGCGCGAGCTACCTCAACGGCGCGCGCATCCCGATGGACGGTGGGCAACGCAAGGCCCCGATGGACATCTCGCGACGTTTGCTACGGCCGGACGACCTCCCCGCCGGCCTCCTCGACCTCGGCGATCGCGCGCTCGCCGTCGCCTTCCTTGAGGTCGACCGCGCGGATCGCGTCCCAAAGCACGCGGACGTTGAACCCCTCCTTCATGCCGTCCAGCGCGGTCGCGTTCACGCAGTAGTCGGTCGCGAGGCCGCAGACGATCAGGAGCGTGATGCCGCGCTTCCGCAAGAGGCCCGCGAGCTCGGTTTCGACCGTCTCGCCGCTGTCGTGATCGCGCATGAAGAACCCCGAGTACCCGTCCTCGCCGTTCGAACCCTTCTTCACGATCGGCCCGTCCACGACGAGGTCCTCGTGGAACTCGGCGCCCCACGTGTTCATCACGCAGTGCACGGGCCAGATGCCACCATCCTTGGCGAAGTGGGGCGTCGACTCGGGATGCCAGTCGGCCGTGTACACGACCGCGGCTCCGCCCTCGCGGGCCTCGGCGATCGCGTCGTTGACGATCGGCACGACGGCCTCCCCGTCTTTGACGTAGAGCCCGCCGTCGGGGTGCGCGAAGTCGTTCTGTACGTCGACCACCACGAGGGCGGTCGCCGCGTCGTAGGTGATGCGCGCCATCGGCCGCATGCTACGCGCGACCGGCCCGTCGACGCTCACCCTCCTTGTTGCGTCGAGCCCCCGTGCTCGGTCCGGCGCCAGAGCAGGTACAGGCTCCCCATCGTCGCGAGGAACCCCAGCGCAGACGCCACCAGGAACACGGTCTCGGCCGTGCTTGGGTCGTCGCTCGAGGCGAGGTTCGTGCCGATCGCGAGCGCGACCACCCCCACGCCTGCCCCCACCACCAGCGCCAGCCCGGCCGCGATCCGGTCGCCGGGAGGCAGCCGTAGTCCGAACAGCCCCGCCGCCACGCCGGCGAGACCGATCAGGACGAACGCCACCGTCATCTTCGCGTCGATCATGCACTCGATCCTCGGCGTTGGGCCGAGGCGCGGCAAGCGAGGATAGGAAAACGCAACGGAACCGGGCGAAGTTCGTCGCACGATCGACACGATCGACGGCGGATCAGGGTTGCGGGAGCTCGCGGCGTGGTCGGATAGTCGAACGCGGGAATCGCCGCGAGGGAGGCTTGCGATGGAAGGCTCCGCACCCACGACGCCCACCGACCGGGGACTCGCGAGGGAGGCGATCGGCCTCCGGGAGGTGTTCTTCCAGTCGGTCACGCACATGGCGCCGGCGGCCGCCGTGGCGTTCTCGATCATCGTGGGCGCGAACTTCGCCTCGGGCGCCCTGCCGCTCTCGGTGATCTTCGCGCTGGTCGGCTGCCTGCTGGTGGCGATCTCGATCGGCCAGCTGGCCAAGCACCTGCCGTCCGCAGGCGGCTTCTACACCTACACGGCGCGCGGGATCCACCCGGCGGTGGGGTTCCTGGTCGCGTGGGGGTACGCGTTCGTCGAGCCCCTGGTCGCACCCGCGCTGTTCCTCATCTTCGGCCAGGTTGTGGCCGGGACGCTGGACACCGAGTTCGGCTGGTCGTTCTCGACGTGGTGGTGGATCGCCGCGCTCGCAGCCGCGATGGTGGTGTTCCTGCTCGGGTTCTACGGGATCCAGATCAGCACGCGGGTCGGGACGCTGCTCGGGCTGTTCGAGATCGGGGTATTCACCGCGCTCGCGATCTGGCTGATCGTGGACGCCGGGAGCGACAACACGCTGAAGGTGTTCGGGACCTCGTTCGCGACGGTGCCGGGGTTCGAGGGCCTGTCGGGCGTGATCGCGGGGTCGGTGTACACGATCCTCGCGTTCATCGGGTTCGAGGCGGCCGCGCCGCTGGCCGAGGAGGCGCGAGATCCGCGGCGCACGATCGGGCGCGCGGTGGTCCTGTCGTGCATCGGGATCGGGAGCTTCTACGTCCTGACGACCTACGCGGCGGTCGTGTTCTTCGGGCCGTCGAGGTTCTCCCAGTTCCCGATGTTCGGCGGCGGCAACCCGTGGGACGCGCTCGCGCGGGCGGCCTGGGGCGCGGGCTGGGTGCTGGTGTTCCTGGCGATCGCGAACTCGGCCATCGCGAACTCGAACGCCGGCTCGAACGCGGCCACCCGGACCTGGTTCGCGATGGGCCGGATCCACCTGCTGCCCGCGATCCTCGGACGGACGCATCCGAGATACCGCTCGCCGCACGTGGCGGTGTTCGTGCAGTTCGTGATCGGCGTGGGCGTCGCGCTGTGGCTGGGCGCGCAGTACAACAGCCCGTTCCTGGCGTTCGCGATCCTGGGGACGATCATCGGCGCGGTCGTGATCGCGATCTACATGACGGTCAACCTCGCGTGCCTCCTCTTCTACGCGCGCGAACACCGGAGCGAGTTCAACTGGTTCCTGCACGGCGTGATCCCGATCCTGGGGATCGCCGCGTTCGTCCCGGCGTTCCTCGTGGCGATCGGGGTGGGCGGGTCGATCTTCGACTTCATCAGCCCGCTGCCGTACCCGTTCAGCGTCGTCGGGCCGGTGGTGGGGATCTGGTACGCGCTCGGGATCGTGTACCTGATCTACCTGTACGCGCGGAGGCCGCAGCGCGTGAAGGACACGGCGCGCGTGTTCATCGAGGAGGAGGTCGCGGAGGTGTCGGCCCCGGTGTAGGGGTGTGAGGGCTCAGCCGCCGCAGGTGCAGGTCCCGCACCCGCACCCGCCACCCGCCGACGGGCCGGCATCGGCTGAGGCCGAGGTCCCGGCCGCGAACGAGTACTGGCGCCGGACGCGCTCGCCTCCGCAGTTCGGGCAGGCCAGCGCCGTGTCCACGGACGCCGTCATCGGGCGCCGGTCCTCGAACCGGTGCTCGCACGCCATGCAGAGGTACTCGTAGGCGGCCACGTGCGAAGGATACCCCGACCAACCGCCGGCCGGAATACTCGACCCCCGCCGTAACGTTGAACCGAGGCCCGCGAGACCCTCGAGGAGCACCCGTGAAGACCTGTGTCACCTGCGGCGACGAGTTGCACCCAGAACGAGCCGAGCGCTACGACTACTGCACCAAGCCGGCCTGCCGGCAGGCCAATGCCGAGGAGCTGCCGATCGTGGCGATCGGGGTGAACAAGGCCTCGGACCAGTTCGCGATCTTGGACGAGCGCACCAGGGAGGATGCCGCCAGCGGGCGGTTCAAGAAGCAGCCGGACGCCACGGGTTCGAAGGCCCGCCGGGCTCCAAGGCCCTCCGACCGTGGCTCCGCGGAGGTCCGGGACCTCGTCCCGCACTCCGCGGTCCGGCCGTCGCGGCCCAGGTGGAGCCCCGCTCAGGAGCGGCTTGCGCTCAGCTACCGAGCCATGGGCATGAACCGGGATCAGATCGCGGGCAAGCTCGGCGTGAGCTCGTACCTCGTCTCGCAGATCCTGGCCCAGGCGTCCGCCCGCGGGCGGCGCTGAGCCACGGCCCGAACCCTCAGCCGGTTCGCGCCCCGCCTCGGCTGGCCACCGCCGCGTACAGCCACACGAGCACGACGCCGACGATGATCGACCCGATCCAGGCGATGCCGTCGTTGTTCGGGAAGATCGCGTTCCACAAGAACCCGCCGATCAACGCGGCCACGACCCCGATCAGGATCGTCATCCAGATGCTCATGTTCTGACGCCCCGGGAGCAGGGCGCGTGCGATCACCCCGATGACGAGCCCGGCGATGATGTAGACCACGACGTCCCAGAACGAGATGTCGATGTTCGCGAGCATCCGATCTCCTTCCGTCGGCGGCCGGTGGCCGGATCCCCCTCCTTCCGAGGGTACGCCCACGTTGCGCGTTCGCGCGACCACCGAGGCCGGGATGCGTCACGGAACGGCCGCACCGCGGTCCCGGGGCCGTCGGTCCCGGCCCCTATGCTGCATGGATGAATTGCCAGGTCTGCGGCGAACCCCTCCCGGAGGGCGCGCGCTTCTGCCCGAACTGCGGCTCGGCCGTGGGCAGCCCGCTCGGCACCGAGGAGCGGAAGATGGTCACGGTCCTGTTCGCGGACCTCGTGGACTCGACGGGCCTTGCCCGCCGGCTCGATCCCGAGCGCGCCCGTGAGCTCCTTGGCCTGTTCTTCGACGCGGCCTCCGAGGAGCTGCAGGCGCTGCGCGGCCGAGCGGAGAAGTTCATCGGCGACGCCGTGATGGCGGTGTTCGGCCTGCCGACCGTGCACGAGGACGACGCGCTTCGGGCCGTCCGGGCGGGCCTGGCGATCCGGGGCCGGCTCCGGCGCATGAGCAAGACCCTCGGGCTTCCCGAACCCCTTGAGGTGCACGTCGGCGTCGAGTCCGGCGAGGCCGCGACCGGCCTGGGGCCCGCGGGCCAGCTGCTGGTCACCGGCCCCGTCGTGAACGCGGCGGCACGGCTGCAGGACGCGGCCGAACCCGGCGAGGTGCTCGCGGGGCCGATGACGGTCGCGCTGACCGCGAACGCCGTCGCCTACGCCGACCGCCGGCAGATCGAGGCCCAGGGCTTCGACGGCGGGCTGACCGCGTTCCCCGTCGAAGGCCTCACCCCGCGGTCGGCGCGGCGGACGATCCCGTTCGTGGGGCGCTCGAGCGAGCTCGCGATCTTGCGCGAGAGCCTCACGCGCGCGACCCACAGCGGCCGGCCCGTGCTGGTGACGGTCCTCGGCGAGCCGGGGATCGGCAAGTCGCGGCTCGCGGACGAGCTCGTGGCGAGCCTCGAGGACGAGGTGCCGGTGCTCGCCGGGCACGCGCATCAGTTCACCGACACCGCGACGTTCGCGCCCGCGGCCACGATCGTGGCCGAGCTCGCGGGGCTGGAGGAGGGCGAGCCGCCCGACAAGGCCAAGCGCCGGCTGCACGAGCTCCTGGAGACCAACGCGATCGCCGAGGACCACCTGGTCGAGCGCCTGTCGCTGCTGTTCGGCCTGGCCAAGCGCAAGGACCAGTCGACGTTCGTGACCGACGTGCAGTCGGCATTCGTCTCGCTGATCGACGGGCTGGCGCGCGACAAGCCGCTGGTGCTGGTGTTCGAGGACGCACAGACGCTGAAGGCGCCGATGCTCACGCTGATCGAGCGCCTCGGGGCGCCGGCGCGCAACGGTCCGCGGCGCGCGCTGGTGCTGGCGCTGTCCCGGCCGGGCCTGCTCGACGAGCGGCCGGACTGGGGCACCACCACGGGCAACGCCTCTCGCCTGCGTCTGGACCCGCTGTCGGAGGCCGAATCGGTCGAGCTGGCACGCCAGGCGTCGGGCCGGCGCATCGAGGACACCGAGGCAGCCGAGATCGCCGAGCGCGCGGGCGGCAACCCGTTCTTCATCATCGAGACGACGGGCATGCTGCTGCCCGACGCCAAGGACGTGGTGGGGGCGCCGCGCGCGGCGGAGACGCCGCGCGTGGCGCTCCCCCCGACCGTGCAGGCCGTCGTCGCCGCCCGCCTCGACCACCTGCCGCCCCGCCTGCGCGAGCTCACCCGCCGGGCCTCGGCCTTCTTCGTCTCGTTCAACCTGGACGAGCTGCACGTCGTCGACCCCGAGGCCACGCTCGAGGAGATCCGCGAGCTCGAGGAGGCCGAGATCCTCGTGCCCGAGGACGACACGCGGCCGGTCGGCCGCTGGCGCGTCCGTCACTCGACGCTGAAGGACGTCGCGTACGCGACCCTGCCCAAGCGCGAACGCGTTCGGCTGCACGAGCTGATCGCCGACGACCTGTTCGCCGACAGCCACCCGTCGTGGGCGGCCGAACACCTCGAGTTCGCCGCGCTCAACTCGCTCGACCTGGATCGGAACGACCGCTCGGTCGCCGAACGTGCCGCCGTGGCCCTGATCGAGGCCGGCGACCGCGCCCGCCGCCGAACCGAGAGCCGCTCGGCCACCGACTACTACGAGAGAGCGCTCAGCCTGGCCGGCCCCGAGGAGGACTGGGGCGTCCGCGAGGCCCGTGCGCTGGCCGGCATCGGCGAGGCGCGCTACTGGCTCGGCGACTACCTGGCCGCGCGAGCCGCCCTCGACCGCGCGATCGAGCTCGGGCGGGCGGTGGACGATCCCTTCACGCTCGCCCTCGGGCTCCGGTTCCTCGGCGACATCGCCATCAACGTCGACGGCGACGTCGACAAGGCCGAGCCTCTCCTGGACGAGTCGATCGAGCTCTCGGAACGGCTCGGCGAGTCCAGGCCGTGGGCGCTGGCCCGCTCGTTGCTGTTCGCGGGCTGGGTCCCGTGGACGCGGGACGACAACGAGAAGGCGGAGGCGATCTGGCGGCGGGCGCTCGAGGTCGCGGACCCGGACGACGGGTGGGCGCGCGTGCGGGCGCTCAACTCGCTGTCGATCAACCAGACCGGCGGCCGGCGCGGCGGCGAGGGAGCCGCCCGGGACGCCGCCCTCGAGCGAGCCCTCGAGCTGAGCGACCAGGCGAGCGCGCTCGCGGAGGAGATCGGCGACCAGTTCAGCATCGCGATGACCACCGTGCAGCGCGCGAGGATCTTCGAGGACCAGGAGCAGTACGAGGAGGCGATCGAGGGGTTCGAGCGGGCGATCGGCGTGTTCGAGGACCTCGGCGCGCGGTGGGAGCTCGGGGACGCCTACGCCGAGCGGGGGATCTGCATGCGCGAGCTCGGCCGCTACGACGAGGCCGAGGAGAACCTGAAGAAGGCGATCCGCATCTCCGAGGAGCTCGGCGAACGCCAGCTCGCCAGCTGGACCTGGCGCGCGCTCGCCGAGGTGTCCGAGCGCCGGGGCGACCACGCCGAGGCCGAGCAGCGGCGCCGGCGTTCGCGCGAGGCCGAGGCCAGAGGCCCGCGCTAGACGGGCAGTGCGTCCCGGTCGGCCCGGAACCCGGCGCCCTGCCGTCGAACCGAGCGGCGGTAGACGAGGTACGCCAGCGCGATCACCAGGGTGGAGGCGACCAGCATCAGCGTCCCGATCGCGTTGACCGCGGGCGAGGGGGCCGTCCGCGCCGCCCCGTAGATCGCCATCGCCACCGTCTGGTCCGCGCCGGTCTTCGCGAGCTGCTTCACCATCACGAAGTCGTCGAGCGAGAACGCGAAGATGATCGCCGCGCTGGCGAAGATCGCCGGCGCGAGCAGCGGCAGCGTCACCCGCCGGAGCGCCTGCAAGGGGGATGCCCCGAGATCCATCGCGGCTTCCTCGAGGTCGACGCCCATCGACAGCAACCGTGACCGCACGATGATCACGGCGTACGGGATCGCCAGCAGCCCCAGGCCGAGCAGCTGCGACGACGTCCCGAGGCCGATGACCTTGAACGGGTTCAGGAACAGCAGGAACAGCGACACGGCCAGGATCAGCTCGGGCGTGATGAACGAGAACATCATCACGAAGTTCGACGAGCCCGACCCCCGCCCGCGCCATTTGTCCAAGGCGAGCGCGAAACCCAGGCCGATCGGCACCGAGATCAGCACGGCGCCCGTCGCCAGCTTCAGGCTCTGGACGACCGCGTGACGCAGGTCAGGGTCGTGCAGGACGGACTCGTTCGGATCGGTGAGGTACCAGCGCAGCGAGAACCCCGACCAGATCGAGATCGATCGCGTGCTGTTGAACGAGAACAACGCCGCCGTCACCACCGGGACCAGGGTCCAGACGACGTAGGCGATCCCGATCACCCACAGGAACCGCGGACGGCCCCACGGGTTGGTCAGCAGATCCCGGAACCGGCGCCGCCGGATCGTCCCGACCGCCGCTTGCGCGCTCATGCCGTCCTCGCCCGCGCCGCCCGGGTGGTGTTCCACAGGTAGTAGACGATCGGCACGACCAGGATCACCATCAGCACCAGGATCAGCGAGGCGCCGCGCGAGATGAAGATCGGGACGTCGAGCGAGTCGACGATGAAGTTGCCGATCATCTTCGTGCCGACCGTGTTCGCCAGCAGCTGCTGGGTGAAGTAGTCGCCGAACATCGGCAGCCCCGCGATGATCAGACCGGCCAGGATCGCTTGCCAGGTCTGCGGGAGCGTGACGCGGAAGAACGTCCGGGCGGGGCTGGCGCCCAGGTCGCGTGCGGCTTCCAGATGCGCGTTCGGGATGCGGTCCAGGCCCGCGTACAGGGGCAGGACCATGTACGGGACGTACCCGTAGACGAGTCCGAGGATCAGCACCCACGACTTGCCCGCGAGGAACGGGTACGGCGCGCCGATCAACCCGAGGTTCTCCAATGCCCGGTTGATGGAGCCCTGGTCCTGCAGCAGTCCGATCCAGGCGAGCATCCGCAGCATGTACGAGAACCAGAACGGCGCGAAGAACAGCGCCAGGAACAGCCCCTTCGCCCTCCCGGCATGCCGCGCCAGGAAGTACGCGAACGGGTACCCGATCAGCAGGCACAACAGCATCGAGACCGCGACGTACAGGAACGTTCGGATGAACGCGGCGTGGTAGATGCCATCGGTGTGGGTGATGTTCGAGATCGTGAACGACAGGATGCCCGGGTCCCACTTCAGCGGGTTCCACACCAGGACGGGCGTCTGGAAGATCGGGTCCAGCTTCCCGAACGCCACCGACAGGATCACGTAGAAGGGCAGGACGAACAGGACCAACAGGTAGAGCATCGCCGGGGTGGCGAACGATGGCCAGAACCACCGGGGGTAGCCCGTATCCGCCTTGGGCGCGGCCGCGATCGAACGCTGCCGCGGGGCGACGTCGCTGCTAGACACCCGCCTGGATCTCTTGGTACGCGGACTCCCACATCGAGCTCACGTCGGGGGCGAGCTCCAGCTCCCGGTACCCCGCCGCGAACTGGTCCTCGGTCACGATGGTCGTGGCCAGATGTTCGGGCACGACCTTGTTCCCCACCAGCTCGTCCGGGTTGATCGAGGTCATCGGCGCCTGATAGCCGGAATACGTCGTGTAGTTGGTGAGCGCGTTCTGCGCGTCGAGCATGAAGTCGATGAACAGGTGGGCGAGGACCGGGGCCTTCGACCCCTTGATCAGCACGATCGTGTCGTTGTCCACGTTGCCGGGGATCCCATCGGTCGCGCCCGGCCAGTAGTAGGAGATGTTCGGCGCCATGTCCCCTTCGGGCAGGAAGTAGAACGCGGAGCCCACGTTGCCGGACCACGACTGATGCAGCCAGGTCTTGCCGTCGGGCACGTCGGTGTAGTCGGTGTGGTCGAACCGCGCGTTGGTCGCCGCGACCACCTCGGCGATGTCGCTCTTGGCGTTGTCGATCGTCGCCTGGTCGCCGGTGTTCACGTCGGTGACGCCGGCCCTGAACATCGCCATGCCCAGCGAGTCCCGCGAGTTGTTCAGCAGCGCGGTCTTGTCCTTGGGCGCGTCTTCCCAGAAGACATCGTACGGGTTCGCCATGCCCTCGATGTCGGTCGAGACCTTGTCGTTACGCCACATGATCCCCGTGTTCCAGATCGCGAACGGCACCGTGTAGCGCGACTCCTGGTCGTAGAACGGGCTCTGCAGCGCTGGCCAGACGTTGTTGGCCAGGTTCGGGATGTAGTCGTGGTTCAGCGGCGCCAGCAGCCCGCCGGCGATCAGCTGGCCCAGTACGTAGATCTGCACGCCGAACATCACGTCGAACTCGTCGGGGGACGCGCGGAGGGTGCTGACACCGCCCGCCATGTCCGGATAGATCGTCTTCTCGACCGTGACGTCGTACTTGGCGTACTTCTCCTCGAACGCCCGCACGAGCGCCGGCGAGAGGTAGTAGGGCCAGTTCAGGTACTTGAGCGTCGCGCCCTGCTCGGGTTCGAGGCCGCTCTCGATCGGCTGGTTGTCGTCGAGGATGTTCCAGGTGACGGGCGCGTCGAGTCGCGCGAGCGGGTACGGCGCGCCCCCCACCCCTCCCGTCCCGAACGTGTTGGATCCGCTCGCTCCGCTGGAGGACGCCCCGCCTCCGGGCTCCTGCTGCGCGCCGCTGGAGCACGCGGCCAGGATCGCCGCCAGGGTGGGCATCGCCACCCCCGCCATGCCGGCCTTACGGAGGAACGCTCGGCGGCTCAGGCCGCGTGGGTCGAAGGCCTTCGGATGGACCGGATCCATGCTCGGGACGCCCCCTTCGAGTCCGTTCGCCCGAGTATCGCACGGGGGCCGGAGCCCGGGTCTCGCGCCTGCGCGGCGTCAGTGCGCGATCGGTCCGATCCAGATCCCCGAGGTCAGGAACAGCGCGGGCAGCACGAACAGGATCGCGACGAACAGCCACAACCGGCGATTGGTCGACACGACCCATTCGTCCAGCGCCATGATCCCGCGCGTCAGCGGGCCGTAGAGCAGCGCGAGGTAGAACAGCGACACGATGCTCACCGCGATCGCCTCGGCCAGCACGATCTGCACGGCGACGGGGTTCCCCAGGATCATCGCGGCCACCAGCGTGTCCGCGAGCGTGGTGATGTTCGCGCCCATGATGTACGGGATCGACTCGCGCCGGGTGACGTACCCACGGCTCGCGAGCGGGACGAGCAGCGTGAGCGCGACCGACACCGAGAGCGTCAGCGTCGCGACCAGGCACCCGAGGCCGAACATCGGCCACGGCCGCTTCATCCACGAGCCCTTGCCGCTGCCGTGGCGTTCACCGTCCAGCTGCGGCAGCACGTTGTCCAGCAGCCGGAAGGCCAGCAGGATCAGCCCGAGCCCGATCGGTAGCAGCGTCCACCCCGGCAGCCTGGTCAGGAAATCGATCGCCGGACCCCAGATCACATCGACGATCGACAGCACGTCGTGCGAGGCGCTCCAATGGATCCCGTCGAGCAGGCCCGACTTCAGGATGCCGTAGCCGATCAGCATCCCGGGCACGTAGACCACGGCCGTGAGCGACAGCGCGAGCACGCCCATCCCGATCGACTCCCCGCGGTTGCGGCCGCGGTTGCGCAGCGCATAGAGGAACCCGACCAGCAGGACGACGAACGAGGCTCCCAGCCGCGAGCCCGAGAGCATCGTGAAGGTCTGCAGCTCGGTGGTGGCGCCCCCCACGTACAGGCTGAGCGCCACGGCCGCGATCGGCGAGCCCGAGAGCACGATGTACGCGCCCAGCCATCCGAACCCGAGCGTCGAGACCGCGTTGCTGAACAGCGGGCTGTCCTCGAGCGTGGGTGCGAGCGCCTTCGCGCCCTCCTTCATCAGCTGGATCGCCAGGACGAACAGGAACAGCGCGACCGCGAACGTCGCGACCTTGAGCGCGACCCGCATCGCCCTCGGCCCGGACGCGGCACGCCGGGCCGGGCGATCGGTCGCGTCCGCGACGGACGTGTCGCCCGTGGATGGCGAGTCGGTTTCGGCCATGGCTGGGTCGGTTCCGGTCGTGCTCGACTTGCCGTTCGTTCGACGGGAAGGCCGCACCTACTCACCACCCCAGGGACTCAGCAACGCAGACGCGACCCGGGGCTCAGGCACGGGTCGCACCCGAGGGTCTCACGATGAAAACCGAGCAGGAGGCGTGGTGGGCCACGTGCTCGCTCACGCTGCCGAGCAGCCTCCGGGTCATCCCGCTGACGCCCCGGTGACCCACGACCACGAGGTCGACCTCGTCCCGCTCGGCCACCCGAACCAGCGTGTGCTCGGGCCGCCCCATCGCCATCTCGCGGATCGGGGTCAAGCCCAGGGCCGAGACCGCCCGGACCGAGGGCTCGAGCTCGGGCGGGCTCACTTCCTCCGGCCCGAGCGTCCACTCCTCGTTACGTCCGCGGAAGACCGGGACCACGTGCAGCAGGCGAAGGTCGGCGCCCGTGGCCTGGGCGAGGCCGGCCGCCGCCATCGCGGTGAGGACCGAGGCGTCAGAGCCGTCCACCGCGCACGCGATCTGTCGCGGGAACCGGTCGCCGGCCGGCCGCGCGACAATGACCGAGCAACGGGCGTCCCGAAGGATCTTGGCGGCCACGTGCCCGAACCGGATCGCGCCGCCAAGGAGTCCCGAGTCCGGCCCGACGCAGAGCAGGTCGACGCCGTCGCGTTCGGCCTCCTTGACGATGGCCTCGGCGGGATCGCCCGTGAGGAAGCGGGTCTCCGGCTCGGCGCCGGCGCCGCGTGCGGTCTCGGCTGCCGCCTCGAGGGCACGCTCCGGCTCCCCTTCCTCATAGGGGCGGTCTTCGATCACGTGCGCGAGGATCAGTTGGGCGTGGACCGCGGCGGTCAGGAGCGCGGCCTGCCGGACGGCCTCGTTCGCCCGCTCGGACCCGTCGGCCCCCGCCAGGACCAGGGAAAACGGGCGATCGGCGACCATCTCGGCGCCCATGGAGGCATCGTATGGGTTCACACGCCGAGCCCGCTGACGGCCACACACCCCACCGGGTGACGGGAGGTCAGTCGAGAGGGCCCTCGAGGATCCACGCATCGCCGTCGGGCCCCAGGGAGGCGGCGAGGTTGAGGATCCGCCGGACGGTCGGCGAGGCGTTGCGCAGGATGACCGGGTGATCGGTCGCGTCGCACATCTCGACCAGCCAGTGGATGATGCTGCTCTCCAGGAACGTGAGCTGCGCCAGGTCGAGGACGATGGGCCGGCCGGGCACCATGACCTCGGCCACCAGTTCACTCAGCTCCTGAAGCGTCGAAAGGTCCAGCTCACCGATGGGCACGAAGGCCCCATCGGGAGCGACGCTGACCGAGAACGATCGCGTGTTCGTCATGCACGCCCCTCCCCGCCGGGGGTCGAGTGGGCGACCGGTCAAGTGCGCCGAGGTCCGGACGACTCAATCTCGGATTGTGGGCCCGACCGGATCATCCGGCAAGAGCCGATCGGCTCCTCGACCTCGTTTCCGCAGGCGGGTGACGGAGGCGATGGATGGCACCCGAGAGATCGTGCTCGATCTGGCCGAGCTAGCTTCATCGATTCGATGGGCGTTCGGAGCATCGCGCTGCTCGCGAACCGGCTCGACGGCTGCAGAGCCTGGTGATCCGATCCACAGGATGCTGTGACCCGGCTCCTGGAGCTGCTCGAGGTCGACGAGATGCTGGGCATCCAGATCGAACACGGGCCTAGCGCCGCCCGAGCCGCCGAACCCTGGGCAGCAGCTTCTCCGAGGGCCGCCCCTCGTACACGGCTTCCCAACCCACGAGCTCGGGGCGCGCGCCAAACAGCACGATCACGCGCCCGTCGCGCCGCGGCCCGCGGCGGAGCCCGCGCGCCACGCGCCACCCGTGGGCCTCGCCCGGCATCAGCGCCGCCGATGGCGCGGTCAGGCCCGACTCACCGCGCGCTCGGACACGCGACGCCTCCTTCCGGCAGGCGGGGTACGAACGTGGCCCACCGGTCATCGTCGCCCTGGGCAGCCGCGGCCGCACCCGTGGGAGCTCGTCCACCTCGACCGCCCACAGCGAACGGCGGATCTCGACCACGTCTGCCGGGTCGGTGATCTCCTCGTGCCGGAGCAGCTCGGCCCACGCGCCCTCGGGCGTGTCGGCGAAGGTGTTGACCGGGCCCTCCCCCGGCTCGTTCCATCGGCCACCCGGCTGGCCGGCGCTCTCCCACAGGAACGGGAACCGCGGGTCGGTGTGCCGGAAGACGATCACGTCACGGGCGAGGCCGAGAGCGAGCGGGCGAGCGCCAGGACGCGTTCGGCTCCGGAGCCGTCGGGGTCCCAGTCGCCCGACAGGATGGCGTCGGGCGAGCGCCCCCCGAGCGCCGAGCGTGAGCGCTCGAACCACCGGCGAACCCCGACCTCCGAGTACGCGCCGCGGAGCTCTGCCACGACCCGCGCGAGCAGGTGCAGCCGCGCGGCCACGACGTCCGGCGTCGGCCGCTGGTCGGCGGCGTACCGTCGCAGGCTCGCGACCGAGATCCCCACGAGCTCGGCGAGCCGGTCCACGCCGAACAGATCCACCATCGCCGGCCACTCGAACGCGGGCGCCGGCGAGCCCTCGAGCGCGAGCTCGAGCTCCCGCAGCACCGAGGCCACGTAGCTCGACGTCAGCCGCGTCCGCGAACGCAGCGAGGCCGCCGCCGACGCGCCGATGCCGGCCTCGGCAGCCAAGGCGGCGACCGAGCGCATCACGTCGAGGCTCAACTCCTCGACGTCCTGCGGGAGCAGGCCCATCGCCTCCATCGCCTTCAGCACATCCACTGCGGCATCCGTGGCCTCGGGATCGTCCAGGGGCGGCTCGACGGAGCGGATCTGGAGTCTGGTCATCCTCCGAATCCTATCCGAAACGGCTCCGGCCGTCGCGCTCCCCGTCACGTCCCGAACGTACCCACCGCCGCCGACAGGCCGAGCCCTCGAATTCCAGTCCGCCTGACTAAGCTCCCCGCATGACCGAGGTGCTGCTCTTCCACCACGCGTTGGGCCTGACCGACGGCGTCCGGGCGTTCGCGGAGGACGTGCGTGCCGCCGGCCACACCGTCCACACGCCGGACCTGTTCGAGGGCAAGACGTTCGACGTGGTCCCCGACGGGGTCGCGAATGCGCGATCGATCGGGTTCGGCACGATCATGGAACGCGGCGCCGCGGCCGCCGAGGGTCTGCCGAACGACCTCGTCTACGCCGGGTTCTCGCTCGGGGTGATGTCAGCCCAGTCGCTGACACAGACCCGGCCGGGCGCCCGGGGCGGGCTCTTCGTCTACGCGTTCCTGGACCCGGCCGAGTTCGACGCGCCGTGGCCGGCCGGGGTCCCGGCTCAGATCCACATGATGGAGCAGGATCCCGAGGTGCTGGAGGGCGACCTGGACGCCGCCCGCGCGTTCGACGCCGAAAGCGGCGACGCCGAGCTATTCCTGTACCCGGGCGACAGGCACCTGTTCGCCGACCCGTCCTTCTCGGACTACGACGAGGCCGCGGCGACGCAGCTCCGGGAGCGGACGCTCGAGTTCCTCGACCGGGTCTCCTAGCCGGGGGCCTGGGACCCCCGCGAAGCGGGTAAGACCGAAGGACCCAATCCCAGGAGGAGAGCCATGCACCGGATCGAGACCTACGTGAACGACGACCTCGGGTACCTGAACGACCACCTCGCGGGCGCGGCGGCCGCGCTCCAGCACGTGGACCGGATGCGGGCCAGGGAGCCCGAGTCCGAGCTCGGACACGTGCTGGAGGCGCTCCGCGTCGAGATCGAGGAGGACCGCACGGTCCTCGAACGCGTGATCGGTGCGCTCGGCGGCTCGCCGAACCCCGTCAAGCGCGCGGGCGCGCTCGGGGTCGAGATGTTGGCGAACCTGCGGATGCAGATGCCCGTGCTGGGTGCGGGCTCGGCCGATGCCACACGGCTCGAGGAGTTCGAGGTCCTGAGCCTCGGGATCGAGGGCAAGCGCCTGCTGTGGCGCGCGCTCGCCGAGGTGAGGAAGGCAGAGCCCCGCCTGACCACCTTCGACTTCGCGGCGCTCGAGGGCCGCGCCCAGGATCAGCGCGACCGGCTCGAGCGCTTCCGCCTGCGCTTCGCCTCGGAGGCTCTCGGCCGCCGCGCTGCCTAGCCCGACACCTGCCCGACCTTGCCGGGCCGGGCGATCGTGAACGCATGGGGGAGGTCGCGGTCTGCTCGGCCTGTCGGGTCGATACGAGGCACCGGACCGGCGCGCGGTGGAATGCTCGTG
>Ga0114129_10004046_pt1 | contig 20706 bp, 20 predicted proteins | sample RhiMetdeltSRZDD1_FD_80071 | JGI IMG/M metagenome (GOLD analysis project Ga0114129, IMG submission 80071) | Populus rhizosphere microbial communities from Tennessee, USA - Rhizosphere MetaG P. deltoides SRZDD1 (version 2) (version 2) | ecosystem: Host-associated > Plants > Roots > Rhizosphere >... | reverse complement strand
CTCTTTCGCTATCCGCCGAGAAGATTCTACGGTGGTTCGCTGAGCCAGATCAAGCACTGAGTGAGGTTTGCTAATGGCAAAGCGCGAACCGCTCCTGAGGATTCCCCTCGATTTCGAGTCCATGGTCAGAGGGTTGTTGCAGACCCCTCCGCCCCCAGCAGGTACACCAGGGAGTCGGAAGGCGAAGCCGATCAGGCGGAAGCGAGCGACGCGGAAGGCGGCGAAGAAGCGGTGACGGGTCGGGGCATTCTGATCGGCGTAGGCGCGACCCTCGTGTTGGGTGGCTTGGCCCTAAGCAGTCTGATTGCGATTCAGCAGGGACGGCCTGGATGGCTGAATTACTGGGGTGGTTTCGTCTACGCGCCAGTGGCCTTATTGATCGCTGTTCTGGTTGGAGTGGCGCGCGTAGCGCGTTGGAGACGGAGTCGGATGGCTACGCCGCGAATAAAGACGGGACGAAGCCTCTTCCGTTCGCTGAAATGACCGTGGTTTGTCAAAGGCATAATTACCTTGCCTTTTGACCTTTGACGTTTCAGGCGCGAGGAAACTTACGCCGCCCGGCGGGAGCCGGGGACCTGCACGCTCATCATCTCGAAGAATTCCATCATTCGATCGACGGCGAGACGAGCCGAGGAGGCCGAGCGGAACAATTGCATGACAGAGCACTGCTCGTTCTGGATGACGAGCAGCCACCCCTTCTCCGTCTGGGCGATGCTGCAGTTCGGTCTGTTCGTACACACGTCCGCGGACATGCCTCGCCTAGAGGCAAGAGCCATGCCCTGCCGAGTCGGCCACTACTGTGCGCAAATGCATGCAACTCCATTCGATTTGCTCCGTGAACGTTGACGCTTGCCGTGTCGAGATTTCGGATCTGTCGTCGCTCCTTGGTCCTTTTATCACCGGCTTCAGCTCTTTGTCCGCCACTGAGCGCGGGCCGCTTCGTGAAAGTTGCGTCCGGCGCGGTCGATGATGACGACGACCGGAAACGCGACGAGATGCAGCGCGTAGAGCGCCTCTGGACCGAGGTCGTCGTACGCGAGGACCGACGCCGCTGAAATCTGCTTCGCCAGCAACGCCCCCAGACCTCCGATCGCCGCGAAGTAGATCGCACCGTGAGAGGAAAACGCCTCGACGTCCCCACCGTGCAGCTCGCCTTTGCCAATCACACCGCGTACACCAGCACGAAACAGCGCTGGGAGATACCGCGCCATGCGCTCAGTCGTCGTCGGTCCGGCGGATCCGATGACCTGACCGGGCTTGGCCGGCGATGGTCCCACCGCATACAAGATTTCCCCGGCGAGTGACACCGGCGGCGGCTGGTCGCGCTCGAGTGCGTTTACGAGCCTCGCCGCGCTCGCATCGCGTAACGTCAGCACGCGCGCGGTCAATTCGACGGCATCTCCGGCACAAAGCTGCGACCACACCGACTCTGGAATCCCGTCGCGACAATCGAGCGTGGTGATGTGAGACACGGGCGTACCAATCAAATCTCGATCGTCATGCGCCTGGTGGAGTGGCATCCGAGGTTGACCGCAACCGGCAGTCCTGCGATGTGCGTGGGGAGCAGCTCGATATTGACTGCCAGCGCCGTCACGCGCCCGCCGAGACCCTGAGGTCCGATGCCGAGTGCGTTCACGCGATCCAGGAGATCGCATTCGAGGTCTCGCACATCGGCTCGCGAATGACGGATGGTCAGCGGCCGAAACGCCGCCCTTTTCGACGAGAGGGCGGCACCCTCGAACGTGCCTCCGATGCCAACGCCGACAATCACAGGAGGGCATGCGTTGGCGCCGGCGCGTTCGACGGTGTCCACCACGAAATCGATGATCCCCGGCACGCCATCGGCCGGCACCAGCATGCGCAGTGCGCTCATGTTCTCTCCGCCAAAGCCCTTGGAGGCGACAGTCAACCGCACCGAATCACCTGGCACGAGATCCAGATGGACCACGCCGGGCCCTCCATCGCCGGCCATCTTGAGACGACGCGTCGGATCGGCCGTCACGGACTTTCGAAGGTACCCGCTCGCGACTCCGTCACGAACGCCTGCATCGATCGCGTCGCGCAGGGCGCCGCCAATCCAGTGCACGTCCTGACCGACCTCGAGAAAGATGACGGCGACACCGCTGTCCTGGCAGACGGGCAGGCGTTCCACGGCCGCGACCTCGTAGTTGCGAATGAGCTGCTCGAGCGTCCGGCGTCCGAGCGGCGACTCTTCGCGCGCGAAGCCGGCGCGCAGCGCGTCGAGCACGTCTGGAGGGATGGTGTAGTTGGCCTCGACGAGGAGACGCGACACAGCGTCGCGAAGCACGGAGACGTCGATATCGCGAACGGCGGGCACGGGCGGCCCTACTTGGACTCAGGAATACGCGCTCGCGCGGTGAGCGGCACCTGACCACGTTTGTACACCATGAACGTTCGCAGGAACTCGATGACGACGAGGCCGTCCTGTTTGAAGCCCGTTGTCCTTACGCGGACGATGCCCACGTTCGGGCGCGACTTCGACTCGCGCTTCTCGAGGACCTCGCTGCGCGAATACACCGTGTCGCCCTCGAATAACGGGTTCGGCAATCGCACCTCGTCCCAGCCGAGGTTCGCCATGACGTTGAACGAGAGGTCGATCGTGGACTGCCCCGTGACGAGCGCAAGCGTGAACGTGGAGTCCACGAGCGGCTTGCCGAATTCGGTCTTGGCGGCGTAGGCGTGATCGAAGTGGATCGGGTTCATATTCTGCGTCAGCAGCGTGAACCAACTGTTATCCACAGACAGAACAGTCCGTCCGAGCGGGTGGACGTAGATATCTCCAACCTCGAAGTCTTCGTACACCCTCCCGGTCCAACCTTCTTTGACCGCCACGTGGCCTCCACCGGTTCATTGTTGATTTGGCGATTATCGATTGGTGATTGGTTGTTGATTGGAGATTATCGATTGTCGATTTCAACAATCAACAATCCTCGAATCAGCAATCTACTTACTCGCGTCCCTTTCAGCAGCCCGCGCGCCACTCAGGATGTTCCTCATGGCGTAATTGCCTTCATGGCACGCATACTCGAAGACGTCCGGCATTCGTCCCGATTTCAGGCTGAGCGCCGCGGTCCACGGTTTGGAGAACGTCGACGGATCGCTGACCGTGACCTCGTAACGAACGGTGTTCGCGTCGACCCGACGGAACCGCTCGACCAGATGCAGCGCGCCGCCGGCTCCACGATAGTTGATCGTGTTCGTCGGGAAGTTCGTCACCTCGACCACGAGCGTGTCCCCCTCCCATCGACCTCGAGAATCACCAAAGTACTGTCGAATGGTCGATGACAGCTGCGGTCGGCCGTCGAGCGGGATGATGCGCGCGTCGTGGATCATCTCGTAGCGGATCGCGACAAAGCCTGGCCCCTGCACGATCTGCGATGTGTTGTTGTAGATCGTCGGGAAGATCACGAGCGGTAAGCCGCGCGTAATGCATCGATCGTACAGGTCGAGCGCCTGCGGCCCGTCGAACGGGCGCTGACCGCTCGTACGAGCGTTCACCGCATTCGCGGCGCGCTTCCGCGCATCGTCATTGAGGTATGGAATCCGGCCGTCTGGCGGGTCGGTCACGATCGACGTTCGTCTCGAGGGCTTTCCTCGCTCGAGCCAATGCGCCGGCGGACCGGTTCCGTCGCCTCCCCTCCCGCCCGTGCGTGGCGCGACAAATTCTTCCGAATCGACCTCGGCTTGTCGCTGCGCTTGCGCCTGACGATCCACGAACTCCTTGTCGCTGATCACGTCGCGTCCGGCAAACTGCTCCGGGCGCTCGAAGGGCACGCCGAGCTCGTCGTCGGTCGTGAAGATGCCTTGGATGTCGGGATCGCCCCATGGCGTGCGGAACCCTTGTGATTGGGTTGGCGCCTGAGCCTGTGCGGCGATGGTTGCCAGACCGACCGCGGCCGCGATCGTCAGCCCTCCCACGAGCGTAAGAGTCCGTGACGTCATGGCATGGCTCCTTTCATCTACGGTGCCCTAACATACAACATGATGGAAACGCCGTGACGACCGCGCTCGGCGGCAAGTGCGCGCTCATCACCGGGTCCGTGCGTGGCTTGGGCCTCGCTGCCGCCCAGCGACTCGCAGAAGCCGGTTGCCACATCGTCTTGAATGGGCTCGAGCCCTCGTCCGAGACCACCTCGATCCGCGCGGACTTGCACGTCCTGGGTGTGCGGACGCTGTACTGCCGGGCGGACCTCAGGCGACCGGAAGAGATCGAGCAGATGGTCCGCTCGGCCACGGACACGTTTGGCTCGGTCGATATCGTCATCAACAATGCGGTCGTCCGGCACACGGCGCCAGTGGAAGCATTCGGCGTCGAGCACTGGGATGAAGGTCTCGCAGTCAACGTGTCAGCCGCCTTCCATACGATTCGACTGGCAATCCCCCGCATGAAGCAGAACCGATGGGGACGAATCATCAACGTGTCGTCGATCTACGGATTCCGCGGTGCGCCGAATCGCGTCAACTACGTGACAAGCAAGACAGCATTGATTGGGATGACGCGTGCGGTGGCGATGGAGACCGTCGGTCACGGCATCACGTGCAACGCGGTCTGCCCTGGCACGAGTCACACGCCGGTGCACGAAGACGCGCTGGACGCGGTCGTCGCCGCGGAAGGTGTTTCGAGAGCAGAGGCCGAACGTCGGTTCTTTGCCGGGAAGCAGCCGACGGGGCGCTTCATCGCGGCGGAGCACGTGGCCGCGCTCATCGCGTTTCTGTGCGGGCCCGAGGCGGCCGACATCACTGGTGCTGCCCTTCCAATCGATGGTGGTTGGTCGGCGACTTGAGCTTCGCGTGTCGCCCAACACTCAACACTCACAACTCAAAAAGCTCGTTAGCTCAAAACGGTGGCACGTCGCGCACACTAGATGATGCCAGCCGCTCTCCACTGCGCAACGGTGGCGGCGTCGTAGCCAAGCTCGGTGAGTATCGCGTCGGTGTGCTGGCCGAGCGAGGGGATCGGGTCCATGCGCGGCTCGACATCCTTCAGGCCAAACGGCGGCACGAGGGCGCGAAGTGGACCGACCGCTGAGTTCACCATGCGCCACTTGTCGCGTGCAGCAAGCTGCGGATGATCCAGGAACTCGCGCACGCTGTTCATCCGCGCGTTGGCAATCTGCGCCGCGTCGAGGCGGGCGACCAGTTCGTCCGCAGTGTATTTCGCGAACACGTCGGTCATGATGCGATCGAGCGCCGGTCGGTTCGTCACGCGCGCCGCGTTCGAATGAAAGCGCAGGTCGTCGGCCAGCCCGGGCTGATCGAGCACGTCGGCACAGAATCTCACCCACTCGCGCTCGTTCTGAAGACCCAGATACACGATCTTTCCGTCGCCGGCGGTGTACGGCCCATAGGGCGCAATCGCGGCATGCGTCGCACCGCTGCGCGGGAGTGAAGACCCGCCATACCCGGTGTAGTACGCGGCGTATCCCATCCACTCGGCGAGCGCCTCGAACATCGAGACGTCGAGCACGGCTCCCGCTCCCGTACTCGTGCGACGCAACAATGCCGCGAGGATTCCCGAGAACGCGTACATGCCCGCAGCGATATCGGCAATTGAGACGCCGACCTTCGACGGCACCTCAGGTGTGCCCGTGATCGAGAGCAACCCGGCCTCGCTCTGGACGAGAAGGTCGTAGGCCTTCTTGTCGCGATACGGGCCGGAGGTGCCGTATCCGGAGATCTCGCAAATGACCAGGCGGGGATGCTGTGCATGCAGCGGCTGCGAGGCGAAGCCCAGACGCGTCATCGCGCCGGGGGCGAGGTTGTGGATCAACACGTCGGCGCGTGACAGCAACCGTCGAAGCACATCGGCAGCGTCCGGCTGCTTGAGATCCAGCGTGAGGGATTCCTTGGAACGATTGATCCAGACGAAGTGACTGGCCAGTCCTCTCACGGTCTCGTCGTAGCTGCGCGCAAAGTCGCCAACGCCAGGCCGTTCGATCTTGATGACGCGTGCACCAAGGTCGGCCAGCTGCCGGCTGGCAAACGGCGCCGCAACCGCCTGCTCGACCGCGACAACCAACGTCCTGGCCAAGGGAAGACGATCGTTCGGATCGTTCACGGAGTACTGATCAGGCGATGGCGCTCGAGGATCGTGCGGGCCATGCGGACGTTGGCCGCATCGATCATCCGGCCGTCGTGGGTGGCGGCACCCTGGCCGCTGGACACCGCCGTCTCGTACGCGTGCACTAGCGCAGCCGCTTTCGAGACCTCCTCATCCGAAGGGGCGAAGACGCTGTTCACCGTCGCGAGCTGCGCGGGATGAATGCACTGTTTGCCGTCGAAGCCCATCGCTCGAGCGATGCGGCAGGCGCGTTCGAGACCTGCCGCGTCGGTATAGCCCGCGTACGGGCCGTCCATGCATCGCAATCGATTCACGCGTGCAGCCGCCACAATCGTGTGCATCACCGCGTGCCAGCGGTGCCCCGGATAGATCTCGTCGTGCACGTCGAACTCACCGATCGCCGCCGAGGGCATCCGCATGGACGCTGCATAATCGCCGGCGCCAAAGATGAGCGCCTCCAGACGCGGCGAGGCGCTGGCGATTTCACGCGCGTAGAGGTAGCCGTGAGCGGTTTCGATCTGCGCTTCGATTCCGATCGGCCGAGTCTGCCGGGTGTTCGCCTCGATCTGCGTGAGCAGCGTGTCCACAAACTCGACGTCGCGCGCCGAGCCGATCTTCGGGATCATCACGAGGTCGAGACGATCGCCCACCGCCTCCACGACCTCGATCACGTCGCGATACGCAAACGGCGAGTCGAGCGCGTTGATGCGGAACATCCGCAGCCGGCGTCCGAAATCCAGCTCTTTGAGCGCACGGATCACGTGTCCGCGGCTCGCGGGCTTCTCATCAGGCGCCACTGAGTCTTCGAGATCGATGCAGACGGAGTCGGCGGCGCTGGCCGCCGCCTTCTGAATCATGGCCGGCTTCGATGCGGGCACGAACAGCATGCTGCGGGACAATCGTGTCATGGGGTCGGGAGTCATTTAACGAGGACACTTTCGCACACCGAAGACCCTACGCGAAAGTGTCCTCGTTAAATGACTCCCGACCCCCTCAAAACGAACGCGGCATCCCAAGCACGTGTTCGCCAATGTACGACAAGATCAGATTGGTTGAGATCGGCGCCACCTGATACAGCCTCGTCTCCCTGAATTTCCGCTCGACATCGTACTCCGACGCGAATCCGAACCCGCCGAATGTCTGCAGACACGCGTTGGCGGCTTCCCACGACGCATCGGCTGCGAGCAACTTGGCCAGGTTCGCTTCCGTGCCCGCCGGCTGCCCGGCGTCAAAGAGCCGCGCCGCCTCATATCGCATGAGATCCGCGGCACGCACATTCGCATACGCCCGCGCTATCGGAAACTGGACGCCCTGGTTCTTGCCGATGGGACGATCGAACACCACGCGTTGGTTGGCATAGTCTCTGGCCTTGTGGACGAACCAATAGCCATCGCCGATACACTCGGCGGCAATCAGGATGCGCTCGGCGTTCATGCCATCGAGAATGCACCGGAAACCGTGACCTTCTTCGCCAATCAGGTTGGCCGCGGGCACCTCGAAATCCTCGAAGAAGACTTCGTTCGTTTCATGGTTGACCATGTTCCGAATCGGTCGCACGTCCATCCCCTTCCGCAGCGCCTCGCGCAGGTCGACGAGAAAGATCGAGAGTCCTTGCGTTTTCCTCGTGACCTCGGCCAGCGGCGTCGTTCGCGCCAGCAGGAGCATCAGATCGGAGTGCTGGATCCGCGAGATCCAGACCTTTTGCCCGTTGATGATGTAGCGATCGCCACGGCGGACGGCCATCGTGCGCGTCTTGGTGGTGTCGGTGCCGGTCGTCGGCTCGGTGACCGCAAACGACTGCAGGCGCAACCTGCCGGCGGCGATCTCGGGAAGATATCGCCGCTTCTGCTCCTCAGAGCCGTGTCGCACGAGCGCGCCCATGACGTACATCTGCGCGTGGCACGCACCCGAGTTGGCGCCCGAACGATTGATCTCCTCGAGGATGACCGACGCCTCGGTCACCCCCAGCCCGCCGCCGCCGTAGCTCTCCGGTATGAGCGCCGCGAGCCACCCCGCGTCGCTAAGCGCTTTCACGAATGCCTCCGGATACACGCCGCGCTCGTCCAACTCGCGCCAATAGTCGTTGCCGAAGTTCGCGCAGAGCTCTCGCACGGCGGCTCGATACTCGCGATGGTCGTTTGCTCTCGGATTGATGTCGGTCACTAGATACCTAGATACGAGAGCCAGGGGACGACGATGGCCAGATAGGTCACGAGGTAGAACACGCCGAGCACCAGGCCAAGTCCCCAGAATGCCTGACGACTGATGTAACCGCTTCCGTAGTAAATGGGATTGTGGCCGGCGGTATAGGTGGTCAGCACGCCCATCAGACCCAACGGATACGCCAGCAGCAGTGCCCACCGCGTCGGCGACAGGCCAGGGATCATCACGGCCATGCCGATGAAGACAGGCAGCAGGCTCGCCGCATGCGCGGTGATGCTCGCGAAGAAGTAATGGAGGAAAAAGTATGCACCTACAACCGAAATGATCGCCGCATACAGGCCAAAGCTCTCGAGTGTGGGAGCCATTGATCGCGCGATCCACTCCAGGAAGCGCGTCTCCCCCAGACCGCCGGCGAGCGTCACCATCGTGGCAAACCACACCAGCACGTTCCACGCCTGCGCGTGCCCAATCACATCGTTCCAGGAGACGACGTTGAACGCGACCATCAGAAGTACGACGAACATCGCCGTCATCGCGGGATCGATTCGATCCGTCGCGCCGATCCAGAGCGCGAGCGCCGAGCACACCAGCACGAGCAATGTGAGCTCCTTACGCGTCATCGATCCCATCGAGCGGAGCTGATCAGATGCCCAGCGCGGGGCCTCCGGCGCGGTCCGAATCTCTGGTGGATAAATCGTGTAGATCAGCAAGGGGACAACCGCGAGCAGCGTCACACCGACGGGCGCGAAGCCCACAAACCAATCGAACCACGTGACCGTCACACCGGCGACCTGCCGCATGACGGTCAGCGCAAGCGTATTCGGCGCCAGCGCCGTCACGAACATGCTGCTCGTCACGAAGCTCGTGGCCAACGCCGAGTACAGCACGTACGCGCCCAACCGACGCGCCGTCCCGTCGTCGGGTCGTGACGCATAGAGTTCCGGAATCTGGCGAACGATCGGGAAGACCGTGCCAGCGCTTCGGGCGGTCGCCGACGCGGTGAACGGCGCGAGCGCGAGGTCTGCGAGGGCCACCGCGTACCCCAGACCCAGAGTGCGATGGCCGAGCAGGCGTACCAGATGCAACGCGATGCGCTTACCCAGTCCCGTCTCGGTGTACCCGAGCGTGAACATGTAACCGGCGAAGATGAGCCACACCGTGGCATTGCCAAATCCGCTCAGTGCCCATTGCGCAGACTGGGCGGGGCCCTCGCGTACGAGCCCCAGGGCCGCCGCAACGATGACGCCTCCCATGCCGATGATTGCCGGGGCAATGGGCTCGGTGATCAACGCCGTAATGACGGTCGTAAAGAGCGCGAAGTATCGCCACGCGTTGAGCGATAAACCCTGGGGAACTGGTGTCAGCGCGATCGTCGCGCCAAGGGCAAGGGGGACGATGACCTTGAGCCAGGACGCACGTGGATGCAGTGGCGCAGGGCTCGTGGTCGCGTCAGAGAGGGCGCTGGAGCCTGCTACGCGCACGGCGCGGGAGCATAGCACGGCACCCCGAGCAACGGACAATTCCCAACTTCCAATTCCCAACTCCCAAGCGAAGAAGGTTGGAAGTAGGCAGTTGGGCCTTGGACGTTATCGGGATCTGGGCGTTGGGAGTTGCAGCTATCGTGCACGCTCTTCGGCTCGCGCGATCCCCAGGATGTTGCGCATCGCGTAGTTGCCCTCGTGACACGCGTACTCGAAGGGCGGCTCGGTCGTTTTCGTGAGGTTCATCGCGAACGTCCACGGACGCGTCCACGTCGCCGGGTCATCGAAGGTCACTGCCCACTCGACGATGTTCGGAGCGATCGGCGTGAAGCGCTCGACGAGACGCAGCTGCTGGCTCGAACCGCGATAGGGCACTTTGTCGGTGAAGTTGGTCGTCTCCACGACGAGCGTGGCCCCCTCGAAGTGCCCGCGCGCGTCGCCCATATAGAGGCGAATCGGTGCGCTGACGTGCGCACGACGGTCGAGCGGAATCACGCGCAGCTCGTTGACCATCTCGTACCCGATGGCCACATATCCCGGGCCCTGGACGATCTCGTACGAGTTGCCATAGATCGCCGGCATCATCGACCCTGGTAATCCGCGCGTAATGCAGCGGTCGTACAGGCTCCGGTCTTCGTATGAATCCGCCTCGCCGCGACCCTGCCTGGCCTTGGCGCGCGCGGCGGCGCGTGCTCTCGCCTCCGCCGTCTGCGGCGGGATCTTTCCATCCGGAGGATCGATGACCAGCCACGGGCGGCTGTTCTTTGGATTGTGGTTCTCGAACCAGTGCAGCGGGCTTCGGAGCTCCCATCGCTGCCGGTCGGCCTCGACCCGTTCCTCGTTGCGCTGCTCGTTGAGTCGTGAGAGCTCCTCAGAAGTGATGTCACCGAGCGTGCGGCCGCTCAGCGAGTCGGGGCGCTCCATCGGAATGAGGCTCTCGTCGCTGTTCGTGTAATTGCCCTGCAGATCCGGATCCCCCCACGGTGTGAGGGCTGCCGTGAAGGGAGCACGCGAGGCCACACGCGCTTGTCCCACGATCGGCGCCTCCGACAGGAACAGCGCGGCGCACGCCAGCAGCCCCGCGAACGTCAACGCGTGCTTCAGCATTTCAGAGCCCTCCCAGTTTCCAGACGATCGCCGCAACGATCACGACGAGGAGGCCCACTCCAACGCCAATTCGCACCCCCCAGCTGATCTCGTACGGTTTGGGATGGTGTGAGCCGAGCACTTGGTTCGAACGACGCAGCTCCGACAGGCCGGTGAGCTCGAGCAGGCGCTTGAGTCGCTCGCTCGGGTGCGCGATGCGAATGCTGGTTCCAGGCTCCGTGCTGAGGCTCACATAGATCCGTACGAGCTCTCCCAGGCCCATGCTGTCGACGTAGGAGACGCCTCTCATATCCAAGACGAACTTGCGGTGCCCATTCTTCGACAACTCGCTGATCGCCGATGACAGCACGTCGACATGATCGCCGAGGGTGAGCGAGCCCGTCAGGACGAGAATGGTCTCGTCACCCTCGATTCGCTGTTCAACCTGCAGCTTCGTCGTCATGCCGTTGGAAAGGCCTTCATGTCGCCTGTCCTGTTTACTGCCCGGGCGCGCGGTACGTTGGCGTCTTCTTGGTTACTGCGTCCATTTCTTCCGGTGTGATCAGCACGGTGGTGGTGATCCTGACGGCGCCGCTGGCGCCGATCGTCGTCGCCAGGGCAGCCATACTGGCATTGTCCGGCACGTCGACGATCACGTACGCGTCGGTTTCGCCAAAGGCATAGTAAAAGGCTTCGATCGTGCCACCGACCGATTTGACCGCCTTCTCGGCGGACGCGCGCCGGGCCGTGCCGCCCTCCTTGAGAAGGCCTTTGAGTCCTTCGCCGACGTAATTCGCGTGAAGCAGATACTTGCCCATCTGAGGCTCCTGATTGGTCAAGGAATGGCGAGACTCACGATGTGTCTCGCGTCCGTCAGATTCTCCGTCCGTGCAATCTCGCGTGCAAGCCGATCGCGCTGAGGCGCAGAAAGAAAAGCGCCGGCATTGTCGTCGAATTTGGCGCGCAGCTCGGCGGCGCTCATGGGATTTTCTGCGGATCCACGGTTGTATTCCTCGACTTCCGTCAGGACGTGGCCATCGGTCGTCGTCACGCGCACGGCGCCCTTGAATCGTCCCGGGCCCGGAAACGACGGGTCGACGTGGTAGTCCACTTTCTGCGCGAGAGCCAGGACGTCTGGGTTGAGGCGCATGGCGTCGACGTAGGCGTTCTTGCCGAGCGCTCCTGCGTACAGCGCCTCGGCGAGCGTGTACTGCAAGCACACGCGACAATGCGCTTGCGTCGCCGGTGCCCGTTTCTCGGCGACGGGCTCGCACACGATCGAAACGTTGAACTCCGCGACCGGACACTCGATGCGAGCCACATCCGCCGCCGACACACCGTGCTGGTGGCGGATCCGGAGAATTGCGGACACATAGGGATGAAGTACGTGCGCCGTGGGAAAGGGCTTGAAGGAGGAATTGCGACTCTCCCACAGTGCGCCCAGGCCATCCACGATTCGACCAGGATTTTTCGGGACGTGTGGATCTTGCAGGTGCGATGCGAAGAGCCCGAAGCGCCCTTCGAACACATTCGGTGGGCCCGTCACGCCAGCGTCAGCCAGCATTGCTGCGGCGATACCGCTTTGTGCGGCGAACCCCGAGTGAAGGAATTTCGTTTGGGTGCCGTCCACCCAACACTCGAGGAGCCCGGCGGCTGTGCTCCCGGCCGTGCCGGCCGCGTAGGCGAGGCGTGTCGCATCGAGCGCAAGAATCTTCCCAACGCCAAAGGCAATCCCAAACGGCGCGAAGAGTCCGGTCGGGTGAAAGCCTCTCCGATGGAATTGGCCTGACGACACACTGCCAACGCGACAGGAAATCTCGTTGGCGATCGCGATGGCCAGGATCACATCCCGACCGGTGAGGTGACGCGTGTCCGAGAGCGCCAGCGCCGCGGCCACCGCTGGGCTGCTCATGTGCACGATCGATTCGTTGTGCGTGTCATCGTACTCGAGCGCCTGCGACAACGCCGCGTTGGCGAACGCAGCCGTGGTCGTGCCGACATGGTGTCCGGTTCCAACGATCCGACACGGACCCGGCGGAGACATCGCCACGGCGGCGTCGATCGTCGATCGGCCGAACGCCGTCTCGGCGCCGGCGAGCGCGAGGCCGATGACGTCGAGGATCCGCAGTTTCGTGGCCTCGACCACATCCTGAGGCAGATCCTCGAAACGTATGCGTGAGACCCATTCGGCAACCTGACTGGCAAGCGACACGTGCGTTACTCTCCCGGCGCGAAACGGCGCAGCGACCATGCAAGCGCGGCAGCGAGCAGCAGGAAGCCGCTCATCGCTGCCAATCCTGCATTGAACGATCCCGTTTCATCCGTCAGCCATCCCATGATGTACGGCCCGACGAAACCGCCAGTCGTACCGATCGAGTTGATGAAGGCCAAGCCTCCCGCCGCAGCCATGCCGGTGAGAAACCGCGGCGGGATCGTCCAGAAAATCGCGCGAGCGCCGTTGACGCCGGTCACGGCGACCGCCATCCACACGACTGATATCCAGAAGCTGCTCGAAAAGAGAATCGCGCCAAGGAAGCCGCACGCGGACACCGCGCATGCGAGCGCGAGGTTGACCACCTTGCTCCCGCCGCGATCGACATGTCCGGCCCACAGGATCATCCCGATCACGGCCACGACGTAGCAGGCGCTGCTGACGAAGCCGACCTGCAGATCGGTCAGCTTGCCTTCCCGGAGAATGAGCGGCAGGAAGATGCCGATGCCGTACGACCCGACGAGAAAGCCGAACTGCACCAGCGCCAGGATCAGCACGCGGACGTCGCGAATCGCGACGGCAAGCCTGCGAACTTCGCGCGGCCGCTGCTCGGCCGCGAGCCGCTCGCGAACGATGCGGCGTTCTTCGTCGGTGAGCCACGGTACGTCCTCGGGGCGATCGGCGAGCAGCCAGAGCAGGCTCAGACCGATGAGGACGACGGGCAGCCCCTCGATGAGAAACATCCACTGCCACCCCGCCACGCCAGCGACGCCGTTCATGTTCAGCAGCCATCCAGAGATCGGCCCCCCGATCACGGACGACACCGGAATCGCCACCATGAACCACGCGATCATGCGCGTGCGGTACTGAGCGGGAAACCAAGTCCCCAGATAGAAGGCGACGCCGGGAAAGAAGCCCGCTTCGGCCGCGCCAAGCAGCAGACGCAGCGCGTAGAAGCTGTTGGGCCCGACTGCCATGCCTGTAGCGGCTGACACGAATCCCCACGAGATCATGATTCGCGACAACCACCGCCGCGCGCCGACGCGATAGAGCGCGATGTTGCTCGGAATCTCGAGCAGGCAGTAGCCGACGAAGAACACGCCGGCGCCAAACCCGAACTGCGTGGCCGTCAATCCGATCGCCTGGTTCATCGTCAACCCGGCGAAGCCCACATTGTTGCGATCGAGATAGTTGAAGATGTAGCTGAGAATCAGGACCGGCATCAACCGCCAGCCGATCTTGGCGAAGACGCGGCGTTCCGCGTCTGCTGCGGCTGGAGACATACCAGTCTGGGTCACGCGGTCCTTGACGCGTCGATTCTACTCCGGAGCCGTCGAGCGGTTGCTGAGCGGGTAGCGCGACCCGAATCGATCAGGCCTGAGCGGTCTGATGCCGACTCACGCGCGCGGCAGCCGGAACTGCGGCCATCACAAGATCGCCGACGTCCTCGAGTTGATCGATGCGCCAGCAGAGTTGAATCAGCGCCTCCACGTCGGGCGCCGGAAGGACGAGGACGGCCTGATCGCGAAACTTGTCCTCGAGTTGTCGGTCGGTCAGTGGGCGATGAATGTTCCCGAGCGACTGCTCCACGAATCGGCTCAATCGACGGCCGTCGCTCAGCTCCACTTCGACGTGCGCCTGGTCCTCGGTGAGCGATGGATCGCCGACCGCGGTTGCGGCTTCGCGCACGCGTTTGATCACCGGATCGTTCACCGCGTCATCGGTGTACTCACGCAGTCCACCCTTCCCACGTACGAGCCCGACAGCGGCCCCGTGATACACCGAGAACTTCCCCTGCAGCCCGCGTGTGATGTTCTGCTGGTTGCAGAGATCGAGTACGAGCGGCGCAACACGCAATCGCACTGCGACGATGGACGCTGGATCGGGACGGTGCTCATCGTGAATCTGGATCGCACCGTCGATCGTCGGGTGATTGACGATGCCGCAGGGAAACGGCTTATAGGTGTTATCGCGCAGATCGAAGTCAGTGCCGAGACGCGTGCTGATCTTCGCGAGGTCGCGTGAGGCGGCCATCACATGCGCGAACCCCCGTGGACCTTCGATCCCACGCTCCCCAGCGGTGAATCCCGCTTGGGCCAGGAGCGCCGCAGCGTATCCATTTTGCGCCGATCGTCCAGGATGAAACGCCTTGCCCATCGATCCAAACATCTCGCGCAGGCCCGCCGACTGCGTGGCCGCGAGGCCAAGGGCCCAGACCATTTGTTGCTCGTTCAGATTCAGGAGCTTTCCGATCGCCGCGGCCGCACCGAAGACGCCGATCGTCCCGGTCATGTGCCAGCCGACGTCGTAATGGGCCGGGTACACCGTATTGCCGCATCGTGACGCGGCCTCGAAGCCGAGGATGAACGCTTCGACAAACGCACGTCCCGGAACCGGGTTCGCGCTCGCGTAGGCGAACAGCGCCGACGCAACTGGCGACGTGGTGTGGCTATAGTTTTTCGGCGTCGTGTCGTCGTAGTCCTCGACGTGCGAACTGATGCCGTTCATCAGCGAGGCATGCAGCGGATCGAGGCGCTCGGCGCGGCCGAGCACGCTCGCCGTGCGCTCACCCGAGAACGGACCGAGCGCGCGAATCGCGAGATCCATCGCGGGATGTGGGCTGCCGCCGATGGCGCAGCCCACGTAATTCAGCAGCGCACGCTTGGCTTCATGCCGCACATCGTCCGGGATGGCGGACCAGGTGTTGGAAACGATGTACGAGGCGAGGGCGCGGGTCTGTGACACGCTATTTTGCTCGTTCCTCGGCGCGCGCGGCGCTGAGGATGTTCTTCAACCCGTAGTTCCCCTCGTGACACTCGTAGAGCGGCAGCGGGTTCGGGTCGGCCGTCAACGGCATCGCAAACGTCCATGGCTTGGTCCAGGTTGTGGGATCGTCCACCGTGACGGCCCATCGCACCTTGTCGGGCGAGGTGCGCGTGAAACGCTCGGTGATCTTCAACGTCTCAGGGTTCGCGTTGCGATAGGCGCTGCGCTCCTTGAAGTTCGACGTCTCGACGACGAGTGTGTCGCCGTCCCAGTGGCCGCGCGCGTCGCCCATGTCCTGATCGATCGACCGGCCGATCGAGGCACGGCCATCGAGCGGAATCACGCGTGTCTCGTGGATCATCTCGTAGAGGATCGCGACGTATCCGGGCCCCTGCACGATCTGATATTGATTGCCGTAAATGGCTGGCATCATCGAGCCGGGCAAGCCGCGTGTGATGCAGCGATCGTACAAGCTGCGGTCCTCCCACGAATCGGCAGGGCCGCGTCCGCTCTTCTTGCGCGCCTCGGCGCGCGTCGCCGCGCGCTGCCGCGCCTCGGCTGTCAGCGGCGGAACCTTACCGTCCTCGGGATCGACGATCAGCCAGGCCTGACTTCCCTTCTCGAGCGACAGGTTGTCTTGCCACCAATGATCGGGCCCGTGCTCGGGTCCCTGGAAGGCGGCGATCGCGCGCTGCTCCGCTGCCTTTCTGATCGCGAGAAGCTCGGCGCCCTTCACGTCCTCGAGCTTGCGCCCCGCAAACTGATCGGGCCGCTCGAGCGGTGTGCCGTCCTCGTACGTATTCGTGTACGTGCCCTGCAGATCGGGATCGCCCCACGGCGTCCGTGCTGCCGTCCACGATGCGGCGGCGGGACGGGCTGACGCATTCGCCGTCTGACCTGCAACGGGAACGACCGTCGTCCACACGAACAGAGCCGCGACTGCGACGCTGAAGATCGACCAGCGAATACGAGTGCGCATGACGTCGTTCTCCTATAGGCCCCCGAGGCCTTCGGTCAATTCGATCGACGTTCCCCACGGGTCGGTGAGTGACGCTGTCGCCGTTCCAGACGGACCCTTCGCATAGGGGACATCAAGGGTAACGCCCATGGCGTCCAATCTCTTGCAGAAGGCCGCCAAGCCTCGAACCTCGAAGCCGATGTGATCGAGCATCCTGCCGCGAGTCGGCGCGGTGGGCATCGGCGCGCTGGAGAAGTTGAGATTGATGCCGGGGAGGTCGACGGCGTCATAGTTCGATCGCTTGCCGGGGGTGCCGCCGAAGATCCTGGCGTACCAGGCCTTGGCCGCGGCCACTTGGCCGTCCGGCACGTACAGGTGCACGTGATGAAACGCGATCGGCAGGCTCACCGGCGCATTGTGACGTCGCGCCACCGCATCGTCGAATCCTGCGTCTTGGACAAACGACAGGTTTGTGGCCGAGTTCTCGAAGAGCTCGACCCGTTCACCTTCAGGAGACATCACCGACGCGACGCCAGGAAACTGCTTCAGTCGAGCGACGGTCAGCCCCGCAGCTTCAACGGGCGCGAGAGAGGGCACGCGAAACGCCACGTGATTGACGACCGAGCCTTCGGTGCCGCCAGATGATTCGCCCTTTGCGAGGAAGACGAGGACGTCCTGAAATTGAACGACTACATCTGTCTGGGCCGCCTGACCTTCGACTTGGCTCAGGTCGCCCCGAGCCGTGGTCGAGGGGTGAAGGCGGCCCCTACGTACCTCTTTGCCGCCGAGGGCGATCCAGAAGCGCTTGTTTGCCTCGACATCGCGCACGCGGTAATGAAGGTGCCCCATCGCCACACCGGTGGCGTTGGGAGCCGCCAGTTGTGCTGAACAGGGAACACCGCATCCCAGTACCAGCAGCACCAAAACGGCGCGCTTGCCCTGAGCGAGCATCGCGAGTCGAACGGGCGTCATTTCTCTGGTAATCCGAATGCGACGATCGTGTTGCCGGATGAGATCAGCACGTACTGTTTTCCGTCGAGCACGTATGTCATACCGGCCGCGCCCCAAATAGGCGAACCCGTTCGGTAGGACCAGAGGCGCTTCCCGCTGCGCGAATCGAATGCGTTGAAATTGCCTTCGTTGTCACCCGCAAATACGAGCCCTGATGCGGTCGACATCACGCCGGCGAGTGTTGCAGTCGGGAACTTGTATTCCCATTTCATCGATCCGGTCTTCGGATCGATCGCGCGGAGAGCGCTGTAATCCGGCTCCGGCAGCTTCCGCATCCCTCCGCTCATGAACGAGCGGCCTGGCTGCCACTCCTGCTGCGACGGCGTGTAGTACGCACAGGTCTCGCGCGCCATGACGAAGAACATCTGAAGCGCTGGATCGAACGACGGCGGGTTGTAGACGGTCCCACCGCGGAAGTCAGGCACGCACGGCGTCGTCGCCTCACTTCCGCCCGGAGGGATGACGCCGTTGTTCAGCACGATCGGATGGCCATCGGGGCCGAGCTCACGCGCCCACTGCGTGCTCGTGTACGGCTTGCCGACGATGAGCTCTCCCGTGATGCGATCGAGGGTGTAATAAAACCCGTTGCGGTTGGCGATCATCACGACTTTGCGCGGCTGCCCGTTCATCGTCACCTCGCCCAGCACCGGCACGTGCGTCGAATCCCAGTCGTGAAGATCGTGGGGCGTGAACTGATAGTGCCACCGCAGTTTTCCGGTGTCGGCATCGAGCGCGACCAGCGATGCGGTGAAGAGGTTGTTCCCCATGCGATCCGCGCCGTAGTAGTCCGGATTGGGATTGCCGGTGCCCCAGTAGATCAGATTCAGCTCAGGGTCGTAGCTCCCCGTCACCCACGTGGCGCCGCCGCCACGAGGGAGGACCTCCTCGGACGACCACGTCTCGCTGCCTGGCTCGCCCTTGGCGGGAATCGTGTAGAAGCGCCACACACGCGCGCCCGTCTTCGCGTTGTACGCGTCGATGAATCCTCGCGTCGGGATATCTCCTCCGGAGTTGCCGGTGATGACCTTGTCTTTCACGACGAGCGGTGCGGCGATGGCCGCATGACCGACTCGATAGTCGTCGAGCACGGTGTCCCAGACGATCCTGCCCGTGTCTCGGTCGAACGCAACCAGGTGCGCGTCGAGCGTGCCCATGTACAGCAGGTTACCCAGGGCGGCAAATCCGCGGTTCGACGGATTGGCGCCGCCGTAGGTCATGCCCGGCGGCAACGCACGGCGATAGCGCCAGATCTGACGACCGGTACGCGCGTCTACCGCCCACGCGTAGTTGTTGTTGCCGGTGATGTAGAGCGCGCCATCCATCATGAGGGGCGTGGACTCGAACCCTCGGTTGATCGGCATGCCCTCGGCTTGAAACGTCCACTGCGGAACGAGACGGCCAACGTTCTCCGGTGTGATCTGTTTCAACGGGCTATGGCGGCGGCCGGAATAGTCGCCCGAGTAGGAGAGCCAACGAGACGGATGCTTGAACCCGTCGAGCAGGTCCTGGTACGTCACCTCCGGCAGTTTCGGCGGCGGCGCCGCAGGCACCTCGCTCACGACGGGCGCACCGGTGTTCTGCTGCGCGAGGACGGATACTACAGCCATCGATGCTGCAAGCATCGCAGCCGACGCCACCCGAAATGTCGTGATCATCGAATTTTCTTCCCCAGATATTCCTCGTCGGTGACGGCGTCCTTCCATTCGAGGGTGCCGCTGTAGACGCTGAACTGGAGCGCCGATTGATCGGGAGCCGCCCCGTGCCAGTGAAGGACATTGGCCTTTGTGAGCACAGGCTGACCCGCGGGCAGATCGTGGATCGCGCTCCCCTGTTCCTGCCAGCGACCGCGCCCTTCCTCCACGAGCAGCAGTTGCCCGGTCGAGTGCAGATGCCAGTTGGTTCTCGCGCCCGCCTCGAACTTGATGCGCGACGAGCTCATGTCCTTGGTATCGCCGACCGTGACAGTGCCGGTGAAGCGGCTCGCGAAGTTACCGCGACCGCCTGGGGCCGCCGCGCCCTGTCCCTGTGGCGGTGGCTGTGGCTGCTGCTGTGCAGCCGCGGCGCCAATCATGATGACGAAGCCGGAGACAACGAGCACCCATAGCACGAGCGCTCGCGACGCGTACCAACGATGTGTCATGTGGTCGATCCTCAATTGTCGATTAGCGATCTTTGATGAGTGATTCGTTGTTGATTGGCGATCATTGATTGGTGGTTCATTGGTGATTGGAGGATCTTCATTCAATCGACAATCACGAATCACCAATCACAAACGAATCACCAATCGTCAAATCATCAAATCAACAATGCCTCTCCGTCACTATTTTGGATTCGTGACCCGCACTTGCTTGAGCGCCGCCGAATCGTTCGACAGCTCTGCGGCGCCGGCGGGACCACCGTTTGCCTTGAACAGATAGCTCACAAGGTCCACATACGCCGGCGTGCCCAGCGAATCGGGCGCATCCTGCGGCATCGACGCACGGATCGTCTTCACCACATCGTCGGCCGTCGATCCGTCGAACCGCGAGAAGAACTCCATGCCGGCCAGTGCCGGTGTTCCCGAATCCCCGAGCAGATCCGCCTTGTGACAGGGCGCGCACGATACGGCGTACGTCTTCTGCCCGCGACCGGCCTGCTCCTCCGTGAAGACGCCGTCCCAGAGCGTGCGCGAGCCTGCCGGCGCCGCGGGAGCCGCCTGTGCCTCGACCCTGTCCTGACTATGTGTCGGAGCGGGCACCGCCAACCCGCGATCGCGCATCGCGCGCCGCAGCAGCGCCGCGGCTTCGGGGTATCGCTTGAGCACATTCGGGGTGTACTCGACGCCGTCGGCCACGATCACGGGCGTCCACCCCTTTTTGTTGCGGACATCGAGCGTGGCCCCCTTGTCGATGAGGAGCTGGATCACCGGAATCGCTCCACCTCGATAGACGGCTCCGTGCAGTGCCGT
>Ga0114129_10004045_pt1 | contig 20709 bp, 14 predicted proteins | sample RhiMetdeltSRZDD1_FD_80071 | JGI IMG/M metagenome (GOLD analysis project Ga0114129, IMG submission 80071) | Populus rhizosphere microbial communities from Tennessee, USA - Rhizosphere MetaG P. deltoides SRZDD1 (version 2) (version 2) | ecosystem: Host-associated > Plants > Roots > Rhizosphere >... | reverse complement strand
TTCCACTGCAGCAGCTCGCGTTCGGCGTCGTCAGCGCGCCGCTCCCTCTCGGATGTGTGGCGCGCAGTCTCCGGTAGTTCTTCTTCGAGCTCCTCGCGCCGCAGCTGCGTGATCGCCGCCGGCCGGCGGGAATCGCGAAGCATGCGGTGGACGACCAGATCCGGGTAACGGCGGATCGGCGACGTGAAATGCGTATAGTGCTCCGCCGCGAGACCGAAGTGGCCAAGGCTCACCGCGTCGTATCGCGCCTTTTGCATCGTCCGCAGCATGAGCGCCGCGATCGGCCGTTCTTCGGGCGTCCCGCGCATCCGATCGATGAGCCGCTGAAAATGTTTCGGTGTGATGGTGCCGCCCGTGGCGCCAAGGCTGTACCCGAGGGGCTCGATGAACGCCTCGAAATCCGCGACCTTCTTCAGATCCGGCGGCTCGTGCACGCGGTGCAACGCGGGCACGACATTGCCGACCAGGTGGCCCGCAACCGTCTCGTTCGCAAGGAGCATGAACTCCTCGATCAGACGATGCGCGACGTTGCGCTCGGCGGGAATGATCGCTTCGATTTCGCCGTACTCCGACAGGATCACTTCCGTCTCGGGCAGGTCGAAGTCGATCGAGCCGCGGCGGCGGCGGCGCGCGTTGAGCGTCTCGAACAGTTCGTGCATCATCTCGAACAGCGGGACGAGCGTCTGGTACTCGGCGGTCACCGCCGGATCGCGATCCGTCAGGATGGCATTCACCGCGGTGTAGGTCATCCGGGCATCACTGTTAATGACGCCGTCGTGCATCTCGTAGCGGACGACCTGGCCTCGCCGGTCGACCTCCATCAGGCACGACTGCACCAGCCGGTCGACGTGCGGATTGAGGCTGCAGAGTCCTGTCGCCAGCTCCGCCGGGAACATGTGCACGGCGCGCTCGGTGAAATACACCGACGTCCCGCGCTCGTACCCTTCTTCGTCCAGAGCACTGCCCTCCTTGACGTAGTGCGACACGTCAGCGATGTGGACCCCGAGCCAGTAATGGCCGTTCGGCCGCTTCTCCAGTGTGATGGCATCGTCGAAGTCGCGTGCGTGCTCGCCGTCGATCGTGACCGTCGTGACCGGGCGAAAGTCGGTCCGCCCCTCGATGTCGCGCGGATTGACGACCGTCCCGAGGCGCCGCGCCTCCTCGATCGACTCTTCCGAGTGGGCTTCAGGGATGTTGTGCTTGCGAATGATGATCTGCGTGTCGACGCCGGGCTCGTTGATGTTGCCCAGCACTTCGACAACGTGGCCGACGGCACCACGCGTGGTGGTCGGCCAGCGGGTGACTTCAACGACCACCATGTCGCCCGGTTCCGCCGATGACGACCGGCCCGACGGGATCTGCACCTCGGTTGTCACGCGGCGGTCGAAGGGGATCACGTGACCGACGCCGGACGGATCAGTCTCGAATCGCCCGACGATCGTGCCGTGGGCGCGTTCGAGGATGCGGACGATGCGTCCTTCGGGCCCGCGCTCGGACTGCCGCTCGATGCGCACGAGGACGCGATCGCCGTGCATCGCCTCGGTAAGATTGGCAGCCGCGATGTAGATGTCCTGCCTTTCGCCAGGCTCGACCTGTTCGGGCACGACGAAGCCAAAGCCGGCGGGATTGGTCTGGAGGCGGCCCGCAACGACGTCTTCCTTCTCCGGGAGGCCGAACCGATTGCCGCGGATTTGCACGAGGTCGCCGGAATGAACGAGGGCGTTGAGCTGCCGTTTGAAAGCGACCCGCTCCTCGCGGGGCACCCGCAGGAGGCGGGCCAGCTCGCGGGCGGTCGTCGGATGCTGGAGGCGTTCTTTGATGAGTTCGAAAATCTGATCTGGTGGTGCCATTTACGCAATCAGGGCGACTTGCAGATCTCCAACGTTGGTGCCGGTCGGACCAGTGCGAATGAGATCGTCGAGCGCGCGAAAGAAGTGATAACTGTCGTTGTTGTTGAGAAATGCTAGCGCGTCGAGCCGCTGTGCGGCTGCGCGGTCCAGCGTCGTGGTATCGACGATAGCGCCGGCGGCATCTGTCGGCCCGTCGATCCCGTCGGTCCCGACGCTGGCTGCGGCGACGTGCGGCGCGGGTGCGGCTCCCCCATTGTGCGGCGTGGATACCGCTCCCCTGTCGCGCGGCGCGGACCTTGTCAGGTCCGCGATGAACGGCACCAAGGCGAGCGCGAATTCCTGATTCCGCCCTCCCACGCCGTCACCCTTGACGTGAACAGTGGTTTCGCCCGCTCCAATAACGCACGCAGGGCGGGTCAATGTCGTGAGTGCGTCGCGGACGTCTGCCGCGAATGACCGAGCCGCGTTACGCGCTTCTCCGACAATGGGCGTGTCGAGCACTCGGACATCGTAGCCCCGCGACATGGCCTCCTGCGCCGCACCCTTGACCGCCGTCATGCGTCCGCCGATGATTCGCGCCTCCGATCGCGTCAGCCGCCGGTTATCCGCCTTGGGCGTTTCCGGAACCTCGCCTGCGATTCCGCGCTCGATCCACGCCACAACGGACGGCGGATACGCCGCGCGTCCGCCGCGTGCATCCAGCACATTCATCGCCACGGCGAACGTGCTGGGGTCCGCCACCGTTGGCCCCGATCCAATCACCGACAGATCGTCACCCACGACGTCGGAAATCGCGAGCGTAACTATCGATGCGTTCGTTGCAGCGGCCAGGCGGCCTCCCTTGATCGCGGAGAGATGTTTCCGCACCGTGTTGAGCTCGTCGATCGTGGCGCCGCGCAGCAGCAGCGCCCGCACGGTTTCCTGCTTGTCTGAAAGCGCTACCGGCTCGACAGGCAGCGCCATCAGGGCCGAGGCGCCCCCGGATAACAGCACAACGAGCAGATCGTCCGTCCGCGCCTTGCCTGCCACGCCAAGGGCGCGCCGCGCGGCGACAACGCTGCCAGCAGTCGGAATGGGATGGCCCCCGTCGTACCATTCCGCGTCCTGAGGAAGATCTGCCGGGCGAGACGGTCCGATCCCCATGCTGACACGCATCGGCACTCCGGCGGCGCTCGCGAACGCGTTCAGCATCACGCCCGCCGCCTTGCCGACGGCAATGACATCAATGGCGGCAGCGGACCGCAGAGCAGCGGCCAGAGCGGAATCGCGAAGGGCGTAATGAATCAGGCGGCTGGCATCCGCAGCATCGAGCGCCGCGTGCAGGACAGCACGGAGGTCGTGACGGAGGTCTGGAACGGAGCGCGTCAGTGAGTGTGTCGAGGGTCGGACCAGGCCGAAAGGCCCGTGACAACGTCGAATTCCCTGAGAAGGCGGCTGACCACCTGATCCGCGTCAGCCTTGGTGCAGAGTCGATCGAGCTGCGACATCACTTTCGTCAGCGCGCGTTCAACATCGGTGATGGCATCCTCGGAATAGAACTCGCGCTGCTGCTCGAGGCAGCGCCGGCACTTGACGAACTCTTCTCGGTAGAAATCTGAGACGGAATGGAAGACAGGATCGCACTGCGGGCGGGAATCGGCCAGGAAGCGTGATAAACGGCTTCTCGACGCAGACATATATCCGTTTCCTTGAGTGTAACGGCCCCTCAGGGGACTGTCAACGCCGCCCCCTCCCGGCAAATTACGTCGCGTGGCGCGATGCGGCAAACCCGCCGGCCGCACCCACACACATCCCCCCGGCCACCAGCAGGACGGCCTCGCGAATTGGAAGAAACTGCAGCGACGCGCCATCGAGGATGGCCGCCAGATCGGCGCCCCACCAGGCGCCTACAGCCTTGAATCCCAGCCACAGAAGCACTAGCGCAACGACCGCCCCGAAGCCCCCTTGCAGCAGTCCTTCAGCAATGAACGGCCCCCGGATGAACGCAAGCGGCGACCCCACCAGCTTCATGATGTCTATTTCCTCGCGGCGCGTGTACAAGCCAAGCCGGACCACGGCGGCCACGGTGACGGCCGCGGCTACAGCCATCAGGAACGCGAGCGCGAAGCCGGCGCCGCGAAGGGCGTTGAGCCCGCTGGCCATCCGCGCGAGCCATTCCCGGTCGTAGCGGACATCCGCAACGCCAGGTAGCGCCGCCACCTGCTTCACGAACGCATCTGCACGACCGTTGCTCTCTGCGCCGGGCCGGACCTGCACCTCCAGCGACGCGGGGAACGGGTTATCGCCCAGATTCGTGGTCAGCGCCGCGAGATCGGTGAATTGCCGGCGAAAACGCGTCAGCGCCTCCGCCTTCGATACATATTCGCGTCCCTCGGCCACACCACTTTGGTCAACTGCAGCCTCGATCGCCCCCCGCTGTTCCGATGTCGCATCGTCGCGCAGGAACACGGAGAACTCCGTCGCAGAGGTCCATTGGGAGAGCAGCTGATCCGCGTTCCACGTGAGCAACAGGAGCGATCCAAGGACGAGCGCGGCGAGGGCAATGGCGATGATCGCAAACGCCGTCGACCGGCCGCCACGCCAGAGGCTCGCCCATGCTTGGCGCAACGCGTAATCGATTGCCCTCATGCCACCTCGACGATGCGCCCCTGGTCGAGCGTGACCGTGCGGCGGCCAACGAGACGAATAAGCTCGCGGTCATGGGTCGCGATGACGACGGTCGTGCCACCGGCGTTGATCTCGCGCAGCAGGTTCATGATTTCGAGAGAAAGATCGGGATCGAGGTTGCCGGTCGGCTCATCGGCCAGCACCAGCGCGGGATCGTTGACAAGCGCCCGCGCGATGGCAATCCGCTGCTGTTCGCCGCCGGACAGATCTCGCGGATAGGCATTCATGCGGTGTTGGAGTCCCACCCATTTGAGAACCTGGAACGTGCGCCTTCGCTGTTGCGTCGATGGGACGCCAAGGACTTCGAGCACGAACGAGACGTTCTCGAAAACGGTCCGCGTCGGAATCAGCTTGAAGTCCTGGAAGATGAAGCCAATCCCGCGCCGATATTCCTGGATCTCGCCGCGGCGAAGGCTGGTGAGATTGTGGCCGTTGACGAAGATCTCGCCTTCGCTGGGCGTCTCCTGCATCAGCACGAGACGCAGGAACGTGGACTTGCCGGCGCCGCTTGGCCCGGTCAGGAACACGAACTCGCCCTTCTCGACCGTGAGTGACAAGTCCTGCAGCGCGTACAAGCCGCGACTGTAAAGTTTCGAGAGGTGGTGCGTCTCGATCACGCTGCCTGTGCACCCGGGGCCAAAGGCATTACTTGTGAGGTTGGATGCCGGAAGTATATCACGGGGCTGATCGATAGCTCTCGAGCTCGACGCGAACGTGACCGAAGCCGGCGTCGAGGTCGAGGGCAAGCGGGATCCGCGGTGGCTCGTTGCTCAGCCACAGGATGGCCTTCAGTTGTTCACGCTCTTCGACTCGTCGTTGCAGCCTGGGAATTATGCGCAACGCCTCCACGTCCCGGCCCTGGACCCGAACGATGTCACGGCCATCGACAGACAGCTCAACGACGAGGTTCCGACCTGCCTCATTCACCGGAAAGCGGTAGCGCTCGCCTTCGCGCAAGGGCAGGGTTCGCGCGTAAAACAACGCGGCTATCGCATCGCGGGCATGAGGAAACATCGGCAGGACCACCGCCCCTTCAGCCCGGGCATCGGCGACCGAGCGTCCGGTTCGCACCACGCCCGTGGCGTGATCGTAGAGGAAGGCGCGGGTGACGTGGCGCGAGCCTTCCTGCTGATCGCGCTCGTGGACTTCAGGCAACAGGTCGCCGCTGGCCTGGGTTGCGAACACATCGCGGGCTTCGAAGAACTTCGCCACCCACGGAGCGGTCGCGGCCGTCACGACCAGGCGATAGGCAGGCGGCTCGACGCTGATGGCGATGTCACCGGCCGACAGGTTCAGGCCCGCGCTGCCCCATACGACCCGGTAGCGCGCGATCTCGCCGACATGAAACGGAATGGCGCCGGCCGCGGGCGGATCGATGGTCGACGTTGCGGCCAGCCGCGCCTCGATGTCCGGAGTCCACCGCAGCTCATAGATCGTCCCGTCGCTGAGCCGGGCGCGCTCGACCGCCGGAGAGGGTCCGTCCCCGGGCGACGGCGCGATCGGCGCGGGCGTGACGACGAAACGCACACCGCTGTCGCGCAGCGCGAGCAGCGCATCGCCCGATGGAAACGTGTTGAGGGCGTCGACGAGCGGCCCGTAGAACGACGGACGCTGCCCGCTGTAGCCGTTGACGATCGGACGCCGATACTCGAGCGACTGCACCATCGCCGGCGTGCTGGCAATGTCCGTGTCGAGCGGAAGAATCGCGACCGCGCCAGGCTCGGGTGCGCCGGCAAGCCACTGCCCCACGTCAGTTCGCAGCGGCGGCGCGGCGGTCAGCGATACCGGTACGTGAAGCCACTCGAGAACGGCGGCCACAAAGATCACATAGACGAATTGGCCACGAAGAACACCAAGGACACCATGCTTTTGTTCTTTCTCATAGTGATCTTCGTGACCTTTGTGGCTAATTCGCCTTTGTGGCAACAGTGGCGGGACACCGTGCGCGCGCGGGGAAAGCTCGCGCCAGCCGATCGCGGCAAGCGTGCAGAGGGCGAAGAGCACGACGACGGAGAACCGCGCCGGTGCGCGAATCGCCTGGAAGCCGAAGACGAATCGATGGAACGCGGCGTACAGCGGGCGAATGCCATCAGGACCAAGCGACAGCACGAAGCCGAGGATGGCCATCGCAACCATCGTCAATACGATCGGGCGGCTGTCGCTTCGCCACCCGAGCCACGCGCCCGCGATCGCGAGCGCGATCAGCACGAATCCTGGAAACAGCTCACGTTCGGGGCCGGTATGCGGCGGCTCGCTCGAGGCCACCCTGTCGCGCTGGCGAAGAAGATCCGTGCGGCCATACACGATGTTGCCCGGAGGAACCTGCAGATAGCTGGATACGTACGCCGCGTTGCGGCCCGCCTCATACAAGTTGCGCCCGAAACCTTCGCTTTGCCCCACGCGCCAGTACACGACCGCGGCCGGCGCGACGATGAGCGCGCCGATCGCGCCGGCAGCCACAAGACGGCGCAGCAGAGCGCCGCTGCGCCAGCGCCCGACGCCGATGGCGAGCGCGCCGCCGCCCGCCGCGAGTGCAAGACCTCCGATGACACCGTAGTACACGGAGGAGAACGCCTGCAGTCCGGCGACGACGCCCAGGTAAATCACGTCGCGCCAACGTCGGCCCGCGATGACGCGATGAAGAAACAGGAAGGCCAGCGGGAGAAAGTACAGCGACTGGAGTTGCAGATGGATGAGATGCGCAAAGCGATACGAACCAAACCCCCATGCAAGACCGGCGAGATACGCGCCGCTCTCGGTGCTGATCACGGAGCGCACGAACAGATGCATCGCTAGCGCGCTGGCCACGAGCGACGCGATCAGCAGCAGGTTGTAGCAGACGACGACATCGTGCGTGATGGCGTATAGGGGCGAAATCAGCACGCTCTGGAGCAGAAGGTGATCTGAGTACGCCAGGGTTCCAGCCGCGGGATGAAAGATGTTGGCGTTGAAGACGCGGCCGGTGAGGATTGAAGCGGGATCACCGAGCACCGCCTGCATATCCCAGCCGAGGATCCACAGGTTCAGGAACGGGTCGCCCGGCCCCGATGGCGCGCCGAGGAGCGCGCTCGGGTGGAGGGCGAGCGGCCAGGTCGTCACGACCGCCGCGGCGAGGTATGCAAACAGCGGTGCGAGAAGCAACCGGGCCTGGTTCCACCGAGGAGCGAAACCGCGCCCGGTTTCGCCAGTCATGTGAGCGCCAGTTCGCGCTTCAGCAGCTCGTTGGCGAGCCTCGGGTTGGCTTTCCCGCCGCTCGCCTTCATCACCTGTCCCACGAGATACCCGAACGTCTGGCCTTTGCCCGCCCGGTACTGTGCCGCGGCGTCGCTGTTTTTCGCGAGCACGTCCCGCACGATCGCCAGCAGCGCGCCTTCGTCGCTGTTTTGCGCCAGGCCATCGGCGCGGACGATGTCATCCGCCGATCGGCCCGACTCGTACATCTTCGCGAAGACATCCTTCGCGATGGTGCTGCTGATCGTCCCTTTCTCCACGAGCGCGATGAGTCCTGCAAGCGCGCCTGGCGCAAGCGGAACCTCCTCGATGGCGACACCGCGCTCCTTGAGTGTTCGCAGCAACTCCCCCATGATCCAGTTGCTGGCGGCTTTCGGACTGCCGGATACGGACGCGACCTGCTCGAAATAGTTCGCCAGCGCGGACGACTGCGTCAGCACGCCCGCGTCGTACTCCGGCAGCCCGTAGGCGGCGACGAAGCGCTGCCGTCTTGCTTCGGGCAGCTCGGGCATCGTCTCGCGCACCGCCGCGATGCGCGCCTCGTCCACCACCAGCGGTGGAAGATCAGGTTCGGGGAAATAGCGATAGTCGTGCGCCTCTTCCTTGCTGCGCATCGACAGCGTGCGCCCCGCAGCGGAGTCCCACAACCGCGTTTCCTGGATGACGCGTCCGCCGCCCTCGATGACGTCTACCTGCCGATCGATTTCGTATTCGAGCGCCTTCTGCAGATAGCGGAACGAGTTCAGGTTCTTGACCTCGGCCTTCGTCCCGAACGCCTGCTGCCCCGCCGGACGCACCGATATGTTCGCGTCGCATCGCAGGCTGCCCTCTTCCATGTTGCCGTCGTTGACGCCGAGCCACACCAGGATGTCGCGGAGGCGCTCGAAGAACTCCGCCGCTTGCGCCGGGGATCGCATGTCGGGCTCGCTCACGATTTCGATCAGCGGCACGCCGCTGCGGTTGTAGTCGATGTAGGTCCGACGATCGGAATCGGAAAATCCTTCGTGCAACGACTTCCCGGCATCTTCCTCCATGTGAATGCGCGTCACGCCGACGCGGAGCGTACGGCCCCCCACGGAAATGTCGAGGCCGCCGCCGAGCGCAAGCGGCCGCTCATACTGTGAGATCTGATAACCCTTCGGCAGGTCGGGATAAAAGTAGTTCTTCCGGGCGAAGACGGACAGCGGCTGCACGTCGCAGCCCAGGGCAATCGCGGCCTTGATTGCGTAGTCGACGGCGGCTCGATTGAGGACCGGCAGGGCGCCAGGAAGCCCGAGACAGACCGGGCACACCTGCGAATTCGGCGGCGTGCCGAACGATGTGCTGCAGCCGCAGAAGATTTTCGTGCGGGTCTGCAGCTGCGCGTGAATCTCCAGGCCGATAACCGGCTCGAACTGCATAGGCAAACCCCAAACCCCAAATCCCAAGCCTCAAATCCCAAGTCCCAACGTCTCCGGACGTGTTTGATTGGGATTTGGGATTTGGGGTTTGGGGTTGGGATTTACACCCGTGGGCCGGCTGCCTTGACGGCGGGATCGACGTCCTTGTCGAACACCTTGAAGTTGTCGATGAACATCCCGGCAAGCTTCTTCGCCTGCTCGTCGTAGGCCGCCTTGTCCGGCCAGGTTGTGCGCGGATCGAGCACGCTGTCGGGAACGCCGGGGCACGTAGTCGGCATGTCGAGATTGAAGATCGAATCCTTCTGATATTTGACGCCATCGAGCTGGCCGTCCAGCGCCGCCGTGATCATGGCGCGCGTGTACGCGATCTTCATTCGTGAGCCCGTGCCGTAGGGACCGCCGGTCCACCCGGTGTTCACCAACCACACACGCGCCTGGTGTGTCGCGATCCGGTCGCCGAGCATCTTCGCGTAGACGTTCGGATTCAGCGGGAGGAATGGCGCGCCAAAGCAGGTGCTGAAGGTCGCCTTCGGCTCCGTGACGCCGCGCTCGGTACCTGCCACGCGGGCGGTGTAGCCCGACAGGAAGTGATACATCGCGCCGTCTGGCGTCAGCCGGGCGATTGGCGGCAGCACGCCGTACGCGTCGGCAGTCAGCATCACGACGTTCCGTGGATGGCCCGCCTGCCCGGACGGAATCGCATTGTCGATGAAGTCGAGAGGATAGGAGCTGCGCGTGTTCTCGGTGTACGTCATGTCATCGAGATTCATCTCACGCGTATCGGGATCGAGCACGACGTTCTCGAGGATCGTGCCGAAGCGTCGCGATGCCTCCCAGATCTGCGGCTCGGCTTCCTTCGACAGCTTGATCACCTTTGCGTAGCAGCCCCCCTCGAAGTTGAAGATGCCGCGGTCGCTCCATCCATGCTCGTCGTCACCGATGAGCCCGCGCTGCGGATCGCTGGAGAGCGTCGTCTTGCCGGTGCCGGAGAGACCGAAGAAGAGCGCCGAGTCACCGGCCTTGCCGACGTTCGCCGAGCAATGCATCGACAAGACCCCCTTGAGCGGGAGCGTGTAGTTGAGAATTGTGAAAATCGACTTCTTGATTTCGCCCGCGTAGTTGGTGCCGGCGATGAGCACGAGTTTCTTTCCGAAGTGGACGAAGATGGCAGTCTCGCTGCGGCATCCGTGCTTCGCGGGGTCAGCCTTGAACCCGGGGCAATCGATGACCGTGTACTCGGGCCGATGCGTCGCGCGCCTGGCAGGATCGGTTTCCGGAATGAACATGTTCCGCGCGAACAGGTTGTGCCACGCGAACTCGCTGACGACGCGGACCGGAAGCCGATAAGCCGGATCGGCGCCGCCCCACGCATCGAGCACGTACAGCTCTTTGTCCTGCACGTAATTCATCATGTCGCGGTGCAAAGCGTCGAAATGCACCTCATCAACAGGACGATTGACGTTGCCCCAATGAACGTTCGTTTCCGTGGTGGGTTCTTTGACGGTGAATTTGTCGAGCGGTGAACGGCCCGTGTGCTGGCCGGTTCGTGCCACTAGCGGACCGTCCGCGGCAAGGATGGCTTCGTTGCGGCGAATGGCGGTCTCGTAGAGCACGGCCGGGCTCAGGTTCCAGTGGACGCGTCCGGACCGGGTAATACCAAGCGCTTCAAGGCCGTGCGCCCGCTCCACCTGTGTGCTCATCTCAAGACTCCCGTTTGCCGCGGCGTCCGGGCCGCACCGACGTTGCCGCCGGATGGCGGCGATGGCTGAAAAAGGCCGATAAATGGAAAAAGGAAATCGTACCGGTGAGATTGATACCAGTCAACCCATCCCAGGGGCAATGATGCCGATTTGACGTGAATCCCTGTATAGTTGGACCTGCGGTAAACGTTCCCGTGCCGCGACCGTATTTCATGACAAGAACGCCTCCTGGACGGGCCTCCTCAATGGCTGTCAGCGTCGGTGCTGTCGCACCGGTCGCGCCCCTGTCGAGGGACTCGCAGCTGGCGGCGGAGATCAAGGCCCTCGTCGTCGGGGGCGAGCGTGACGCCGCGCGGGACCGGTACGGGGATCTGGTGGCGCGCCAGCAGCGGCGGGCCGTGCGAATCGCCTATCAATACCTGCGCGACGCACACGATGCCGACGAGGCGGTGCAGGACGCCTTCGTGAAAGTGTTCACGCACATCACCAGCTACCGCGAAGACCTTCCGTTCGAAGTCTGGTTCACGCGGATTCTTGTGAACGCGTGCCTGGACCTCCGAAAGTCCCGTTCGCGTCGCCTGCGCTGGTCGGTGCCGATGGCGTCGACGAAGGAATCCGCCCCGACCGACCCGGCGACGCCGGAACAGACGCCCGAGCAGCGGCTGGTCTCGAGGGAACGCGCGAATGAAATTACGACGGCCGTCGAATCGCTCCCCGATCGCCAGCGCACGGTGTTCACGCTGTGCCACCTGGCGGAGCAGACGGCTGCCGAGGTCAGCAAGACGCTCGGCGTGAGCGAGGCGACCGTTCGAGTCCATCTGTTCCGCGCCATCCGCAAGCTGCGGCGGCTGCTGGAGCACAAGCAATGACACCGCTCCACTTGTCCGACGACCGCCTCATCGAAGTCTGTCTCCTCGAGGCGGCCTCAATCGCCGAGCAGGAGCACCTGGGCGCGTGTGCCCGCTGCGACGCGCGGCGTGCACGCCTGCGCCGTCTGCTCGACGACGTGTCTGGAGCTGCGGTAGCAGAAGCCGACGCGGCCTTTCCGCCCGACCGGCTCGCGCGTCAGCTGGCCCGCATCCTCTCGCAACTCCAGCACGACGGACGACCCGGTCGGCTGATCGCGTTCCCGGCGGGGCACGCCCATGAACCGACGGTGTCCCGCACGCGTCCCTCGACACGATGGATTGCCGCAGCCGCGGTCGCAGGTCTCGTGATCGGCGTGCTCGCTGGCCGGTTCGGTCACGATTACCCGCTTGGACGGCCCGGCGGCACGAGGATCGCGGTCACGCGATCGGCCGACGCTCCCGACCTGCGCACCGGCGCGATCCTCGAGATATCGACCGCCGTCTCGGAGGAGGAGTTCCTCAGCCAGATTGAAATCGCGATCGATGGTCCGGCAGCCGCCGCGCTGCAGCCGCTCGACGACCTGACGCCGCTGCCGTGGGAAGTGCGCTAGTTCCTTGCCGCCTCTGATTTTCCGCAAGGGCCTCGACCTCAAGCACGAAGTCGCCGACACGCTCGCAGAGAGCTACCACAGCGAACTCGTCGCATCCATCAAGGGCAACAACTTTCAGTACGCGTCTGGCAGGCTGACAGTCCGCCTGGCGCGGGAGTTCGGATTCTGCTACGGCGTCGACCGCGCGGTCGACTACGCCTACCAGACGCGGAGGCGATTCCCCGATCGCGCTGTACTCCTCACTGGTGAAATCATCCACAACCCGCACGTCAACGACCAGCTGCGCGCGCAGGGAGTCCGCTTTCTCACCGACCCGGGCGAGTCGATCGATACACTGACGCCGGATGACGTCGTGATCCTCCCTGCATTCGGCGTCACGATTGAGCTCCTCGGGGAGCTCGATCGACGTGGCTGCACCCTTGTCGATACGACGTGCGGTTCGGTGCTGAACGTCTGGAAGAACGTGAAGCGCTACGCGGCCGACGGCTTCACCTCGGTGATTCACGGAAAATACTGGCACGAGGAAACGCGCGCCACCGCGTCGCAAGCGCTCCATTCCGGCAACGGACGATACCTGGTCGTCTTGAACCGCGATGAGGCAACGATGGTCTGCGGCTACATCCGCGGCGGCGCTGATCGCGCCGCATTGCTTGCCCGCTTCGAGAATGCTGTCTCGCCTGGCTTCGATCCCGATCGCGATCTGCAGCGTGTCGGCTGCGCGAACCAGACGACGATGCTCAGCTCGGAATCGCTCGAGATCGGCGAGATGTTCCGTACCGCGATTCGCGACCGCTATGGCGACAAGGATCTCGCTCTTCGCTTTCGCGCCTTCGATACGATCTGTAGCGCCACGCAGGATCGCCAGGACGCCGTGGCGGCGCTCCTCGATGAGCAGCCGCTGGACCTCATGATCGTCGTTGGCGGTTACAACAGCAGTAACACCTGCAATCTCGCGCGGATGTGCGATCCGAGGGTCGCGACGTACCACATCGCCGCACCCGACTGTCTTCTATCCACGTCTGAAATCCGGCACAAACCTGTCGGCCGCAAGGAAGAACGGATCTCGGCGGGATGGCTGCCAGGGCGCGGAAGCGTGCGGATTGGCCTGACATCGGGGGCGTCGACGCCCGACAACCTTGTGGATACTGTGATTCGCCGCCTCGACGAATTGGCGAACCAGGTGTGACCGGCCGGCTGCTCCGATTCGGTATGGGGCTCGACGGTGAGGCGAACACGCTTCCAACCTTGTTTTTTCAGGTCTGAGCGAGCGCGCTGCCGGGTTCGGCCGCTTTCTCGTGAGGCGGCGCAAAGGGCGTGCCAGGGGCAGTTCAGGTAAACACGACGGGCCCGTCCGTCGTATTCCCGGGCAAGTCAGTCATGAAATCTCGAAAAATCTCGATGTGGTGTGCGGCCCTGGCGATCCTGATCGCCGGTGTCTTCCTCTCGACCATCCCGGCGTCCGCGCAGGGCTTCAAGTGGTGGCAATCCGACAGCTTCACGCGCGAGCTTGGGCTGACCGCGGACCAAAGCACGAAGATCGAAGCCATCTTTCAGCGCACGCTTCCGGTGCTCCGGACTCTCAAGGGATCGCTCGACAAGGCTGAAGCCGATTTCAACCAGATGGTCGAAGCGTCCGACGACGCGCAGGTCATGGCACAGGTCGGTGTCGTCGAGGCCGCGCGGTCAGAGCTCAACAAATCCAGGACGATGATGTTGCTTCGCATGCGGCGGGTGCTGACCCCCGACCAGCGCGTGAAATTCGTCATGCTTCAGCAGAAGATGCGCGACCGCCGCCGCGCCGGGGACGATCACAAGCGGTAATTTTTTCTTCCTTCGAACACATCATGAAGACCCTTGCTTTCCTCGTCCGTTCCCTTGCGTATGTTGTGATCGCCGTGTCGGCGGTCCAGCCCGCGGCGGCGCAGACACCTCGCGCCGACGCCGTGCGCCTCGACGATCTCGCGCGCGAGGCCGCGCGAACCTTCGCAACAGCCCGCGCCGACATGGATCAGACGCGGCCGACCACGGCTCCTCCCCCGCCGGGAGCCAATGTCGATCTGACACTTGACGAAGCGACGACACGCGCGCTGGAGCGCAACCTCGATATCGCGGTTGAACGCTTGAATCCTCAGACGTTCGATTTTTCGATTGCGGCGCTCGACGCGAGCTATCTGCCGACCTTCACGTCCAACGTGGGCCTTCGCAGCCAGTCGCAGTTTCCACGGAGTCAGACGGCCGGTGCAGACATGCTGGTCACCGAAACGTTCACGGGAAACTCGGGCATCGCCCAGAATGTGAAGTGGGGTGGCGGCAGCTTTGCGGTGACGTTCAACAACAACCGCCAGAAGCAGACGGACCTGTTCGCGACCCGCAATCCGGTACTGAACGCCAACGTGAATGCGATCTACATCCAGCCGCTGCTCCGCGGGTTCCGCATCGATGGTACGCGAGCGCAGCTTCAGGTGACCCGCCTCACGCAGGAGATGTCGGAGATCGGCCTGCGGGGCACCATCGTTCGTACGTTGGCGAACGTCCGGAACGCCTATTGGGATCTGGTGTACGCGATCGAAGCGGCCGACGTCGCGGGCCGTTCGCTCTCGCTGGCGACGAAGCTTGTCGAAGACAATCGCTCGCGAGTCGAGGTCGGTGCGATGGCGCCACTCGACGTGGTCCAGGCGCAAGCCGAGGAAGCGACGCGCCGACAGGTGCTGACGACGGCAGACGCGGCGAGACGGACGGCAGAACTGGCGTTGAAGCGGCTAATCGTCAACGGCACCGACGATCCATTCTGGACCGCGGCCATCAACCCCGTCGATCGGCCGACCTATACGACGGAAGCGCTCGACGTTGCGGGCGCGGTAAAACGGGCGCTTGGCAACCGCACGGATCTCCAGCAGTCGCAGAAGCAGCTGGCGGCCAACGACATCACCTTACGCAGCCTCGCAGACCAGCGACTGCCGGCGCTCGATCTGACCAGCAGTTACGGCCTGGCCGGCGTGGGCGGCCCCCAGTTCATTCGACAGGGATTGGGCGGTGTGATTGCCCAGACCATCCCGAGCGGGTACTCGGACGCCCTTCGGATTATTAGCGACCGCATTGCGCCCACCTGGAATTTCGCTCTCAATCTGAGCTATCCGATCGGCAGCAGCCCCGCGGAGGCGAATCTGGAGCGGGCACGCATCCAGCAGCGGCAGACCATCGCGCAGAGTCGCCAGATGGAGCTGGAGATTGCGACTGAAGTCACGAACGCGGCGCTTCAGGTCGAATCGAACCGCGAGCGTCTTCAGGCGGCAGCCGCGGCTCGCGACCTTGCGCAGCGGCGGCTCGATGCCGAGCAGAGCCGGTTCGATGTGGGACTGTCGACCAACTTCTTCGTCGTCCAGGCGCAGCGAGACTTGCGCGACGCGCAGAACGCCGAGCTTCGTGCCTTGCTCGACTACCGGCGGGCTCAGGTTGAGTTCGCCCGCGTACAGGAAGTCCCGGCTGCCGGTGGCCCCGGCGTGAACACGATCAATGGCGGCGCCGGCGGCACGACGACCCCCCGCGCGGCAACCGGCGGTGGATTCGGCTTCGGCGGCAATTGACACACGCGGTCGAAACGAATTCGCGACGGATGTTTTCGGATCACATGAAAAGAATCGTCCTCATATCGATTGTGGTCGCCGTGCTCGCGGGCGTGGCGTTCTATTCAGGGCTCTTCAGCCGCGGCGCCGCAGCACCGGGAGCCGGGGATCCGGGTCAGGGCGGGGCCGCAGGCGGCCAAGGCGGACGGCAGGGAGGCGGGGCTGGCGGTCGGGGCGGCGGACGAGGCCAGCTGACGGTGGAACTGGCGTCGGCTACAAGGGCCGCAGTCAACAAGGAGCTTGCCGTCGTCGGCAACCTCGTTGGGGATCAGACGGTGTCGGTCGTACCGAAAGCCGCGGGCCGGTTGGAGTCCATCACCGTCAAGCTTGGCGACCGCGTGACCCGCGGCCAGCGGATCGCGAAAATCGAGGATGAGGAACTTCTCGAACAGGTGAAGCAGGCCCAGGCGGCCTTCCAGGTGGCGAGTGCCACCATCCGCCAGCGCGAAGCGGACCTGGAGCTGGCGAAGACGAACGCCGAGCGGTCCCGAAATCTCTTCCAGCGCCAGTTGCTCCCGCAACAGACGCTTGACGACTCGGAAGCGAAGTATCAGTCGGCCCAGGCGGCGCTCGATCTGGCGCGCGCGCAGAACACCCAGTCCCAGGCCCGCCTCGACGAGCTTCGCGCCACACTGCAGAACACCATCATCACGTCACCGGTCAATGGATTCGTTGCGCGACGAGGGGCCGATGCCGGCGCGTACGTGTCCGCGAACGCGCCGATCGTCGACCTCGTCGATATCACGACCGTGCGGCTGGTCGTCAACGTCATCGAAAAGGATTTGAAGCAGCTCGCCGCCGGAAATCCGGCTCGAGTCGAAGTCGATGCGTTTCCGGGCGAGAGCTTCCAGGGTCGCATCGCACGGATTGCACCGGTGCTCGACCCGGCGACGCGCACCGCCTCAATCGAAATCGAGATTCCGAACGGCCAGTTCCGACTGAAACCGGGCATGTATGCGCGCGTCGGCATCGTGACCGACTCGCACCCGAATGCACTCGTGGTTCCGACGAATTCGGTGGTCGACGTCAACGGGACACGAGGCGTCTATCTCGCGGTCAACAACGTCGCGCAGTTTCGTCCGGTTACGACGGGGATCGAAAACAACACGCGGACTGAGATTCTCGACGGCGTGTCGGATGGAGATCGCGTCGTGACGACGGGCGCGCCGGCATTGCGAAATGGCGATCCGATCGTGCTCGCGGGACGTGGAGGTGCCGGGGGTCGCCAGACCCAGGGAGGCCGGACCGGCGGCCAGCCGTCAGATCAAAGTCAGGCAACTCAGGGCCGCCAGGGCGGCACCGTCGGCGAGGGCGGCTTCGGCGCGCGGCGCGGCGCGGGTGCAAGCCAGGGCACCGGCGGAAGCAGTGCCGGCCCGGGCGGTGGCGCGAGTGGTGAAGGCAACGGCGCGGGACGCCGCGGTGGTATGGGTGGTCGACGCGGACAGGGAGCTGCGGGCGTGCAGCAGGTAACCCCAGAAACCAGATAGCCTCAATTCTTTCGTTAGAGAGCAGCCATGAGCATTCCTCGTTTTGCTATCCATCGACCGGTCACGATGTTCATGCTCAGCGCGGTCATCGTGCTGCTGGGCCTCATCTCGCTGACCAAGCTTCCGGTCGACCTGATGCCGGAGTTCTCGGCGCCCACGATCACGGTCAACACGAACTACCCGAACGTCGGCCCACTTGAAATCGAAGAGCTCATCACGCGACCGATCGAGCAGTCGGTCAGCGCGGTCGCGGGCATCACACGCGTCGACTCGTCATCGCGCGAAGGCGGCAGCAACGTCCGCCTCAACTTTGCGTGGGGGACGAACCTCGACGCGGCGGCAGACGACGTGCGAAGCCGGCTCGATCGCGTGCGAGGCCGGCTGCCGGAAGAGGCCGATCCCCCGACGATCTTCAAGGCTGACTCGAATGCGTTGCCGATCATGCAGATCGGCGTCGAAGGCGATTTCGACCCCGTCACGCTTCGCGAGCTGGCAGAAAACGACCTCTCCCCGCGCCTGGAGCGCGCGCCGGGGGTGGCGGCGGTGACGATCAACGGCGGCCTGCGCCGTCAGATCCACATCGACCTGTCGAAGGAAAAGATCACCGCGATGAACCTGTCGGTCGATCGTGTCGTGCAGGCGCTGAGATCGGAAAACCAGAACCTCCCGCTCGGCCAGATCGACCAGGGCGACTCGACGTACCTCGTCCGCAGCCAGGGACAATTCGGCAGCATCGACGACATCGCGAACCTCGTCGTGCTCACGCGGCAGGGGATACCCGTGTACCTGCGCGATATCGCCGACGTGAGGGACGCAACCGAGGACCGCCGGCAGTTTCTCCGCATTACGTCCCGCGATGCCGGCGGCAAGCTGGGCGAGGGGCATCCCGGCGTCCGGATGGCAATCAATAAGCAGTCGGGTGAAAACACCGTGGCTGTGGCGCAAGGCATCCGGGCAGAGGTCGCGCGCATCAATCGCGACATACCAGGCGTGAGGTTGACCGTGCTCGACGACAACGCGATCTTCATCGACCGCGCGATCAACAACGTCAAGGAGCACGCGCTCATCGGCGGCATCCTCGTCGTGCTGATCATCTTCGCGTTCCTCCGCGACTTCCGCTCGACGCTCATCGTCTGCACGTCGATCCCGGTCTCGGTGATCGGCACGTTCGCGCTGCTCTACTTCGGGGGCTTCACGCTGAACACGATGACGTTCGGCGGGCTGGCGCTGGGTATAGGCATGATCGTGGACGCCGCGATCGTGGTGCTGGAGAACACCCATCGCCATCTCCACATGGGCAAGGACCGGATGACGGCGGCGATCGACGGCAGCGAGGAAGTCTGGTCCGCGATCCTGGCGTCGACGCTGACGCACATCGCCGTGTTCGTGCCACTCCTGTTTCTCACGGGGATCTCGAGCATCCTCTTCACCCAGCTGTCGTTCGTCGTGATGTTCTCCCTCTCGATGTCGCTGTTTGTCGCGGTGACGATCGTGCCGGTCCTCTGCTCGCGCTGGCTGCGACTGCCGGAAGAGCATCTGAAGCACGCGGGACCACTGGGGCGCTTCTACCGGGCGAGCGAAGTGTTCCTGGAGAACGTCGACGAGCGGTACCGCCGCGCGATTCACTGGACGCTGCAGCACAGGCCGACGGTGATTGGCGCCGCGGCCGGGCTGGTGGTGCTGGCCGCCGTCCTCTATCCGCGTATCGGCACCGAGCTGTTGCCCCAGACCGACGAGGGGCAGGTCAACATCAACGCCGAGCTCCCGCTCGGCACGAAGATGGAGCTGACCGAAGCAGCCATGCTTCGGCTGGAGGAGCTGGTGAAGCAGTCGGTCCCGGAGGCGACGACGATCGTCACCAACGGCGGGGGCGGCGGGGGAGGATTTGGCGGCCCTGGAACCACGAATCGCGGTGGGATGCAGGTCAAGCTCGTACCGCGCGATCAGCGCACGCGCACGAGCGATCAGATCGCGCAGGAGATGCGCCGCCGTCTGGCCGGCATCGCCGGCGTCGTCGTGCGCGCCCAGCCTGGCGGCGGCAACTTCCAGCTGAACTTCATTCTTGGCGGCGGCAATGACGCCCGCGTCGCGCTCGAGATTCGCGGTCACGATCTCGACGATGCCAAACGCGTTCAGCAGCAGGCGATCGCCCTGATGCAGGACACGCCCGGGATCGCGGACGTGCGCGTCGGACAGGATCAGGGGCGCCCTGAGCTCGCGATCCGCGTCGATCGGCCGAAAGCCGCGATGCTCGGCCTGACGGTGAACGGCGTCGCGCAGACGATTCAGACCAACGTGGCCGGAACGACGGCCGCGCAGTTCCGCGAGCACGGCAACGAGTACCCGATCGTCGTCCGGCTGCGTGAAGAAGATCGCGGTCAGGTGACCGACATCGGCGACGTGCTCGTCAGCACGCCGGGCGGCCAGGTCGTGCCGGCCCGGAACCTGCTCGCGGTGGACCGCGAAACCGGGCCGGTGCAGATCGATCGCAGGAACATGGAGCGGATGGTCCGCGTGAACGCCGACCCTGAAGTCTCACTCAGCGAGGCGGTCACGAACGTCCAGGCGCGCCTCGGACAGATTCGTGTGCCGCCCGACTTCTCGGTGGGCTTCGGCTCGGAGGTCGAGGAGCAGGCCAGGTCCTTCAACCAGCTGAAGATCGTGCTGATTCTCGCCGTGCTCCTCGTCTACGCGGTCATGGCGTCACAGTACGAGTCGCTGCGCGACCCGTTCATCATCATGTTCTCGATCCCGACGGCGTCGATCGGAGTGGTAGGAGGGCTCCTGCTGACCGGCACCTCCTTCAGCATGCAGGCCTACATCGGGGTGATCATGCTTGCCGGCATCGTCGTCAGCAACGCGATCCTGCTGGTCGACTACATCAACACACTGCGCCGCCGCGACGGCTTGCCGCTGCGCGAGGCGGTCGAGATTGGCGGGCGCACGCGTCTCCGTCCCGTGCTCATGACGTCGATCGCGACCATGCTCGGCCTGGTGCCGATGGCGATCGGCATTGGCGACGGCGGCGAGCTGCAGGCGCCGCTCGCCCGCGTCGTCATCGGCGGACTGCTCGCGTCGACCATCGTGACGCTCGTCCTCGTCCCTGCTGTCTACACGCTGTTCGAAGAAGGCTGGAGAGGGCTCGCGCATAAGGGCGAAGCAGCGAGCCACTGATATCTATCGGGTAGAGGCGGGTCTTAACACCCCCTCTACTCCCTTTACACGGCTAATCTCTTCAACAGCTCGGCGATCGTTTTTCCTGTCACGGGATCGATCCATTCAGGCACTAGTT
>Ga0114129_10004044_pt1 | contig 20711 bp, 5 predicted proteins | sample RhiMetdeltSRZDD1_FD_80071 | JGI IMG/M metagenome (GOLD analysis project Ga0114129, IMG submission 80071) | Populus rhizosphere microbial communities from Tennessee, USA - Rhizosphere MetaG P. deltoides SRZDD1 (version 2) (version 2) | ecosystem: Host-associated > Plants > Roots > Rhizosphere >... | reverse complement strand
TGAAGATTGAAGATCGCCCCCTGGTCATCGGTCTCCGTCGACGGGAAGTTCAGCGTGTAGCGCAGCCCGGCGTTGACGGTGAGGCGCGGCGTCACCTTGAAATCGTCCTGCGCGAAGAATTCTAGGATGCGCGCGCGCGGGTGGATCACGTCCTGCTGTAGGTCGATCGAGAAGTTGCTCACTTGGCCTAGCAGAAAGCTCGCCAGGGCGTTTCCGGTCTGTCCGGAAAGCACGCTGCCTGTGGTCGCGTTACCCGGTTGGGCGCCGATGGTGTTCGTAGTCCCGCGCGAATTGCTGAATGGCGCGGTGAAATTGAAGATGCCCGTGGGCGACGGAGGCTGTAATACGTTCAGCCGCTCGAGCCGGAAATCGACGCCGAATTTCATTGAATGTCGCGCATGTTGCCATCCGACCGAGTCAAAGACCTGTATCACGTCCGTATTGAAGAGCGAGTCGGTATTGGTCGATGGGCCTAGTTGTTGCAACCCTGCGATCGTGAAGGTCGGCAGTTCGTTCTGGAATGCCGCGTTCTGCGGGATGCCCGGCAGTCCCAGGCTCTGCGACGCCGGCGAATCGAGGAGCAATGCGCGGCGGTCGATCGAACGGCGCGTGTAGCCGACGCGCAATTCGTTGATGATCCGCTGGGAAAAGACGTGTGAATAGTTGCCGGCGGCCTGATAGCCGCGGCTCTTCTGGAACCCGAGCGCGCCCTGCGTGATATTGCCGCTCCCGTCGGGCAGCGGCGTCACCGGCGTGGCGTCTTCATTGAAGAACGAAAACCGTCCGAAGATCTGGTCGTTATCGGAGAAGCGGTGGTCGAGACGGATGTCGAACTGGTCCTGATTCGTCCCCTCGTTCGCGACGCGGCGAAAATTATTGGCCGCGCCTGAAGAGGTCGGCAGCGGGTAACGGTCGAGCAGTTTCCTGGCGACCGCATCGAAATCTGCTAGCGGGATAATATTTCCTGCATAGGCGCGACGATCACCGATGCGGAAGATCTGGCCGACACGCGCCTGGACGGTATTGCCGTTGGTGTCGATGACGTTGATCGGCGTACCGGTGTTGGTCGTCGTCGCGCTCACACCTGTCGCAGTGGTCTGCAGAAAGAGCGGCGCGCCGAGGATGGCGGAGAAGTTTCCGTTGCGCTGCGCCAGGGTCAGCACGTTCGATATGGCCACGCGCCCGATGAGCTGGCGCGTCCCCTGAAAATCACCGAAGAAGAACGTGTGGTCTTTGATGATCGGACCGCCGGCGGCAAAGCCATACTGGTTGCGGCGGAAGACCGGTTTCTTCGGGTTGTCGGCCGTCGCGGGAGCGAAAAGGTTACGCGCATTCAATGCTTCGTTGCGCAGGAATTCAAATACGGTCCCGTGCAGTTCGTTCGAGCCGGATTTGGTCGTTAAATTAACGACGCCTCCGTTGAAGCGTCCAAATTCGGCGGGCGGCGAATTGATCTCGACTTTAAACTCCTGGATGGCGTCGATCACCGGGTTGAAGGCGACCTGTCCCGGCTCGGGCTGTAGCGCCGATATGCCGTCGTAGAGGTATTCATTGACGCGCGGCCTGCCGCCGTTGATGCGCGGAAACGAAGGGCCCGCCGTGGTCGGCGGAGGCGCGGCGACGCCGGGAACGAGTGTGATCAGGGTGAAGAAATTGCGGCCGTTCAACGGCAGATCAACGATGCGGCGGTTCGGGATGACCTGGCCGAGACTCCCGGTCTCGGTCCTCAGGAGCGAGGCGTCGGCCGTGACCTTGACCTCTTCGCTGACTCCGCCGACGGTCAGCGCCACGTCCAGGCGAATACGCTCGCCCGTCGTCAGGCGCACGCCTTCCCGCACGAAGCGGCGAAAGCCTTGCGCCTCGACGGTCACGGTATAGAGCCCCGGTCGCAGGTTGGTGACTGTATAGACGCCGTCTTTCCCCGACGTCGCTTTTGTGACGTCGCCCGTTTCAGTCTGCGTGGCGGTGACCGTCGCCTTGGGAACTCCGGCCCCGGAACCGTCGCGCACATCGCCGGTGAGTTCCGCCTGGGCGGCTTGCGGCGCCGCGACCACGGGAGCGCCGAGTAGAAATATTGCGGCGCCTATGAGCGTCTGTAAGACGCAGAATCCCTTTGATAGCCAAGCTGACATGCTTTCTCCTTTCCTAACACGGGAGGCATGAGCGTTTCCCCTCACACCCTATCGGTCACTCGTCCATAGGCCCTTGGCATGCGGACCCGTAGGTTGACGGCGACTCGGAGCTGTGATTTGTTTATTTGTTGTCCGGATTCGCGCCGGACCTCGGTCAAATCTACCCTCTGATAACCATCACTTCGGTGGCTTTGACGAGCGCGTAAACTGACGTCCCTTTCTTCAAATCCAGATCACGAGCGGCGTCGCTCGTGATGATCGAAGTGATCATCTGACCGCCGATCTCGATGCTGACCTGCGCGAGGAGGCCGTCGTAACGCATTTCGGTTATCTTGCCGAAAAGCTTATTGCGGCCGCTGATGGCGTCCAGGCCGATCGGCTTCCTCCTCGTTTTGCGCTTATCGGCCCCGACGAGACGCTCGACCTCACTCCTCGGAATGCGATGATGGCCTCCAGCGGTCTTCACCGATTTGATCTTGCCGTTGTAAATCCACTGCTTGAGCGTCGGGTAACTGACGCCTACAAGTTGCGCGGCCTCGTGCAATTTGAGTAATTCCATAAATATCCTTTCCTATACTGTTGCCGATGGATTCCTGCAATAGAATCCGAGCATACATATACGGTTTAATACGATTTCACCAGAGATTTTTTACCTTCTTGTAATATTTCAGACTGCGGCCTCGGAAACCGTCTTGAGCACGGGCGGAAAGGGGGTATAGTCTCTTTGTGATTTAAATTCATAGAGGAGGGCGTAAACAATGGAAATCAGCGCGCGTAATTCACTGAAGGGTACGGTCAAGCGGGTCCTACCGGGCGCGGTTAACACTGAGGTGACTGTCGAGCTCACCGACGGGTTTGAGGTGGTCGCGATTATCACCAAAGAATCGGCTGAACGTCTAAAACTGACTGTAGGCAAAGAGGTCTACGCGGTAATCAAAGCGAGCGATGTGATGATCGCCACCGACTGACCACAGCCGCCATCGCAATAACGATCAGCATCGCGCTCGAATAAGCGACCATCGCGCCGCCAGCGGCGCCCAGATGAACTCTGGATGGCTCATCCGCTTGATCCAGGAGCTCACATCTTGGCTCTATCCGCGATGATCCGCGCTCGTCCGCGTCTTCCGCGTTCTATTTAAGCTCAGGCGTTCAGGCAGGAAACGCCGGGGACTGACCGGAAACTGTGATGACCAGCAGCATGCTTTCGATCAATTCATTCGCGAAGCGGTCCCTCGCCGCAGTATCCGCAGGCGGTTGGTCCGGAAATGCAAGTTCCCATACGCCATACGGCAGTTGGCCGATTAACGGCAGCCAGTTGGCGCCGTTCCCACTGCGCGTGCTCACCCTTCCGCCTACGGTCGACGCTGGCCCGCCGACTGCGCCGTTCATTCCCGCCGGAGTGAAATGTAGATGCCGGATAGGTTGTTCGAACGCCTCGCCATCCCGTCGTATCAGGTAAAGGGCGACCTGCTTGATAGTAAGATTACTCAGGTTCGGCGGGAAATCGCCCCGGCGCGTCTCGAAACGCACGACCATGGGTGTGTCAGCCTGGTCTGGATTGTTCAGGTCGTACCACGGGTCGGCGAAAACTTGCCGGAAGTCGAACGCGCGGTCGAAGCTGACCTTCTGATCCAAACGCCCAATCACTTCGCGCTCATAATCGAAGCTGTGCAGCGCAGTCATATTCACTGTGAAAAGAACAGTGGCCATGGTGTTATAGTCGAACGGATTCGCCGCCTTCGGCATCCTCAGTTCCCAAAGCGTATCGAAGCCGCTACCCTCAAACGGATTCAAAAGCGACTGGCCATCGGGTTCCAGGGCGATGGCGCCGGAGGTCGTCGTGGCCGAGGTCAGCGCCACACGCTCCGGCAGATTGCGGATGGTCACTGTCTGAAACGTATCGCCGCCGACGACAACACGGGAGAGGCCGGACGAGGTCAGCGTCGCCCGAATGCCATAGACAGGCGGGATTAGAGCCACTACCGAAACACTCACTTGTTGAATCAGAGACAGGTAATAACCGGGCATTTGCCGGTCGATCAAACTCTGCGGCGTATTGAAGATCAAGACGCCGGTTTCGCGGAAACGCTGGAACTCGACCGGGAACATCGCCGCAAGGTCCAGCATCAGGGTCAAGGCTTGCTTGCGCCGCCTGGTTTCAAACGCGTAGTTGTCAAGTCGAAAGATGTCTTTCAGCAGGCGCGCGGACCCGGTCAAACCCAGGCGATCCACATTGTTTCCGCGCACAGTCGGATCAGCCGGCAGGTCCCAGTAATCTGGCTGAATGACCTTGAGCTGGCCCTGCTGGCGCTCGAAGCTGAGATGTTTTTCGGCCAGTTTTGAAGTGACGGTGGCCTCTTGCAGGAAGAAGCGATACACATCTTCCAGCACGCTCGCGATCCAGCGGTACATCTCTTCGGTGAATGTTTTACTGAGAAGGAAATTCAGGACGTCGATTGCATGCGTTTGCTCCAACCCGGCGATGAGGCGCTCCTGTTGGACGATCTCGATCTGGTTTTGAGCCAGCGCGATCTGCTGGTCGCCGATCTGCGTATCCAGCGCCGCGAGTCCTTGCTGTAATCGCCACTCGTCGTTGCGCCGTTCGAAACTGGCTTCGAAGGAAGCAGCCTGGGCGCTGGCTTCAGCGTTGATCGCGCGTTCCTGAAAAGTAGCCTCGGCTAACGTAGACGCTATTGACGCGGTTAGGGCGACCGTTTGAGCCACCGCTGCCCCAGTTACAACCTCTCTGATTGACCAAGCGCCGGCGATTGAAGCCACTGATTGCGCAACCGAAGCGGCGGCGCCCGCCCGCGCCGCTTGCTTTTGGGCTTCGGCGGCGTCCGAGTAAGCGCTGAGCATCTTTACCTCGTACTCGTTCTTTCCACCGGCGATCCAGCCCGCGTAGGTCTCCTCCCGCAAGACGGCGCTGCTCTTCTGCAGTTGCGCCAGTCCCAGTTCATTATTCGCTTGCCTGATTCGCAAGTCCTGTAATGAAACGCGCGCCTGCGCCATTTCGACATTTTGCTCCGCCTGCAGAACGGAGAGGGCTTCGCGCTCGGCATTCTCCAAAGCCGCCTGATAGTTGGCCTCGATTTGTTGGGCGACGCCGACCAGGTCCTTCGCTCTGGCGATCAGAGCCGCGTAGCGATAGGCCGTGGGCGGCGCATCGACTATGCCGCTGAAAATCGTTCCGTCGGGCGATACCATGCCGCTCCCGACGCCGACCGGCGCGCCGTACGGGTCGAGTTGGCGAACGAAACCCGCTATGTTTCTACAGGACCGCAGCTTGCTCAGATTATTCCATGCGCGGGTTCTGAGCGCCTGAATTACCGGGTTCTGCGGAATACAGAAGTCGAAGGAGATTCCATCGCTGATTGTAAAACCGCCGGCGTGAGTCGCCGCCAGACTCGCCATCGGCAATTCGCTCTTGACCTGACTCAGAACAGCCAGGCGGCGCGAAACGTCGGGATGAAACAGCGCCAAATTGACAGGGCCGTTCAATTCATCGCCAGACTCAACTGGGCGGGCCTGCCGCAGCCACGGCAGCGGGGCCGCTTCGAGCAAAACATCCTCCGAACGATCGGCGACCTCCGACAGACTCGTCAGCGCGGCCTGGCGCCTGCGCTGATGGATCTTCGTCAATAGAATGCGATGGGATTGATCGGCCAGAAACCGATTTTCAATCGTCGCCACCGCCTGCCGCTTCGTCTCAAGGACATCCGCCATTCGCTTTGGGCCTGGGACTTCGCCGAGGGAGGCGACGACTGTCTCGCGCATGTCGGCCAGACGGTCGACGGCCGGCCGGCCAGTGTCCTGGCTGATATTTCTCAAGGAGATGACGACCGAACTCAGGAGATCCGGATTTTGAATTTTCTCCAGGACGGGTTTGAACTGTTCGAGTTGCGACAGACCTGGCCCCGCCACATCGATCTCCAATTGCCCAATGATATTGGCGCACGATGACGAGCCGGACTTCAGCGCATCGCGGTCCAACAGATTGAGGGCCATCGAGTAGAGTTCGCGGGCGCGCGTATTGTCCGTAACGTTGTCGCGCGAGAACAGCGCATCCGCATACTCAACCAGACAGCGAATGATCATCAACAGGATGTGGCGGGTGTAAGTTTTTTTCCGGGTGGCCGCGACGGCATGAGCGTTGCTGGCGTCGTTCAGCCACTCTTCCGAGTCTTCATAGCTCAACTTGAGCGACTGCTCCAATTTTAAGTTGTAATCGATCTTCGCGCCGCCCCCCGGTTGCAGGTAGTCGTAGACCTGGCGATACCAGAGCAGCGCTTCTTCGTAGAAACCGTTGCGCTGAAGTCCGTAACCCAAGAATGTCGGGATCAGGTTGTAAGCCTCTTTCAAATAGATTTGCACGGAAACTTGCGATCCCAGCCCCTGATACATCTGTTTTATCTCCGCCCGCCTTAATTGAAGGTCTTCTCTGGCCGAGAGTGGCGTGAGATCGAATGGGCCATCGCCGACAGGAGTTACACGCGTGAGTTTTGGGGCGGAGAGCGCGTTGTCGGACCGCCGCAATTTCATGCGGAAAGCGGCGCCGGATGAGCTCATGGCGATGGCTTTGCGCGGGTTCGTCCCGAACTCCTCGTCGCCGCCGGACGAGATGAAATGCCAATTATCGGTTGTGACCATGCCGACCGGCTCGGACTCGGTGATAAATCCGCGATACCGGAATCGGGTTAGGGGCGGGACGTCCGGCTCCGGTTCGCCTGCTCCGATCGGGTCCAACAGATTGGTCCGGAAGAATGCGTCTTCGAGAGCTGAGACGAGCCCCTTCCCTTCGGCGAAATTCCTGACATACAGGTCCGCTAACTTCCACTGACTGAACGACTGGGAAAGGGGCGGCGCCTGTTGAATCGCAGCCCTAAACTGGGCCAGTCCCTGTTTTTGCAAATCCTGCAGGTAATACTCATCCGGCAGTCTGAATTCGTAGCATTTTCCAGGGGGCAGTTTGTCCCGATCCGCCCAGGTGTCTTCGGTCAGCGTCAGCAGGTCGAACAGGTTGCCCAGGAAATTGAGCGTCAGTTCTTTGGGGTGTAGAGGCCGGCTGGAATCCCCCATCGAATCGCCCGGGGCTGTATCGCAACCCAGATTCGCATTGGCTCTGGGCGTCCATGTCCATTTGAAGGAGACGTCGACGCCGAAATCCGCGAGGCTCACGCCGACGACGCTTATTAGCCATGTATTCAGTTCCGGGACGGACCCCACCGAATACCCTCCAGGGACGAACTCATTCAGATTCCCGACGACGGCGTATTTAGTCTTTCCCCCGCCGTGATAAAAGACGAATACATCCTCCGTCTGAGGCCAGCAGGTCGCCCCCGCGAATGTTCCTTTCGCGATGGAGCGCCAGAAGCCGTCGTCTTTGCTGATCACCGGCTCTACAGAGAAGATGCGATAAGATAGCCAACCGTCCACTCCGCGGACGATCATCATGTACTCATGGCGGTTACGCTGGATCAGCGCGCAGACCTCCTCGTATAGCTCTGACTTCAGGTCGCCGAAGAGAGGGACCCAACTGTCGCCCGCCCAGTCCGTGGCTTGAGCATTGAGGTAACGGACATAGACCCTGCCATTGGGCGTGCGGATAGTCAGAATCGTCGGCACGGCTTCGGCGGCCGCCGCCCCGTCCGCGGGCGCGATTCCAAGCGTTTCGCCCGCGCTCCCATGCCGCTTTTGCACGGCCACGACGGAGAAGTCGTTTCCTGCGCCGGGCGGTAAGTCGAGTTCGTCGGGCTTGGTCCAGGAATTGGTATCCAGGTCGAACGCGACGAACTGTAGTCTGGTACTGGAAGCCTGTCGCGCCTTTACGAAGAGCAGGATGAGGCGTCGCCGCGCGGGCGTTTCGTGAGGAACGGCGCCGACGATCTCGAGTACGTTCGACAGCCCGGGCGCCGGCTTCCACGAATCGAGCGTATCCTCGGAGTCGAAATATCCCTCGAAGTTGTTGGTATAGACTCTGCCGCTCGTCGTGGCCAATGCGAATAAATGGACTAGAGAACGGTAGGCCGCAGTAGTGGCGCCACAACCTTCCTTGCGATCCACGCGGGTCAGGACCTGGCAACTGGCCTGAACGTCGAGATGGAATACGTCCTGAAAATAATTCGAATACTCTTCCGCCGCCTTACAAGCGTCCTTAGGCTCGATGCGGCTGGGAAGATTGTTCTTCAGTCGAGTGAAACCGAACGACTGCCTCGACGGCGGGCTCAGGTGCAAGAGGTTTTCAGGGAAAAGATAAGCGAGCATGAACGCTCGCCAAGTGGCGTATGAGCCGAGCACAGGCCACTCCGCTTCGTAATCCTCCACGGCGTCGAGGGTGAGATGCTGCATGAGGGGGAGGTGCTCCTGGGTATAGACGCCGCGGATGAAGCGCTGTAAAGTCTCGATGGCCTGACTGACGCGGGTGGTCATCTGGCATCCGTCCATTCGCATATCTATCAGCAGGCGCTTATCCAGCCACTCGGCCTTCTCGTCCAGTGAGTCCCCGGTAGCGACGGTCTGCATGATCAGGATGTTGCGCAATAAAGGCAGTACCGATTCTTCGGCCTTCCCAACCGCTTCGGCGAGGCCATCCGTCAGCGCCCGGAGCTGATCGCCGCGCGCGCTCAACGTGTCAAGCCACCGCTGTAAGGCGAGCTGGTCGCGCAGCCAACGCGTTTGTGGCGAGTCGTCCTGTTCTTCAGGGAATTCGGGCGCGACGAAACGGTGCGGATGCAGTGTGATCCCGGCGGCCTGCTCGGCGAGCCGCCACTCGGCGAATTCACGGCGTTTTTCGGCCTGGACCAGGATGGCGTCAACCTCTTGCCACGAATTGCTGGCGACAGTGCCGGCGCCCAGCGCCAGCTCTCGAATTCCCGCAAGGAATCGATATTCCGCCGTCGTAAGGCTGAGCTGCGCCAAACGCGGCTCGATGTCGCGCCCTTCGGCCTCGAGGGCCGCCAATTCCTCCAATGCGACAAGATCGAAACCCAACGCGCTGGCCTGTAAGGCCGCCTGCAATGTTTCAAGCGCGTTGGCCTGATTCTGCCGCGCAGCCTGTAACGCGTTCAGACGGGAGTCGATCCAATCCCTCCGCTGCTGCCAGAGCGTTATGGCCTGAAGCGGCGGCGTAATCAGTGATGAAGTGAAACCAAGCTCCTGGCCGCCCTGCTGGCTCAATACGGCGACGAGGATGATGTGGTTGGTTTGAATCTGGTCCGGGTCGATGATCGGGCGGCTGCCGCGCCGGCCGAGGGACTCCTCCCATTCAGAGCGTTCGGACGGCGTCGCCCGCCACGAACTGGCGGGCGGGTCGGATTCGACAGGCAGCCAAAACAATTTCGGTCCGAAGACCAGCGCGAGATCGTTCTCTTCCTCGATCCAGTCCGGAAAAAGCTCGTGGCGAAGAGCGCGCGTGAGGATGTCTAACACCGACTCCCAGGCGGAATCTATTTCCTCCTGCGCGCCGCCGACAGGCTCGCCGGCTTCCAGGCGGGCGTCGATCTCCATTAAGCGCGTGAAGCCGGCCGGAGTCAGGTTAAGGGAGGCGATCGTCTCGTGAGCCTGGGCTATCGCATCGGCCTCGGGGTCGTTCGATTGCAGCGTCTCATACAGGCTCCGCAATTGCTCGATGCTCTGACCGAGCTCGCTCTCAAGAAGCGCTACAATGCCGTTTTGCTGCGGCTGCTGGTTAACGAGCGCCTGACGATGCGCCGCCAACGCCGCTCGACGATCCTCGATCAGCGCGAACGCGGGGTTCGCCTCCTGGGGCGCGCGCAAATAAGCCTCGCTGATCAGGTCCGGGTCGACGAAGGGGAGCCGGCCTTCGCCAGTGTAGGCGTCGGTTGGCCAATCCTGCTCCTCCCATATCGCTCCCAGACGCTCACGCTGCCACACGATCAGGTCCGGCGGCGCGCCGGGCGCCGCGAAGACATCGGCGGCCCGGGTGCTCCTGAAACCGAATCGTTGATGAAGATCATCCTCGCTCGGAGAGATCGGCGGCTGCTCGATGTTGAAGAAAAGCTCGTCGAGATGAGATTCATCGATACCCAACAGGTCGGCCAGCGCTCGGCGCTGAGAAGCCACCTGCTCCGCGGCCAGGCTGTCGCCCTGGATGCGCAGCGTCGCTCTGCGTAGTTGTTCGATGTTCGTCCCCAGGTTGGTCAGAATGCCTCGGTAAAGTTGATTGCGAAGCAGGCGGTAGGCGTTGCGGAACGGAGTCGGCATTTGAAGGTCAGTCCGATCGAGAAACCCGGTGAAGCGCCATAGCGATTCGACACAAATCCGCGCCTGGCGTACCTGCTCATCGACGGCGGCGCAACTGGCGGGCAGGTCGCCGAAAGGCTGGTGAAACTCTTCCTCCAACTGGTCGAAAGCGATGGAAGCCGATATGTCCTTGATGTGTTCAAGCGTCCACTCCAGCAGGTGGGCCAGATAAGCCGCGGGACTGATCGCCGAGCCACAATCGGTACAACCGCACTTACTGAACTCGCTAAGGACATCGTTGACGCCCGTAGGAATGTCCGGATCAGGCTCGTCGCCTGGCGTCGTGACGTTCTGCAACCAGGCGGAACCGATCATGTGAAAGAGCGCTTTAGCCGTTTCGAGCGAAGCGAAGCGCGTAATATAAGTGGCGGCGTCGCCGCCCAGGCGCTCGTGAAAGCCGCGCACGAATTCGGCGCGCGAGGTCGCGCCCACTCTCAGCGGACTGCGAAAACCGCTGTCCAGGAGGACGGCCATCCTCTCTTCTCCGAGTTCGGGGCTGAGCGTCTCAAACTTCGCGGTCGCGCGTAGACGTTCAAGTCCTTCGGCGTCGTCATCGGTCAAATCCGGGCGCGCCAGCAGATCGCGCAGTGTGACGACGCCCTCCCGCCGCAGTCGCTCGGCCAGGGCAGGCGGCGCGACTTCTCCGATCGGGGCATTACCCGCTTCGCTCTCACGGAGACTTACGCTGATCTCGGCCACCTCTTCCTGGTTGGCGCGCGCTTCGACCTCCGCCTCTGCCACGATCAGACCGCCGTCGAGGACCCTGAGCTGTAACCTGCGCGTGGCGCTTTCAGGAGCGCCGCCAGGCAGTGGGAAAATAATCACGCACACGCCGCGGCCGTCCGTGATCAGAGCGCCGAGATCCTGGTCATCAGCTTCAGCAGCGAGGTCTGTCACCTCAACGGTAAGACCATTCAGGGGCCTTCCGGTCTCCGCATCGATGAGCCGGACGACGAAGCGGTGGTTGACGAGACGGCCCTCTTCAAAACGTAGGGAGCGGAGGCGTTCGAGTATTTCAGGAATCTGCGTCGTGATGTCCGGAATGATCCTGCTCCGGATCGCTGCGGTCAGGGCCCCGCTGAGCGCCGGAATAGACACATCCAGTAATCGTTCGAGAACCTGAGGCTGGCCCTGGCGAAACCATCCGTAAAAGGCCGCCAGCGGAATATCGGTTCTGCGCGTGAATTGATCCGCGAGACTGAGAAATCCCAGATGTTCCCGAACGGTTCGGCGCTCCATATCCCCAAGGATTCCGACGCGAATGACTTCTTCGGTCAAAAAGGCGAGGTCTGCATCGGTGAAGTCGCCGTATTCGACGCCTTCCCGCGCCGGCTCGATGGACGCCTGCAATTGTTCAAGTTCCGAGAGACGCGGCGTTTCTGGCGTCGGCAAGGGTCTGAAGGTGAGGTCGATTCGCTCGTTGTCCCTGGCGTTGAAGCGAATCTCCGATTCGGCCCGCAGATTGCCGTCTCGATCGAAGGCGCGGACGATCAGGTCCGCGCTCTTCTTCTCGGAGCGGCGGAATTGATCCTCGGTGTAAGCGATTTCGTAACGGGCGGCGGTCTCAGTAATGACGGCCTCGCCGAGAAGTTGCTCGTGGCGGAGGTCTTTGTCGAATGCTCGAACTGTCGCACCCAATGCGGGTCCGCCGGACTCGTTGTGAACCGTGCCAAATATTGTCGCCATGTCAGTCTCCTATCATTGGCGCGAGAAGATAATTGCTCCCAACAATCGCCGAAACCTCAATCAGAAGTTGGCGAACGAGTAATCCGAATCCCGTCGGTCATAGAACCCGTCTGGGAACGATTGTGTTTCTTCCAGGAATTGCATGATATTTGTAAGCAGTCCCCAGACTGGTGGCCCTTAGAACAAATTGGGAGTGAATAATGGATCGGTTATTGTTACGCTCGTTCTAAAGAACTGAATCTCTTCAATGATTTGATCGAATATACTTTTCGGCGCCTGATGTTCCACGTTACCCAGGCTTTCGGCGAATTCAACCATTTGTTCAATTTGCCAGTCAGCAACGCGCCTATCCAATGAGCGTATATTTGGACTCCGCTTCATCAGGTTGTTGCTTTCTCTTTTTGGCGCTAGGTAGAGTTCTAAACCTATCTCATCATCTCTTGAAACTGGAAGACTACCGGTTCGAGCCAATCTTTGACCGCGCTCTCTGAGATCTTCAATATGCGATAGGGACAGAGCGTGGCCAATTTCATGCGCTACCGTGTTACCTAGAGCCGCGTATTCGAGCCCTCCGCCGGTAGTGTGCATTCCTACATTTATTTCGACCTCGCCTAAGGCAGCGTTAGTAGTTAGCCCCAGGACCTGCTTTCCATCTTTCACAACTTTATCTTTAAGATTGATAAAGAAATCATTCGATGGATCGACCGTAGTAACAATCCGCACGTCAATGGTCGCCTTGAACTGCTCCCCCCTCGGCAAGCGTCGCGGAGTATATGCCTTGCTAAACTCACTTTTAATGTTCTTTCGAATAATGTTCAATTCATCTCGAGTTAATCCAGAGCTGGTGCTATCGAGTAACTTGACTTCCACATGTAACTCTACGGAATCTGCTTGATCTTCTGCTTGATCTTCTGATGGCGAATCGGTTGTAACATGGGTAACTTTGACGCCCGAGCGTCCATTCACATCAACTGCATTCACTGGATTATTTTGAACATAGAGATATAAATTTACTCCATGTCGTGATCCGTCCGGATCAACATTAATCCACCCAGCCAGCCAAGCCGCGTAGTATCGCGCAACGTGATAATTCATCCCGTTCTCCTCATCACGTTCCTTTCCCGTAAACCGGTATCGCTTTCGAGCAAATCCGCCAAAGCTCGTCTCCCCGAAAGGCGTATATTCCTCGCGATTGATGAAGAGGCCATCCGTATCCATTACCACGTTGCTGCTGCCTATATGATCGCTCATGTGGAATGTAACCATTGGAGAACCATCATTCGGGAGAGGTTGTCCGAGCCGCACTAAAGCAATCCGCCGCTGGTCATCCATTACGTGCAGGGTGTTGTTTTCCCGCAATTCATTGAAATGCGCATGACGGTGATATTCAAAATACACGTCGATATACACGGTCACATCAACCTGCCCGCCCTGTCTCCGCACCAGTTTCTTGGCGCGCTGGCCGGTTGCGTCATAGAAGTAATGGGCATAGATGGACGGCTCCGCGTCCTCAGTCTGCGTCATGAAAGCCTTCATCTGGTTGCTGTGGTTCCATTCAAAACGGCGGGAGGTAGTTTCGTTCGTCATATTGCCGGTCGCATCAAAGATATATCGAAAATTTGTCGCCCCTACCGTAAGCGTCTCCAGACGGTTGGTACCTGTAGACAGTGAGAATTCCCGCCTGAAGCCTTCATTGCCGATCTGATGTTGCAACGACTGCATGTTGCCGACAGCGTCATATTGATATCGTTCAGTGTATGCGCGGGTCCGGGTGACGTCGCTGCAGCGTGGTTCGTCAAACCAGGGCGGGGCCGCTGGACGAAGATCGCATTCGCGTCCGGTCGCCGAAAGCAGACGATAAATGGGGTCGTAGGTAAAGCGGCGATCCAAAACGTTTGTCCCCTGCAGAGTGTTGGGAATGCCGCTCTCGGGCGTTCGATCGCGAATGATGATGATGTTGCCCGCGAGGTCATATTCGTAGCCGAAATCCTGCAGCGTCAATCCAGTCGGCTGATAACTCGATTCACTCGGCTGGGAATAGCGCTCGCTGCGAAGCCTACTTAGCCGGAAAGTGCGCGAGTCGTAGGCGTAACGCGTCATGACGCCGTTGCCGTAGGCGATCAGCGTGCGCTGACCTTTGGCGTTGTAGGCGATGCGTTCGACATACAAGTCGCCATCAAATCCGACGCTCTCCAACGCGCCGGCCCGGTTGTAGCGAGGCCGCAAGATTTTGCGCTCGTTGTCGACGTCTCGAGGGTATTGAACCTCAATCGCTCGATTCAGGCCGTCATACCGGGTAGAAGTCGAGTATTCCATGGGATCGAGTATTGCAGCGGCGCGCATCTCGGCGGACGCTCCCTCGAGCTGCCAATCGACCTGATATGCGGATATGCGCCAGTTATTAGCTGCCGCGCCCTCGAATGCTGAAAGGATCTCCTCATCGCTGATTACCTGGCGGCTCTTCTCTAGCAAATTACTTTTGAAATCGTAGTTAAGCGACACAATCCGGCCTGCTTCGTCGTAGTGTGTGACCAGCTGACCAAGCGCATTCAGAGCGCGCGCTTCGGCTTGATTGATGCCGATCTCGTCAGCATTGTCGCCGTAGACCAGATGCTGTCGCAGCGTGACGCGCTGCGACAAATCGTCGCGCGCCCACACGTCGACCACTCGATTTAGCGGGTCTTGCGCGCTCAATACCATAGCGCCTTTGCTGTCACGCTGTTCGACGACCAGGCCGAGGGCATTGAGCGCCGTCCGCTTGATGCCCGCATCAATCGAGAGAACACGTATCGGGTTGTTGCCCAGATCGTAGCTGTGCCTAAACGCGGTCCGGCCGAGCGCATCTACTACCGTCAGAACATTACCTCTGATGTCATAGGTCGAATTGGTCTCGATCTCATTCTGTTGTCCGGTCCCGTTGCGCTGGACGCTACGAATGGTCCGGCCGAGCGCATCGATTTCAATGCTGGAAGGGGTGAAGTGATGGCTGGCCGGCGCACGATCGCCCAGCGGAAAGGGGTTGTCGTCGGCATCTCGTCCTACGCTGAGTGGAGCGAGGTCATTAGCATCATAGGTGTAAGCTTCCCAGGGAGTGGGTGTGAATTGGTCTGGGTCAGTCAGATCGATGGGTACTCCGTAAATGAGCCGCAGCTCCGCGCCGTCAGGGTTGATCGTGCGAATTACCTGGCCGCGCGGATCGTAGAACTGCCTTACCCTTTGCCCGAAAAGGTTGCGAATGCCTCGTTCCCGCAACTCAACAGCTTCTTCTAGCGAGAAGTAGTCCCAGCCGGTATCGAAAAACGGCTCGAACTTTTCGACCACCCGCCCCTTGTTGTCGTAGATTTGCCAGCCGCTGACGGCGACGTTCGGGGGAGCGTTGGGGTCGCGGTTGCGCCCGATCACCGGCGCGCTGGCGCCTGCCGCATCGTTCTGATCAGCCGGGAGCGTGTCATTACCGAAGACATCGTTCCCGAACAAGACGTCCTCGGCCTGGGCGCGCGTCTGCAGCAGTCGCCCGAACCCGTCCGAATATTCGATGGATTCGATGGTATCGTCCCGATCGGAAATCGGTATGTCCGTGTCGTTGACGTGATGGACGCGTCTTATCGTCCTCACGAAGACCGGCTGCCGGTCGTCCGGCGCGCTGTTGTCATAGGCGAGAAGGCCGTATTCGAACCGCACGCCTGGCGTTTCCAGTGTGTCGCCAACGGGAGGCTCGTCCTCTTTTCCCATGGCGGCGATGGAGGCCGGCAGCCCCAACGGCGTGAATGTTACGGCGGTTCGATTGCCGTTGGGATCGGTCACCAGATCGGGTTGCAGCGCGCGGTAATCATTGCGCGCGGTCGTGGTCAGGCCGGCCGGGTTGGTGACGCGCTCGGGCAACAGGTCGAATTCGTCGTGGGCGATCGTCGTTTCCCGACCCAGCGGGTCGCGTGTGGCCAGCAACATCCCGCGATTGGCGGCGCCGGGAGTTTGAAAATCGTAGCGATTACGGATGGAGTCGATGAAATAACCGCGCGCGCGGTCGGCGTCCCCGGAATTGAATCGATACCCGGCCAGCGGCGGCATGCCCTGGCGGAACCGCTCTGGATATTCGTCCGGCCAGGGCGTCGCTCCGACCGGATCGAGGTAGGGCGGGATCGCCGGCGGAGCGCCGGGATCGTCGCCCTGATAGGCTTCGGCCAGTATCGCCTCGGTAGTGACCAGGGTTTCGGCGCGTACGAGCGCCCCGAACTCACCCAGTTCGCCGGGCGGCAATCCGTCGAAGGCCTCGCCGTCATAGTGGTTGAAGGTTTGACCGATGAGTTCGCGCGGCGCTGAGCCGCTGAACGACTGTTCCCGAAGCTGGGCGACCGTCGCCAGCGGCGACGGTTGATCTTGTGGCGGGTAGATCTGAAAACTGTTTACGCCCGCCATCCGATCGACGATGTACAAATCGTCGTCGCGCTGGGCGAATCGCGTCTCAGTGTATATCGTCAGATAATCCGCGCCCGGTCGCGCATCGGTCTCGAAATGCCGCCAGCCCCGCGGGCAGGCGACCTGGAGCTGCCGCCGAGGCTGGCCGTAATCGTCATAATCGTCAGTGTAGCCGATTCGCGTGAGCGGGTCGTCGCCCCGTTCCCATTGCGTATCGTGTTGGGCGCGCAGATGCGGAAAGAAGACGCGGCGACGCGGTGCCGTTCCGTTCGCCGGCGGATCTATCTCGCGCAGACCATGGACCGACTCCGTGACCGTATAAGGGCGGTCCGAATGGGGACTGTCATCGAGCGCATAAAGCTCGGTTCGAAGCGCGACGCCGCGCAGGGCGCGCAGGGCGTCGCGCCGGTCACGTCGTTGATCGAGTTGAGCCAGGAAGTCCCGTAACTGATTTTGTTCTTCGCCGAAGAACGGCGCGTCGCCGGGCCAGTACTCGTCCCCGTGGTCTACAGCTTCCCAGGCGCCGAACTCATCGCCCACCGGCCCCAGGTGAAACCAAGTTCTGGTCAGCGTCGGAGGGGAATAATGGACAGGTTCCACCAGGTCAAAGGAATCGTCGCCTGCCGCCGCATAATAGTCTTCAAAAGTTTCCGTGTTCAGAACCTCGACGCAGCCGAATCCCCTGTATTCACGCTCGCCGCCGTCCCAATAGCCATGGTGATAGCGGTACTCCGTTGTCATCCTGCCGCGCGAGAATTGGTCGACGGCCGCCACTTGCGAGACTACCTGGACCGGGAACGGCAGCGTCGTTTTCCAACGCGTTTCGCGTCGAGCCTCGTCGCGCAGGTATTCCTCCGTCGACGAACGATAGACGATCCTGGTGATCGCGCCGCGATGATTGTTCATTTCATTGAGCAGGTACGGCTTCGCGCCCCCAGTGAAGTCGAGGAAGAATCCCCGCTCGCGCCTGGCGCCCACAGCGCTCTGGCTCCACAGGACGCCGGCGACGCCGGCGCCGAGCAGGTCCACCAGGCGCACGTCGTCCTGGTTGGTGAACTCCGGGGTACCGTCAATCTCGATGGGGTCGCTCCATCCGGCGCCGCTCTGATTGATCCACAGCAATACCCTGCAATGATCGACGAAGATCAGGTCAGCCGCTCCGTCACCGTCAACATCGCCGATCAGAATCTGGCGCGGATCGTAGTCGGCGGGAAAGCGCGGGCTGTTGCGCATGTGGACGCGCCGCCCCCATTCGCCGCGACCGAGATTGGGCCAGTATTCGACATTGCCGTCGTGGACCAACACGATGTCTTGTAGCCCGTCGCCGCTCATGTCGGCCAAACGAACGCGCGGGTCGTTGAAATTTACATCAGGAAACTCGGCCGACGGGCGTCGCCCGACGCGCCGGGTTTCTCCCCAGCCTTCATGCGGATCGTTGAAGTAACATTCGAACCGTTCGGCCGCGCGGATCGCGTCGATGACGCCGTCCCCGTCCAGGTCGACGAGTCGCGTGTCCTCACCTTTTAGATCGAAACTCGGCGCCACCGAATAACGCTGGAACGAGCGTCGATCCCAATAGCCGCCGAAGCGCAGCGGGTAGTAACCTGACAGGCCTGGCCTGTTCACCAGTAAATCGGCCCGCCCGTCGCCGTTGGCGTCGATTAACTGCACGCCCGGATCGGCGAATGAAAGGCCCGCCGGGGCCTCGTTCATTGGCCGCGGCAGATCGAACCGCCCTCCGCCGAGATTGCGCCAGCAGCGCGCCACGCCGTTCATCTCGACGAGATCGGGCAGGCCGGCGCCGAACAGATCGGCCAACGCCAGGTTGGGGCTGGAAAGCGCCTGAGCGGGTAGGTCGCGCCCCGACAGCGGAAAAAAGTCTCGCCTTTGTGGCGTGAAGCCGGAGTAGCCGAACTCCAGTGGCGGCAGCCGCTGGGCGCCGCCTTCCGGCATCGGCGAGGAATCATCGTGACCGATCACGTGGATCTGACTGAGCAGCGAGACTCCGTTTATCGGCAGCGCGTCGGCGTCGACCGGTTCGATGGGTATATCTCCGATGATAATAGCCGAATCAGGGAAATCCACTTCCGAGGAAGCGATTCGTTGATCCAGATAGACAAACTGATATGTGCGAACTCGGCGTGGCGTGTCGGCATGCGTTCTCACTTCAATCCGGCTACACCTCCGGGTGGTTCGGATCTGGAATCCGGACCGGTGCGCTGAAAATGGATCCGGGCGGTCTTCGTAGATGAACTCGACGGAAGCGAGAAAAGACTCCGCGCCAGGAGCAGGCGCGCCGACATCAATGTATTGAATACGTCTCAGATAAACCTGATCCCACTCGCCATTCGCGTTGGGGTCACGTTCGTACTCGTACCGGATTCGATTGCCGAAAGGATCGCGTGTCTCGGTCAGCTTCCATGCGAAGACATGTGTCGGTTCGTCCGGATCAGAGATTGCGGCGGGATCGTTCCCGACGGAATCCGGCGTGCCATACACGCTGGTCAGACCGTCTTTAGTTTGGACGAACCAAAAACTGTTGTCGGCGTCGCGATGATATTCGATCCGGGCGAACAACCCCTCGGTGCGTGGGCGATAACGAACGACGCCCGGGAAGTCGCCATTGACCGGGACCAGATCTTCTGCGCCGGAGAGTATAAAAACATCGCTCGCGTCCTGGTATCGAGGAACGCCGTCGGATGTTTTCCGCGTCACGCCGGGAATGTTTAACGACCAGCCTAATCCGAAAACCTCGTTCCCGGCGCCGGTGCTGTATTGCAGATTCAACTGAGGCTGAAAGCCGCTGCGACCTGGCGGAAGGGCGATTGGGACACTGAAATTCCCCGTCCCCGTGAATAGATCAGGCGTAAATTTTTCGCCGATTCCATTCAAGGCTCCACCGCCTTGGGGTAACACGATCGTTTGGGCTGAAGTGGCCGACTGATTGCTCATAAACGCATGTCACTTACATTTATCGCGTTAATGGTAGACGCGTATCGGTTTTACGATTCCGGCCACTGTTGCTACCAAGACCGACCGGGACTTTTAACCACACTCTAAGCGGAAGCGGCGGAGTCGACGATTCAATCAGGCGCTAATGCGCCTTCACAACATAACGCGACAAATTCAGGTAGAAACTTTCATGCCGAGGAAAATATTTTTATTTGATGGAATGGCAAATGTTAAAGATGCTGGAATAATGTACATCCGCGTTGGGCGCACCACAGCCAGAACCCGCATACAATGACGAACTGTGGCGGTAAGCAAATGCGCGTAAGTGACTGTGGCGCATGCTGTTTACTCACGCCTCTTTCCCGGTTGGACTCCTAATCTGACGAAGCCACAAACAGGGCGATTAAACAAATCGCCCCACACCCTACACGCATTTGCTTACTGCCATAAAGTAGATGACATGTTCTAGGCGATCATTTTCGACAGCCACCCTGATATGGGGTTCGATTTCCGCCCCACTTTGAAAGGCGAGTTTCTCGAGCCGGGAACAACATCCGAGGCTCGGTCGTGTTTAACCGGCGCATCTCGACAGCGAGGCTTTCAACACCGAGGAGAGCCTGGTCATGGCCTCATCCAGCCGCTCGAGTTGGATGGCGCCATAACCGATCACGAGGCCGTATCGCGTCGGGGGCGAGGCGTGAAATTGCGCGAGGCCGTTGATTGCGATGCCGGCCTCTCTCGCCTTACGCACGACCTCCTCCTCGCTCGCCTCCGGGTCCCGGAGTAAGGCTGAGATGTGCAACCCGGCTGCGCTTGGAACGCGTTTGAGAATTGTCCCCAGCGGCCCGCCGAGGAAACGCGCGATATGTTCGTGCCTCTGCCGGTAGACGCGCCGGGCGCGCTGAACGTGTCGCGCTAGACCTCCATCGTCCAGATAACGAGCCAGGGCGGTCTGCGTCGTGAGAGGTTCGTGCCAGTCGGAGAGCTGTTTGGCGGCCCGGAGCGCAGGTATGAGCGAGGCTGGCGCGACCAGGAAGCCGAGGCGCAGTATGGGGGAAAGCACTTTCGAGAAGGATCCGACGTAGACGACTCGTCCGCTACAGTCGAGGCTCTGCAACGGTTCGAGCGGGCGATCCGCAAAGCGGTATTCGCTGTCGTAGTCATCCTCGATGATCGCCGCGCCGTGTCGCTCGGACCAGGCGAGCAGCGCGCGCCGTCGCCCCATTGACATTGGCATTCCGAGCGGAAACTGGTGTGAGGGGG
>Ga0114129_10004043_pt1 | contig 20712 bp, 19 predicted proteins | sample RhiMetdeltSRZDD1_FD_80071 | JGI IMG/M metagenome (GOLD analysis project Ga0114129, IMG submission 80071) | Populus rhizosphere microbial communities from Tennessee, USA - Rhizosphere MetaG P. deltoides SRZDD1 (version 2) (version 2) | ecosystem: Host-associated > Plants > Roots > Rhizosphere >... | reverse complement strand
GTGCCGCCCGGCTCCGGCGCGCCCGCGGGCGGGGGCGGTGCCCCGCAGTCCGGCGGGCCCGGCCGCACCGCCGGGACGGCGCCCGCCACCGGCAACCCCGCCACCCAACCCGGAGGCGGCGTACCCGCACCGGGGACGACCGCACCGGGCAACACCCCGCCGCCGCCCACGCAGCAGGGCGGCGGCGGGAACCCCGAGCCGACCCCGACGGCCGGGGAACAGACGCCCGAACCGACGGCGGCCGCCACCGGTTGAGCCCCGGACGACATGGTCACGTAGTCGTCGGTGCCGCGCAAATCCGTGGACGGCGCCCGGCGCGGCATGCCAGGCTGGCTGCGACGGCAGCCATCGACGACGGGAGCACGGCCATGCGAGGACTCGAAACCTCCCCGCCCATCCGGATGCGAGCTTTCGAGGACACGCCCGCCTATGCAGACCGTCAACATCGGCATTCTCGCGCATGTCGACGCCGGTAAGACCAGCCTGACCGAGCGCCTGCTCTACGACACCGGTGCGATCGACCGGCTCGGGAGCGTCGACTCGGGCACCACGCAGACCGACACCGGCGACATCGAGCGCCGGCGCGGCATCACGATCCGGTCGGCCGTCGCCGCGTTCACCGTCGGCGACCGCCAGGTCAACCTCATCGACACGCCGGGGCACAGCGACTTCGTCGCCGAGGTCGAGCGGGCTCTCGGCGTCCTCGACGGTGCCATCCTCGTCGTCTCCGCCGTCGAAGGCGTCCAACCCCGCACGCGCGTACTGATGAGGACTCTCCGGTCGTTGGGGTTGCCCACGATGATTTTCGTCAACAAGATCGACCGGGTCGGAGCCCGGACCACCGAGCTGGTCGCGGACCTCGTCCGGCTGCTCACACCGGCCGTCGTGCCGGTCGACACGCCGGACGCCTGGTTGCCCGTACTCGCCGAACGCGACGACGGGCTGCTCGCCGCGTTCGTCGGCGGGGTCGCGCCCCCGCCGGGCCGCCTGACCGAGGCGCTTCAAGCGCAAACCTCCGCCGGTACGGCCTACCCGCTCGTCTTCGGCTCCGCGCTGACGGGGGCCGGGGTGCCGCGGCTGCTCGACGCGATCCGCCACCTGCTGCCGCCGTCGCCACCGCCCGAGCCCGCGCTGCGCGGCCGCGTATTCGCGATCGAGCGCGGCGCGGGCGGTGAGAAGGTGGCCTACGTGCGTTCCTACGGCGGACAGGTACGCCCCCGGCAGCGCGTCACCGTGCGCCGGCGGGAGCCCGACGGGCGGGTCGGCGCGTACCGGGCGCAGGTCACCGGGCTGACTGTCCTCGGTGGACGGTCTGACTGCCTGACGGCCGGGCACATCGCCCGGGTACGCGGGCTGCCCGGCGTACGCATCGGCGACCAGCTCGGCACGGACCGTGGACTCGACGGTCAGGCGCACTTCCCGCGGCCGAGCCTGGAGACCGTGGTCCGCCCGCGGGACCATACGCAGTCGGGCGCGCTGCACGCGGCCCTGGTGACCCTGGCCGACGAGGACCCGTTGATCCGTACCCGGGTCACCCGCGACGGGGAGACGAGCGTCCTGCTGTACGGCGAGGTGCAGAAGGAGGTCATCGGCGCGACGCTCGCGGAGGCGTACGGCGTCGAAGCGGTCTTCACGCCGAGCCGGGTGATGCACCTGGAACGCCCGGTGGGAGTCGGTCGGGCCGTCGAGCTGATCGGTCACGGCTTCCGCGCCACGGTGGGCCTGCGGGTGCAACCCGGCCGGGGCCTGCGGTACGGGCTGGAGGTCGAGCGCGGTTCGCTGCTGCCCGCGTTCCACACCGCGATCGAGGAGACGGTCCGCGCGGCGCTGGAGCAGGGCGTGTACGGGTGGCCGGTCACCGACATCACGGTGACGCTGACGCACAGCGGCTACTGGGCCCCGCTCAGTACCGCCGGAGACTTCCGCGGCCTGACCCCACTCGTCCTGATGGCCGCTTTGGCGCAGGCGGGTACCCGCGTGTACGAGCCGTGCCACCGGTTCGAGCTGGAGATCCCCGCCGACCGGCTCGGCGCGGTGACCGCCTACCTGGCGCACCTCGGCGCGCGGATCGACACGACGGACGGGTGCGGCGACACCTGGCGCGTCACCGGCGAGATACCGGCCCGGCTCGCGTACCCGTTCCAGCAACGGTTACCAGCTCTGTCCACCGGGGAGGGTGTGTGGTCGTCCACAGTGGAGGGTGATCGGGCGGTGGTCGGCCCGCCGCCGCGCCGGCCGCGTACGGACGGCAACCCGTTCGACCGGACCGAGTACACGCGGCATCTCGCGCGGGCCTAGCCGTTGCGGCGCGACACGTCCGCGAGGCCACCTCCCTCGTCGTCGTCCTTGACCGCGCGGCTGTCGCGCAGCTGCATGTACGGCTCGGCTCCGGGCGGGTGCCCGGCCGCGATGGCGCGCTGGCGCTCGAGCTCGGCGTCGAGCTCGGCGCCGAACAGGATCGCGAGGTTGCTGATCCACAGCCACACGAGGAAGACGACGACGCCGGCGAGCGTGCCGTACGTCTTGTCGTAGGAGGAGAAGTTGGCCGCGTAGACGCCGAACAGCGCGGACGCGATCATCCACAGCACGACCGCGACGACGCCGCCGGGGCTGACCCACCGGATCCCACCCTGCCGGGCGTTGGGCGAGGCCCAGTACAGCAGGCCGAACATCAGGCTCACGAGGACGACCAGGACCGGCCACTTGACCACGTTCCAGGTGGCGACGGTGGCGGACTCGAGCCCGAGACCGCGGCCCATGACGGTGGCCAGCTCGCCGCTGAGCACGACGATGGCCGCGCTGGCGACGAGGAGTACGCCCGTGGCGACCGTGATGCCGATGCGGATCGGGATCGTCTTCCAGATCGGCCGCCCCTCCGGTACGTCGTACATCGCGTTCGACGCCCGCATGAAGGCGCCGACATACCCGGAGGCCGACCACAACGCGACGAGCAGGCCGAATACGGCGACGAGACCGGCGCGGTCGGAGGATTGCTGGAGACCGTTCACGGCCTCGTTCACGATCGTCCGTACCGGGCCGGGCGCGACGCCGGTCAGGCTGTCGAGCATGCGCTGCACCGAGCTCCGGTCCAGCAGGCCCACGATCGACACGACGACCAGCAGGCCCGGAAAGATCGACAGGACCCCGTAGTAGGTCAGCGCCGCGGCCCAGTCCCACGAGTTGTCCCCGTTGAACTCCACGACCGTCTTCTTCAGCGCGGCCCAGAGCGAGCGGCGCGGCAGGTCCGCCGGGGAGTCGGGTCCGGCCTCCGGGCCCGGTGGGCGGGGGTCGTGCGTACTCATGCGCCACCGTCGTACCGGTCGAGCGGGCGGGTCGCCGGGCCGTGCAGGACGGCGCCGTCCACGTCGAACCGCGAGCCGTGGCACGGGCACTCCCACGCGGTCTCGGCGTCGTTGAAGGCGACGATGCAGCCGAGGTGCGTACAGGTCGCCGAGACCGTATGCAGGTTTCCGCCGCCGTCGCGGTACACGGCACGACGGTCTCCGTCGATGCGCAGCACGGCGGCGTCCCCCGGGTCCAGTTCGTCGACCGAGCGCACGGGGGCCCGACGGAGGCGGTCGCCGACGAAGTGCCGGGCGACCTGAGCACCGGCCGCGAGGATCGGCCCGGCTTCGCGTACCACGTTGAGCCGCCGGGGGTCGAAGAGCTTGGTCCAGGGCAGCTCCTCGCCGGCGATGCTCGCGGCCAGCAGGCGGCCGGACATCACGCCGTTGCTCATGCCCCAGCCGCCGTACCCGGCGGCCACCCAGCTGTGGTGCGCACCCGGGTGCAGCGGGCCCACGTACGGCAGGCCATCCGTCGTCGCGTTGTCCTGGGCGGCCCACCGGTACGTGATCGGCACACCGGGGAACCGCTGCTCGACCCAGGCGATCAGGCGCGCGTACCGGTCGGCGACGTCGCCCTCGCCGGGCGTGAACTTCTCGCCGGTGACGATCAGCAGCCGCCCGCCGTCGTCGCCGGTGGGCGCCGTACGCACGGATCGCAGGTTGTCGGCCGTCGTCAGGTACATGCCGCCGGGGTCGCGGTCGGCGTCGATCGGTCCGGCCACGACCAGCTCGCGGTGCGGCCGGAGCCGGGTGAAGAGCAGGGCCCGGTCGAAGATCGGGTAATGCGTCGCGACGACCACGTCCCGCGCCGAGACCGTGTACCCCTGCGCGGTCGCCACCCGGCACGGGTCGCCCTCGTCGAGGTCGACGACCCGGGTGTTCTCGACGATCGTCCCGGAGCCGGCGGTGATCGCGTCGGCCAGCCCGAGCAGGTAGCGGCGCGGATGGAACTGCGCCTGGCCGTCGACGCGTACCGCCGCCGCGACCGGGTACGGCAGGCCGGTGGCGGTCACCAGGCTCGCCGGCAGGCCGGCCTGCGCCGCCGCCTCGGCCTCCGCCCGGATCTCACCCACCTCGTCGGCCATTTCGGTGTACGTGTACGCCGGCCGACGTGCGAAGTCGCAGTCGATGCCCAGGTCGGCGGCGGTACGGGCGACGTGCTCGACGGCGTCCTGCTGCGCCTGCGCGTAGCACCGCGCCGCGTCCTCGCCCTGCGCCCCGGCGATCCGCGCGTAGCTGAGCGTGTGCTGGGCGGTCAGCTTCGCCGTCGTGTACCCGGTCACCCCGCCGGCGATCCGGTCGGCCTCCAGCACGGCCACCGTACGGCCCGCCCGCACCAGCTCCCAGGCGGTGCACAGGCCGGCGATCCCGGCCCCGATCACGGCCACGTCGACACTCATGTCCGACTCGAGCGCCGGGTACGCGGTCTCGGGTGTCGAGTCCATCCAGTAGGACTCCGGCTTGCCCGGAAGCTTCATGACCTGCCTCTTCCCCGCGGGGACAAGTTCGACACCTCCGGTTATCCTCACGCCGTGGAATCGGATCTCTGGGCGGTCGGCGACGCGTACGAGGCCTACGTCGGGCGGTGGAGCCGCATGGTGGCGGTGGAGTTCCTCGGCTGGCTCGCCGTACCCGCGGGCCGGCGCTGGCTCGACGTCGGCTGCGGTACGGGCGCCCTGGCCGCGACCGTACTCGCGACAGCGGCCCCGGCCCGCGTCGTCGGCGTCGACCCCTCCGCGGGCTTCCTGGCCACGGCCCGGGCGGCCGTACCCGAAGCCGCGTTCACGGTCGGCGACGCCCGGGCGCTGCCGGCGGGCGACGCCGGGTTCGACGCGGTCGTCAGCGGGTTGGCGCTCAACTTCGTACCCGACCCGGCCGCGGCGGCGGCCGAGTTCGCGCGGGTGACGGCCTCCGGTGGCGTGGTCGCCGCGTACGTCTGGGACTACGCCGGCGGGATGGAGATGATGCGCCGGTTCTGGGACGCGGCCGAAGCCGAGGACCCGGCGATCGCCGGGCTGGACGAGGGCCGCCGGTTCCCGCTCTGCCGGCCCGAACCGCTCCGTGCACTGTGGACGGACGCGGGCCTGCTCGACGTGGACGTCCGCCCGATCGACGTGCCGACGGTGTTCACCGGCTTCGACGACTACTGGGGTCCGTTCCTCGGCGGCCAGGGTCCCGCGCCCTCGTACACGATGTCGCTGGCCGAGGACCGCCGCGCCCGGCTCCGCGAGCGGCTCCGCGCGTCGTTGCCGGTCGCCGCCGACGGGTCGGTGCCGCTGACCGCCCGCGCCTGGGCCGTACGGGGTTCAGCCCCCCAGCGCCGGCACGGGTAGCCGCCCCGGGGTCGGGCGTCTGCCATTCGTTACCCGCTGGTCGGCGGGAGCGTACGGCTCGACAGCTCACGGTCGAGGGAGTCCTGCGTGTAGCGCATGTTCTCGATGTACTTCGGCAGGCTCCACCGGCGGTTCATCTCGTCGGCGTCCACGACCTCCACCCGCTGCTGCAGCCACCAGATGTTGCCGAGCGGGTCGCGGACCCGGCCGACCCGGTCGCCCCACGGGTGGCTGCGCAGCTCGGTGATCACGACCGCACCCGCGCGCAGCGCCTGCCGGAACACCGCATCGACATCGGCCACGAAGAGGCGCAGCAGGGCCGGCGTCTCCGGCCAGTTGTCCTTGGCGTCGAACAGCATCACGACCGAGTCGCCGATGCGCACCTCAGCGTGCCCGATCGAACCGTCCTCGAGGGACACCCGGTCGATCTCCCGGCCGTCGAACGCGGCCTCGATGAACTCGATCACGCGCGCGGTGTCCCGCGTGACGATCCACGGGGTGACGGTTGCGTACCCGTCCGGCACCGGCGACGCGTTCATTGCTCGACGGTACCGCCCGCCCGCGCGGTCGGTGGGTGAACGCCGCTCGGGGCGTCGGGCGTACATGATCGCACCGCTAGGGTGGGGTGATGAGCGACGAGGAACGGGACGGCGTACCGCTCACCAACCTCGACCAGCCGTTGTTCGACGGCGCGGAGGCCACCAAGCGCGACCTCGTCGACTACCTGGACGCGGTACGCGAGCGGATCCTGCCCCACCTGCGTGACCGGCCGCTCTCGGTGATCCGCGTGCTGCGCGGGCAGAAACCGTTCATGCAGAAGAACCTCCCGAAGTACACGCCGGAGTGGGTGCCGACCGTCGCGCGCTGGGCCGAGGCGTCGAAGCGGGACGTGTCGTACGCGTTGTGCAACGACCGCCGGACCCTGCTGTGGTTCGCCAACCAGCGGGCGGTCGAGTACCACCCGACGCTCGTCCGCGCCGGCGCGTGGGACCGGCCGACGCACCTGATCCTCGACCTGGATCCGCCCGGTGACGACGCGTTCGGGCTGGCCGTCGGCGCCGCGCTGCTGGTCCGGCAGGCGCTGGCCGACGCGGGGCTGGCGGGCGCGGCGAAGACCAGCGGCGCCAAGGGCGTGCACGTGTTCGTACCGATCGAGGGCCACTCCGCCGAGGATGTGGCCGCCGCGACCCGGGCCCTCGCCGTACGCGCCGAGCGGATCGACCCCGCGCTGGCGACGACGGCGTACATCATCGACGACCGCGAGGGCAAGGTGTTCCTCGACTCGACGCGGGCCGGCGGGGCGACCGTCGCGGCGGCGTACAGCCCCCGGCTGCGGCCCGGCGTACCGGTCTCGTTCCCGGTGGCCTGGGATCAGCTGGAGAGCGTCCACCCTCGCGACTTCACCATCCACACCGCGCGGGACGGGGCCGGCGACCCGTGGGCCGACCTGATGCCGGCGCCGCAGCGCCTGCCGGACGACCTGATCGCCCACGGGCACACGATCCCGATCGCCCGCGTACGGGCCATGCACGAGGGCAAGCGCCGCAAGCGGGCCCGCGAGGGCGGCTGACCCCAGTCGGCTATGCGACTCCTTTGCCCGGGTATCCGTGATTCCACGATGACATTACCGATAGGGCTCGATGCCACTCTTCCGGCGCGGTCGCGGCTGGCGGCCGTACCCGATGAGAAAGGAAGAGACCATGAGCCCCCACTCACGCAAGTGGATCGTGGTGCCGTTGCTGGCGGCGTGCGCCCTGGCCCTGGGTGCGGTCGGCACCGCGCAGGCGGCCCCGGCCGCAAGCGGCGCGGACGTCGTGATCAACGATGTGCAGGCCTGCGACGGCGGTGCCCAGGAGGCCGCGCTGACCCGTTCGGACGACACGCCGACGACGATCGGCGAAAACCCGGTCTTCGTCCCGCTGCCCGGCGCGTTCGTGCCGTTCAACGTGCCCAACGGCGACAGCGACCAGATCATTGTGACGTTCTCCGCCGAGGCGATCCTGGGTGGACAGACCACCCCGCTGACCGTGCCGACCGACTCGATGCAGCTACAGATCCTGCTCGACGGCGCCCTGATGTTCCCGCTCAACGATCTCAACTTCACCACCGACGCCGGTCACGCCAACGCGATCGAGGCGTGCCGGCGCGTCGGCCCCGGCAACCACCAGGTGACCGTGCAGTGGTTCCTGTTCGACCAGGGCGCGGCCAGCGTCCTGACCGGCGCCCTCGACGACTGGACCCTGCACGTCGAGATCAACAACTGACGGAGTACGCCGTTGCGGCGACCCGGCCGGGTGGATCCGGCCGGGTCGCCCGATTAATGCGATCAATATGAGCCGATCATCGGCTTCAATTGTCGGCGGGGATCGGAATAGTAGGAATGGTGATCGCCGATCCCGACTGGTCCACCGCGCAGGTGCGCACGCTCGACGATCTCGGCGAGGCACTGCGTGGGCTGCGCCGCCGGCAGGCGCGACGCACCGGCACGCCCGAGCTGACCGTCCGCGAGCTGTCCCGCCGGTCCGGGTACGCGTACGGGGTCATCTCGGAGTACCTGAGCGGCAAGGCGCTCGCGCCGACCGACCGGTTCGACGTACTGATCCGGCTGCTCGACGCGGGCCCGGCCGAGCAGCGTACCCTCGCCACGGCGCGCGACCGGCTTGAGGAGCAGCGCCGGGCCCGGCGGGCGGCGGGCGGCGTACCGCGGCAGCTGCCACCGGACGTGTCCGCCTTCACCGGCCGGGTACTCGAGCTCGCCGCGTTGGACGACGGCGGCCCCGGCATCTGGGCCGTGGTCGGTACGCCCGGCGTGGGCAAGACCGCGCTCGCGGTGCACTGGGCCCACCGCGCCGAGGCCCGGTACCCCGACGGCTGCCTGTACGTCGACCTGCGGGGGTACGACCCGGACCAGCCCGTACCGCCCGCCGAGGCGCTCGCCTCGTTCCTGCGCGCCCTCGGCGTGCCGGGGATCGAGATCCCGCCGACCGAGGCCGAGCGGGCGGCCCGCTACCGTACGCGGCTCGCCGACCGGCGGATGCTCGTCGTGCTCGACAACGCACGGGACACCGACCACGTACGGCTGCTGCTGCCCGGGGGCGCCGGCTGCCGCACACTCGTCACGAGCCGGGACGCGTTGACCGGACTGGTCGCCCGGCACGGGGCCCGCCGGCTCGACCTCGACCCGCTCGCGGACGCCGACGCGGTCGCGCTGCTCGGCGCGCTGCTGGGCCGCCGCGTCGCCGACGAGCCGCAGGCCGCCCGCGCGCTGGCCGCCCGCTGCGCCCGCCTGCCGCTGAGCCTGCGGCTCGCCGCCGAGCTGGCCGGCACCCGGCCCGACGTCAGCCTCGGCGATCTCGACGCCGAGCTGGCCGACCTGCGGCTTCGGCTGGACGCGCTCGACGCCGGGGGCGAACCCCGTACCGCCAGCCGGGCCGTGTTCTCCTGGTCGTACCACCACCTGCGGCCACCGGCCCGGTACGCGTTCCGCCTGTTCGGGCTGGCCCCGGTGCACCACATCGACGCGTACGCCCTGGCCGCGCTCACGGGTACCGACCTCGACTCCGGTGCCGCCCTCCTGCGGGAGCTGAGCCAGGCCCACCTCGTCCAGGCCGTCCGGCCGGGTGCGTACGCGATGCACGACCTGCTGCGCGCGTACGCGACGGAGCTGGCCGACGGTGACCCCGAACGGGACCGGCGGGCGGCGCTCGGCCGGCTGCGGGAGTACCAGCTGTACGCCAGCGCGACCGCGATGGACGTGATCGCCGCGTTCGACCGGGACCGCCGCCCGAAGGTGTCCGACCCGGGCTGGCCGGTGCCGCCACTGTCCGATGTGGACACCGCGACGCGCTGGCTCGACGGCGAGCGGTCGAACCTCGTCGCCACCGCCCTGTACCACGTGGACTGCTACGTCGAGCCGGTCAGCCACTCCGGCACGCTGGCCGGGATCCTGGTGCGCTACCTCGACACCGGGGCCCACCACCACGACGCGGAGCTGCTCTACCGGCACGCCGCGGCCACGGCGCCACCGGTCGAGCGGGCGAACGCGTTGACCAGCCTCGGCATCGTCGACTGGCGGCTCGGCCGGTACCACGAGGCGGCCAGGCACCTCGAACAGGCGCTCGACCTCGCGGGCGGCGCGGGCGCCGAAGCCGAGCAGGGTCGGGCGTTGCTCGGCCTCGGCATCGTGTACTGGCACCTCGGCGACCTCGACGGCACTCTCCACAGTGGACAGCAAGCACTCGACCTGTACCGGCGCACCGGCGACGAGATCGGGCAGGCGCGCGTGCTCGGCAACCTCGCCAACGTCCACCGGCGGCTCGGCAACTACCCCGAGGCGCTCGCGTACGGGCACGAGGCACTCGAGATCTTCCGGGCAGTCGGCGACCCGGCGGGTACGGCCAACGTGCTGTGCAGCAGCGGGGCCGTGCTGGAGGTGCTCGGGCGGCTCGACGAGGCGCTGGCGGCGCTGACGGAGGCGCACGCGGTCGCGATGCGCATCGGGTACCTGGGCTGCGCGACCGTGATCCTCGGCAACCTCGGGATCGTGTACGGGCTGCTCGGCCGGCTGGACGAGGCGTACGGGTCGCACCAGCAGGCGCTGGCCCTCGTGCAGACCACCGGCGACCGGACGAGCGAGGGGTACGCCCGCGGCTACCTGGGTTCGCTGTACGAGCAGATGGGCCGGTACGCCGACGCGGTCGACGAGCACCTGCGCGCGCTCGGCCTCGCCCGCGAGCTCGGTGACGAGCATCTCGCCTGCGAGCTCCGCAACCGGCTCGGGGACGCGCTGCTGGGCGCGGGGCGACCGCATCGCGCGCTGCGGGCGTACCGCCGCGCGCTCGTCCTGACCCTGCGGCACCACGACACGTATCAGCGGGCCCGGGCCGATCACGGGCTGGCCCGGGCGTTGACGGCCCTGGGGCACGACGAGCTGGCGCGCCCGCATCGGGAGCGCGCCCTCTCCGCGTACCGCCGGCTGGGCGTGCCCGTGCGACCGGAGGGGGCGAGCTGACCGGGGCCGTTCCCGGCGCGTTACATCTCGAAGCCGCTCGTGTGCATGATCGGCCGGACCTCGACGCCCTGGTATCTCGCCTCCGGCATCATGGCGGCCAGCTCGCACGCGCGCTCGACGCTCTCGCAGTCGACGACGTAGTAGCCGGCGAGGAACTCCTTGGCCTCGGCGTAGGGCCCGTCGGTCACCGCCGACACGCCCTCGCGGACGCGGACGACCCGGCTCTGCGACGGGTCGGCGAGCGCGTCGGTGCCGACCCACTCACCGGTCTCCTTGAGCACCTTCTGGAATGGTTCGTGACCGTTCATGATTGCTTGCCGGTCGGTCTCCGACAGAGTGTCCCACGTGGCGGGATTCATATGGATCAGCAACAGGTACTTCATGACTACTCCCACGGTGTGCGGCACCCCGTCGGCGTGCCTCTCGATGGGTATATCGGGGCCGCCGGCCGTTTCTCGACAACTAACTACGGCCCGGTGTCGAGAGATGCGGGTTCGCTCCGACTACCCGGCGACAGGGGCACCCCGACCGGGGGTCCCGGACCGGGAGGAACCGTCATGGATACCACCGCCGCGACCCGCGCCGGACGGCGACAGTGGCTCGGGCTCGCCGTACTGGCGCTGCCGACCCTGCTCGTCTCGATCGACGTGTTCGTGATGCTGCTCGCCCTGCCCCAGCTGAGCCTGGATCTGCACGCCAGCAGCAGCCAACAGCTGTGGATCATGGACAGTTACGGCTTCCTGCTCTCCGGCTTCATGATCACGATGGGTACGCTCGGCGACCGCATCGGCCGGCGGCGGCTCCTGCTGCTGGGCGCGACCGGATTCGGAGCGGCCTCCGTCCTGGCCGCGTTCGCGCCGAGCCCGGGCCTGCTGATCGCGGCCCGGATGGCGCTGGGCGTCGCCGGCGCCACGCTCGCCCCCTCGACGCTCGCGCTCATCAGCGACATGTTCCGCGACGGGCGGCAGCGCGCGCTGGCCATCGGCATCTGGTTCGGCTGCTTCATGGGCGGTGCCGTGATCGGGCCGGTCGTCGGCGGCGTCATGCTCACGCACTTCTGGTGGGGGTCGGTCTTCCTGCTCGGCGTCCCGGCGATGGTCCTGCTGCTGGTCCTCGGCCCGGTCCTGCTGCCCGCGGCCTCGGGCTCGGGCGGCGGACGCCTCGACCTGACGAGCGTGGCCCTGTCGCTGAGCGCGATCCTGCCGGTCGTCTACGGCATCAAGGAGATGGCTCGGGCCGGTGTCCATCCGGTACCGGTCGGCGCGGTCGTGCTCGGGCTCGCCGTGGGCGTCGCGTTCGTACGCCGCCAGCGCGCGCTCGCCGGCCCGCTGCTCGACTTGCGGCTGTTCGCGAACGGGGCCTTCCGTACGGCGCTCGGCGGCATGCTCTTCGGCACGATGCTGATGGGCGCGATCATGCTGTTCATCACGCAGTACCTGGAGCTGGTCGGCGGGTTCGACCCGCTGCGTGCCGGGTTCTGCATGCTGCCGGCCGTGGGCTGCGCGACGGTCAGCTTCCTCACGGCGCCGCTGGTGGCCCGGCGCGTACGCCCCGCCCGGCTGATCGGCGCCGGACTGGCCGTTTCGGTCGGCGGTCTCCTGCTGCTCACACAGGTCGACGCGCAGTCGGGTGTGACTCCGCTGATCGCCGGCTTCGCGCTCGTCAACCTCGGAGCCGGCCCGCTCGTCACGCTCAGCACCGACCTCATCGTGGGCTCGGCCCCGCCGGAGCGCGCCGGATCGGCCGCGGCGATGGGCGAGACGAGCGGCGAACTCGGCTTCGCGCTGGGTATCGCGGCGCTCGGCAGCATCGGTACCGCCAACTACCGCGCCGAGCTGGCCGGTACGCTACCGGCCGGCGCACCCCCGGCCGCCGCCGACACGCTCGCCGGAGCCACGACCGCCGCGGCCGCACTGCCGGAGCCGCTCGCGGGCGCCGTACTCGGCGCGGCGCGAGCGGCCTTCACCAGCGGGTTCCACACGGTGGCGCTGATCAGTGCCGTCCTGCTGGCGGGCGTGGCCGTGATCACCGTACGGCGGCTTCGACACGTACCGGCCAGCGCGGAGGTACCCGCGAACGAGCCCGCGGCCGTCGGCTGAGTCAGAGGTACTTCTGCCACTCCAGCGACTTGGCGATCACCACGTACCCGAGAATCTCGTTGACGTTGATCATGTAGGAGTTGGAGGCGGCGTTGTCCGTGTCGAGGACGCGCAGCTGAGGCTCCTCCCCGGCGAGCCAGCGCAGCATGCCGAGCTTGAGGTACAGGCCGAGGCGGTGGCCGCGGTGCTCGCGCACGACACTCGTGTCGTACTGGTTGGAGTGCCACGGGCGGTCGGAGAGCACGGCGACCATCGTCTGTCCGGCGAGTGTGCCGGTCGAGAGCTCCCGCGCGACCAGCCGGTACAGGCGCCGGCCGCGCTTGGCCTGGCCCGCCTCGAAGGCGCGCAGCCGCTCCGGCGTGAACACCTCGGCCTCGACGTCGAGGTCGTCGGTGGGCCGGTCGTTGATCGCGGATCCCATGAGCAGCACGGCGTCGACCATGTCGTCGGGTACGGCGCCGGGCATCCGTACCAGCTCGTACCCGGCGGCGTGCCGCTCGGCAGCCGCGTACTCCTTGTCGAGCCGAGCCCAGTCGAGCGTGCGCAGGTACTGCCGGCGGTAGACGACCTCGGACGCCCGGTCGAGCCCCATCGCCTTCGCGAAGGCCGTGCCGGCGGCGCTCTCGAACCCGTCGGTGACGAGCAGCGAGCGGCCGGCCGCGCGCACGCGTTCGGCGCCCAACTCGAACAGGTGCCGACCGATGCCCTGCCGGCGGGCGACCGGATCGACGTGGATGTCGAGGACGCCCATGTGGGTGTTGTCCCATTCCGGCAGCCCGATCGCCAGCAGCGCGGTCGGGCGGCCGCGTGCGTCGCGGGCGAGCGCCGCCTGCGGCGGATCACCGTCCCAGCCGTCGGTCAGCCGGACGGTGACAGTGGCCGTGGTCGGGGAGAACTCGTGCGGCGCGTCGGCCTCGCGCGCCGCCTCCAGCACGGCAACGACACCGGCCAGATCGCGGTCGGCGAGGTGCGCGGGATCTAGCCAGGTGATGTCCACGGGTACCAGGAAAGGGCACGCGGGTGTGCGGCGGCAACCGGTTATCCGCCGTCCACAGTGGACGCCAAAATCACCATTGCCCGCCGGGCGTAGTCGGCAAACCGTCACATTACGCGCCGGCGTGTCGTTAGCTGATCGAGGCGATCCCAGGGGAGGCGACCGGGTGGAGCACAACCTCGCGGCGTACCGGGCCGCGGTCGACGAGCTGCTGATCGAGCTGGCCGGCTTCTCCGGGCCCGACGGCGCGCACAAGGTCGAGCTGACGCTCGCCCGGTGGACCGGTACGCCCGAGCTGATGGCCGTGCTCGAGGCGACGCCGTACGGGGCCGCCGGGGCCGTCGCGCGGATGCTGGCCGAGGTACGCGGGTTCCGGCGGGGCGCGCACAGCCCGGCGACCGACCTCGCGGCGCTCGTACGGCTCTGCCTGCTCTCGCAGATCGACGCCGTCTGGTGGGGCGCGGCGGCGGCGTACGAGACCGACGACGACGTCGAGCGGGACCCCGGGCTCGTCGAGCTCGAACCACTGCGCCGCAGCGGGCGCCTGCTCTTCCGCTACCGGGTCCAGCCCGCCGGGTTGGCCGGCCGCGGAGCCCGGGCCGTTGAGCGTCGACTGTGGACGGACCGTACGCCGCCGACGGCCGGGCTGCGCTCCACCCGCGCGCGGCCGGAGGTCCTGGCGATGCTGAACCACCTCGCGGCGCGCTTCGCCCTGCTCGGCCCGCCCGACACCCCGCCGCTGTGGCTGACCAGCCTCATCCGCAGCGTCGGGTACCAGCGTCACCTGCGCTGGCTCGGGTACGCGGCGACGCTGCCGAGCGCCCACTGCGTGGGGTACGCGATGGACGTGGAGATGCGCTGGTTCCGCCGGTACGGCGCCCATCTCGCCCTCGCCGAGGTACTCCTCGACGGCCAGCGGGACGGGCAGCTCAACGTGATCGACGATGGGCAGGCGTGGCATGTGTGCCTCAGCCCGTCCGCGGTCGCGGCCCTGCGTGCCGCCGGCCGTCCGGAGCGTACGGAGATGCCACGTCGCTAGGATCGGGCGGTGCGTCTCGGCGTCCTCGTCCTACCCACCGATCCGTGGCCCGTGGCCGTTGCCCGCGCGCAGGCGGTCGAGCGGCTCGGGTACCACCACCTCTGGACGTACGACCACCTGTCGTGGCGGCGCTACCGCGAGCAGACGTGGTTCGCCGCTCTCCCCTGGCTCACCGGGATCGCGGCCGCCACGTCCCGGGTACGGCTCGGCACGATGGTCGCCTCGCCGAACTTCCGGCACCCTGTCACGTTCGCGAAGGAGGCCATGACGCTCGACCACGTGTCGGGTGGGCGGCTCACGCTCGGGATCGGGGCCGGGGGCACGGGGTACGACGCGACCGTCCTGGGTGGACAGATCCTCTCCCCCGGCGAGCGGGCCACCCGGCTGGCCGACTTCGTCGCCGCGACCGACCTGCTGCTGCGCTCGCCGGCGGCCACCTACCGCGGGACGCGGTACACCGTCGACGAGGCGCGCATGATCCCCGGCTGTGTCCAGCAGCCGCGGCTGCCGCTGGCCGTCGCCGCGGCGGGCCGGCGGACGATCCGCCTCGTCGCCCGGTACGCCGATGCCTGGATCACGACCGGCGACGCGGCGACCGTGCGTACCCACGGAGACTGGTTGGCGGCCGAATGCGCGGCGGCGGGGCGGGACCCCGCGGAGATCGACCGGATCATCCTGGTGACCAACGCGCACGGGCGGCCACTGTCGAGTGTGGACGCGTTCGTCGACTTCGTGGGCCGGTACGCCGAACTCGGCTTCACCGACGTCGTCTTCCACGACCCGCGGCCGGGCGACCCGGTGTGGACCGAGCCGCCCGAGATAGTCGACGAGATCGCGGCCGCGCTACTGACCGGCTGAGCGGCGCCGGACGAGGTCGGCCGGGACCACCGTGAGCGGGAACGGGTCGGCGGTCACGTACCGGTCCTCGCCCTTGACGTCGGCCACCTGCCGGTAGCGCCCGTCGGGCCCGAGCGACCAGGCGATGAGCCGAGCGTCGTCGGGGGTCGCGACCGGGTCGACGACCCAGAAGTGGCGCGTGCCCGCCCGCTCGAAGCGCTCGCGCTTGACATGCGTGTCGTACAGCCGGGTGCTGTGCGACAGCACCTCGACCGCGAGCAGCGGCGCGGTGGGCAGGTCGCGCTCGGTCAGGTCGGCATCGAGGGCGACGAGGACGTCGGGCTCCATGAGGGTGTCCGGCGCGATCCGGACCGAGAACGGCGCCTGAACGACCTCCATGTCCAGCGGACAGGCGTCCTCGAGCAGGCGGGTGATCCTCCGGCACGCTCGCTGGTGCACCCGACCCGGTGCCGCGCTCACGTGCAGCATCCCGTCGACGACCTCGTAGCGCCGCCCGTCGTCGGGCATCTGGTCGAGATCGTCCGCGGTGAACGGGGCACCCTCGAACGGGAAATCGGTAGCCATCGCAACGGACATTGTTCCTCCTCCATCAGCACCGCGCCACCATCTCGCGGCAACGCCGGAGGCGTCAAAATTTGTCTATCTCTTACTGTGGATAACCCCGGGGTCTCCGTCGAGCAGGATCTCCCCGACCAGCTCGCCGTGGAACTCCTGGCCCGTCGGGCGGAAGCCGAGCTTGAGGTAGAACTCCTCCGGCCCGCCCTCGCCCCGCACCCACAGCACGGTGGCGCGCTGCTGACCCCGGGCGCGGGCCTCGTCGAGGACGGCTTGGACGGCGAAGCGCCCGTACCCCCGGCCCTGCTTGTCACCGGCCACGTTGAGCCGCCATATGCCGCAGCGGAAGAAGTCGATGTCGGCACCCGGGTCGAACGCGCCCATGACGAACGCGACCGGGTCGGCGCCGTCGTAGACGAGCCGCGGCCAGGCGACATCGGGGTGCACGTACGCCTCCGCGAGCGAGAACGCGACCGGGGCCACGAACCGCTCCTGGTCGGGGCGGACGGCCAGTTTGCAGGCGGCGCCGACGTTGTCGGGGGTGATGCGCTCGATCCGTGGCTCGGTGGTCATCAGCAGACCGTAGCCCTAGGCTGGCCGCGATGGATTCCGTGTCGGTGTGGGTACTCGACATTTCGGTGGCCCGGGCGCACCTCGACGGCTGGGTCGGCGTACTCGACGAGGGCGAGCGGCGCCGGATGGCCGCGTTCGTCCGCGACGAGGACCGGACCCGGTACGGCGTGGCCCACGCGGGGCTGCGCCGCCTGCTGGGCAGGTGGATGGGCACCGGCCCGGCCGACGTACGCCTGACGAACCAGCCGTGCGTCCACTGTGGAGGACCACACGGCAAGCCGGAGGCCGTGGACGGTCCACAGTGGTCGATGACGCACTCGGCCGACCTCGCCGTGTACGCGGTGGCTGCCTGGCCGGTCGGGGTCGACGTCGAACGGGTGGACCGGGCGGTCGACCCGGTTGGGCTCTCCGCGTACCTGCACCCGCGGGAACGCGCCGAGCTCGCCGCGCTGCCGCCCGACGAGCTGCGGGCCGGGTTCTTCCGCTGCTGGACCCGCAAGGAGGCCTACCTCAAGGGGACGGGCGCGGGGCTGAACGAGTCGCTCTCGCGCTGGTACGTCGGCACCGCCGAGTCCACTGTGGATACGCCCGAGGGTTGGTCGCTGGCCACGGTGCCGGTGCCGGAGGGATATGTGGCGGCGTTGGCGGTGGCCCACGTACCCGTGCCGGCTTTTACGGTCAGTGAGCTGGACCTCGACGGGCAGCGACCGGACTACCCAAAACCCACATCCGCTCGTTAGGCTCCGTGCCGTGTCGTACGGGGGGCGGGACGTGTGGCCGCGGCGGATCGGTCTGAAGATCCTCGATGCGCCCGTCCGCGGCGTGGTCGTCGGTGTCCTCATCCTCGTGCTCGCGCTGTCCGGCCTGTTCGGCGGCCTGGACCGGGTGACGCCGGATCGCGGCGGGCTGCCCGTCGCGCAGGTCGGGGCCGCGCAGGCCGGTGCTCCGTGGACGGTGACGGTCATCCGGTCGGCCATCTTCGACGACCTGCCGCCGCTGCGGCTGGAGCACGAGGGCGACCTCTGGCTGCAGGTGCTCGCGACCGTCGAGGTGACCGACGACGAGAGCCGCAACGACATGCGGGAGATCTTCACGCTCGACATCGCCGGGTTGCTCGACGCCGAGCCCAAATACATGTACCTGGGCCGGGACAGCACCCTCGTCGACTACCTGCACCCCGGCATGCCGGAGCGCATCGGGTACTTCTGGGAGCTGTCCGGCAGCGCGCCCGTCCCGACCGAGCTGCACATCCTCGTCAACGGCAAGACCGAACGCGTCGACTCACTCACCGGCAGCCTCGCCTGGCTCGATCCCGGACCGCGTAGCGAGTTGCGGGTGCCGGTGAACGACGAGCGCGGGAAGTGACGCCCGCATGAGCCCACCCGAGCACGACCTCGTCCGCTCCCACCGCCTCCCGTGGCGCGTCGAGGGCGTCACGGTCGTGCGCAGGCGCTTCGTGGCGGGCGTTCTCATCCTCGCGGCCCTGGCGATCGGCGGTGCCGTCACCGCGGCGCGACCGGACACCGACACGCGGCTGGCGTCGTTCTACCGGCACGGCCGGGTCAACCAGACCGTCGCCGGGCGGACCTTCCAGGTACGCGCGCTCGGCGTCCGCGGCGCGGCGAAGATCAAGGCCGACCGCGCGGACCACGACACGTCCGGCGTCTGGGTGATCGTGAAGTTCACCGTCACCGCCCGGCTGGAACCGGCCTCGCTGAAGTTCGCCGCGCTCGTGGACGGGAAGGGTCGCAGCTACCGGGCGACCGGCCGGTTCAACCAGTTCATCGTCGAGGGCGGGTACGACCTGCAGCCGGGCGTACCGGTCACGGCCGAGGTCGCCTTCGAGGTGCCGAAGGCGGCGGCGAACCGGCTCGCGATGCGGCTGTCCGACCAGTTCGACCGCCGGCTCGACGCGATCGTCGAAATCCGGCTGCCGGTGTCCGCCGCGCAGGTCGAACGCTGGGCGGCCGACCCGACGGTCGCGCAGCTCAGCCCGACCGAGGTGACAGCGTGAGCGCAGGAGTGAGGCAACGGTCCGGACCACCGACCACGCCAAGCGCCGATCTCCGAAGCGAGGACCGGCCGTGAGCAGTGCCCTCGTACGGCCGGCCGGCTGGTGGCGCCGCAACCGGTGGGGGGTCGTGGCGCTCGTACCGGTCCTCGTGATCTCGCTCGGCGTCACGCTCGAGACCGCGTACGACAGCTACTGGAAGGGTAAGCCGCACCGCGCCGTCGCGCCCGCGTCGGACGGCTGGGTCGAGTACGCCGGCGCGAAGATGCGGTTGCTCACCCTCACACCGGTCGAGAAGCTGGAGAAACTGGGCGGCGCCCCGTTCCCCATCCCCGACGGCGTACGGATCTGGCGCGCACAGATCGCCTTCCAGGTGACCAGCCTCGACTCGGTGGGCGGCTGCACGGTCAGCGCCGAGGACGCCCGCGGGCGCATCTACGCGAGCAACCCGGCGATCCTCATCGGCGCCGACGTCCCGTACCCCGGCTGCCGGCCCGAGTCGACGGCCACACCGTCGCCGTCGTTCGCGATCGACGCGTACTTCATGCTGCCGAGGGCGGACCGGCCCGTCGCCGTACGGGTGATCCTGCCCACCCGGCTGCCCGCCTACGCGCGGCTGACGACCTCGTCCTGAGGCGCGCCGACCGTCACCGGCTCGCGCTCGGCCGGGATCGCCCCCTCGCGGTCGGGCGTCGTCTCGTGCACGGCGGCCGGACGCGCGCGGACGACCCGCTCGATCGCCGCCGCCAGCAGGCAGACGATCAGCACCGTACGGATGCCGTCGTTGAACAGGGCCAGCGGCCGGTCGAGCGACACCCACACCGTCGCGAGATCCTGCGGGCCGATCACGACCCGCTCGACCTGCCACAACCAGTCGCCCAAGCCGTCCGCCACGACGAACGCCAGGCAGAACAGCAGCATGGGTACGACGCCCGCGCGGAACAGCACGCCGAAGCCCTGCAACAGCGGGCCGAACCGGTTGCGCAGGTTGCTGCTCACCTTCGCGCGCAGCAGCAGGACCGCCCGGGGGGCCGACGACGTACGGGCCGCCCGCTCGTACAGCTCCTCCGCGGTCGGCGGGTCGGACATGATCGACCGCCCGTAGACGACCGCGCCGGTGACGAGCCACGCGACCGGCAGCACGATCACCGCGCCGAACGAGTCGAGCTGGTCGAGGATCCAGCCGACCGTGCCGTGGAGCGCGGCGCCGAAGGGGCCGAGCGCGTCGGCGAGCCGGTCCCACGCGTCGACGACCCACGCCACGACACGCCGATCCCCGAGCCAGGCCGTCGTCTTCTGGTACTGCGCCTGGTAGTAGGCGACCGCGGGTACCAACCAGGTCGCCTCGGCCCACGCGCCGACCAGCCCGAACAGGGCCCACGCGCCGACCCGCCCGAGGCGGCGCATCACCGGCACGATGAACCGCAGCGCGAACGCGACGAGTACGAGGATCAGCAACGACGTCGTCGGGTTGAACGGCAGCCGGTCCTCGATGTTCACCTGCAGCCCGAGCGTCGACTCCCACACCCGGTACGCGTACTGCGACTGGTCGTCCCGGAGGTAGCCGTACGACGCGTACACGGCGAGGAACGGCACCAGGGCGGACGCCAGCGTGTCCAGCGGACCCCAACGGGACTTCTGCGTGGAGTTCTCCGCCTGCGCGGTGTCGAGCGCCGGCAACGACGGCCGGACCGCCCGGAGCATCAGCACGATCGCGCTCAGCGTCGCGAGCGGGGCGAGCACCAGCAACGCCACACCGGCGGTCGCGTGGACCGACGCCGCTTTGACCGCACCGCGCATCGCCAGCTCGCGCAGCGTCGCCCCGGCGAGGTAGAACGCGAACAGCACCGGCCAGTGCCGCCAGATCAGCCGCGCGGTCGTGCCGAACAGGC
>Ga0114129_10004041_pt1 | contig 20717 bp, 16 predicted proteins | sample RhiMetdeltSRZDD1_FD_80071 | JGI IMG/M metagenome (GOLD analysis project Ga0114129, IMG submission 80071) | Populus rhizosphere microbial communities from Tennessee, USA - Rhizosphere MetaG P. deltoides SRZDD1 (version 2) (version 2) | ecosystem: Host-associated > Plants > Roots > Rhizosphere >... | reverse complement strand
TGGCAAGCGCGTGCTGGGCGACGTGAAGACCGAGAGCGTGTCGGCCGTCTGGACCGGCGAGCGGGCGTCCGGCCTCCGCAGCGATCTGAACGCCGGCGGCTCAAAGTTCTGCGGCGACTGCCCGCTGAAGCTGCCGCTCAAGAAGCACGAGCAGCCGCCGCAGCGGCCGCTCGATGTCGGGCCGCTGCCCTCGCGGCTGTACATCGAGTGCACCGCCGCCTGCAACATCTCCTGCGCCCAGGCCTGCTGCGCGCCGGAGACCGGCATTACCCGCACGCGGCACGCGGGCATGCTCGACTTCGACATCTTCCGCCGCGTCGTCGACGAAGCGGGCCCGTCGCTCGTCCGCATCGACTTCTTCAACTACGGCGAGACGTTCCTGCACAAGCGCGCGCTCGAGATGTGCGAGTACATCAAGACGAAGTTTCCACACATCTACCTCTACACGAGCACCAACGGGCTGACGTTCAAGGACGATCAGGTGCGCCGCCTCGTTCACTCCGGCATCGACGAGGTCACTTTCTCAATCGACGGAGCCACGGCCGAGTCGTACGCGATCTACAGGAAGCGCGGCGACTTCAACATCGCCATCCGCAACCTCACGACGGCAGCCGAAGAGAAACGCAAAGCGGGCCGTGATGTGCCGTTCATCAACTGGCGGTACATCCTGTTCATGCACAACGACAGCGAAGAGGAGATGCAGAAGGCCCGGGCGATGGCGACCGAAATCGGTGTCGATCGTCTGTCCTGGGAGATCACCGACCACCCGGAGGACATGTACTCGCGAAGATTCGCGCCGGGGAGCAGCGATCATGCGGTGATCAAACACGAGATCTGGGACGACAACGGGCTCGGGAACGCGATCCCTGGCGCCACGCCGCGAGCAAAGATCGAGCTGAAGGGACTCCGCGCCACGCTGCCGCTCCTGGCGCGCGCGGGGAAGCCGGTCGAGTTCCGCGCCACCGTCCAGAATCTTTCGTCCCGCCCGTTTCCCGCACAAGCCACCTACGGACGGCGCCTGGTCCGCCTGGGTGCGCAGCTCTGTGACAAGGACCGCAACGTCATCAACCGGGACTACGAGCGGGCGTGGCTGCCCTCAGCCGTCCAGCCCGGTGCGACGACGGAGCTGCCGGTCAAGCTCACGGCGCCGGACAAACCGGGCCGTTACGCGCTGAAACTCGATCTGGTCTGTGAAGGGATCGACTGGTTCGAGGCCTGCGGATCGCAGACCACGGTCAAAACGCTGCTGGTGATTTGATTGAGGCGCGGCTGGAGCCGCGCCCTCCTGGTTCAGCCGCGCCGCATCAGTTCGCCAGGCGCGCCGTGGCTTTGGCGCCGACGGAGGCAGGCATACTCGGCATCACCACGCCGGGCTCCGTCGACTCCACGAGGCGCCAGGCATCGGCTTCTTCGAGAATCTTCGCGGCAAACGCCGTGTGCAGCGCGTGGCCGCCGCGATGCGCGACGAGATGGCCGATGACCGGGTGGCCGACGAGCGACAGGTCGCCAATCACGTCGAGAATCTTGTGACGGACGAACTCGTCCTCGAAACGGAGGGCGTTGTTGAGGACGCCCGTTTCACCCAGGACGATCGCGTTGTCGAGCGAGCCGCCGAGCGCGAGGCCCCGCTGACGCAGCATCTCGACTTCTTTCAGGAACCCGAAGGTCCGCGCCGGCGCGATGTCCTCGACGAAGCTCTCCTCAGTAATCCTCATCGTCCGCGACTGGTGCCTGAGGAGCGGATGATCGAAGCTGATGCTGTAAGTGACCTTGAAATGGTCCGACGGGTACAAGGCGATGCGCTTGTCTCCCTGTGTCAGCGAGATCGGGCGCAAGACCTTCAGATACCGTCGTGGCGTCGGCAGCCGCTTCACACCCGCTTCGTTCAGAATCAGGTAAACGAACGGCGCGGCGCTGCCGTCCATGATCGGCACTTCCGGATGATTCAGCTCGACGATGACGTTGTCGATGCTCAGGGCGGTCAGCGCAGCCAGCAAGTGCTCGACCGTCTCGACCGACACCGCTTCACGGGTCAGGCCCGTCTGGTACGAAATGTCACCCAGATGCGTGACGGTTGCGGGAATCTCCAAGCCGCCCAAGTCCGAGCGCTGAAATCTGATGCCGTAGTCCGACGGTGCCGGCTTCAAGGACAGATTGACCTTGTTGCCAGAATGAAGACCGATTCCGGTGCAGGAGACGGCTCGACGGAGGGTGCGCTGCGCGGTCATGACCTCTCTAGTGGCGCTGGGTGGGCCTCTCCCAGCTCAGCAAACCCCCTGCCAGTGTCAGCTGACGCCAGTAATATCCGCTAATATACTGATAAATATAGACTTGAAGGACTGATCCGACCGCCGGATGGACCGAATATGAGTACGTTTGTGGCTGTCGAGCCACAGGTTCTACCCCTGGCAGTGTGGCTGTTTTACCACAATCGTCTGTGTTGTCTGGTGGTGGCATTCTTAGCTCGTCAGCTGAAGCCTGGTTCCTAGGAGGCTGCCTGGACGGGAGGAAACCCCAAGACCCCCGCCAGAAAGCGCCCTGTGAAGGATTCTCGGCTCCTTGCGACGTCTTCAGGAGTCCCCCGCGCAACAATTCGGCCACCCCCACCACCACCCTCGGGACCCAGGTCGATCACGTAGTCGGCGGACTTAATCACATCCAGGTTGTGCTCGATGATTACAACCGTGTTGCCCTGGTCCACAAGTTTGTTCAGCACGTCGAGCAGCTTGTGGGTGTCCTCGAAGTGCAGGCCGGTCGTCGGTTCGTCGAGGATGTAGAGTGTGCGCCCTGTGCCCCTGCGTGACAGTTCCTTCGACAGCTTCACCCGCTGCGCCTCGCCGCCACTCAGCGTCGTCGCCGACTGACCGAGCTCGATGTACCCGAGTCCCACGTCCTGGAGCGTCCGTAGCTTGTTGGCGATCGGCGGGAAATTCTCGAGCAGCGGCAGCGCCTGATCGACGGTCAGATCGAGCACGTCGGCAATCGACTTCCCCCTGTACTTGATTTCCAGCGTCTCGCGGTTGTAGCGGCGGCCCTTGCACTGCTCACACGTCACGTAGACGTTCGGCAGGAAGTGCATTTCGATCGCGATCACGCCGTCCCCCTGGCACGCTTCGCAACGTCCGCCTTTGACGTTGAATGAGAACCGTCCCGGCCTGAACCCTCGCGCCTTGGCCTCTGGCAGCATCGCGAACAGCTCGCGGATGAACGTGAACAGCCCCGTGTAGGTGGCCGGGTTGGAACGCGGCGTGCGACCGATCGGCGACTGATCGATCTGAATCACCTTGTCGACCAGCGAGATGCCCTCGATGGCGGAATGCGCGCCAGGCTCGTCGCCAGCGCGATACAACAAACGCGCAAGCGCCCGGTAGAGGATCTCGTTCACGAGCGTCGATTTCCCCGAACCGCTGACACCGGTCACGGTCGTCAGCACGCCAAGGGGAATGGTGACGTCGATGTTCTTGAGGTTGTTCGCGCGCGCGCCGCGGATGATCACCTCGCCGCGATCGGTGGACCGCCGCAATCCAGGCGTGTTGATTCGGCGATCCCCTCGCAAGTAGGCACCCGTCAGCGATCCGTGGCCATCCTTCACCAGATCCCCGGGCGACCCCTGAAAGATCACGTGGCCACCGTGCTCGCCGGCACCCGGCCCGAGATCGACGACGTAGTCAGCCGTGCGGATCGTTTCCTCGTCATGCTCGACGACGACGACGGTGTTGCCCAGGTCACGCAGTCGCGCCAGGGTCGCAAGGAGCGCGCGGTTGTCGCGCTGGTGGAGACCGATCGACGGCTCGTCGAGCACGTAGAGAACACCGGTCAGGTTCGACCCAATCTGCGTGGCGAGCCTGATCCGCTGGCCCTCGCCTCCCGACAGCGTTGCGGCGCTGCGTCCCAGTGTCAGATATCCGACACCGACGTCGTTGAGGAAGTGCAGCCGATCGCGAATCTCCCGGACGATGCGGCTGGCGATCAGCGACTCGCGGTCGGAGAGCTCCAGTCCATCGAACGTCGTGACCGCCTCCGACACCGGCAGGTTCACATACTCCGACATCGTCCGGCCCTTGACCTTGACGGCGCGGCTCTGCGACTTGAGACGCTCGCCCTGGCAAGCCGGGCACGGCCGAAGCGCGCGATAGGGTTCGAGGTTCTCCTGCTCGAGCCATGTGCCTTGTTCGTAACGGCGGCGAAGGTTCGGAATGAGCCCTTCGAAGCCGGTGCCGAACGGGTCCGTCTCGCGGGTCTTTTTCCGCTTTCCGTTCTCCGACTCGACCCGTTTGGTTCCCGCGCCAAAGAGGAGAATGTCGCGCGACTTGCGCGGCAGCCGGCGAAACGGAACCGTCAGATCGATGGTGAACGTGCGGCTCAGCGTGGCGAGCGCTTCCTTGATCAGCTTTTTGTCGCCCTTGGCCCACGGCGCAATCGCGCCAGCGTCGAGGGACAGCGATTCGTCGGGAATCACGCGCGCCGGGTCGAAGTCGTAAACCGCGCCAAGGCCCTGACAGTCCGGGCAGGCACCGTGAGGAGAGTTGAACGAGAATGCGCGAGGCGTCATCTCCGGCATGCTCACGCCGCAGTAGGTGCACGCAAGGCGGCGCGAGAACAGGCGGTCACCGCCGTCGAGCGTATTGACGACGACGATGTCTTCGGCGAGATTGAGGGCGATTTCGACCGACTCGGCAAGACGCCGGTCGACGCCAGGCTTCAGGATCAGCCGATCGACGACGACCTCGATGTTGTGATTGCGGCGGCGGTCGAGCTTGATGTCCTCGTCGAGGGATCGCAGCTGAGTGTCGACGCGGACCTTCGTGAAGCCGCGCGCGCGAAGGGCTGCCAGCTCTTTCTTGAACTCCCCTTTTCGTCCGCGCACGACGGGGGCGAGCACGTTGATGCGCTCGTCTCCGGGCAGCGCCATGACCATGTCCACGATCCGCTCGAGCGATTGGGAGGCGATCTCACGTCCGCAAAGGTGGCAGTGCGGAATCCCGATGTTGGCGAACAGGAGTCGAAGGTAGTCGTAGATTTCAGTGACGGTGCCGACGGTCGAACGGGGATTGGAGCCGGTGGTTTTCTGCTCGATCGCGATGGCCGGCGACAGGCCGTCGATGAGATCGACGTCCGGTTTTTCCATCTGCTCGAGAAACTGCCGGGCGTACGAGGAGAGCGACTCGACATAGCGGCGCTGTCCCTCGGCGTAGATCGTGTCGAAGGCAAGCGACGACTTGCCGGATCCCGACAGACCCGTGATGACGACCAGCTGGTCGCGCGGCAAGTCGACGTCGATATTCTTGAGGTTGTGGACGCGGGCGCCGCGTACCGCAATCCAGTCGTGAGCCATACACCACAGCCGCGAATTCTCGCGGATTCCAAAACTGCCATTCTATCACTAGTAACCACGCAGCCCCTGATCGCGTCCGGTTTCGTTAGACTTCGCAGCTGAGCCGCTGTCCGGGCACCGACGATGCATCTGGATTTGGTGGAGGCGTTCATGGCAAATGCAATCAAGGAAATCGAATGGAAGCGGGATCTCGATGCAGAGTTGAAAGCGGCGAACAAAAGCGGGCACCACGTGCTGCTCGACTTCAGCGCCGCCCCTATGTGAAGCGGCTGCGCTCGGCTGGATGCCGAGGTGTATCCGGACCCACGCGTCGTGGAGTTCATCACGAAGAATTTCCATCCCGTCCGCGTACATGCGGTTCAGCAGCGCGACGAGTTCAAGAAGCTCGGCCAGCGCTTCAACGCCCAGTGGACTCCGACCACTCTCATAGTCGACCCGGATGGCGTCGAGCGACACCGTATCGAAGGGTTTCTCCCCATCGAGGAGTTTCTCCCACAACTCGAACTAGGCCTTGCGAAGTCGGCCTTCGGCAGGGGCCAGTTCGCAGACGCCGAACGGCTCTTCCGGGGACTCGTCGAGCGCTATCCGAACTCTGACGCGGCCGCCGAGTCGCTGTACTGGGCCGGTGTCTCGCGGTACAAGGCCACCAACGATCCGTCGGCCCTGGTAGAAACTGCCAAGCATTTCAGCAGCCGGTATACGGACAGCACCTGGGCGAAGAAGGCGTCGGTTTGGAGTTCCTAGCGTTTGTTCAGCGCGCTGTGGCGGATACCGTAGAGGAAGTAGAACACCAATCCGATCGCGAGCCAGACACCGAAGCGGATCCAGGTGGTGAGCGGTAGCTCGAACATGAGGTAGGTGCAGCTCAGAATCGCGAGAATCGGCACAGCGGGCACGAACGGCGTCTTGAACGGGCGCGGCCTGTTCGGATCCATGCGGCGCAGTACGATGATGCCGGCCGCGACGATGACGAACGCGAATAGCGTCCCGATGTTCGTCAGCTCGACGACCTCGTTGATGTTGGCGACGCCGGCGAAGAGTGCTACGGCAACTCCGGTCAGGATGGTCGTGACGTGTGGCGTGCGATAGCGAGGATGCACTTTCGCCGCCCATGGCGGGAGCAGCCCGTCACGTGCCATCGAAAAGAAGATGCGCGGCTGTCCGAGCTGGAACACGACCAGCACGGACGTCGTCGCGAACACCGCGCCGAACGAGATAATCGCCGCGGCCCAGTTCATCCCCAGCGCCGAGAATGCCGTTGCCAGCGGCTCCGCGGTCGCCAGCTGATTCCACGGAACCAGCCCCGTCAGGACGATGGCGACCAGGATGTAGATGATCGTGCAGACCACGAGGCTCGCGATCATGCCGATCGGCATGTCGCGCTGCGGGTTTTTTGTCTCCTCCGCTGCCGTAGACACGGCATCGAATCCGATGTACGCGAAAAAGATGATCGCGGCAGCGCTCGAGATGCCGGTCCAGCCGTTCGGTGCGAACGGCTGCCAGTTCTCCGGCTTGACGTAGAAGGCGCCGACCACCAGGAAGAACGCGATGATCGCCAGCTTCAACACGACCATCGACGTGTTGAGCCAGGCGCTCTCGTTGATGCCGATGACGAGCACCCACGTGACCAGCATCACGATGAGGAATGCCGGCAGGTTGAAGACGACCGGGATGCCGGCGATGACCGGCGCCGCGGCTAGCGCCGCAGCCGCGCGCTCAACCGCCACGCCGAGCGTCGCAATATCGACGTTCGTCGCCTGCGCCTCGGCAACCTGCCGCGCAGCCTGCGCAGCGCTTCGATAGTCGATACCGAGCCACGTCGGGAAATCCATGCCGAAGCCGCGCAGCAACTCCTGGAAATACCCCGACCACGAGATCGCGACGGCAACGTTTCCAACCGCGTACTCGATGATCAGGTCCCAGCCGATGATCCAGGCGACAAGTTCGCCGAGCGTGGCATACGCATACGTGTAGGCGGAGCCTGACACCGGGACCATGGCGGCGAACTCGGCGTAACACAGCGCAGCAAAGCCGCACGTGATGGCCACGACGATGAACGAAATGACGAGCGCCGGACCAGCGCCCAGGTGTGACGACCCGCCAGCGGCCGCAGTGCCAACGGTCGAAAAAATTCCGGCCCCGATGATCGCGCCGATGCCGAGGGAGGTGAGCTGGACCGCGCCCAGGCTGCGCTTCAGCCGATTTTCGCCGTGCTCGGCTTCGTCAACGAGCTGGTCGAGCGGCTTGAGGCGAAGAAGGGACATGCGGCGGAGAGTCTATCCGAAAAACGGCCGCAGGCTCGCCTGCAGACGGTAGACGGTTTCGTTCGATGCCAGCGCCAGGCCACCACGAGGATCGAACGCAAGACCGACCAGAGATCCCGCTGTGAGCACGCGCTCCTTCTCTCCGGGCCGGTCAGGCTGCAACCGGTAGACGCAGGCGTCGCCAGCGATGGCATCCACCACGAACAGCACGCCCTCTTCGTCGAACGCCAGGCCCTGCGGACGTCCGAATCCCTCGCAGAATGTTTCGACCGTGCCCGATGGCGACACGCGGTAGACGACGTCTCGCGTCGCGAGCGTCGGGGCAGTCACGTAGAGCCAGCCGTCAGGTCCGAAGGCCAAGTGGAATGCCGCAACACTCGAGGGGATTTCAGCGAACTGCGTCGCCCGTTCGTCCTCGACCCGGAGCACCGAGCCCGAGCGATCGCCGACATACAGCGCACCGTCGGGCCCGACCGCCAATCCGCAGGCGACGCCGAGCTCTGAGGCGAACGCCTTGACCGTGCCGCCCGGCGTCACCCGATAGACGCAGCCGTCGAACCGGCTGGACACCAGCAGATGTCCGTCACGATCGAACGTCATCGACGTGGGGTTCGGGATGCCGGAGACGAACGGCTCGCGAGCGCCGTCGGGCCGCACGACATAAATCGAGACGGGAGTTTGTTGGCCGCGCGACCCGCTGAACGTGACGTACAGGTTTCCTTCGCGATCGAAGGCGGGACTGTCGACCTGGTGGAGGCCGGTCGCAAGCGGCGATCCGATCTCGACGTAGGCGGTTTCACCAGGAGCCGTGCTCACGCGAACGGCGGTTTTTCCACCGTCGAGCCCTGCAGGCACCGTAGCTGTCAGTGATTGCTGCGAGGCAGACGAAACGCGCGCGGGCACCCCGCCAAACTTGACTTCCGGGAGATCGGGGTCCACCTGGAACCCGTCTCCCGAAATGGTGACGGAGCCGCCTTCAACCGCCCAAAGCGGATACACCCCGGTTATGCGGGACAGCGGCGCTGCATGCATGCGGTCGAATCGCGAAAACGGACTGGCGGGACGAGAGACGGCGGAGAGAGGCTCAGGTCTCGTCGAGTTCCATGTTCCAGTAGAAGTAATCACGCCAGCTATCCGGTGCGTTCTTCAAACCGACCGTAATCCGGATGGCGGGCGCCCGCTCGGGTCGTTTGGGGATCCGAATCAGATGCATACCTGCCTCGGAGGGCGTGCGGCCGCCCTTCTTGCGGTTGCAGCTGATGCAGCACGTGACGATGTTTTCCCAGTCCTTGCGGCCGCCCTTGGCGACCGGCACCACATGATCGAAGGTGAGCTCCGGCGTGGGAAAGACCTCGCCACAGTACTGGCACGAATGGTCGTCACGGGCGTAGATATTCGCCCGCGAAAACGGCACATAGTCGATATTTCGCTTGATTTTGATATATCGCAACAGCCGGATCACCGAGGGCAGCTTGAAGCTGAACGACACCGACCGGACCTCCCGGTCGTTGTACACAGAGATAACCTCGACCTTCCCCTGACACCAAAGCGTGACCGCTTTTTGCCAGTGGACGACCTTGAGGGGCTCGTACGTGGCGTTCAGAAGGAGCGTCTGCTCCATGGACAGCTCAAGCCATTCTGCCCGACCGAGGCCGTGAGTGTCAAGGCCACGACGGACCGTAACAGGATTGTTTCCAGCATCTTAGGGCGGTGCTTTGCTTCAGCGGCCCTCTCGTCGATAATCAGCGGGGCTCCCATGTTCCGAATTTGCGCAACCCTGCTCACCCTGATGACCCTGGTGGGTTGCGCTTCGACTGGAGCAAAGCCTGAGCCGTTTCCGCGGCCTGCGCGAGGGTCGTCGCCACGTCCTGCCCCTCCAGTAGCCGCCCCCGATGCTCCGCTGCCATCGCCGACGCCGACGGCGGAATCCGGTGCCATCACCAGCACCGCTCTGAGTCTTCGGGGCACGCCGTATCGGAACGGCGGCAGCGATCCCTCCGGCTTCGACTGCAGCGGGTTCGTCTGGTTTGTCTTCGCCCAGCACGGGATCACCGTGCCGAGAACCGTGGGCGAACAGTACGGCGTCGCTGGACCCGTCACGCAAGCGGCGATCGCGCCCGGCGACCTCGTGTTCTTCGACACGTCTGGCCATGGCGTGTCGCATGTCGGGATCGCGCTCGGACCTGATTCGTTCGTTCACGCACCGAGCTCGAGAGGGGAAGTTCGAGTCGAGCGGCTCGGTGGAACGTATTGGGGACCGCGCTTCGTCGGAGCCCGTCGCGTGCAATAACCAGGGGCGCGCGGCTAGGAGCGCGCGGCTTCAGCCGCGCGTCGGTGTCCCTAAGCAGCCCGATGCTGGCCCTTGCGCGTCAATCGCCGCGCGCTGGCTTCGGTGAACTGCCGGATGTGGAGGTCGTCTTCCGTGTAGGTCACCGGTTGAGTCAGCGGCTTGATCGGCTCGACGCGTACGGCGGTATCACCAGCCGGCAGGTTCAACCGCTCCATGTAGCGCTGCGGAAACGATGGGAAATTCCTGAAGGTGGTGCCGACGACGCCGCTGTAACGCGTGGTGAGCTCGGCGAAATCGCACTGCAGGAAGTCGTAGAGCGCGGGATCGGGTCCTGAGGCGAGATACGCCTTCACCATCGACGCCACTTCCTCGTAATAGTTCGGGCTGTGCGATCGAAACGAGTCACTGCCGTCAGCCCGCATGAAGCGGCGGATCCCCGTCTCGTCAGGATCGATGTGATAGAGCTCGTGAAAGATCGTGTCCAGCTTGGCGACCCAACCTGGCTCATCCGTGTAAAACTCCGCTTTCCGCGAACGCTCGAGGCTCTGGTCGCAATAGCGCGGAAGCACGAACGAGATGAGGTACTTGACGGTGGTCGGACCGATCCGGACGACCGGCGACTTGGTGACGAACCATTCCGAACGCCGCGTCAGCTCGCCGGTGCTGCGATCGCGCCAGAAGAAATATCCCGGCTCGCTTTCGGGAAGCGTGAGGCAGTGGCAGGTGGCAAACGGCCCCTCTGCATCGGCGCGACCAAACCGTCCGAATACCAGGACCTCAGAGAGGTCGATGAACGACAGCAGCGGCGTCCTGCGCACGACGTCCTGCATCAGGAGCGCAATGCGCTCGGTATAGTTGATCATGCCGACACACGTGAGCCCTGTACCGAAACGCGCTTCTCTCCCAAAGAAACGCGTTCGCCTGGCCCGCGTCCTTGTCGCATCATTGGGAGCTGTGATGCTGTGTGAGCCGACTATAGAGACACCATGGGCCTGCTGTCAAGGTGAGCAGAACGGACTTAGCCCTGCAATCCCTGCCATTTACGGGAATGTGATTGTCGAACCAAAACTGTCAGCGTGGATCGGACGGTCAGCTGCCCGCGCCCTCGCCCCCACCACCCGGGGGCTTCGCGGGAACGACTTCGCCAGGCAGCACGGCAGGTGGGCCATCGGTAGGCAGAACAGCCGGTAAGGCGGCGGGAGCGTCTGCGGGATCGGTTGCCGCCGGCGGCGTTTTCGCGCCCATCCGGCTGAGAATGAGATGCTGCAGCCGTCGCAGCCGCGTGCTCGGATTGCCGGGATCGAGCAGCCGCGGGTTGCGAATCGCGCCGGCGAGCAGCGCGGATTCTTCAGCCGTCAGAGTCGACGCCGATTTTCTGAAGTAGCGCCGCGCGGCTGCCTCCGCGCCGTACACCTGATCGCCCCACTCGATCACGTTCAGATACAGCTCGAGAATCCGCCGCTTCGAGAGCTCTGCCTCGAGTCGCCGCGCGATGATCAGCTCACGCAGTTTTCGAATCGGATCCTTCGATGGCGAGAGATACAGGTTCTTCGCGAGCTGCTGCGTGATCGTGCTGCCGCCGCGCACGAACTCCATGCGATCGAAATTCAATCCGATCGACTCCTTCACTTGCTCGTAGTCGACGCCATCGTGATCCCAGAAGGCACTGTCTTCCGTCACGAGCACCGAACGCGTGAGGTTCGACGAGATGCGCGCGTACGGGATCCAGCGCTGCTGACGACGCGGCTCCTGTCCCGCGGCCCGCGCTTCGCGGTCGCGCAGTTCCATGAACGCTGTGGTCTCGGGATTCTCCGTCCGCAGGCTGCGGACGTCGGGAAGCGTCAGGTAGATGTAGGCGGCGCCCGCAAAGACGATGGCCAGGATGGCAGCAAGCCCTTGACCGATGAGGCGAATCAAACGACCGCCCGTGCGTCGCTTGCGTGCCATGCTTGCGATTATACGAGACCATCGCATTCGGCCCTATCCAGTCCGGCTGACATGCGATGACGAAGGTCACGCCAGGGTCGATGGCAGCGTCAGTCGAGAGGTCCGGCTAAAGGTCCGGCTAAAGCCGGACACTACGATCAGCCGGCAGCAGCCTCCGCAGCAGCAACCGCTGCGCCGCTCGGTGCCCCTTTGCGTCCGTGCGCACGCAGGACACGCTCGAGCGCGGTGATGAACAGCAGGACGTTGTTAATCGTCGAGCCCGCGCCCATGAGCCCGACGCGCCAGATCCTGCCGGCGAGCGGACCCAGGCCGGCGCCGATCTCGATAGAGAAATCTTCCAGGAGCGCGCGCCTCACTGCCGTCTCATCGACGCCGGCCGGCACGCGCACGGCGTTCAGCGTCCAGAGCCGCTCGCCCTCTGGCGGCAAGAGCTCGAGGCCCAGCGCCTGCAGACCGGCACAGAGCGCCAGATGGTTCCGTTCGTGACGGCTCCACCGTGCTTCGAGACTTTCCTCCGCGACGACTTTCAGCGCTTCATGGAGCGAGTAGATGAGCGGCGCTGAAATCGTGTGGTGATACTTGCGGCGGATCCAGTAGTCCTCGAGCAGCGCGAGATCGAGATAGAAGCTGCGCGACGGTGCGCGCCGCTCGCGGGCACGCGCCGAAAAGGTGATCGGTGCCAGGCCGGACGGTGCCCCGAGGCCTTTCTGCGTGCAGCTGTAGCACACGTCGATGCCCCACTCGAGTGCCTTCAACGGCATCCCTGCCAGCGAGGTCACCGCGTCGACGACGGTCAGCACGCCAGCGTTCGCGGCCAGCGGCGCGATGTCCGACACTGGATTCAGCACGCCGGTCGATGTCTCCGCGTGCACGAGCGCCAGGATGTCTGGCGCGTTCGAAAGCGCACGCTCCACCGCAGCCGGATCGCAGGCGCGTCCCCACTCGCTATCGACGCGCGTGACCGTTGCGCCGTACCGCTGAAACATCTGCGCCAGCCGATCGCCGAAGTAGCCGTTGACCACCACCACCACGCGCATGCCCTCGCGTGTCACGTTGGCAACCGCGGCCTCCATGCCGGACGTTCCCGTCCCCGATACAGCCAGGCTCAGGGCATCGTCGGCGGCACCAAACGTCCACGTCAGGCGCGCGCGGATGTCGTCGAGGATCGCCATCATCTCGGGATCGAGATGGCTCAACGCCGGTGCCGACATCGCGTTGAGGACGCGGGCGGGCACAGGGCTTGGTCCGGGACCCAGCAGCAGGCGTTCAGGGATCATGCAGCTCTCCCCAGTCAGATCTCGATCTTCTGATCCCCCTTCGCTAAAGCCAGGGGCGACAAGCCCGCTTCAGAGAATCGGGATCTGACCGCGTGGAGCTCGGCGCGAATCTGATCGACAGCATCGGGTGACGCGGGCTGCAGCGGGCCACGCGGCTCGCCACCGGTGTAACCGGCGAGGTCCATCGCGGCCTTCAGGCCCGGCACGCCGTAGACCGTGGTGACGAGCTGTGCGAGGGGCGTAATAAGCGCCTGGAGCGCGCGGGCCTCGGCGTGCCGGCCCTCGCGGAAATGATCGAGCAGGCGCGCGCAGACGTCCGGCACCACGCACGCCGCCGCGAGAATGGCGCCCCGCGCGCCCATGCACAACGATGGGTAGAACGTGGGCGCGGATCCGGCGAGGACGGCAAACGCTCGACTCGAGGCGTCGACGAACGCGCCGACCTGCGCGGTGTCGCTTCCCGTTTCCTTCACGCCGATGATGTTCGGGTGCTCCGACAGCCGTGCGACGGCTTCGACGGTCAAGTTGACGCCGGTGACCGCCGGATAGTTGTAGAGCAGCACCGGTGAGGGCGAGGCATCGGCTACCGCGGTGTAGTGACGAACGAACGCGTCGCGCGTCATCCGGCTCTTGAAGTAGGAAGGCGTCCGCACGAGCACGGCGTTCGCGCCGAGACGCGCCGCGCGCTTCGACGCGTGAATCGTGCCTGGCGTCGACTCGCGTCCCGTTCCGGCGATCAGGAACCCGGTGGCGGGCAGCCCCTCGCGGGCTGCGGCAATGACGCGATCCGACTCCTCGTCGTCGAGCAATGGGGCTTCGCCGTTGGAGCCGAGCGCCACGACGCCGCCGACGCCCGCTTGCATCCACTTCTGAACGTTGCGCCGGATGGCGGCGACATCGACGTCGCCGCTGGAGAACGGCGTAGCCATCGGCGGAAACACCGCCTGGAGTCTCGTGATCATGCGATCGGAGCGTAGCGGTCCTGATGATGGAGTGTCAAACCTGGTAAGGCTGGAGCTGGGAGCCTCGAGGCAGGGATACTTTCCTGCGCTTCCGGCTCCCAGTTGACTGGCAGAAGTACCCGGCGCGCATAGGCGCGCCGGGCACTGGAGGTCATAAGGCGGGTGACTGAGGTATTAATGAACGCTGGTGCTCCCGTGGTTGAATGAGGCGCGCCGGCGCCGCCAGTCGTCGTGGAGAATGGTCCACAACACCTGGTCGAGATACTCGCCATTGCGCAGGAACGACTTCCGAAGGACCCCTTCCTGACAAGCGCCGACTTTCCGCAGCGCGCCGTTGCCACGCCCGTTGCCCACCGCCGCGCGCGCCTCGAGGCGGTGCGCTCCCAGTTCTTCGATCGCGAACTCGACCACCAGATTCGCCGCGTCCAGGAACACGCCGGTTCCCCAGAACTGTGAACCGATCGCGAATCCCCACTCCGCGGTCGAGAAGCTCGGATCGAGCTGACGAACCTGCAGCAGCCCGATCGCGGTGTCCATCCCGTTGGGGACGACGGCAAAGCAGACGTACCTGCCGGCCGCACGTTCCCGGTGGGTCCAGGCGATGAAGCGCTCGAACCCTTCGACAGTGGTCGGCGGCGGCGAGATGAACCGCGTCACCTCTTCCGTCGTCAACATCGCCAGCAGCGATGGCGCATCCGACAGCCGCAGCTCCCGAACCGTCGCGATCGACCCGCTGAGTGTCGGCAGCTTCTGTTTCCAGTCGCTCGCCGCCACCGCGCTCGCCGCGGCCATCACTGCCTGCACGTCGATCAGTTCTTCAGCGTCACGGAAAGGCATCTTCTCCATTACAGCACTCCTCCCGCGGCGCCCACGACCGGCGCGGTCAGTTGTTCCCAGGACAATTCGACGCCGTCCGCTTCACCGTCCGGCGAGTCATACATCACCGCGTCACCGCCCGACGTCCCCCATACGATGTTCTCGCCGTCCGCGGCCGTGCCCCACACGATGTTTTCGAAGTCGGCCATCGTGCCAAACACGATGTTCGCGAGATTCTGCGCGGTCCCCCACACGATGTTGGTGCCCCAGACAATGTTGGTGCCCCACACGATGTTCGTGCCCCACACGATGTTCGTGCCCCAGACGATGTTCGTGCCCCACACGATGTTCTCGCAGTCGTCACCGCCGCAGGCCGTTCCCCAGACGATGTTCTCGCCGCTATCGACCGTGCCCCACACGATGTTCTCGCCGTCCTTGATCGTGCCCCACACGATGTTCTCGAAATCCTGTGCGGTACCCCAGACGATGTTGGTACCCCAGACGATGTTGGTGCCCCAGACAATGTTGGTGCCCCAGACAATGTTGGTGCCCCAGACGATGTTCTCGCACGACGTCGTCCTGCAGCGCGTGCCCCAGACGATGTTCTCGCCGTTTGCGTCGGCCGCCGTGCCCCACACGATGTTCTGCGCCCATGCGCTCGCGGTCGGCACGATCACGCCGCCGCTCAGGCGGTGGTTCCCCCAGAGAATGTTGCGGCTCCAGAGGTCCGACATCGGATACTCGGCGCCCGTGGAGGCGCGCGCGAAGAACCGCGACAGCTCGACGGCGCCCTTCGCGTTCACGAACCCGGCGCCCTGCGTCAACGGGTCGTAGTGGTAGTCCTGCGCCGTGTACTGCAGGACCGCCTTCACCAGGTTTGGCGTCAGCGACGGATTCGCCTGCAGCATCATCGCGACGGTTCCTGACACGACCGGCGCGGCCATGCTGGTGCCGGTCAGCGTCAGATACGGCTTGTAAGCGGTCGAGCGGGTGCCGGCGATGAGATACGCGGGATGCGACCCGTAGAGCGTGCTGCCGGGGCTCGCCAGCGATACGATGCCGGTGCCGGGCGCGACGATGTCGGGCTTCGCGGCATAGTCGAGGCGCGACGGGCCGCGCGAACTGTACGGCGCGATCACGTCGTCGTTCCGGCTGGACGTGCCCTTCGTGTCGGACGCACCGACCGTCAGCACCCACGGCGCGTTGCCCGGCGCCGTGATTCCGCCATAGATGATGCGGCCGTCCGACGCCTTGCCGATGTTGCCGGAGGCGGCCACGACGACGATGCCGTGCTCGACCGCGCGGCGCGCAGCCAGCGTCAGCGGATCCTCGTAGTACGACTCCGTGACCGCCGCGCCCACCGACATGTTCACGACGCGGATGTTGTGCGTGCCCTTATTGCGAATCGCCCACTCGAGCGCCAGGATGACGTCGCTGATGACCCCCTGGCCCTCCGCGTCGAGCACCTTCAGGCTGACGATGTGCGCGCCCGGCGCGATCCCGGCGCGCGACCCATACGAGTCGTAGCCGTTGCCGGCGATGATCCCGGCCACGTGCGTGCCGTGACCGTTGTCGTCGTAGGGAACCGGATTGTCATTGACGAAATCGACGAAGGCGGTGACGCGCTGGCCGCCGACGGTCCGCACCCGGCTCGAGCTGCCCTGGTACGTCAGATCGTCATGCCAGTTCGCAATGCCCGAGTCGATGACGGCGACTCCAACGCCGGCGCCGTCGTAGCCCCAGTCGGACTGGATGGCCCTGGCGCCGATGGTCACCGCGGCGCGGTTCGAGTGGCCCTTCACCGGGCGATCGAAGTGCAGGCTGACGAGATCCGTCTGCTCGGCCAGCTTGCGGATCTTCCCCGCCGGCAGGTCGACGACGATCGCGTCAATCACCTCGAGCTGACGGACGATCTTGCCACCGAGCTCTTTCACATGCTGCGACGGATCGACGCCAGGCTTCAGCACGACGATCACTCGCGTGCGGCCCACCTGCGCATCAGCCTGCCGCTCGAGCTCCCGTTCGAGCTTTCGCTGCTGCTTCTGCTCTTGCTTCGGCCCCTTCGGGCCTGCAGCCGCGACGCCGTCCGGTGCCGCCAGCCCGATCAGACAGGCGATGCCCACCACCTGGCCGATCCACGATAATCCACGCCATCGAGTTGCCATTTGCGTTCTGCCCTTCCGGTACCTTCCGCCCCTCGCGAAAGTGGTCACTGTTGTCTGCGCTTCAGATACCCGCCGGATCACGTGCTACGTGCCACGTGCGACGTGCCACGTGCTGACGGTGGTAAAGATCAATGAACCGATGTCGAACACGACGCCCGAGCCCTGTTCCAGTCGTCCCTGACAATCGACCAGAGAGCCTGGTCGTGGTATGCCCCGCCGCGCAGGAAGCTCCGACGCAGCACGCCTTCCTTCAACGCCCCGAGCTTCGCCAGCGCACCATTGCCGCGTCCGTTCCCGATCGCCGCGCGCGCTTCGAGGCGGTGCACGCCGGCGGTTTCGAATGCGAAGTCCAGCAGCAGACGCGCGGCTTTCATGAACACGCCCGTGCCCCAGAACGGCTTGCCCAGCGCGAATCCCCATTCCGCGGTCTCGAACGTCGGATCGAGCTGACGGACCTGAAAGATGCCGATCGCGGTCTGCATCCCCTGCGGGACGACCGCGTAGCACACGTAACGGCCGGCCTTCTGTTCCTGCTTGGCCCAGCCGATGAAGCGCTCGAACCCTTCAACCGTCGTCGGTGGCGGCGAGATGAAGCGTGAGACTTCAGCGGACGACAGGACCTCCAACAGCGCCGGCGCGTCGGCCATCCGCAGCTCGCGGAGCGTGACGCCCCCGGCCACCAGTGTCGGAAGCTGAGTGCGCCAGTCCGTTTCCGTGACCGGGGCGCTCCAGGTAACCTGGCTGGTGCTGATCCACCGCTCGTCCTGCCGGAATGTCGTCGCCATCTCTCTGCTCTCCACCGATTGCCTGTCGCGTCCGGCCTGGCCGGACATCGCAGCGACTGTTGAGACACACGTGCCAGACGGCTTACGGCAGAGCAAGCGCAGGGCCACGGCATCTACAAGTCGAGCTTAGACGTTAAGTGCTTTCGGTGTAGGCGTTTGCGGATGAATACGATTCTGGTAGGTCGCTCTTTTTGGCGGTGGTTTGTTCTGTAACGGACCACACAAACCTGTAACCGGTACGTTTGATGATGCTAACTCATTGAATTAAAGCATCTTAGTGGAATGTCCAAATACGTCGCACACGTGCAACTCTGGAACACTCTGCGCAGAGTGGGGCAAGTGCCCGGGTACGAACAACTTAGGTTGGATCGGTGCGCTGGAACGGAACAGCCGCCGGGCGGCTGGCGACGGAATTGACCGTCAGTACCACGAGGACGATCGCAGCCGCGGGGGCTATCAACCAGGGGGCTTCCGCGAGAATCGGGCCGCGGCCGGCTTCCTGGAGCATCACTCCCCAGCTCGATGTCGGCTCCCCGAAACCGAGGCCGGTGTACGACAGCGTGGCTTCCGCGAGGATGAACGCCGGAATCAAGAGTGTCGCCTGCGTAACCAGGAAGCCACTGGTTGCCGGCAGGAGGTGATGTAGCAGCAATCGCGTACGGCTTGCGCCAACGGAGCGCGCAGCTTCCGCGTACTCCATGCTCATTTCCCTGGCAACGATGGTGCGGACGCCGCGGGCCGCAAGGGGCCACCCAACGAGCGCGAACACACCCACCATCGTCCAGAAGATCGCCGGGGGCGACAGCGTAAGGGGGAGGGCGGATCTGAGCGCGAGCACCACGTAGATCGCCGGCAGCGCGATCACGAACTCCGCCGCGCGCATGACCCCTTCGTCGACCAGGTTCCCGGCGACACTCGCGAGCGATCCGGCCATCAGGCCAATCAGGAGCGCGCCGGCCGCGGACGCGATTGCCACGCCGAGCGACACGCGGGCACCAAACAGGAGCCGCGTCAGCACGTCGCGGCCGAGCGCATCCGTTCCCAAAGGAAACCAGGGAGAATCCGGCGATGGCGCGACCGACACGATCGATCCGCCCGACAGAAACTGGAGGGGCATCGGGCGCGCGCGATCCTCGACGAACCGGCGCTCGAGCCGGCTCTCCAGACGGAGCGGATAGACGAACGGGGAACGCAAGCGGCCGTCAGGCCCGATAACGCGCGGCCGCATGGGTGGTGCGTGAATGAAATCGGTGAACTGATGTGACGGCGAGTGCGGAGCCGCCACAGGACCCGCCGCGGCGACCAGTGCGACGAGCGCCAGGAGAAAGGATGACCTCATGGCGACCGACCGATTCGCGGATCGGCCAGCGCGAGCGCCACGTCGGAGCCGAGGACGCCGGCCGCAAGAAATGCGGCACCGGCCGCGGCGCAGCCGGCAACGAGGTACAGATCCCGCGCGACGAGCGCCTCATACATCAGCGCGCCGAGGCCCGGCCACGCCATGACGATCTCGACCGCAAAGGATCCACTCAGCACCGCGCCGACCAGGACGCCATACACGGCGAGCACCGGTGGCAGCGCGAGGCGCAGCGCATGACGCCAGATGACGCGCGTGCGCGAGCAGCCGCGCGCGATTGCGGCGCGGATTGAGGGTTCGCCGAGCGCCTCGCGCAACGCCTGGGACTGGAGTCTCTCGAGCGTTGCGGCCAGGGGAACGGCGAGCGCGAGGCACGGGAGGATCAGGTGCCGAATCATCTCCCCGGCGCCCGCAGACTCGGGGACGAAACCGCCCACCGGAAACCACCCGGTGCGCGACGCTACCAGCAGCAGCATGAACGATGTCACGAGCGGCGGGACCGATACGAGCATCACGGAGGTGACGCGAGTAAACCCTGCGAGCGGGCCGCGCTGGCTGCCGGTCAGGATTCCCGCGGGGATGCCAATCAGGGTGGCCAGCAACAGTGACACGGTGCCGAGCAGGGCCGTATTCCAGGCGCGCTCGCCGACGAGCGTCGTGACCGGAAGGCCGTACTTCAGCGACTCGCCGAAATCGAAGCGCGCGGCCCGCGACAGCCACGCCGCGTACTGCACGACGAAGGGTCGATCGAGTTTCAGACGCTGGCGTTCCGCCGCCGCTACCTCAGGATCGATATCGAAACCGGCGAGATGATCGGGCGCCAGGCTGATCAGCCAGAGCGAGGCCGAGGAAACCAGCAGAACGAGCAGCACTGCCAGTGCGGAGCGCCGGATCAGGAAGTGAAGAAAGCCGTGCCGCACGTTTCGGTGTTTCGGCCGGAGAACACCCTCGCGTTACCGGCGGCTACCGCCGTTGGCTCGAGGGCCCGCGGCCAGGCTCTCGGCGTTCCACAGCAGTTGGGGCAACTGCAGCGCGGGCGTCGGATTGCGTACGCGGTCCGAGGTGGCCAGCGTGACTCGCAGGGCGACGAAGTGCACGAGCGGGCGCTCCTCGACAACGATCTTCTGCACTTCGCCGAACGCTTTTTGCCGCGCCTCCAGCGTCGGGGCGGTGGACACCTCGCCCATCAGCGTATCGATGCGCCGTTCCCAGTCAGTGGCCGGCGTGGGCTGCGACGGGTTCCAGATGTGGAGCGAGCCGGAGCTGAGCCAGAGCTCGGTGTTGAGCGCTGGGTCCGTCGAACTGGCCTGCAGGCCGAAGTACATCGCATCCCAGTCGCCCGATCCCCAACGCTGAACGATGCCGCCCTGATCGAGCGCCACGATGTCCACCGCGAGGCCCACCTTGCGCAGCTGTTCCTGGATCACGGCCGAGACCCGCTCCCGGTTGTGGCCGCCCTGCGTGAGGATCGAAAAGCGCGCCGGCTTGCCGTGCGCGTCTTCGAGCTGCCCGTCGCCGT
>Ga0114129_10004040_pt1 | contig 20719 bp, 14 predicted proteins | sample RhiMetdeltSRZDD1_FD_80071 | JGI IMG/M metagenome (GOLD analysis project Ga0114129, IMG submission 80071) | Populus rhizosphere microbial communities from Tennessee, USA - Rhizosphere MetaG P. deltoides SRZDD1 (version 2) (version 2) | ecosystem: Host-associated > Plants > Roots > Rhizosphere >... | reverse complement strand
CGTCGAAGCCGCTCGCGTGCTGCATCATCGGAAGGGCCTGCTGTGCGGCGTCAGCCCCGATATCATCAGGATCGCGAACGAAGGGGGCACCGAACGTCTGATGATGTCGACCGCGGGAATCTGGCAGGCGCAGGATCTGCTCGCGACGCTGCAGGAACAGACGCTGCGCGGAATCGGTCTCGCCGACGTGGAGCTTGCCTACGTGGCGCCGGAGCTGCTCACCGGTCGCATGGCGGACGTCCGATCCGACATCTTCACGATGGGCGTCCTGACGTACGAGATGTCGACGGCGATGCTGCCGTACACGGGCGAGTCGATGCCCGAGCTGCTCGGCGCGATGCTGCGGGGAACGCCGGCGGATCCGACCGCGCGTCAGTCGACGCTGCCTGCATGTGCTGCCGCGGCGATCATGCGAACGCTTCGTCCCGCGCCCGAGGAGCGCTTCGGGTCAGCGGAGGAGTTCGGGGAGGCGCTGTTTCGGACGCCCCCCGAGACCAGGAGCTGAGTGCGGAGACCGGAGCTGAAATGGAGAACTGAGCGCGTGAACAGGAGATCAAGAGGTCAGGAGTTTATTTCTTTGTTTTCTTTCTAAAGAATCCTCCTGGCCTCCTGTAAAACAGGCGGTGACTTCAGCCCTCCTGGTCTTTCAGTTCCGGGTCCTGACGATCGGATACACCTTCACCTCCCCGCTCAGGACGTCGTCGAGAAAATTCCAGTCGAGCAGCCCGTCGTCCGATCGCGGTTCCAGCAGATAGAACGCGAGCCGCGCAAGCGGTTGTTTCATATCGACGCGCAGCGTGCCGGCGGGAAGCTGTCGCTCGGCAGGTCCCCACGTGCCGGTCAGCGTCCGCTCCCTGTGCCCCTGGAACTCGCCAGGCGCGAGCTCGTTCGTCTGGATGTGGAACTCCTCGATCTGCACGTTCCGGCTGGCGACGGGGGTCATGATGATGCCGTGCGCATGCAGGCAATCGACGACGTCCGTCAGCGCCCACGGCAGGTAGTACCCGGAGGGCACACGTTCCGTCTCGGTTGCCTTGAAGGTGCCATATTCGGGCATGCGCTCGGGCTTCCGGACGTCAACGCGGCGGTTCATGAGGTTGCTACTGATCGGGTTCTTCTCTTCGGTAACTTCACCGAGCAGAATCTCCACCGGCTCCGGCGCGCGCTCCAGCTCCGCGCGGAGCGCCAGCTTCGACCCGATGAGGCTCGTTTTGTCGGCAGCATCGGTGACCTTGCGGATCGCTCCAGCGTTCGCGTTCGCGTCCGTCAGCACCTCTTCGACGAACCGGCTCGTCGCCTTGACGCGATCCTCGAATGTCGCGTAGGCGTATGCCTCGCTCAGGATCGCGACGCGGTTCCGTAGACCGATGTAGTTGTTGTTGAAACGCGGCCGATGATCGAACGAGCGCCATGCCCGCTCGTCGCCGCGACCTTCGATGTTTCCGTAGTAGTAGAAATCCCAGTCGTACTTCGCCTTGATCGCTTTCGTTACGCTCGGCAGCAACTGCTTTCGCAGGAAATCGATGATCGCGGGATCGGTTGCCGGGTTCAGCGATGGGGCATAGGTAAGATAGTAGCCGTGGACCGATCCATCGGTCGTGTGCAGATCCATCGTGAGCTGGGGATCGTAGTCGTTCATCAGCTTCACGAATGCACGCGCCTCGGGCGAATCGAGCTTCATGTGATCGCGATTGAGGTCGTAGTTCTGAGCGTTCGGCCGCTGGCCCTGACCGGCGATCGGGCCATTCTGGCGGCCGCGATTGTTGGTCGATATTCGCTCGTTCCCGTCCGCGTTATAGATCGGGGCGATCAGGAGCACCATCGACTGGAGCCAGTCGTCGTGCTTGCCTTCCGCGAGATCGCGCAGGAGCATCTGTGCCGACTCCTTGCCCTCGACCTCTCCTGCGTGGATGTTTCCCTGGATGTAGACGCGCAGCTTGCCCGTCTTCCTGACCACCGCGGGCGTCGGATCGGGGGCACCGACAACCGCCAGCGGCAGCGCGCGCCCTTCGAACGTCTTGCCGAACGTCGTCAAGCGAACCTTGGGTGATGCCTTCACCACCGCCTGCATGAACGACACGACGTCATCGTAGCGGCTCGTTTCCTTGAATTCGGAGCTCTCGGCGCGCGTCTTGAGGCTGGCGAGCTCTGCTGTTGTTGCAGCCTGGCTCTGGACATGGCGAGCGCCTGGTATGGCGGCAAATCCAAGCGCAGCGATGGCCGCAATCGCGAAGCGAGTCCTCATTCGTCTTCCTCTCATGGAGAAAACAATCACATGGCGGGAGGCATGTCGAGGTAGTTGGACAGGAACGCGAGAATATCGGCATCCTCCTCGATCTGCTTCGAGACCGGCTTGCCGGCGCCGTGCCCCGCCTTGGTTTCCACTCGGATCAGCACCGGGGCCGGTGCACCATCGGCCGCCTGAAGACGCGCCGCGAATTTCTTCGCCATCCCGGGGGACACGCGGTCATCGGTGTCGGCCGTTGTGATCAGGATTGGTGGATACGCCACGCCGTCCTTCACGTGGTGGTAAGGCGAGTACTTCAACAGATACGGGAACTGCTTCGGATCGTCCGCGGACCCGTACTCCGAGATCCAGAACCTGCCGACGGTGAAGAGGTGATACCGCAACATGTCGGCAACCGGCACGCGACAGATGACGGCCCCAAAGAGGTCCGGCCGCTGCACCATGACCGCGGCCGTCAACAGTCCGCCGTTGCTGCCGCCTTCGATGGCGAGCCGACGCCTCGACGTGAAGCGATTGGCGACGAGCCATTCGGCCGCGGCAATGAAATCGTCGAACACGTTCTGCTTGCGCTCGAACATCCCGGCCTCGTGCCACGACTCGCCGTACTCGCCACCGCCGCGCAGGTTCGCGACGGCGTAGATGCCACCGCGATCGAGCAGAGGAAAAATCAGCGGATCGAATGCCGGCGTCAGACTTATGTTGAAGCCGCCGTATCCGGTCAGCAGCACCGGATGGCTTCCATCCAGCTGCATTCCCTTTCCGTGGACCAGGAACATCGAGACGTTCGTGCCGTCCTTCGATGGATACCAGACCTGCCGCGTTTCGTACGCCGCAGGATCGAATCGAAGCTCGGTCCTCCAGAACTCGACGGTCGTACGAGTGGCGAATCGGAAACGAAGACTCGCCGGTGGCGACGTGAACGACGTAAATCCGATGAACAGCTCGTCATCATCGCGACGCCCGCTCAGCTCCGATACGGATCCGATTCCCGGCAGCGGAATCTCACCGATCGGGCTGCCGGCTGGATCGAACAATCGGATCTGATCGCTCGCGTTGTGCAGGTACGACGCGACGAGCGTCCCATGAACGAGCACCACGCTCGAAAGCTTGTCGCGCTGCTCGGAAACGACTTCCGCCGTCTGCGGCGGATCGGCGGTGGGATCGACGGCGATGATTCGTCCGAGCGGTGCGCGATCGTCGGTTCGAAAGTAGAGACGTCCGTCGTGCGACTCGACGAACAGGTACGCCGAGCGGAAGCCTGTGAACAGCGGTCGCAGTTTGGCATCCGGACCCTGGCGATCGATCACGTAGACTTCGCTCTTGTCGCTCGCCCCCTGAAATGCCGTTACGACGACCCAGCGATCGTCGTGTGAGATCGCCACTTCGAAGACGGCCTCGCGCTCGTCAGGGCGGTCAAAGATGAGGGTATCACTCGACTGTGGGTCGCCGAGCCGATGGTGATAGACCTTGTTGAAGTAGTTTTCGTCGCCGGCAGGAACCGTTCCGGGCCGCGGGAAGCGCGTGTAGTAGAAGCCGCGCCCGTCTTTCGTCCACGCAATCGACGCGAACTTCACCCACTCGATCCGGTCGCTGCGATCCTTCGAGGTCGCGACCTCACGCACCAGGATTTCCTGTTGATCGCTGCCGCTACTCGACAACGCATAGGCGATGAGCGAACCGTCGTCGTTCGGTTCGACCGCGGTGAGCGCCACCGTTCCATCGGCGCTCAGCTCGTTCGGGTCCAGGAGCACGCGCGGTGCGCCATTCAGGCCGTCCTGCACGTACAACACAGCCTGATTCTGGAGTCCGCTGTTACGGTTGAACAGGTATCGAGTCCCCCGCTTGACCGGCACCGACCCACGCGGAAAGTCGTAAAGCGTCGTGAGGCGCTCCACGAGATCGTCTCTCGCGGGACTGGCGAGCATCGAACGCGTCAATGTATTCTGCGCGTCGACCCACGTCTGCGTTTCCGGACTGTTGGCGTCTTCGAGCCAGCGGTACGGATCGGCGATCGTCACGCCGTGGTAGTTGTCGACGATGTTGGCCTTCCGGGCCGGAGGATACTCGATGCGCGGTGGCGACATGCGGTCGGGAGTGTGGACGAGCAGAGTCTAGCTGAAACGTCGCCGGCGAGCCGTTGCGATTCACCCTGTTGCACGAGGGCGGGGTCTGAAGACCCCGCCCTACGAATACTTGACACCGAGCATGACGTGACTCCGGCCGTCCGCGACTGTTTTGTCGACAAGCCCAAAGCCCAAGCCTAGAAGTAATACTTGACTCCGAGCATGACCTGACGCGCACCGCTCGTCAGCGTGTTACGGATTCGCCCGAATGTCGTGCTCGTCGTGGTCAGCGTGGGGAATCCGAAGGCGCGGTGGTTCAGCACATTCGTGCTGTCGGCGCGGATCTCCAGGATCTGGTTGCCGACGACACGGGTGCGCTTCGCGAGTGACAGGTTAAGGAACCAGCCGCCGGGACCACGGAAATAGTTGCGGCCCACGTTGCTGAACTCGCCGGGCGCCGGGATACTGAATTTCGCGCGCTCGTCAGGGTTGAAGTACCACACCAGGCCGCCTTCGTCGTGCACGCTGCCGAGGTCTTGCGAACAGCCGTCGCAGTTGGCCGGCGTCTGCACCACGTTCGAGAACGTATTCGACCCCGCATACACCGTCATGGGTCGCCCGGTCTGTGCGACGAACTGGCCCGACAGTGTCCAGCCGCCGATCAGGACGTCACTCAGCCGGCCCACGTTGCTGCCGAGCTGCCGACCCTGGCCAAAGGGCAACTCGTATACGGCCTGCGCCTGGAACACGTGCGGTCGATCGAAGTCCGACAGCGCGAAGTTCAAATCGCGATCGAAGATGTTGAACGGCGTGCTCGACGCCGACTGGTTGTTCGCGCCGCTCACGACTGTGAACGCCGGGTCGTACGATCGCGTGTCCTTCGACCGCGAGAACGTGTAGGCGATCAGATAGCTGTAGCCGTTCGCGAACCGGCGATCGAGCTTGATCTCGAGCGCGTGATACCGCGAGTAGTCGTTCGAGTCGATCACGTTGACGCCGCCGAGGAACTGCGGATACGGAAAGAAGAAGAAAGATCCGAGGCCCGCCAGCTCGGGCAGGGTCTGGCCGCTCTGAATGCGCGAGCCGAGCGACGCGGCAAGCGCGGCGACAGAGTTGAGGTCGAGGTTCGACGAGAACAGCCGCCGCACCATCTGCGAACCCGTCTCGCCGGCGTTCCGTCGTGTGTCCGGCGCGAGGAGCTGATTCACCAGCGGGCTCTCCCCTCCGGCCTTGACGATGTTGAAGGCGTCCAGGAAGCCATTGCTCCTGTACTCGGCCTGGTTGACGTTGTAGGCGCCGAACAGGTGCTCGCCCCTTCGGCCGATGTACGCGACTTCGAGCAGTGTCTGTCTGAACAGCTCGCGCTGATACGAGATCGCCCATCCGTGGGTAATCGGTGTTTGGAACTCCGGATCCATCACGGTAATGAGCGAGGAGGACGCCGGCGGAGGCTGCAGCAGACCGGCCGGCGGTATTGTGGGAGCAAGGCTCGGCAGTCCGCTTCGCAAACGTCCGCCGGCCTGGCCGAACGACGTGTTGACGACCGAAGTCGTGATGCCCGGGATGCTCTGGAAAATCGCCGACGACAGCAGGAACGTGTTGATCCGATCGAACGCCATACGATAGTTCGCGCGGACAACGTCGCGGCCGTTGTTCGTTGGATCCCATGCGACGCCGACCGACGGCGCGAAGTTGTTCCAGTCGTCGTCGTACAGCTTGCCTTGAACCCAGTTCAGCGCACGATTGGGCGATTCGCCGACAGCCACGCGCTGATTCGACCGGCGGATGAGATCATCCGGATTGCGCGGTGCCAGCTTCGCCTCCCAACGCAGCCCTGCGTCGACAGTGAGGTTCTGCCGCGGCTTCCACGTGTCTTGTGCGAAGACGTCGATTTCAGGGAAGCGCGCATCGAACGCGAACGTCGTGCCGCCTGGAGCAAAGGTGTCTCCCGCCTGCACGAATCCCTGACTGAGGTTGCCGACACGACCGAGCAGGAGATTGATGTTGGATTGCAGTGCCGGGCGATCGAACTGCGTGTTGATGTTCGAGGGAATGCCGAAGGTGGCTGGGTCAACGGCGTTGACCCCCGTGCTGAAGTCTACCCACGGACCCACGTTGACGCCGGCGACGGATCCTCTGACGTCCCGATGACGTTGAAGCCGTATGTTCGTACCAACCTTGACGCTGTGAGCGCCCTTCAGCCAGCTCAGGTTGTCGACGAACTGGTACGTATCGAGCGTTCGCAGATTTCCGACCTCGAAATCCTCCGGAATGGTCAACGTGATTGAGTTGACTGTCGGAGCCATAAACGTCGGTTGAGATGTATCGGCGGTCGGAATGATGAAATTGAACGTGAAATGGTTCTGCCCGGCGACCAGCTCGTTCACGAGATTCCCGCCGGGATTCCAGCGCCAGTTTGCCGCCCAGTTGTAGGGTGACCGCCTCGTATTCACGATGCACGGAAAGCCCGGGAAACGCGGCTGGCCGTCGTTGACCCCGTCGCAAAAGGTGTTCTGATACCCCTTCGAGATGCGGACGAACGCCGAGTGGTGCACGTTGAACACCTGGTCGATCTTCGCCACGAAATCGTCCTGTTTCTCTTCTTCCGGCGCACCAAACGTGAAGCCAGCGGTGTTCAGCCCGTCCCCCGTCGTGAAGTTGTTCGGCAGCGGTGTCTGATTGATCAACCGCTGAATCGTCGGATCGAAACCGAGACGCTGCGGGTCGTTCGCCACGACATCGTACGTGCCGATCGTGATGCCCGGCAGCACATTCCCGTTCGTGTCGACTGAAGCTCCTGACACACCGGCTGGCTGGTTGCGCGCGCCGACCACGTACCGGAACAGGCCCTGGCGCGCCTGCGCGGTATACACCGTCCGGGTGATGGCGTTCGTCTGGTCGGCCTTCAACCACTGATTGTTGACGAAGAAGAAGGTCTTGTTCCGGCGAATCGGACCGCCAACGCTGAAGCCCGGCATGTACTGCTTGAACTGACGCTTCGGCAGATGATCGATGTTGTTCTGCCACTCGTTCGCGTTGTACTCGGGCCGGCGATCGAAGTAGTACGCAGTTCCACTCAGGTTATTGGTGCCGGATCGTGTGATCATTGCCACCTGACCGCCGCTGTTGCGTCCGTACTCGGCCGTCTGGTTACCAGTGAGCACCTTGAACTCGGCCAGCGCGTCGGGATTCGTCCTGAGCGGTGAGAAGTTCGATCCGCCGGCGCTCGTCTCGTTCGTGTCGATCCCGTCCAGCGTGAAGTTCCACGAGCGATCGCGCGCGCCGTTGACGTGGACGCCTCCGCCCGTGTTGGCGCCAGAGACTACTCCGGGCTGTGTCAGGACCAGATCGAGCGGATTACGGCCGCGGCCGCCGATAATCGGCAGGCTTTCGATCGTGCGCTGATCGAACGTCGTGCCCAGATTCCCCGAGGTGCTGGTTTGCACGACCTGACTCGTCGCTCGAACTTCGACGGATTCCGATACGGTCCCCGTCTCCAGCACGGCATTCAGCGTCGTGGGACTGCCAATCGCGACGATGTTGCCCGTGGTGACGAACTTCTTGAAGCCTTGCAACTCCAGAGTGAGCGTGTAGCGGCCGACCTGGACGGCTTCGAATACGTAGTTGCCTGTTTCCGTAGTCACGGTCGTGAACGATACCCCGGTCGCGTCGTTCGTCAGCGTGACGGTCGCTCCGGGGATCACGGCGCCCGTCTGATCGGTCACTCGTCCCAGGACCCGCGACGTCGTCCCCTGAGCATGTGCGCTGACGACCTCCAGTGTTGCCAGAAAGCACACGATTAGCAGAACCAGCAATCCGCGGCGACGCATCTCAGTCCCTCCTCCTTACAGATGAACCGCAGCTTCGCCCTCGCGGTCGAAGGCGTCGCCGATGTACTTGCGATTTCGCGCGTAGCTCCAATGCACGTCGCGAAAGAACGTGCCGAGGCCGTCCGAATCACCGGCCGCGGCGAGTCGGATGATCGTTCGGTGCTCGGCGACGGACTTGCTCAACCAATCTGCGAGCGTGTGTCGTCGAACCGGGAACGTGTAGAGCGGCGCGCGCACCAGCGTGGACGTGTCGCGGAGGACGCGATTCTCGAGTTTCAGCAGGAACACGTCGTGGAACTGCCGGTTCAAATGCCCGAACGCCTGCAGATCTCCGTTACGCGCAGCCACGGCCATCTTCTTGTTGATCTCGCGAAGCTCGTGAACGTCGGCTTCCGTGAGCCGTGAACCCACTTTCGTCGCCGCGGCGCCTTCCAGGATTCCGAGGGTCTCGTAGATCTCCCGAACGTCCTGCACGGTCAGGGTCCGTACGTTGTAGCTGCGGCGGCTCGTGCAGACGACCACGCCTTCGATTTCGAGCCGCAGCAGCGCCTCGCGGATGGGCGTGCGGCTAATCTCCAGCCGCTCGGCGAGTGCCCGGTCGTGGATGCGCGCCCCGGGACGGAAGGTGCCACTGGCAATCTCGCGGCGCAGTAGCGCGTAGACCTTGTCCGCAATCGACTCGGCCCGGAGATCGAAGAGGGCGTGCGGCACGTCTCGCGCTGATATATCACGACATCAGCGACCGTTCAAGCGCGGGCCGCCTGGAACATCCGCCTGGGCATGGCGAGGCGTCGGTCAGCGGTGGGTTGATGCGTCCAGCGCCCGAACCGCGGCGCCGACCAGTCCCGCGTCAGGATTCAGGATGACGGCGACCGGAATGGTCGCGACGAAGTCCGAGAGCGGCTCCTTGGCTCGAAATGCATCGAGGAAGAGGCCGGACTCGAGCGCCGGGAGGATCTTCGGGGCGATCCCGCCTCCGACGTACACGCCGGCGGTTGCGACCGCACGCAACGCGACGTTGCCGGCTTCCGCGCCGTAGGCCGAGACGAACATGTCCATCGCTTCCATGCACTGCGGACAGCGACGTTCGAGCGCGGCGCGGCTGATTCGCGGCGGCAGCTCCGACGGATCCCGGACGTTGCCCACTGCGCTGCACAACCGCGACGGCGCGATGCTGCTCGGCGTCAACGTCGGTCCCGAGCCGAAGGTCCTGTGCGTGAACTGGTAGATGTTGACGAGGCCAGGACCTGAGATCACGTGCTCCGCGCTGACGCGGCCGAAGATCCGGGTGAGCTCCTCGACCATCTCGAGCTCGCGCGGTGTGCGCGCCGCGAAATCGGCGTGACCGCCCTCCGACGCGCCAGGCACGAATCGGCCATCGACGTTGAGCATCAGCGCCTCGCCGAGCCCCGTACCCGCGGCAATCACGGCCGCATTGCCGCGCGGCGCCGCCACACCCTGCTGCAGGACCGCGAGCTCGTCGGGCTCGAGCATCGGAACGGCGAACGCAAGCGCCTCGAGATCGTTCAACAAAATCGATCGCCGGAGCCCGACCGTCTCGCTGACGGCGACGATGTCGACGAGCCAGGGGACGTTGGTCAACCGCGCGATGTGCTCCGTGACTGCTCCCGCCACGCCGAAGCACGCGGCCTGGACCCGGCTCGGCTCGATGTTCTGAGCGTGCAGGAACTCGCCCACGATCTCGTCGAGCCCGTTGTACTCGAGCGTCGGGAACTCGCCGACCTCCACCGGCTTCGGGCGCTCGGGCGCCGGAGCGAACAGGCCGAGAAGCGTCTTCGTGCCGCCGACATCGCCTGCGAGCAGCATCAATGGGATTCTATCGGGTCTGGTCGCTCGGTGGCTCGGTAGCTTTGAGCCACGAAGATCTCTTGACATTCTCCGCTGTCGCGCTAATCTCGCGAGGAATGACGTCGTCATCGTCATCCGGCCCCTTCAGGCTCCGCGAGATCCGCAATCTTTATCCCGCCGTCACCGAGAACCATCTGCGTTATCTCGAGAAGTGGGGACTCATTCAGCATCCGGGGGAAGCGCGCGAGACGCGCGAATACTCGTTCACCGATCTGCTGACGATCAAGCACGTCGCTGCGGAATTGGAACGCGGCACGCCGCTGCGAGTCATTCTCCGGGCGCTCGTCGCCGAGCGGCACGGACAGCTGGCGCTGGATTTTCACGCGGCGCCCGACACACCACGGGCCAAGGTCGTTGCGCTGCAGGCGCACAAGCCGCGGCGACCGACCGTCGGCACGCCGCTGCCGATTCAGTCAGGCAGTCCCTCGACGAAGGATCTCGGCCTGCAGGGATTCCCGTTCGCGGATCCGCAGGCCGCGCTCGCGGCGAAGTACTTCATCGAAGGATCACGTCTGGACGACGGGGAGCCTGAGAACATGGAGGAGGCTGCGGCGGCGTACCGGAAGGCGCTCGTCGTCGATCCGGAGCTGGTCCCCGGAATCGTGAACCTGGCGAACATCCACTACGCGCGCGACGAGCTCATCGAGGCGCAAGCGCTCTACGAGCGCGCGATCGGCCTCGATGCGCACTGCTTCGAAGCGCACTTCAATCTCGGGAACATCCACCACGACCTGGGCCGGTACGAAGATGCGCTCGTCCGCTACCGCGCTGCCGTCGCCCTCAACCCCGCCTACGCCGACGCGCATTTCTATCTCGCCGTCACTCTCGAGAAGACCGGCTCCTCGCCCGAGGCGAAGCCGCACTGGAAAGCGTACAGAGACCTTGCCCCGAACGGGGAGTGGATTGAGTTGGCGAAGGAGTTCAGTGAGTGACGCGGGAAAGTGCAAAGTAAGAAATACGAAGTAAGAAGGAAACCTTCTGATTTCTTACTTCGAACTTCTTACTTGTTAGTAGCTGTAGTCGATTCGCTCGCGCTTCTTCGGCGTGCGACGCAGCTTGTAAAAGCTGCACTCGGGACACCACGAGTCGGGTTTGAAGCCTTCCTTGCCGGCAAATGGCAGAACGTCGCGGTGGGTGCAGAACTCGCCGTCCTCCGGTGTTGCGCGCCAGCGGCACGAGTGAAACCGTTCGACCGCCGGGGAAACAGGCGTGACCTCCCTGGACGGTGAGGCAGGCGGTTCCTCTGGAGGCGCATCCGGCAGCGAGGCTGCGGGTCCGAATTTGATATCGTCCATCATCCTTGCAACTCGAGTCCGAATGATCGCTGAAGTGCCTGAAGCGCGCGCAGCTCTTCGGGTGAGACGAGCGTCAGCGCGGTGCCGGTTGCTTCCGCCCGACCCGTGCGCCCCACGCGGTGTACGTACGTCTCGCGATTCGCGGGCACTTCGTAATTCACGACGTGCGTGATCCCGTCGATGTCGAGGCCTCGCGCCGCAACGTCGGTGGCGACGAGCACCTGATAACGGCCGCTGCGGAATCCCTCGACCGCGTGCGAGCGCTGCGCTTGCGTGCGATCGGCATGGAGCGCCGCTGCCTTCAATCCAAATCCTGCGAGCTTGCGCGCGAGGCGCTCGGCGCCGGACTTCGTCCGCACGAACACCAGTACCGGTCCGCTCGTCCGGCGAAGGAACTTCGCCAGCCATTCCGTCTTCTGCGATGCGGGGACGGTTTCGACGGCATGTGTGATGCTCCGCGCCGGACCGCCTGCAGTGCCGATCTGGACGTACTTCGCATCACACACGACTTCGTCGGCGAGCTTCATGACCTCGGCTGGCATCGTCGCCGAGAACAGCAACGTCTGCCTCGCCGCGGAATCCGGCAATGCCGCGACGATTCGACGAACGTCGGGCCAGAACCCCATGTCCATCATGCGATCGGCTTCATCGAGGACGAGCGTGTCGAGCTTGTCGAATGACACGACTCCCGTGCGCATGTGGTCCATGAGCCGCCCAGGAGTGGCGACAACAATGTCGGCGCCGGCCTTGAGCGCGCGCTCCTGCGCGTCCATGGGCACGCCGCCGTAAACGGCGATGCTCGTCAGATCGGTGTGATAGGTGAATCCCTGCACGTCGTCTTCAATCTGGACGGCCAGCTCGCGCGTCGGCGCGAGAATGAGCACGCGAGTGAAGCCGCGTTCCTCCGGTGCTGCCGCTCGGGCCTTCAGCATCCGGTTCAGAATCGGTAGGAGGAATGCGGCGGTCTTGCCGGTCCCCGTGTCCGCACAGCCGATCAGGTCATCGCCTCCCATCACGATCGGAATCACTGCGCTCTGGATCGGCGTCGTGACGTTGAACCCGCGAATGCGGACGCCTTCGATCAGCGAGCTCTCGAGGCCGAGCGTTTCGAATGGAACGGGGCGTGGATCGTATTCGGCCTGCGGCCGCTGAACGGCCGCGGCAATTGGAACCTGCACACGGGCGTCTCGACGCGGCGCCCGCTTTCGCGTGTCTCGCCGTGGCCGCTGTCTTCGTGTGGTTCGTGAAGCTGACGTGTGGGAGCTCAATCCGATTCTTAGCGAGCGCGGAAGGTAATGATGCCCCGGACCGGGTCGTACGGGGATACCCCGACGGTGACGCGGTCCCCTGGAACAACCTTGATTCGAAAACGGCGCATACGGCCGCTCAACTGTGCGAGCACCTCGTGACCCTGGTCGCACTGCACGCGGTAGAGACCCCCCGAGTGAACAGCAACCACAGTACCCTGCACGTCGATGAGATCATCCTTGCTCAATTGCTATCCTTTCCAATCAAAGATTGTGCCACATGAGTTTATGAAAGCGCAAACTCAACAGTCTCACAAAACTCGTTTCCCATCTTCGATTTCCCATTCAGGATGCGTTCTTCAGCATCCTGCGAGGCACTGCCGGAGAGCGCGTCGGCGTTAGAGAGAGCTGACGGCCGATTCAATCCTGCGGGCGAGGGCGGCGTAGTCGTGTCCTTCCAGGAACAAAGGCGCGCCGAAGGCCACACGGGCAGGCCCGCGTTGGGGGAACTTCCACGAAGGGTGCAGGATACGGTCGAGCCCTTGCACGCGGACGGGAACAACCGGGACGCCAAGTCGCGACGCGATCATGCCGACTCCGGGCCGAAACGTGCCAATCTCGGCAACCTCGGTCCGGCGACCTTCGGGAAAGATCAGAACCGAGAAGCCCTCGTTGACCAATCCGCCAATGTATCGAAGAGTCTGTCGGGTACCTGTCTCGCGTTGAGGCAGCGGAAAGGCGTTGAAGAAAAGAGAAGCGAGATAGTAGTTCGTGCTGTTGGTCAGCCGCGCCGTCCAGTCGAAGTCTTCGGGATAGAAGTGCGCCTTGAAGAACTCTTTCGCCATTGCCGGGGCGACACGATACCGCCAGCGCGGCGGCAGCGCCGCGAAGATTGCGGGCGTGTCGAAATGGCTCTGATGATTCGACGCGAAGATGACCGGTCCATCGATTGCTTGTAGATGTTCCAGACCCGCCACCTCGAGCCGCATGAACAGCTTCGCGAGTGGCAGGATCCACGTCGGGAAGCTGAAGCGTCGCAACACCCGTGCCGGCAGCGATCTGTTCCAGGCAGGGAAGTCGATGGGCTCGCTGACGGCTGCTTGCACTCTCCCGGCCGCCGGGACGTCCAATGGCTTCGTCAGCCCTTCCAAATCGCCGACCGTTCGTGCGCCCGCGAACTTCGCCTCGTCGATCGTGACCTGAAAGGCTTCTTCGAGCGCCATCATCAGCTCGACGCGTTCGAGTGAGCTGAGCCCCAGCTCGTCGATGGTGGTCTCAGGAGCCACTCGTCGACCCGGCACGAACCGTTCGAGCACCGAGGACACGCTCCGCGTACGACCTGCTTGGGACTGTGCAGGTGTCGGCTGGCCGGCAAGCCACTGTTTCAGCTCGCGCCGTTTCAGCTTGCGCGTTCCTTCGGTGCGAGGAAGTTCGCCTTGCGGCCAGACGGCAGTCGCGCGAACCTTCTGAGAATCCCCAAGCTGCGAGTTGGCCGAGCGGACGATTGCGTCGACGTCCGCGCCCGGATCGATCACGAGGATTGCATGCACGCGTTCCGCGGTCGAGCCTGGAACGGATGCGCCAACGACCGCCGAGTCACGCACGCCGGGTTGGGCATTCAGCACGCGCTCGACATCTTCCGGGAACACGTTGAGGCCCTCGGGTGTGACGATCATCTCCTTCTTGCGGCCGCGGATGTGGAGCTGACCTTCCGAGTCGACCTCGCCGATATCGCCTGTGCGGAACCAGCCATCGCGAAACGCGCTGCGTGTCTCGTCGGGCGCATTGAAATAGCCAGCCGTGACGTTGTCACCGCGGACCAGGATTTCGCCGTCGTCCGCGATCTTCACCTGCACACCTGGAATCGGCTTGCCAACCGCGCCTCGCCGCGCGTGCAGCGGATGATTGAGCGTGACGATCGGGGCCGTTTCCGTCAGCCCGTAGCCCTGAACGACGACGAAGCCGAGCGTCCCCCAGAATGCTTCGAGCTCCGGATCGAGCGGAGCTGCGCCAACGACCATGGCCCAGAACTTGAAGCCGAACATCCGGTGGACGCGCCGGTAGCGCCACCACCGGGCGATCCAGTGCGACTTTGCCGGCGGCTCGCTCGCCGCCTCAGGGGACGTGCGCAGCACGTACTCCTTCAGCACCTCGAGAATCTTCGGTACGCACACCAGGACCGAGATGCGCCGATTGTGGATTTGACGGACGATGTCCTCCGGGGCGTAGCTTCGAGTGAAGACGACGAGCCCTGGCAGCATCGGGGGGATGAACGTCGCCATGGCCTGGCCGAACATGTGGCTCAAGGGCAGCAGGTTCAGAAATCGAATCGGCAGGAACGGTTTCATCAACCGTTTGTATTTGGCGACCTCGCGCTCGATGGGCACGATGTTCGCCAGGATGTTCCTGTGTGTGATGACGACGCCCTTCGGGTCGGCCGTGGCGCCGGACGTGAAAATGATTTCGGCGGTGTCGTCTGCGGTGATTGCCGCAGCGGTTGATGGAGTGTCCCGCTTCAGCCGGACCTCCGGGGTGTCCCGCTTCAGCCGGACCTCGTTCAGATTCCAGATCGGAACCGACGACGTTATCGTTGTCGCGTCGACGACGTCGCCGACGAGGACGGCGCGAGCGTTCGTAATCGCGACGACGCGGTCGAGGAATGCCGCAGAGGCGCGATAGTCGATAGGCACGAGCACGACTCCTCTGAGCAGACATCCCCAGAACGCGATGATCCATTCCGGCCGGTTCTCTCCCCAGATGCCGACCTTCTGATCTGTGGTGATCCCTTCTCGCGCGAGGCGTTCGGCGAAGGCGACCGCCGCTTCGACCACGTCGGCGTAACGTAGCGTCCACGTCCGATACCCGTCGTCATAGACGAGGAACTCGGCGTCGATTGAACCGAGAGTATTGAAGAAGTCGATGAGCGTTTGGCGCGACATCGAGGAGTCAGACGTCAGAATCTAGAATCTAGAAGTTAGAGTGAAGGAGATCACGATCGCTCTAGATTTTAGCTTCTAGCTCTTGACCTCGCGCTTCTCGTCTATGATGAACCGGATGGCCCTTCCGCCGGTTTTTGCCGCTAGTGCGCTGTATGACAACCTGCTGCAGGCGGCACTCCGACAGTTCTTCAGCCGCGCCACGTTCGAGACCGAAGCGACGCCGTCGCTCTCCTCCGACGGCCGTCTTGCGATCGAGCCGACCAACGATCCGTCCGTCCTGACGATTCGGTGGTTCGGTTCGCGTCACGTCCTGCACGTGCCGAAGCGGCGGCCGTTCACCTCACACGAAGTTCGGCTGGCGCGGGCGATTGGCACGGTGCTGGCCTTGCGGTACCGGGCGATCTTCGACCCGAAGCAGATGCTCGAGCGCACTGACCTCTTCCGCGGAGCAATCGAAGATCGCTACGTCAGCGCCTATCTGGATACGGAGGCGCAGAGCGGTTCGACGTCAGGCCGAAGTGACGTGGTTGCCACCGCCATCGAAGTGCTGCGCGTAGCGGCGCTCTCGAGTTACGAGAATCGCGCCATTTCGTCCGGGGTGTTGCTGCTCGATGGGGACACGGACAGCAGCGGTCTGTCTCCGCGGCCCGGGGCCGGGCCGCCGCCGGACGGTCCCGCTTACCGCTACTCGCAGGCGCTGACCGGCATCAAGAGCTTCTATCGACTGTGTGACGGCCTCGAGACGCTGTTCATCGCCAACCGGCATGGAACGGTGCTCGACATCATCGAAGTCGCACGCTACGCTCGGGCGGTTCCTCTCGAAGTGCCATGCTCCACGGCTTACCGCGCCCACGCGCTCGCGACGTCCGGCAGCGGGTCGATCTGCATCGTGCTCAGCCCGTCGCACGAGATCAAGGTGTTCGCGCAAGGTGTGCAGATGTTCAGCTTCAGGAACGCACGCTGGCATCTGCTCGACATGCAGGCCAAGTACGACATGTGGGAGGAAGCGATCGGCAACGAACCGCTCGCGAAACGTCTGTTCCAGACTGCGGTCGATCTCGCGGATGCACGCCAGGGCGCGCTGTTCGTCGTCCTGCGCAATCCGGCAACGTCGCTGCCGCTCCTCGTCGCGCCGGGCGATCAGCTCGACGCGCTCCGCGGTCAAGGAGGCGACGTCCCCACGAGGGCCCAGCTGATGCACATGCTTCGCGGCAGGAGCGCCACGGGTCTCGATCCCGCCGTTCTCGCCGGACTTGCCAAGACCGATGGCGCAACCGTCATGGACAGCACCGGCCGACTGCTTGCGGTCGGTGCGATTCTTCTGCACACCGAGCCTCCCGAGCCGCACTCGACGCTTGCCGTCGAAGGCGCGCGCACGACGGCCGCGATGGCGGCGGGACGTCACGGCGCCGTGTTGAAGGTAAGCGAGGACGGGCTCATCACGTTCTACGACGAGCAAGAGAGGATTTGGGACATCTAGATTGGTGATTGCTGATTGCAGATTGCTGATTCATCCTTGACTCCGCGACGCCGCCGACATTGAATAGACCCGGGCACGACGGTATGCGAATCTTTTTGACCGGCGGGGCAGGGTATCTCGGCTCGGCCGTGCTCGACGCGCTCGTGCGCGGCGGGCATCACGTCGATGCACTCGTGCGCAACAGCGAACGGGCGGCGCAGGTTCGCGCACACGGCGGTCATCCATTCATGGGCAATCTGGCGGAAGCCGGGACGTACGCGCACGTTGCGGTTGGCGCCGATGGCGCCATCCATGCGGCGCTCGAGTACTCACCACGTGGGCCGCGCGTCGATGCGACGGCGATTGAAACACTGCTGGGAAGCCTCTCAGGTCGTCAGCGCTTCTTCATTTACACCTCCGGCGTCTGGGTGCTCGGGCCGTGCCCGACGCCAGTCGACGAGAGTGCCCCGGTGAATCCCGTCGCACAATCCGCGTGGCGCGCGCCGCACGAACAGCGCGTGCTCGAAGCCGCCGGCTCCGGCTTGCGAACGATCGTCGTGCGTCCGGGGCTCGTCTATGGGGGATCGCGCGGAATCGTGGGCGATCTGCTCAGGGACGCAGCAAACGGTCTGGTGCGCGTCATCGGCCACGGCGAGAATCACTGGCCACTGGTATACGAGCGCGATCTGGGCGAGTTGTATCTTCGCCTCGCGACGAATCCCCACGCGTCCGGCGTATACCATGCCAATGACGAAGGGGACGAGCGAGTGAACGATCTCGTCAACGCGATCGCGGCGCACATGACCATCCGTCCGAGCATCCGCCGGGTCCCACTGACGGAGGCGAAAAGCAAGATGGGCGCCTATGCCGAAGCGCTGGCGCTTGATCAGATCGTCCGCAGCCCCCGTGCACGCGCCCTTGGCTGGAGCCCGTCCTTGCATTCCGTAGCTGGCAACGCCGCTCGACTGTTCGAGGAATGGCGACGCGGCCGCGAGGCAGCCTGAGGTAAGTAAGGAGTCCGTTCTCATTTGACCGCGATCCCTGCATTCAGAACGAAGTGCGAGGCGCGCGGCACCGCTGGCCGTGTCGCGGTGGCTTCCTGCGGGCTCACCGCGTAGAAGCGCACGTCGAGCGACAGCGCGAGGTGCTTCTTGGCGAACCACCTCGCGCCGCCGCCGTAGTTGAGCGCCTTCACGCGTTGATCGGAGCCCGTGAGCGGCCGGTCCTCTCGCTCGGTCTGGAAGCGAGCCGATCCGATCCCTCCGCTGATGTAGCTCCAACCATCCGCCTTCCCGAAATTGAAGGAGATCTGCGGAGAGATGGACGAAAACGTCGTCTTGATTGCCGGTCCCTCGGGTCCGCCTGTCTGCGTCGGCGGGAAGTGGTCGGTGCCGTGGCTCAGGAGCCATTCCCCGCCGAGCCCGAGCGTCATGACGCCGATTCGCGCTGGATACCAGTGCGCTCCGAACACGAGCCCGAGGCCGTGTCCCGGCACATCCGTCGTGCTGACACTCAGCGCTGTCGCAACCTCGGGAAGCTGCTTGAAGTTTGGAAATGCCGCCCGGATGTCGAGTACTCCGTGACCGATTGGTTCCGGTTTGAGTTCCTGTGCGAATGAGGCGGGGGCGACCGAGACGCAAACGGTGATGATGGGAAGAACGCGCAGAACGTTCATGCTCCATTCACTATAGCCGCGACTGCTTCGACGACTTGCGTGGATGTTGACTCGAGCTGTTTAGTTTCGTATCGAATCCCGAACCGCGACTTTCGTTGCCGTCATCGGTCGGCATTCAGCAATGCGCTCGCGACCGTCAATCCTTCCTGGAGCGTTCGCACTTTGCCATCCAGCTGCTGCTCGTAAACCGCCCGCAGAATCTCACCCATCCGCGGGCCCGGCTCGATACCGAGCTCGATCAGGTGCCGGCCCTTGACGATCGGATCAGGCGCCTGATGTTCGACGCCGAGCGCGCGAGCCCGCTCGAGAAACCAGATGATGCCGCTGCAGTCGAAGTCGCCGGTCCGTCCGCGGCAGTCCGACTCGGCGACGCGCGCCAGCAGCTCGAGGTCGACTTTCTGCGCAAGCCTGCGAAACGCCCCATCGCCAACCGGCGTGGGAGACTTGAAGAACGCCAGCGGCTTCAGATGGTGCGCGACGATGCCTGCGACCTGGGCGCGGACGTCGAAGCCGTTGATCGTATGAACGTTGAGGCGGTCGAGCAGCGTGCGTGTCGGCGCGAGCCCTGCCTGCTCGTGTTCCATCGAACGAATCCGCCCGTCGATCACTGTCGTAGTCTCGGGCTTTCCCAGATCATGACAGACCGCGCCGAGCATCACCGTGACCTGGCGGGGCCGATCGAGATCGGCGATACGGGTGCGGGCCTCGTCCACGACCATCAACGTGTGGACCCACACATCCCCCTCGGGATGCCAGTCCGGTTCCTGCGGACACCCGTTGAGGGCTTTCAGCTCGGGGAACAGACGATCGATGATTCCCAGCTCGAGTCCGAGGGCGAAGCCAAGCGACGGCCGGGATGCTTTCAGAAGCAGCTTCTCGATTTCCCCCCAAACACGTTCGGCCGGCAGGTCATCAAGCGGGATGCGTCGACAAAGCTCCCTGGTGCCGCTCTCCATCTCGAGCTCGAACCTGGCGGCGAACTGCAGCCCGCGCAGCACGCGCAGGCTGTCGTCACCAAATGTCCGCGGATCGATTGCTCGCAGTATCCGGCGCTCGAGCAGATCCTTTCTGCCGTCGTAAGGATCCAGGTACTCGTCCGTCAGTGGATCCCAGGCAATTGCGTTGATCGTGAAATCGCGTCGCCGCGCGGCTTCCTCGATTGTCATCCGCGGATCGCCGATCACCTCGAAGCCGCGATGACCCGCGCCGACCTTCGAATCGCGCCGCGGCAGCGCCACGTCGATGTCGGCGACCTTATAGACCGTGAAGCTCTCGCCGATCGTGTTGACGGTTCCGAACCTTGAAAGGATACTGCGAAGGCGATCGGCCGGCACGCCGAACACTTCGATGTCGATGTCCTTGGACTCGCGATCGAGCAGTCGATCGCGCACCCAGCCACCGACGATCAGCGCGCGCCCGCCCGCATCGCGAACGGCGGCGGCAATCCCGAGCGCCGCTTCCGGAGCAGAGCTCACGTGATCCTTCGTCGCCCGTACCTGCGCACGAGACGATCCGTGAACCTCGGTGCAACGACGTTCAGCACCGCGAGCGCTCGGGACTTTGCGTGCGGGTAAACCTCGACACGCGGATGCCGAAGGCAATCGATCACTTCGTCAGCGACCTTCGTCACGGGCTGCTTCGGTCCCAGGCCCGCAACCGTGTAGCCGTAGTCGCGCTGCATCGCCGCGCGGAAATCGGTTTCGGTCGAGACCGGCAGCACCAGGCTCACGTGGATCGACGACGTCGCAAACTCCGAGCGGAGCGATTCCGCGAAGCCGACCTGCGCCGCCTTGGTCGCGCAGTACCCGCTCATGAGCGGGATGCCGCGGCGACCAACGATCGAGGAGACGATCACGAGGTGCCCGTGGCCCTGCCGCCGGAAGATCGGGAGAGCCACGCGCGCGCCGTGAAACGTTCCGAAGAAGTTCACGTCCATCATCCGGCGCAGGACATCGGGCGGCGTCTCGTCGGCCGTCCCGTAGTACCCGAACCCGGCGTTACAGATCATGATCTCGAGGCCGCCAAACGCACGCTCCGCACGAGAGACGAGCCGTTGGACGTCCTCTTCGTTTGCCACATCCATCGTGACCGCCT